>Ga0209024_1000196_pt1 | contig 124805 bp, 121 predicted proteins | sample AutmiccommunBRH5_FD_187380 | JGI IMG/M metagenome (GOLD analysis project Ga0209024, IMG submission 187380) | Deep subsurface microbial communities from Mt. Terri, Switzerland - Autotrophic microbial communities BRH/5 (SPAdes) (version 2) | ecosystem: Environmental > Aquatic > Deep subsurface >...
TTGTGAGCGTCCATGTGTTCCAGAAAGATCCTATTGATCAGATACTTACGGACTTTAATACAACGAACAACCTAACTCGAGATTGTAACCAACTGATCTTCAACGGCTTTTAACTGGACGCTAGTGACCATCTACCTATTCTACGACGAAATCTATGGAACGATCTTGGATAACCGAACCATCGTTCTGGGAAAATCGTTAAGCGGGTTGCGGGGCTACTTGCAAGTGCGGCGGGGGAATCGCCCGTCGGTTGATGTGAAGGCCCGCTTCTCATCCTATTCGCCGGCGGCGGGCCAGTGTTTGGTGGTGGCGTTTGCGGAAGGGATCAACCGCGCAGCCGGGTTGCCCGTGCAAGCGAGGGTGCTTCAATTGACGGAAGGAATGACCATTCAGATCGGGGAGAACAGCGAAAATGCGTTGCTCAATGTTTCGCTGACAACCGACAGCCCGCAGACCGCAAACCAAGTCCAGCAAGTCCTCCAAGGGATTCTCGCCTTGCTCACGCTCACCCAAGCGCATCCCGATCTGGATGTGCTTGTGCGTTCGCTCGTGTTTTCGATCGAAGACCGGACCGTGCGCTGCGACCTCAACTATCCGTTGGAGCTCGCCACCTTCTGGGTGCGCCAGCTGGTAATAGTAAGCGAAGCCGCGATGGGCACGACCTCTGGCAAGGTGCCCGCCGTCGATCAGGAAGATGCCGCCCATTGAGCCGCAACCCGTGTCCATTCGCTTCCAAACCACGCGGATAACGCTCGATGCAAATGAGCCAACAGACGGTAATCGCTGGCGGGTGCGCAGGCGACGCCGAGCATTTCTCACGGCTCGCTCGCCCCTTCTATGAACCGATTTTTCAGTTCATTGCACGCCAGGTTTCATCCGCGGCAGATGCGGCGGACATCACTCAGCTGGTGTTTATTCGGGCCTTCGGGAGCTTTCCACGATTTGATCAAGAGCGGCCGTTCGGCCCTTGGATTTACCGAATTGCTCGCCGAACCCTGATCGACCACTTTCGCCGGGCTTCATTAGAGACGAGCCCGCTGGATGAAGCTGTGTGCGATCCTTGTCGAGCGCCATCCGACTCGATGGAGGATCGCGAACAACGAACGGAAGTCTGGGCCTATGCCCGCCGGCTCAAGCCGAAGTTTCATGAGATTCTCTTGCTGCACTACCACGAGGACTTCTCCATTCGCGAGATTGCGGAAATCCTCGGTCTCTCCCAGACTCACGTTAAAGTAAGGCTTTATCGCGCCCGCGTCGCGTTGCGGTACAGCCTTGAACACCCTCATTTAGGAGCATGACCCACATGAAAGGACGAATTGCGCGCGCATGGATTGCCTACACTGAAGTTTCCGGAGGTCGCATTCCGGCTTGGGCGGAACGATGGCTCAAAGGCGAAACCGCCGCCTGTCGCAAGCGAGAATCTACGCTTACTCGCGAACTGCGGTCCGTCGCGCCGGAACCGCGGGTGGTGCCGGCGGGACTTGGTAGGCGGATCGAGTCTCGGCTGAACGCGCGGCCCGCACCGCCCGCCGCGGGGTCCCTTGGATGGATGGTGGCCGGCTCGATCGCGGCGGTGCTTGTGGCGGGGGCTTGGGCATGGCACACGGGGCTCAATGCCCCGGTGCCATGCGGCAGCACGCATCAGGCGGAAGTTACCCCTGTCAACAGCGTCTCCGAGCCGAGGGGCGAGCTCGTCGGCTCGGAGACCCCGCCGCCCGCGATAATCGGTTGGAGTAGCCGGATCGATCAACCGCTGGAAAAGGAACGCGAGCGGCTCGTGGCCGATTTCGCGACCGCTGTACAGCTTGTCGTCGACCAGTTTATCCCTCAGGAATACCTGCCAGAAGTCGAGGCAGCGATCGAGGATTGGCGCGGCTAACGAGCTGAGAAGTTCATCGCCTCTTGATCCCATCGATCGTCTGCCCCGGCCATCCCGGCGTAAGCCTTCGTGGGGGATCAAGCCCGTAATTGCCGGCGGCGCACCCATGCCAGCCCCAGTGCGCCGAGGCCGAGAAATGCCGCCCAAGTGGAGGGTTCCGGAACGGCTGAGACAGACACGTTTTCCGACATCCGCAGAAAGCTGCCGTTCATGAGGAACGCTTCCCCGGTAAAGCTGCCAATGCCTTCGGCATTGAAACCCGTGGCAGTAAGCCCTGTCCAGGATCCGGTGTGGAGGGTGAAAACTTCCCCGGCATTGAGGTAGCGGGTACTGTGGAAGTGAAACACACCATCGGTCGGGGTGACGTCTCCCAAGGTGAGTTTATTGTCGTAGACGTTGAAATCGGTGGAACTTGTTCCGGTGGATCCCGAGTTCGTGAACGAGTAGCTCAGGTTTGCAAGCGTCAGGGAATCCTGCGCTGCATCCGGCTCTGCGACCCAATTCACAAAGGCGATCCCACCGACCGACCCGGTGCTGCTTGCCGTAAAGGAAATCTCTTCCGTGATTTCCAAGGTTCCGGTGCCGATACTAAAATCGCCCCCGAAGGTGATCGCCCCGGAGAGGGTGGAACCGGCGAGCGCGCAAAAAACGGCAGATGCTGCCGCGATGTGCTTTGGGCTGAGATGACAAAGGGAGAAACGATGGGAGGAGCGCATAAATAGGAGAGATGGGACTGTTATGTAGGTTGATTGCGCAGCTTGAAGGCTCGAAGCCCCTCCGCGTTGCAGGTGGGGCAATAACGGTTATTTGAGGCAGAACTTTAGATTTATTTCTACGTTGAGCAGGTTCATCTAATAGGGGAATGGCCACCCGGCTTCATTCGGCTCCCGTGGGGGCGGGAAATTAAGGTGTTTTCTTGAGACAGAGTCTTAATATCATTGACGAGGCGTGTGGCTGCTTACTTCTTTGCTGCAAGTGAGACCTAGTCTCATTGGTTTTGGGGCGTGCCGCTCCGGATTCAGCGAACCGGAAGGCATCCACATTCACTGTTTCATCGAATATCTCGCATCTTTATCATGTATTATCGGACTGCCTCCATTGTGCGACTGACGCTCGGAACGCTGGCATTGGCCGCCACCGCGCTTGCTCAAGAAAACAACGCTCCCGACGACGCGGAAGCAGGGGAAGAGATCTATGAACTGTCTCGCTTCACCGTTTTCGGCGAAAAGAACAATCTCATTGGTGCTGCCACTCGTCTGCCGCTGACGAATCGGGAAACGCCCCAGACAATCAGCGTGATCGATGGGTCTCGCTTGGAAAACGAATCGATGTTTTCGATGGACGACGTCATGCGCAATGTCACCGGGGTGAATGTTTCGCTCTACGATACCCAGCGCCCGCTCTACTTTTCCCGTGGGTTCCTGATCACTGATTTTCAGGTTGATGGGCTTCCCACCTACAGCAACGACACCAATCAGGAATACGATACCGCGCTTTATGAGGAAGTGGAAATTTTGCGTGGTGCGAACGGCCTGTTCAGCGGAACCGGTCTCCCGTCGGGAACGATTAATTTGCGTCGCAAAAAGCCGTTTAAATCCTTCGATGCGACGGCCCACATCTCGATTGGGTCCTGGAATTTTTACCGTGGCCAAGTCGATGTAAACGCACCGTTGACGGACGACGGGCGATTCCGCAGTCGCTTCGTTGCAGCCTATACCGATCGCGACAGCTTCCGAGATCGCTACCATGAGGAGAAGCTGGCCTACCTCGCCACCGTTGCCGGCGATTTCACCGAATCGACCACCCTCACGGTCGGATATCAGCGTCAGGAAAACGAACCCACGGCCTCGGTCTGGGGCACGATTCCGCAGGTGGCCGCCGATGGAACTCCTTCCGAGCTTTCCCATACCACGAATTTTGCCACGGATTGGGCCTACTGGACTCGAGAATCCGGCACATTTTTCGCCAATTTGGAACACCGTTTGGGCGATGATTGGCAGCTCAAGGCCGCCTACAACCACACGGAGGGGGAAGAGCGCAGCAAGAGTGTCTACGCCAATCCCTATGCTGGCAGCTGGCTCAACAAGACTGACGGAAGCGGCGTGATCCTCAGTGGGACTTACTGGGAAACGGAAGACCAGCGCGACAGCGTCGACCTGTATGTGAACGGCGCATTCATGCTCCTTGGCGGGGAACATGACGTGGTATTTGGCATGAGCTATTCGGACTACACCAGTGACTCGCCCAATACGGACGCGGGCTACACCTGGTTCTACCAAATCCCGAATTTCTATACTTGGGACGGCTCTGCCCCGGAGCTGACCTTCAACTACCTGCCTGGTTCCTATGCCACGTCCACCGAACAGACAGGCATCTATGCCTCCACCCGTTTTCGGATAACCGACGCCCTCTCCACGATTGTGGGAGGCCGGATCACCAACTGGGAGACAAGAGAGTTTGAACGTGCCGATGATGGAAGCGTGCCTACCATTTACACCGAATATGAAGTGGAGGACGCGTTCACTCCCTACGCCGGATTGACCTACGACCTGACCAAAGCGCTGACGCTTTACACCAGCTACACGGCGATCCTACAGCCTCAAAATTATCTCGATATCGATGGCCATAATCTGGATCCGGTTGAAGGCATCAATATCGAGGCAGGGCTGAAAGCGAGTTTTGCAAACGGCCGTGCGATTTTCACGGCAGCCGTCTTCGAGACTTCTCAGGATAATTTTGCCGTCGTCCACCCGGACTACGTAGGCGTTCCCTCGACGCCAACCAATCCGACTCGCTACATCGGGGTCGACGGAACCAAGAGTCAAGGGGTCGAATTTCAGGTCTCCGGTCGCGTAACCAAGGACTGGTCGGTGATTTTTGGATACACCTTTAATGATACTTCCCGCCACGCGGATGATCCTATTTGGACCAACCTTCCTGAACACCTCGTGCAGCTTTCAACCCACTATCAGTTCCCGGGAGCCTGGCGTCGGCTTGCAGTCGGAGGTGGTTTGACCTGGCAGAGCAAGATCGAGGGCACGCTCGCTCTTCCTTCTGGCGATGTAACCACTTCACAGGACGCGTATGCTCTCGTGAATTTTCACCTCAATTATGAGGTAAATGAACACCTTTCATTCACAGTCAGTGCAAAAAATGCCTTCAACGAAATTTACTACGCCAACCTCGACTATCCCAACTTTGGCGAACCACGAAACCTCATCTTCACCCTGAAGTGGCGTCTCTGAAAACCTGAAGCCCTTAAAGGCGTCCCTTCCACCTCACACCCGCGTTAGCGATTCCTGCTTCCCGCAGGCAGCATTCATCTCCTTTCGACGTGCGAAAACAAATTTGGAAACTTCATTCTTGGATAGGTTTAGCCTGCGCCCTCGCCTTGGTCGTGATCGGCTTTACGGGAAGCGTTCTCGTCTTCCATGAAGACATCACGGACCAGCTTTATCCGGAGCTTAAGTTCAATGCTTCTCACGACGCGGAAGTTGCCCGAATGGCTCCCTCGACGCTCGCGACGATTGTCGAAGAACGATTCCCCGATTTTTGGATTCGCGGCTGGCTTTTGAAATATGAGAGCAAACACCGCGATCGTGCCTACCTGAACAAACGCGGGGAAGATGAGTGGTATATCCTCCACATCGATCCCTATACGGGGGAGAGTGGGGAAGCGCCGATTCCCATCGGAAAAACGCTCTATGGCTGGTTTGTCGATCTCCATTACACGTTCTTTGCGGACCACTGGGGGATGGCGCTAACGGGGATCTTCGCTCTCGGGTTTCTCTTTCTGGGCATTTCCGGTATTTACCTCCACCGACCTTTCTTCAAGGCGCTCTTTCGGCTGCGCTGGGGGAAAAGTGCCCGCATCTTCTATTCCGACCTCCACAAGGCCATTGGTATCGCGACGATTCCGATGAATCTGATATTGGGGTTTACCGGAGCGTATTGGAATTTCTCCCACATCATTCATGAGTGGATCGAACATCAGCACGAGGAGGAAGGGGCGGTCCCTCAGGAATTTGCGGATTATCGCCTTCACCTCGATCAGCTCGATGCCAGAGCAAATGAAGTGATTCCAGGATACACCCTGAATTACATTTATTTTCCGACCGACGAGGATCCGAACTTTTACCTCTACGGTGCCCATCCGGGTGCCCACCGTCTGAACAATCCCTACGGTAGCACCGTCTTTATCGATGCGAAGACATGTGAGATATCCGCTTATTCCGATCTGCGCGAGGCTGGGCTCTGGTCCAGGATCGTGAATAGTTTCGAGCCCCTCCATTTTGGAGACTTTGGCGGAATTACCACTAAAATTCTCTGGTGCATGGCTGGATTGAGTCCCGCTGTTCTCAGCATTTCCGGCGTGCTGATGTATTTCAAACGCGGTCGAAGACGGAAGTAAGACCAAACGTAGCCTTCGAGGGAGACGAACGCGGCAGAGGCGGTCAGGAACTCCGCTTCGGGAATCGAAGTTTGCCAAATCGGCGTTGCTCGGCCACCGCTGATGACCCAATCACGATGCATTCCGCCGATCACTCCCCGTCCACACCTCCGCTTTCGCCGCTTCACCCGACGCTGGGTCAAGCCTTTTGGGTATGGGTGAAGATTGGGCTGCTCAGTTTTGGCGGACCGACGGGTCAGATCGGACTGATGCACCGAGAACTGGTAGAGCGGCGGCGGTGGGTGAGCGATGGCCGCTTTCTCCATGCCCTGAATTACTGCATGCTTCTGCCCGGCCCCGAGGCTCAGCAGCTTGCGATTTACACCGGCTGGTTGCTGCACCGAGTGTGGGGCGGCGTGCTCGCCGGCGTGCTTTTTGTCCTGCCCGGGGCGCTCCTCATGGGGCTGATCGCTGCAATCTATGTGCTTTACGGAACGGTACCAGTGGTGGAGGCGCTGTTTTACGGATTGAAGCCGGCGGTAATGGCCATCGTGGCGACAGCAGTGCTGCGCATTGGGAAGAAAGCATTGAAAAACGCGGTGATGTGGAGCATTTCCGCTGCCGCTTTTCTGGCCATTTTTTTTCTGGAATTGCCATTTCCTCTGATCGTGATTGGCGCGCTGCTAATCGGATGGGCAGGGGGCCGTTTTTATCCGGAAACCTTCGACATCACAGGTGGGCACCAAGGCAAAACTTTGGATCACAAAGCGGCAGAGATGGAAGCTTTTGCCGTTGGTGATGCGTTTTCCGAAACAATCGGGCGGCCGACTTGGGGGCGTGCGGCGCGAACGGCGGCGGTCTGGACGCTGGTCTGGATGGTGCCGCTACTGCTGGTTTGGGGGCTGCTTGGGAGTGGGCATGTGCTCACACGCGAAGGTCTGTTTTTCAGCAAAGCCTCACTGGTAACCTTTGGCGGTGCCTACGCGGTGCTGCCCTATGTCGCCCAACAAGCGGTGGAAACTCATGGCTGGCTCTCTGCCACGCAGATGATGGATGGCCTTGGGCTGGCAGAAACGACACCCGGGCCGTTGATCCTCGTCTTGCAGTTCGTGGGTTTCCTTGGGGGCTGGCATGAAGCGGGACAAAATTCACCCCTGCTCATGGCAACACTGGCCGCGTTGATGACCAGTTGGGTGACGTTTGTGCCGGGGTTTCTTTTCATCTTTGTCGGCGCACCTTTTGTCGAACACAGCCGGGGCAACCTGCGTCTGAACACTGCGCTGTCAGCCGTAACCGCCGCGGTCGTCGGGGTTGTGCTCAACCTTGCAGTCTGGTTTGGCTGGCATGTGATCGTACCCGAACCGGGCGCTTGGGATCTTTTCCCTCTCTTCGCCGGCTTGGCCTTTTTCATCGCCATCCAGCGCTTTAAATGGGACGTGCTTTGGGTCATCGGTGCCGGGGCCGTGCTCGGTCTGCTCACGCTCATGCCCACTCCCTGGTGAGGAACAGGATCCAGATGCGGTTCTGGAAATCCAAGCAGCCCCGCATAAATACCCGCAAAAAATAGTGGAGGTAGGGGGAGTCGTAAGGTGCGCTCCATTCCCCTTGCTCCCGGCGCGGAGTTATGGCGAGCGGGGGAGGTTCAAGCGCCCGCATGCGATTTCGATTCGGAAGGCGGGAGAAGGATCCAATCGGGTCACCCCTCGCTGACGGTATCGAAGCGGAGAATCAGAGGGATCCTGGGTTCACTCTTTAATGGGGGGAAGGGGTTCCTCGAAATCGGGTTTCCAAAAGCCAATGTTCTCAATCCGACCTTCCTGGTTGAGGGTGAATACGCTGATTTTTCCGTCTTCACGAGGTAGGTCGTCAAGCAGGCCTTCTTCGTCGGCCAAGAGGATGCGATGGGGATATTTGCGCATCTTGGGCAGCGCAAAAAATCGCCCGATGCTGGGCATGCCGTGAATATTGGCTACAAATACCGCGTTGTGCTCCGGGAGATAGTTCGCGCCATGCCCCTCAAACCAGGCATTCGCGCGTTTCCCCGATTTCATGTCAAAGCTCACTAGGATGTATCGTGCTCCGTCAACGGAGTAGGGAACGCCATGTTGATCCTCGCCTGCTATCGCCGGAAATGGATCGCCGATCTCGAGCGGTTGAGGATCAGCGGCAAAGCTGGTCAGCGCGAAGCTCAGGAGGAGCAGCGTAAGGATCGAAGGAAGGATACGAAACGATTTCATGACCTAGTATGGCTGGCTGGGATGAAAAGAAGATGAAGGTCAGATGAAGTCTTTTTCATGTAGTGTTCACGGCGGCTTCATGGACGCAGTGTAAGATGGCCGCATGATTCGTCTACTATCCGTATCCCTCGTCCTTTTAATGGGCGTACCGTTCGCGGCGGCCGAGCGATTTGTCGTGGAAAAGAGCCATTCTTTCGTAGGCGTCGAAGTTCATGCATCGCCGCCCCACCATTTCACCGTTGAAGTCACCGACTATGAGGCGGAGATCGAGGTCGAGGACCAGGAGCCGCGCTCGGCGCGCTTCGACTTTCACTTTGCGGATTTGAAATCCGGAAACGGGCGTCGTGATCGCAAGATGCAGCATTGGATGGAAACCGATACCTATCCAGATGGACGCTTTGAACTCGAACGGGTGGAAAATTCTCCGGAAGGAGGACTGCGCGGGATCGGCCTTCTCTATATGCACGGCGTCTCGCAACCGGTCGTAGTCGATTTTGCGTGGGAGGAGCGCGCGGGCGAGCTGCACTTCGTGGGCGAGTCACAGATTAACTATTCCGGGTGGAATCTCGGAACGATTTCGCTCTTGTTTTTCAAGGTGAGCCCGGAATTGCATGTGCGCTTCGATCTCGCGGGGAGGATTGTTCAGTGATGCCGGCCTCAGTAGGTTCGGTGAGGGCCGACGAAGTAATATTGGTGAATTCCTTCGGTCAGCCGATCGGAAGTCGGAGCAAGGCGTTGGTCCACGACGAGGCGACTCCCTTGCACCTCGCATTTTCGCTTTTTCTCTTTGATTACGCCGGGCGGACCCTGGTGCAACGCCGGGCGGCTCACAAGCGGACCTGGGGCGGCGTGTGGTCCAATGCCTGTTGCGGTCATCCGCTCCCCGGAGAGTCGGTTTCCGAGGCAGTCGAGCGTCGACTGAGCGAGGAGCTGGGGATCGAAGGGCTCGAACCGGTTCTGGTTCTACCGCACTTTCGTTACGAGGCTTCTTGGCAAGGGATCCGGGAAAACGAGTTTTGTCCCGTGTTTGTCGCCCGATGTCAGGTGGAGCCGTTGCCGAATCCTGAAGAGGTCGAAGGGGTTGCCTGGATCGAGTGGTCGCACTTCGCACAGGCCGCGCAAAATCCTGCGGGCACGCCCTTTGAACGCTATTCGCCGTGGTCGTTGCTGGAAGCGACCCAGCTTGCCGCATCACCATTTTTCAACCGGTTTCTGAACCCACAGGAGGAAAAGTCCGCATGAGTGCCCAGTCCGATTTGATCCACCGGCCCTACAATGCGAACTCGTTGCGCGAGGTATTCTCAAGCGAAGAGAAAGGGCTTGAACCGCTTCTCAAGACCAGTCTGGAGGCGACTCTCGCCACCGAAGGAAGTTTCGGTCGAGCTCACCTTGTGCAGGCGCTGGGTCTGGAGCTTGGACTGCAGTCGGAGGTGGCCGACGATCTGGCAACCGCCATCGAGCTGTTTCACCTCGCGTCACTCGTGCTCGACGATCTTCCATGCATGGATGATGCCACGGCCCGGCGCGCTCGCCCCTGTGCCCACGTTGCTTTTGGCGAGAGCACGGCTTTGCTTTCGGCGTTGGCCTTCATCACGCGGGCATACGCGCTCACGTGGCAAGGGATTTCAGGTGCCATTCCCGCGCACCGCGACGAAGCCGCTGCCCTCGTTGGACAGTGTTTAGGCGTTGCTGGTATCCTCAACGGGCAGGCTTTGGACCTAGGCTTCGCGCGTTCTGACCGATCGGTGAGCATGGTTGAGCGGGTCGCAATCCTCAAGACCGGCTCGCTCCTCCGCCTTTGCATCTTGTTGCCGGGCATCCTCGCGGGGCTATCCCGATTCGAGCGCATTCATTTGGAGCGACTCGCCCGCGCGTGGGGACTTGCTTATCAGAGTGCCGATGACCTGAAAGACGTGCTTTGGAGTGAGCAGGCGAGTGGCAAGACCTCCCGGCGCGACGGGCTACTGTCGCGGCCGAACATCGCGCTGGTGGCAGGTGTCGACGAGGCGGTGACCCGACTTCAAGAGTACCTTGAGACCGCGGAACAAACCATCGGGATTTTGCAGTCGGAAGGCAGCCGGCGTTGGTCGAGCCTCGGCTCGTTCCATGGTGAGCTGGCAGGTAAAGTGGCACCCATTCTCAACCGACAGGCGGTGGCATAAAGATGACTCTTCCGAAATTGATTTTATTGAACCTGTTGAGACACCGCGTGCGTATGCTGATCGGATCGGCAGGGATTGCATTTGGTGTGGCGGCAATGCTTGCCGTGCTCTCAATCGTGCTCGGGGCAATTGGCATGTTCGAAAGGATCCTGTCGACCGACAGCCAATACCTTGTCTTCGAAAAGAACGTTTCAGACCTGTTCTTCAGTAGCGTGGATGAAGCAAGCATCGAGGGAATCAGAAAGATGGATACAGTCGAATCCGCGCACCCGATTCTCTTCGGGATCGTCTCTACCGAGGGCAATCCCGTCATTACCTGCTTTGGGGTTACGCGGCAAGACCCGCGCATTGAGCAGGCACAGTGGATCGCAGGTTCGCCGGCACGGTTTGGAGACGACACCGATCGGGTGTTTCTCGGTGCACGCGCTGCGGAGTTCCTCAAGGCGGGGGTCGGCGAGGAGGTGGAGATCGGCAGGGAACGTTATGAAGTTGGCGGCATCCTTGCGACCGAAAATGGCTTTGAAGACGGCGGCATATTCATGCCCCTTGCGATGGCGCAACGTTACTTTCACCGTGAAGGCTACAGCTCGATTGTAGCGATAAAGCTCCGGAATGAACAGGATGGCGAGCGGTTCAAAGAGGAGGTCGGCAGCCACTTTCCCGGATTGATGGCGCTGGAAAACGAGGAATTCAGCCAAAGCTACACCCAATTTCGTATCCTTACCGCGACGGCGTGGGGTGTCGGCGTCTGTGCATTTCTCCTCGGTGGTATGGGCGTGGCAAATACGATGTTGATGTCAGTCTTCGGGCGGATTCGCGAGATCGCGGTGCTCCGGGTGACCGGCTTTTCGAAAACTCAAGTCGCCGGCATGATCGTTGGCGAATCACTGCTCCTCGCCATCTTCGGCTCAATGGCGGGGTTTTTGCTCGGCTTTGGTGCCTTGGCCGTCCTCGAAAGGCTGCCGGGTTTGAACGGATATGTGCGGCCTGAAGCGAGCCTTTTGATCCTGTTCGGAATCGTGTTGGTAGCTTTGGCTACGAGCATTGCGGGAGCAGCCTATCCCGCATGGCACGCGACCCGCATTCAGCCAGCGGAGGCTTTACGCTATGAGTGAATTGAATTCAGCATCCCGCCGGTGCTTGACTGGCGACCGCGAACTCAGGCGCATTATCACGATCGAGGCGCTGCGCAAGAGCTTCGACCACGGCCGGATTCCCGTTCTGCGCGACACCTCGTTGCGCATCTTCCAGGGCGAATTGGTGGCACTGTGGGGTTCTTCGGGATCGGGCAAGACCACACTACTGCACCTGATCGGCGGACTCGACACCCCCGATGCCGGCCGTATCACGGTGGATGGGCTCAATCCGGCTTCGGAAAACGACCGACTCGAACTGCGTCGCACCCGGGTGGGATTCGTCTTTCAGCTGCACAACCTCATCCCGAACCTGACGATGAAGGAGAACTGCCTCGTCACCGCTATCGGCGCGAGGGGGGACCAAGCGACCTTTCGTCGGCGATTCGGTGAGCTTGCTTCGTTGCTGAAGATCGATCATCGGCAAGACCGCCGCATTCAGGAACTCTCCGGAGGTGAGCGGCAGCGGGTCGCGATCTGCCGCGCCTTGATGCATCGACCGCGCATCCTGCTGGCGGATGAACCCACGGGTTCACTCGATGAGCGCACCGGCGAAAACGTCTTCCGGCTGCTCGTCGATGTGGCGAGACAGGAGGGGGTGACCGTGGTGATGGCGACGCACGAGCGCCGTTTCGCGGAACAGTGCGACCGCATAATCCATACCGTCGACGGTCGTGTCTCGGAGGCAGTTTGAGCGATGGAGTCGGAGTCGACACGTATTCAACGAGTGGTGACATTCATCAGCCTTGGATGGTTGGCGACGGCCAATCTCGTGGGGGTTATTCTGGCATCAATGCTCTTGATGCCAGCCATCAATGATTGGCTGGCTCCCGTAACCTACGGTCGTCTCATGCCTCTGCATACCGACTGGCAGCTTTACGGGTGGTGCGCCCTTCCTCTCCTCGGGCTACTGGCGATTCACTACTGGAGCCATAACCGTCAAGGTGAGGCCCGCACCATATTTGTCATGGCGCTATGGTCGGTAGCGATGCTGGTCGGCGGGGTCTTCTGGTTGACGGGAAAGGCCGTGGGCAAACCATTCTTGAACTGGACGGGAGAAGCACGAACGATCTTCACGCTGGTCCTTGGTGTGACTTGGATAATGGTTATCAAGGGCTGGTGGGAGCGCCGAAAGCCGAGCTGCTCCGGCGGAGACGAAAGCCGCTTCCGCCAAGGTGCCAAGGGCGTTATCGCTTTGGCGTTGGGGGTGGTTCCGGTAGTGATTTTCGTGACTTCCCGCGCCACTGTCTATCCGCCGGTAAATCCACATAGCGGCGGGGCAACCGGACATTCGCTGCTGATATCGACCTTGGGGGTGGTCGCGATCATGGGCCTACTTCCGGAAGCAGGACTGGGGCTGGCGTCCAGGCGATCGGGAGTGCGATGGCGCAATGGCGTGTTTGTCGCCGTCATGATGTTTTCACTCGGCGTCTATTTTGAAATGGAGCACGGGAATGCCTCGAATCGCCATGCCGATCAGCTTATCGCCTTGGCCACCCTGCTTGTATGGCCACCGCTGGTGTATTGGTTCTGGACCGGGTTTCAGTGGTCATCCGCCTCCACTCGCTGGCGCGGTGCGTTCTTCTTTTGGTGGGCGGCGTTGGCACTCAATGGCATGCTCAGTTTCGTGCCAGCGATCCTCGACTTACTCAAATTCACCAATGGACTTGTGGCCCACGCCCACCTCGCGATGGCCGGAATGGTGACCTCGATGAACATGATCATGCTGATCGAATTCGGCCATAGTTCCGGCGTCCGGCGGACTCTCAATGGAAGGCGCATCTTCTGGTTGTGGAATGCCGCACTCGTGCTCCATGTGGCGGTCCTGCTCTGGCAAGGCGCTCGGGAGGGGGCGAATCCGGACACATTGTTCGGGGAGAACACCTTCACCAATGCGCTCTATGCGGGGCGACTTCTTGCTGGGCTGGTGGCAGCTGGATGCAGCTTGGTTTGGTTGGGACAAAGTCTTGCCACAATTCGGAGCGAGGGGTGCCAACGGTTGGGTGGTCAAACACGGGCAGTGGTCGGTGTCGCGCGCAACGATCCCGCACTGATGAAATCATGAAACGCCAAATCATTCAGGTTGTGACGCTCGGAGCGGGGTTGATGGATACGGGCACGGGGCTCGGTCTGATCATCGTTCCCGGCTTCGTGCTGTCGTTAATAGGTATCCCTGCGGGGGCGGACGATCCGTCCATGCGCATAGTCGGTGCCTTCGTCTTTGCCGTCGGCATGCTTTACCTTATTGGCTGGTACCTGACGCGGCGACGGGTGGAGGCGACTCCATTGATTTACGTTTGGGGAGTGACTGCGTGGATACGGTTCTGCGTCGGTACTACCGTGGGGACGTTTGTAATTCTCGGTAGTCTCGAGCACGGCTGGCTGTTGGTGGCCGGGACAGACCTCGCCCTCGCGTTGTTTCAGGGAGCGTGGATGAGTGGAGGGCGGCTATCGCATGATGACAACTGAGACCATAAAAGCCCGGCCAGTCGTCGCAGTGGTGCTAATCGCGGTCACATTCTTCTATTTCCTCGTTTTTGCACAGTTTGCCTTTCTGCACAGAATGGACGCGCTTGGAGTGGACGATAGGACCATGCAGGCTGCCCTCGGCGTGATGGCAGCGGGAGGTGTGGTTGCCAGCTTCGCTACCGCTTTTGCGCTGCGCAGGGTTTCCGGGCGATCGATCATTCTCATCAGTCTCGCTGGCTCTGCCACTGCAGCGTTTATGGCAGCCATTGACGGACGAATTCTGTTCGTTCCGCTGGGTGGTATGGTCGGTATGGCCGTTGGTGCACTCACTGTTGCGGTGGCGTCCAGCCTGTCACCCCTCCTCGACCGGACCAAAGTCGGCCTATGGACAGGAATCGGAGTGGGGGTGGCCTACGGTTCGAGTAATCTGCCGTTCATTTTCAATGCTTCCGCACGGATGCAGTGCCTGATCGCTGGGACCGTGGCGCTGACTGGCCTCGGAGCTGCATGGATGTTACCGCAAAATATGTCCGCAGTCCCGCGCCGACCACAATGTCAGGAGCGGCGCGAAGCATTCCTATTCGGGCGCGTCGGTCTGTTGTTGGTGACGTTGCTGTTTGTGATGCTTGTCTGGTTGGACTCGGCGGCGTTTTACGTGATCCAGGAGCAACCAGCCATGAAGGCCGCCAGCTGGTCAGGGGTTAATCGTTTGGAATGGATTGGTGGAACGCACTTGTTGGCTGCCGTTGTGGCTGGCTTGGCGCTGGATCGTGGACGTTTGCAGCTCCTTCTTTTTTGGGCTTTTGCCGCACTTTTGGGAGGCGCGGTGTGGTTGCATGGCTTGACGGACATGGGGGGTATCGGGGCGACGCTCCTCTACGCGGTCGGCGTTTCCTTTTATTCAACGGCGCTCGTTGCTTATGGTGCACTGGGCGCGGCAGAGCCCGGTCCCGCCGTCCCGACGCGCGTCGGCGTCGTCTTTGCATTTGGCGGATGGATAGCCTCGAGCCTTGGCATTGGCATGGTCGTTGATGTTGGGGGATTGCCCGAGGGCTTTCTGATTGTGATGGCATGCATCTTTGCGATCCTGATGCTCGTGCCGTTGGGCGCTCGGTATCGCCTGCGAATTGACCCGCTGCCATGAAACGAATCACAGCATACTTGTTATTGGTGCTGGTGATTATTAGCGCCGTGGCCGTGCTGTCGGAGCGACCAGAAGCCGCAGAAACCACCAGCGGAATGGCCGTTTACGTGGGGGAAGGATGCATTCATTGTCATTCCCAGTTTGTGCGGCCGATCGTCGCAGACATAGATCGTTATGGTCCGCCCACACCCGCACCTCGTGGCGAAGGGCAGACAACGCTGATCGGCAATCGCCGGCAGGGACCGGACCTTGCAAATGTCGCCTTGCGGCGCACCCGTAGCTGGAACCGGCACCATCTGATCAATCCGCAGGCGGTTTCTCCGGGGAGTCGAATGCCGGCTTATGCACACCTGTTCGAAGGTGATGGGGCGCGGGGCAATGCGTTACTTGACTACCTCGAAACACTCTCTTTGGCGGATCGTAGCGAACCAACAACCATCACCTCCCATCATTGAGTGGACTTCGCCGGAAATGCCAACATGCTGACAAAGAACGTAGGAAACGCCCAACGATGAGAATCCTGATCGTGGAGGATGAAGAGCGGGTAGCACGCTTTATCGAAAAAGGCCTGCGTGAGAATGCCTATACGACCCGCTGGGCTCGGAGCTGTCGGGAAGCGACGGATTTTCTGAGCGAAGACAGCTACGACATGATCATTCTTGATCTCGGTCTCGCCGATGGGGACGGGCTCGATCTGTTGCATGAGTGGCGTCAATGCCGGTTTAATGAACCCGTTGTCATCCTGAGTGCTCGCGACTCGATCGAAGACCGCGTCGCCGGATTGAATCTCGGAGCAGATGACTATCTGCCCAAACCCTTTTCGTTCGCAGAATTGCTGGCGCGAATCCGCTCTCAGTTGCGGCGTCACAGTTCCCTCAAACAGACGGTGCTTCGGCATCGCGGAATAAAAATGGATCTGTTGGCGCATACGGTCGAAATTGAAGACAAGCCGGTTCTGCTCACCAACCGTGAATACGCCTTACTTGAGATGCTCATGCAGAACCAAGGTCGTGTGATGACGCGCACGCAGATCGGTGAAAAGATTTGGGATGCGCAATATGAGATGCAGACCAATCTAATTGACGTGTATATCCGAAAGCTGAGACAGCATTTAAACGACGTGGGCGAAGAGCCGCTGATCAAGACCGTTCGCGGCGTTGGTTATATGCTGTCATGAAGTCGCTCTCGACGAAGCTAACGCTCTGGTACGCGATTGCGACCACGGTCACCGCAGCAGTCTTCGTTGGCGTGGGGAGATACGCCCTCGAGCACAGTTTCATTGCTGGTATTGACCTCCTCATTGACGCCGAATTTGAGGAGGTGCTCCCGCGGCTTGAAGCGTTTTCCGCCGGGGCGTCCCGGATGGAGGTTGAGCAGGCGGTGCGGGAGCATACCGAAATCGATGCGGCCATGTTCTTCTTCGAGATTGACCCCGGTGGTGGCGGGGCATCTTTTTTAAGCGGAAATTTGGGGGGACGTCGGCTCTCAGGGGGTGAGGGGGACCGATACACGTTAAATGCCCCGGATTTGGGCGTGATCCGGGTGGGCCACTATTGGGTTAACGGCTTTCACGTATGGCTGGCGTCGTCACTTCAGAATTTTAGAGTCCTCGATTCAAATCTCATGCAGATTGCCGTGCTTATGCTGCTGGCGGTGTTTGCCTCAAGTCTGGCCGTCGGTTATGCGCTCAGCCGGTACGCCCTTAGTCCCATCGCCACGATGCAACGAATGGCCTCGCGCATCACCGCCCATAATCTCAACGAACGCATCGATTTGAAAGGCGGCAAGGACGAGGTAGCGCGACTGGGCGCGTTTCTCAATGAGATGTTCGATCGCTTGCAGGCTTCCTTTCAGCAGGTCCAGCGATTCACCGCAGACGCCTCACACGAACTGAAGACGCCCCTTTCGCTGATTCGTCTCAACGCCGAGGCACTTTTGGCGGACCGTCATCGGCTTTCACCAGATCAACATGATCTCGTGGAAGCCCAACTTGATGAAGTCGAACGTCTTAATCGCGTCACGAACGATTTGCTCATCTTGTCGAAGGCAGATGCCGGGGCACTCCTGATGAACTTCGAGATGCACGAGGTGCAAGCCTGCCTGGAGGAATTCGCGGTCGATGCCAGAACCCTGTGTGAGGATCAGGGGCTGCATTTTGAATTGGTGAACAATGCACGGGCCACGGTGCCGTTCGACTCCGTCTGGATACGGCACTTGCTCTTCAATTTGCTTAGCAACAGCCTCAAGGTAGCGCCGTCGAGCTCGGTCATCCGACTCACGTCGATCGAAGATCCTCATTACTGGCACTTGACGTTGGAAGACGAGGGGCCGGGCGTTCCAGCCGAGCAAATTGAGCGGATCTTTGATCGCTTCTTCCGAGGGAACGCTGTTGCCCCGGACAGCAAGGGCTCCGGCCTGGGCTTGGCCCTGTGCAAGAGTATTGTACAGCAGCACGAGGGCGTCATCGATGCTGCCAACCGGGCGGACAGAAGCGGCTTGCGAATCTCGATTCGACTGCCGCGATGCCTTCCCGGGGGCGTACGTTGAACCCTGAATGGGAACAGTGGCTGGCGCTGGTGGGCGCGGACTCGCTACCATGGAATGTCCGGCGCAAACGGATTGTGTGGCGCTCGTTGGATCAAGCACCGGCTGCGCAGGAGGCACCTGAGATAACATGGCTGGGGCACGCCAGCTTTCGCGTTCGCTGGCACGGTCTCGTGCTCCTTCTCGATCCGGTGTTTGCAGCCTGGATCGGCCCATGCCGCCGGAGAGTCCCGGTGCCACGATGTGCCTCTCTAACCGGAGCGGATACGGTTCTGATCAGTCATGCTCACATGGATCACCTTCACCACGGAACTCTCCGGAAGCTGCGCCCGAAGCATATCGTGCTGCCCGAACACACCGAACGTTTTTTGGGCAAAGACGGCCGTCGGACTCCGCTTAGCCGGGTACGCAGTGGCGAGGCACTCACCTTCGGGCGGCTCACTATCACGCCCGTTCCCGCCGCCCATGGAGGCTGGCGCTATCCTTGGCAGAAAGGGTACCAAGCGTTCAGCTACGTTATCTCAGACGGCCGCTGCACACTGTTTTGGACGGGAGATAGCGCCTATGGCCCATCGTTTTCAATGGTTGGGCGTCATTACAAGATTGATACGGCCTTGTTGCCAATAGGTGCCTATGCTCCGCAATGGTTTCTCCGCAAGCGCCACATGAATCCCTCCGAAGCGGTACAGGCTGCAATCGATTTGCGCGCGGGTTGTGTGCATCCGTATCACTTCGGCGGCTACAGGTTGTCTGCTGAACCATGGCGAGAACCCTTTGCTTGGTTTGCCTTGGCCGCGGAGAAGCGTGAGGTAGACTGGCAGCTGATCATCGGCTACGAAACGCATCATTCTCGGCACCCGTTCTAGCATCCATTTCAAATCCTTGCCGCGTTTGGAGGCCGATCTCGTGGTCCCTTTTTTGGGGGTTAATAATGCGTCGGTGAAAGCTTTCCTTTGGGCGGGTCGGCGAACCGCCAGCGAGTCACCGCTTGGTTTTTGAGAAATGCTTGATGGTTTCCTCGGTTCCGAATACCACCAGTTCGTCCTTCTCCTCAAAGATCAGGTCCGGGTGGGGCACCCCCAGAATGCCGCTCTTACTCTCCGAGCGTTGCCGGCGGACAGTGACCAGATTAATCCCGTATTTTCTGCGCAGATCGACTTCTCCGAGCCGTTTCCCCGCGAGAAAGGCCGGCGCACGGAGTTCCACGATAGCATGATCTTCGGTAAGCCCGAAGTGACGCGTGGCCCCGTGGATTCCCATTCGCTTCGCGAGTTGCCGTGCGGCCAAGGTCTCGGCCTGTACGAGGTGCTCGACCTTGAGCAGCCGAAGCAGCTTTTCATGGATAGGATTGATGACGCGGCAGTGGATCTTGTGGACGCCCAACTCTTGGAGGTGAGCAACAATGGTGAGAGAGGTTGCAAAGTCTTCCCCGATCGCGACGAAAACCCCGTCCAGATCTTGGAGGCTGAGTTCTTCGAGGGCCTTGCGGTCGGTGGCGTCCGCGATAACGGCGAAGTCAACGGCAGACTTCACTTCGTCGACGATCTTTTCATCGCAGTCCGCAGCGATCACCTCGTGGCCTTGGGCGCTGAGTTCAATGGCAAGTCTCGAGCCAAACTGGCCCAGTCCGATAACGGCGAATTTCATAGCTATTCAACGATGATGCGTTCCCTCGGAAGGCGGAGATGAGGTTCCTCTATCCGTGGTGGGAGCAGGGAGAAGAAAAAATTCAGGATCCCGACGCGTCCAACCAGCATGGTGATCACAAAGAGTAATTTGGAGGCGCTGGTGAGTTCGGCCGTGATCCCGCGCGAAAGGCCGACGGTGGCAAATGCGCTGACGCATTCAAAGAGCGCATCAATCAGGAAGAGGTTGGGCTGCAGATAGAGCAGCAAGGTGGTCGCGCTGAAGATCCAGAGAATGGAGGCAAGGACCACTGCGAAGGCGCGGCTGGAGATCACGTCATCGATCCGGCGGCGGTACATCTGGACTTCCCGACGATGAAGCAGAATTCGGCGCAGGTTCAACAAAGCGATGGCGAAGGTGGTCGTCTTGATCCCGCCAGCAATTCCGCCGGGGCTGCCGCCAATGAACATCAGCAGCATGATAATCGCAGTCGACGCGCTCGGGAGCACACCGATGTCGCTGATGTTAAATCCGGCGGTCCGGGCGGTGACTGAGTTGAAGAGTGACTCCCAGAGCCCTTCCAGCGAATAGGGATCGGCATTCGCAGATCCGCCGAGGAAGAGTAGAAGCATTCCGCCAGCGATGAGAATGGGCGTGAGCGTGCAGACGAGCCGGGTATGTACGCTCAGTCGTGGCGTGCGACTATCCGGTGCTCTTTTCCCTAAGGAAAAGCGGCGGCTCAGCCCCCGGCCGACCTCCAGAATCACTGGAAAGCCCAAGCCGCCAAGGACGATGAGACACATGATCACGGCTTGGACTCCATATTGCCCCTGCGCCCGTGGATCGGCCAGCCCGGCCGTAAAGATCGAAAACCCGGCGTTGCAGAAGGCGGATACGGAGTGGAAGCAGGCGATCCAGATCGCCGGGTCGTCCGACCCCAAGGCGTCCCGCCAGATCCACCAAAGAATCGCAGCACCGGCTGCCTCCACGAGCAGTGTGATCCCAATGATCGCGGCCACCGTAGCGGAGAGTGAACGCATATTCTCCACACTGAGGAGATCCCGGAGAAAGACGCGGCCCGCCACGCTGAATCCCTGTCCGGAGATGACCGCGAGGAAAAATGTAAGTACGACAATTCCGAAGGCTCCCAGCTGGATCAGAAGCAGGATGATCCCTTGCCCCAAGGGAGTGAAGGCAGTTGCTGTATCGACGACGATCAGCCCGGTCACGCAGACCGCACTGGTTGACGTAAAAAAGGCATCGATCCAGCTGAGGTCCTGGGTAGTCGCGTTGGGCATCTTGAGTAAAGCCGTCCCCATCACGATCAGTGAGCCGAATGTGAGGACGAGGGTGAGGCCAGGACTGACCTTGCTGAAGACCGCCCGCTCCCAGACCGGAAGCCATTCCGGGACGCGAATCGCGAGTGCACCGACTTGTTGCAAAGCAGCAACGGAGATGAGCCAAATGTGCAGTTCGGGAGCGGTCCAGTGTGCTTGGAGAAAGCGTCCCAGAGAAAATTCGAAAGTGGCGCTCAGCAGTAAGAGGACGGCCATTGTTAACCGAAACCAATGGGTGCCGATCGAGGTCCAACTGACAGCGTCGCGGGAAAGCCAGTGGACGATGACCCCCAAGCCGTAGATGCCGGCAATGAAGCGAGATCCGGTCAGCAGCCAGCCCCGGGTCTGCGGGCTGTGGTCCCACCCAATGAGGACCACAACTAACACGGTTCCTACGATGGGCAGCCAAGTGAGCCCAAGTTCCAGCGTTCGGAGCCAGCCCGGCTCAGTCTTGAGGACGCTCATCCCGTTGCCCGTTTCCACCTTGCCGAAAGGGCCGGTAAACCCGCGAGCAGTCAAGAGAAAGGGCTTGAAGCTCGTTTGCCCACGCCGGTCTTAATGCATTCTTAATGCCAGCACCCCGAATCTTAACTACCAGCTTTCCACCCGCCCGGATAGACTGGGGGCACGATGAAATCCCCATCTACTTCGTCTATCTGGTCGGCGGAGATCCTTCGTTCGGCGGCGATCGCGGGGCTCACGAAAATGGATCCGAGGGTCCAGCTTCGGAACCCGGTGATGTTCATAGTCTGGCTCGGGGCAGTTGTATTGACGTTTCTGCTACCGATCCGCTTTTCAGGCTTCGAACTGCAGATCGTGCTCTGGCTCTGGATCACGCTGTGGTTTGCCAACTTCGCCGAGGCCGTGGCCGAGGGGCGCGGAAAAGCCCAAGCGGCTTCGCTGCGCAAGACCAAGACAAGTCTGCAGGCACGACGCCTCGACTCCAGTGGGGCCGAAGAACGGGTGTCTGCGGCGGAACTGGCGAAGGGCGACACCGTGGTCTGCGAAGCGGGCGACGTGATCCCGACCGACGGCGAAATCGTCGAGGGAATCGCGACGGTCGACGAAAGCGCCATCACGGGTGAATCCGCCCCGGTCCTGCGGGAGAGCGGCGGTGACCGCAGTGCGGTGACAGGCGGCACGAGAGTGCTCTCCGACCGGATCGTCGTCCGGGTCACCGCGGAGCAGGGCAAGAGTTTTCTCGATCAGATGATCGGGCTGGTGGAAAACGCCAAACGCCAACGCACGCCCAACGAAGTGGCGCTGGGGATCCTGCTGGTGAGCCTCACTCTGATCTTCCTCCTCGTCGTCTTCACCCTGCCCGCGATGCTCCGTTTCCCGGCCTTCAAGGGAACAAGCATCAGCCTTTCGGTTCTCATCGCGCTGCTCGTGTGCCTCATTCCCACGACGATCGGCGGGCTCCTCAGCGCAATCGGCATTTCTGGGATGGACCGCCTCGTGCGCCACAACGTGCTCGCGATGAGCGGTCGCGCGGTCGAGGCGGCGGGCGACATCGACGTCCTCCTCCTCGACAAGACCGGGACGATCACATTGGGAAACCGGCAAGCCACCGAGTTTGTCGCGGCACCGGGCGTGGAGCCATCGGCGCTGGCTGACGCGGCGCAGCTTGCTTCCCTCGCGGACGAGACGCCCGAGGGCCGTTCCATCGTGGTGCTCGCGAAGGGCAAGTTCGATCTGCGGGGTCGCGACCTCACTCAGCTCGATGCGGAGCCGGTGAAGTTTTCCGCCGAAACCCGCATGAGCGGACTCGATGTTCGTGCCGATGGGCGGGTCCGCGAGCTGCGCAAGGGTGCCACCGAGGCGATGGAACGGTTCTGCCAACGGAACGGCCTCAGCCTTCCCAACGAAGTCAAGCAGGCTTCGTCGCGAATCGCCCAGTCGGGCGGAACGCCGCTCATCGTGGCGGACAATACGCGGGTTTTCGGCGTCATTCACCTCAAGGACGTCGTCAAGGGCGGGATCCGGGAACGTTTTGCGCAGCTCCGCCGGATGGGCATTCGCACCGTCATGGTGACGGGAGACAATCATGCGACGGCGGCAGCGATCGCGGCCGAGGCGGGCGTGGACGACTTCATCGCCGAGGCCAAACCTGAAGACAAGCTGGCACGCATCAAGGCCGAGCAGGCGCAGGGACGACTCGTGGCGATGATGGGAGACGGGACCAATGACGCCCCCGCGCTCGCCCAGGCCGATGTCGGCGTGGCGATGAACAGCGGGACGCAGGCCGCACGCGAGGCCGGCAACATGGTCGACCTCGACAGCAATCCAACCAAGCTGATCGAGATCGTCGAAATCGGGAAGCAACTGCTGATGACCCGCGGTTCGCTCACGACCTTCAGCCTCGCGAACGACGTGGCGAAGTATTTTGCGATCCTGCCGGCAATCTTCATTGGTCTGCTGGCGACCCAGGGAGAGGACGGGCCGCTGGCGGTGCTCAACGTGATGGGGCTGCATTCGCCGGAATCGGCGATCCTCAGCGCCGTAATCTTCAATGCGCTGGTCATCGTGGGCCTGATCCCCCTCGCGCTGAAAGGCGTGGGCTACAAGGCCATGGGCGCGGCCGCCGTGCTCCGTCGCAACCTGCTGATTTACGGGCTCGGGGGGCTGATCGTGCCCTTCATCGGCATCAAGCTCATCGACCTGACCCTCGTCGCCCTCGGCCTGGCCTGAACCTCAACCGTATTCGAAAACCACCTTCCATGATCATTCTCATGTTTCTTCTCGGGCTCGCCACGTTTGGTGGTCTCGCCCTGCTCGTGAACGCGGCCGAACGGCTCTGACTCACCAACCGATATTTTCATCATGACTGCCATTCTTGTCATCTCCGTCATCATCGGCGGCACGATCCTTCTTTCGTGGCCCTTGGGCCGTTATCTGAAGTGGGCGATGGATCCCGCTGCGCAGCCGGACGGCATTCGATCCCGGCTGGACCACATTTTTGGTCTCATCGGCGGCTTCGCCGCCCGCAAACCGCAGAACTGGAAGCGTTATGCGCTCACCTTGCTGCTCTTCAATGGCGTGATGTTCGTGGTTTCCTTCGGGATCCTCGCGATGCAGCAGCATTTGCCGTTGAATCCCGATCAGAAGGAGGCGCTCGAGCCGAGCCTGGTCTTCAACACGGCAGCGTCCTTCACCTCGAATACGAATCTGCAGCACTACTCGGGCGAAGTCTCGCTGAGCTATTTCAGCCAATTGTTCGCCCTCATGTGGCTGCAGTTTGTTTCCGCCGCGACCGGCATCGCCGCGCTCGCCGCGATGGCGCGAGGGCTTTCCGGGCGCAAGGAGATGGGTAATTTTTTGCTCGATGTGCAGCGCGCTGCATTCCTCGTGCTACTGCCGGTCGCCACGGCTTTCGCCATTGCGATGGTGCTCGGAGGCATGCCGATGACGCTGCAGGGATCGGTCATCGTCACGACCCTGGAGGGCGTGCAGCAGACGATCGCGCGCGGGCCGGTCGCTGCCTTTGTCACGATCAAACAGCTCGGGACCAACGGCGGTGGTTTCTTCGGCCCGAATTCAACCCACCCGCTGGAGAATCCGACCTTCTTCACCAACGCGCTCTCCATGGTGCTGCTGATTCTCATCCCGATGGCCTGCGTCTGGATGTATGGCCGCATCGTCGGCAATCTGCGCCACGCCGGCGTGATCTTCGGCGTGATGCTCGCCCTGCTCCTGCTGAAAGCCGGCTCCGCCGTCTATTTCGAATCGGCCCCGACGGTAGCCTTCTCGGATCTGCCGGTGGAGCAGACACTGGGGAATCTCGAAGGCAAGGAGCTGCGTCTTGGCACCACCACCGGTCCGCTCTGGGGCGTGCTGACCACTTCCACCAGCAACGGTTCCGTCGGTGCCATGCAGAACAGCCTGAATCCGCTCGCGGGCCTCTGCGCCCTCGTCGGCATGTGGCTCAATGCGACTTTCGGCGGGGTCGGCGTGGGTATGATCAACATGTTCATCTTCATCGTAATTGCCGTTTTCGTGGCGGGGCTGATGGTCGGCCGGACGCCGGAGTATCTGGGCCGTAAGATCGAGCCGCGCGAAATGAAGTTGGCGGTCATCTGCCTGATCACGCACCCGCTTTTCATCCTCGGCGGCGCGGCCCTCTTCGCCGCCACCGCATGGGGCGCTGGCACCGTTCGTAACGACGGCCCGCGGGGCTTTACGGAGATCGTATACGAGTTTTCTTCGGCCGCCGCCAATAACGGCTCCGGCTATGAAGGGCTAAGCGACAACACCCTGCCGTGGAACCTCGCGACGGGACTGGTCATGCTGCTGGGGCGGTTCATCCCCATCGTGCTGCCGCTGGCGATCGCGGGATCGCTCGCCGGAAAGAAGGGGCTCGCGCAGACCGCCGGCACGCTGCGCACCGATGGTCTCACCTTTGGTCTCATGACGTTTGCCACGATCATCTTCATTGGCGCGCTGACCTTCCTGCCCACCGCGATGCTCGGACCGGTGGCGGAGCATCTCGCCTACATGCGCTGAGCAGCGAATCCGAATCAGGAGAAAATCAGATGAAACTATTGCTATCCAGTATTCGCGTGGCGGTCGCCTCGAGCGCCATTTGTGTGGTCGGCTACGGGGCCTTGATTCTTGCGATTGGGCAAACCCTCACGCCCGAAACCGCCAACGGCAGCCTGTTGCGGTCGCCCGATGGTGAAATCGTGGGCAGTCGCCAAGTGGCTCAATCCTTCAGCCGGGTCGACTATTTCTGGCCGCGTCTGTCGGCCGTTGATTACGACGGGGCGGGCGCGGGCGGGAGCAATCTCGCACCCACCAACCAGGCGTTGGCGGAACGGGCCGCGCCCGTCCTGCGGCGACTCGGGGCCACCGCCGAACATCCAGTTCCTGCCGATCTGGTGACCGCGTCGGGCAGCGGTCTGGACCCCCACACCACCTTGGAGGGTGCCCTTTATCAAGCCTCGCGCGTGGCGGAGGCACGCGGCCTTGCGGCGGAGGCTGTCCGTGAGATTGTGGCAGGGGAGGCGTTTTCCTCGGCCGGTCCCTTCACCGAAGGGCGCATTGTCAATGTGCTCGAACTGAATCTGGCGCTGGATGCGCTTTCCGCTCGGGAGGGAGCACGATGAAACATCCATGCGTCTGCATCATCGGCATGGGCCGCTTTGGCTGCGCGCTCGCACGGGAACTGATGTCCGGCGGGTGTCGTGTCACGGTGGTGGACCGGAACGAAGCGGCGCTCACGGCGATCGCGGACAAGGTGAACACCGCCTTGATCGGAGATGTCACCGAACCGAATCTGTTGCAGACGCTCAATCTCCCGCACTTCGACTGCATCTACGTGGCCGTAGGCCGTGAGATCCTGCCGTTCTTGGCGGTGGCCAATGCGGTCGGTGCGAAAAACATGTCAAAGGTTCGGTGCCGCGCCACGAACGACGCTCACCGATTCGTCCTTCGGCAGTTTGGAATCGATCAAGGACTCGAAGTGGAAACACTCGCGGCGAAGCAGATTGCGGGAGAGCTTTGTTCTCACGAATATGCTTGAACGAGAGCGATGAATCGAGACTCACAGCCTTCCGGAGACGAATCCTCCTCCGCGCACCGGCGCCGGGGTCGGCTGAAGATCTTCTTTGGCATGTCGCCGGGCGTGGGTAAAACCTACGCAATGCTGCAAGCAGCTCATGCCAAGCTCAAGGAGGGCGTTGACGTGGTGGCGGGCGTGGTGGAGACGCATGGTCGCGCCGAAACCGAGGCCTTGCTCGCGGAGCTGGAAGCCATCCCACTGAAGCGCTTCACTTACCGGGGGACCGGCTTTCGGGAGTTCAATCTGGACGCCGCCTTGGAACGACAGGCGCAAATCGTTCTGGTCGATGAACTGGCGCACACCAACGTTCCCGGAAGTCGCCATCCGAAACGCTATCAAGACGTCGAGGAACTGCTCTCCAATGGCGTTCACGTCTACACGACGGTCAATGTGCAGCACCTCGAGAGCCGGGCAGATCAGGTGGAGGCGCTTTCCGGCGTGGTTGTGCGGGAACGCGTTCCTGACACCGTTCTGGAGTGGGCTGACGAGATCGAGATCGTCGATCTCTCGCCGGAAGGGCTCCGACGGCGGCTGGAGGAAGGTAAGGTCTATCTCGGAGACAAGGCGGCCACTGCCGCCGAGGCCTTTTTCTCGGCCCGAAACCTTTCAGCTCTTCGGGAGATGGCGTTGCGGTCAACGGCTGAACGCGTCAATCGCGACCTCGTCAAGGTGCTCAAACAGGAGCGTGACGCCCGGCCGCTTCCGACCGGCGAGCGGATCATGGTGGCGGTTGGTCCCAGCCCCTTCAGCGAGCGCCTCATCCGCTGGACCAAACGTTATGCGGATTCCCTCAACGCCGGCTGGGTGGCTGCTCATGTGGAGCAGGCGGAGCCGCTCGATCCGAAGGCCCAAAAACGGCTCGAGGCCAATCTGGAATTGGCGCGACAATTGGGCGCGGAGATCGCCGCCGGAGCGGGGGAAGACATCGCGGCGAGCTTGCTGCGGACTGCTCGGCGGGAGCTCGTCACCCAGATTGTAGTTGGCCGCTCACCGCGGTCGTGGCTCAGGCGTCTGTTTTCTGGAGGATCACTCACGGAGCGGCTCGTGACCAACTCCCAAGGCGTGGCGGTGCATGTGGTGCCGGGCGAGCGGCAGCGCGCAAGGGTGGGGTGGGCGCGCATCACGAAGCTAGAACGCTTTCAGGTGCAACCTTACCTCTGGGCGGCCGCCAGCGTGCTCGGTCTGGGATTGGCGGTCTATCCGTTCCGGGCGGAACTGGGCTACTGGACGATTGCCCTCCTCTTCCTGAGTCTGACCATCGTGGGAGGCTTCATCTTCAGTCGAGGTTCGGTTCTTTTGCTCGCCCTGCTCAGTGCGCTCGGCTGGAACTTTTTTTACGTTCCTCCACAGTTTACCTTCCGCATCCACTCCGGGCAGGACATCCTGCTTTTTCTGATCTTGCTGCTGGTGGCCGTGACGATGGGGCAATTGACGGCGCGTTTGCGGGCGTTGCGCCTCGCTGAGCAACGACGCGAGACGCGCACCTTCGCCCTTTTCCGTTTTCTCGATTGCCTGAACTTGCAGGTCGGCCCCGAGCAGACGATTGAGGGAGCCTTGGCTCACGCCAGCGAGGTGAGCGGGCATTCAGTGCATCTTATCACTCCTCGACCAGAATCGCCGGCCGAGGTTGCCGTTTTTCCGTCCGGGACGGAGCTCAGTTCGAAGGAGAAGGGGGTGGTCGAGTGGGTTTTTCAGAACGGCACCATGGCCGGAGCGCATACCGGAAACCTGCCCGAGGTGGCGTCCTTGTTTGTGCCGGTTCCAATCGGTGAGCGCAGCGTCGGCGTCTTGCGGGTCCAGCTCGGAGGCGAGTCTATCAGCCTCGCGGCGCGGGATCTGCTCCTGCAGATGTCACATCTTTTGGGTCGGTTTCTGGAGCGAGAGAATCTCCGAGCGCGTGTCGCTCGAGCCGAGATCGCAGAAGCTTCGCAGCGACTGCAGAAGACGCTGCTCGACACGGTCAGCCACGAGCTGAAGACTCCTCTCACGATCATCCTGAGCGCGCTGGAGCAGGTGAGCCTGAAGCTGGAGCGAACCGGCGGCGGGGAACACGATCTGATTGCGGACGCCGAATGCTCCGCCCGACGCCTCTTGCGTAACGTGAACATGTTGTTGGACATGACCCGATTCGAGGGCGGCGTGGTAAGGCCGAAGAACGAATTCGTCGACTTGTACGACCTCTGCCAGCGATTAAGGGAGGACTTGGTCCACGAGTTCGGCGAGCGGGCGCGAAGCATTGATTTTCGAGTAGCCGCGGAATCGATTCGCAGCGATGAGGCGTTGCTCTATCAGCTCTTCAATCAGCTTCTTGCGAATGCCCTCGGGCACACTCCCGCCGGGACGAACATTCACTGCGAAATGCGCGATACCGCGCCGGGTCTTGAGTTCGTTGTCTCGGACGACGGGCCGGGCCTTCCGGAAAACGTGGAAACCCTTTTCGAGCCGTTTTCCCATGGCTCCGAACCGCGGGTCAAAGGCCTGGGGCTGGGCCTCTCGATCGCCCGGCGTATTTCCCAGATCCTCGGCGGCAGTCTTCACGCCGCAAGTAACCTCGAAGGCGGCGCACGTTTCACCGCCATCCTCCCCGGCAGCGAAAGAAGAGAGACTCCATGACGCTCCAGAAGAAAGTGACGGTGATCGATGACGAACAAGCGATCCGCAAGTTGCTCGAGACCGCATTGCGCGACGCCGGTTACCACACCGTGGTGGCCGCGACGGGAAGAGAGGGACTTGTTTGCGTCGCCCATCACGCGCCGGAGATCGTCGTCCTCGACTTGGGCCTTCCGGATATGGACGGTTTGGAGGTACTCGACCGCCTGAGAGAGTGGACGGATGTGCCGGTCATCGTCCTGACGGTGAGGGACGACCCGGCGGAAAAGGTCGCCGCATTGGAGGCGGGTGCCGACGATTTCGTGACCAAACCGTTCCACACCGGCGAACTGCTCGCCCGGATCCGGACGGTTGCACGGCGGAGCCAGCCGGCCGAACAAGAAGCGCGTGTGCAGGTTGGCAGACTGTGTATCGATTTTTTGGAGCACCGAGTGATGCTCGGCGAAGAAACGGTTGACCTGACGCCGATCGAATTCCGCTTCCTGCAGATCCTCGCGCGTCATGCCGGCAAGATCGTTACCAAAACCCATCTCATCCGTGAGATATGGGGGGCCACCACCAGCTCAACCGACGACCACCTCCGTGTCCATCTGGCGGCCATCCGCCGAAAGCTGCGGGCTTATCGCTATGACCAGTGTATCCAGACCGAAACAGGCGTGGGCTATCGTCTGCGCGGTGATACGGGAGAAAAGAGCCGGTGACCGCGTTTCGGGATCTCCAAGGAAACGGGGTGGGTGCGGGGATCAATGTTCATTGACACCCCATCCGGCCTGACCTGTGTGGCTTACCGTAGGTTTCGGGGCTGTTGCTTTTTGAGTCTGTAAGGAACTTTGCCAAGCGTCGCGACCGAATCAGGTGAATTGCCGGAGGAAAAGGCGCATGGCCTCCGGGGTGGGGCCGGCGGGGTGGGCGAAGACGTGGGTGAGGACGGAGGACTTTTTCAACGGGATTGCTCGGGCGGCCTCACCGGTGACGCGCGCGAGGGATTCCGGCAGCAGGGCGACCCCCGAGCCTGCGGCGACCATCACCGCGACGGCTTGAGCGCGGGGGGACTCCAAGACGATCCGGGGTCGAAATCCGGCACCCCGACAGAGGGCGCGTACATGTTCCGAGAAAGCGGGAGCGGCTTCGCTCGACACCGCGACAAACGACTCGGCCGCGAGATCCTCAAGGGCGATCTTCGGCATCCCGACCAAGCGATGGCCGGCGGGCACAAAGCAGGCGAGCGGTTCCCGGCGCCAAGGCGCGAGACGAATCCCGGTGGGGTGACGGGTGGGAGCCAGTCCGATGAAACCGCCATCGAGCGTGCCTCGAGCGATGGCCTGCAACTGGTCAGCCGGCGGGCTGTCGTGCAGCATTACCTGTACTTCAGGATGGCGCGCGCGAAAGAGGCGGAAGGTTTCGACGAGTTCCGGGCTGAGGACGGCGCTGACGAAGCCGAGGCGGAGCCGGCTGGTGGCCCCGAGCGCGGAGCGGCGGGCGGCTTCTCCAGCGCGGAGGAGCTGACCGAGGATGCCGTGGGTTTCCTCGTGAAAGAGCGCACCGGCACTGGTGAGCCGGACGGAGCGTTGGGTCCGCTCGAAGAGCTGTGCGCCGATTTTTTCCTCCAGCGTGCGGATGTGCCGTGAGAGCGGCGGTTGGGCGAGATGCAGTCGGCGGGCGGCGCGGGTGAAGGACAGCTCTTCGGCCACCGCGGTAAAGCATTCCAGTTCACGCAATGAATAATCCATACCGAACCGGTATCATAAACGAGCGAAAGAGGTAATTCTATTATCACGAAAAATGGATTAGAATGGGCGCATGGCAATTAGTGACATGATTAAAAAAGGGAGCCTGCGGGCACCACACCGCAGTCTGTTGCGGGCGACGGGGGTGATCGAGGACGAGAGCGACTGGGACAAGCCGTTTATCGCGATCGCGAATTCGTTTGTTCAAATTGTGCCGGGTCACGCGCACCTCGATGTGGTTGGGCGCAAGGTGCGCGCCGCGGTGCGGGCGGCGGGTGGGGTGCCCTTTGAGTTCAACACGATCGGCGTTGATGACGGGATCGCGATGGGACACGGCGGGATGAAATATTCGCTGGCCTCGCGCGAGCTGATCGCGGACAGCGTGGAGACGATGTTGCGCGCGCATTGTTTTGACGGCGTGGTCTGCATCCCCAACTGCGACAAGATCACTCCGGGGATGATGATGGCGGCGGCGCGGGTGAATATCCCGGCGGTCTTCGTTTCAGGCGGGCCGATGCAAGCGGGGCGGCATCCGGTGACGGGTCGGTCGCTCGATCTGGCGTCGGTGTTCGAGGCGGTGGGTCAACACTCGGCGCAGGCGATTTCAGAGGCGGAGCTGGGCGCGATCGAGCGTAATGCGTGTCCGACTTGCGGGTCGTGTTCGGGCATGTTCACGGCGAATTCGATGAACTGTTTGTGCGAGGCTCTCGGTTTGGCCCTGCCCGGTAACGGATCGATCCTGGCGACGGATCCGGCACGCGACCGGCTGTTCGAGGAAGCGGGGCGGGTGATCGTGGACGCGGTGCGGGCGAATCGCCGACCTTTGGATATCCTGACGCGGGGGGCATTCGAAAATGCGCTCGTGCTGGACATGGCGATGGGTGGTTCGTCGAACACGATCTTGCACACCTTGGCAGTCGCGCGGGAGGCGGGCGTGCCCTTGCGGATGGAGGATTTTAACGAGATCGCCGAGCGTGCGCCGCATGTGTGCAAGATGGCACCATCGGGACCCCATCACATGGAGGATGTGGACCGCGCGGGCGGCGTGTCGGCGATCTTGAAGACGGTGGCGGCGAAGCCGGGGCTGTTGCACCTCGGGGCTTTGACCGTGACGGGCCGGACGTTGGGAGAGACGATCGCGGGCGCGGAGGTGCGCGATGCGGAGGTGATCCGACCGCTGGAGCAGGCGCATTCGGAGCGCGGCGGCTTGGCCGTGTTGTTCGGCAACTTGGCACCCAACGGCTGTGTGGTGAAATCGGCCGGGGTCGCCCCGGAGATGATGCGGTTCACCGGCCGCGCGGTGATTTTTGAATCCCAGGACGAGGCCTATGTCGGGATCCTGGTTGGCAAGGTGAAGTCGGGGGATGTGGTCGTTATTCGGTACGAAGGCCCGCGCGGCGGGCCGGGCATGCAGGAGATGCTGGCGCCCACCTCGGCGATCGCGGGGCGTGGCTTGGCGGAATCGGTCGCGCTGATTACGGACGGGCGGTTTTCCGGGGCGACACGGGGCGGGGCGATCGGGCATGTGTCGCCGGAGGCGGCGGCGGGCGGGCCCATCGCGTTGGTGGAGGCAGGAGATAGGATCGAGATCGATATTCCGGGGCGGCGGCTCAACCTGTTGGTCGATGACGAAACACTGATGCGGCGACGCGAAGTATGGCGGCGTCCGGCACCGAAAGTGAATGGGGGCTATTTAGCCCGTTACGCGGCGCAGGTGACGAGCGCCGATACGGGCGCGGTATTGACGATTGGCGATGGACCTGTCGCAGACCAGAATGTCCGCCCTAAGTGACCCCAGCATTCCGGAATGTTGACTGGCCCGCGTCGCTCTTCGGATCGAATGGACGGATAAATGGCGGATTTCTCGGAATACTTGATCTGGATCAAAAGCTCTGCCTCAGAAACCGCTACACTCGTTGGCTTTGGCAGGGCTGCACGTCGCCCAGAACAACCCGAGCGACGGGCCGGCTACCTGCGTTTCAGTTAGCGAATAACCAAACCAGACAAACGTATGAAACCGATCACGACACACTTTCGCTCCGCGCTCGCGGCGGCGACTATCAGCCTGATGGGCTCGGCAGCAGCGAACGCACACGGCGGCTTCACGCTTTTCGGTGAACCGTCGCTTGCGATACCCGCTGAGCAGCAGACAGTTCGGCCGCTCACCGCCCCCTATTTTCATGAAGACGCATTTGTCGGGACCGATGTCCGCGCTTGGTATGTCAACCATCACTTCTACGGGAACACAATCGGTGGTGAGGTCGATGTCTATGCGGTTCAGGTTCGGGTGGCTCTGACCCAGAGCCTTCAATTTGTCGCCTATAAGGATGGCTACACGGATTTTGGCGGAACACTGAACAACGCAAGCGGTTGGAATGACATTGGTGCCGGTGTTAAATGGGCGTTTGTGCAAGACCAGGCGAATCAGTTCCATCTCGCGGCGGGCGTGGGTGCGGAACTGGCCTTGGGGGACGACGAGGTTCTCCAAAACACCAATGAGCTGCGTTTCTGGTTTTCCGCCAACAAGGGATTCGACCGCCTGCACCTGGGTGCCGTAGTCAACTATCGTTTGGCCGAAGATAATGACGAAGGCGCGCTCGGTTCGGCGGACATGGTCACTGTGCACTTTCACGCCGACTATCACCTGACGAATTGGTTTAGCCCCGTGATCGAACTGAACGGTTACTTCGTTACTAGCGAAGGGGCTGGCGTCGCGCCTTTTTCCGGGGTGGATGCCGTCGCCATTGCCGGCGGCAAAGGTGAAGAAACCCTTACCGGCGCGATCGGTGGCGAATTCCGTCCATTCGGGCCTGAACTGGGCATTCGCGCGGCCTATGAAACCCAGTTGAACAGTAGCGAAAGCCTTTTCGGCCACCGTTGGACGGTCTCGACTGTGTATGCCTTCTAATTGAAAGAACCCGGAAGCTGGGCGGCGGGAACACCCCGCCGCCTGAGCGCTCGCTCCATAAAATTGCCGTTCTTTAGTCGCGGCGAAAAAGCAAAGCTCGCCCCGTGACCGCCAGCTTTCAGCGGGCGTTGCGATGTGGGGAGACGATCGCCGTGGTTCGCAAAAATGCCGCCAGGGATGGCGGCGGTCCCAGTGGGCTGCGGTGCCAACATTAAGTTTGAGGAGCCACCGACCCGTGAGGCCTGGGACCGTTTAATGCGAAGTGCCGGTTCCTGCCTGAGCGAAGACGGCCTTCAAGGTATCGTCGAGCTGCTGCACGGCCACCGGTTGGGAGATGCGTGAAGAAAACCGGCGGCCCGGCTCTCGCCCAAATCGGTGTCCATCCCCTATCCCGAGAGCTCAATGCCGTGTGGCACCCGACGCCGGTCGAGTTTTTCCATCAACTCATAACCGTTGTCATCGGGCAGGGCGATATCAGTGATCGGTAGATCAAACATCCCCGAATGCCCGCGCGTTTTTTCAAGAACTTGGTTGACTTTATAAATCCTACATATTCAGTAGACATTAAATGAAGTTATCAAAAAAGGCGGAATATGGACTGCGTGCCATCATCAATTTGGGCATCGCCCAAGAGGTGGGGCATGAGCGTGTGGCGGCAGCGACCTTGGCGCGGGCCGACAATCTGCCGCTGAAATTCCTTGAACAGATTCTCATTCAACTGCGCACCGCCGGTTACGTTGACACGGTGAGAGGCAAGGGTGGTGGCTACTTTGTCGCCAAGCCAACCTCGCAGATCAAGATGGGCGAAATCGTCCGCCTGCTCGATGGCCCGCTCGCGCCGATTGGTTGCGCCAGCAAGACAGCCTACGAGCGCTGTTCCTGCCCGGACGAGACCCACTGCGGCCTGCGCATGCTGATGATCGATGTGCGCAATGCGGTCGCCAACATTCTTGATCGATACTCCCTCCACAACGTAGTGGAAATCACCTTACGCAAGATCCGCCGCGACGGCGTCGAACATTATTTCCTCACCGAACAGGACGTTCTTCCCATCCTTCCTTTGAACAATCCCGCAGATCCCGCCAATGGGTTTCTGGCCGAACTTTCCCGCGAATCATGAACTCTTTTCAATCCGCCTCTTCACCCGGTTCGCCCAACGCCGCGACAGCGGCTTTGCCGGACTGGCTCAAGCTGACCACACGATACGTGAACGAGCTGGAATATGGACAGGTCATTCTGACCATCCACCAGGGCAACGTGATCGAGGTTCAAAAGACCGAACGCACGCGGCTCACGCAGCCCAAGCGCGGCTAGAGTCTCTAGCCTGCATGATCCAGATTAGTTTTTCCTGAACTTTTTTGCCGACCGGAACGATTCCGGAGGCGTTTCTTACCCACCACTGTATTCACGTCAGGGAATCCAACGATTCCCTTCCGCTGACCGGTCAACCGGAAGCTGGTTCTCAAGAAGACCAGCTATGCAAACCCACCTCGGGCCCATTGCGGGCCGACCTCTCACGAAACTGTTGCTCACGGTCGCGGCCCTGAGCGCCCCGACACTGTTCGCCCAACCGGCGGCCGACGAAGTTTCACTTCTGCGCGAGCAGCTTGCCGCGTTCCAAGCGCGTCTCGACGCCTTGGAACGTGTTCCCGCGCCAGCGACTGCCGCCCCGACCGTGGCGGTCGATCGGCGAGGGCTCGTCATTCAATCGCCTGACAAGGCATTCAACATCCGTGTCCGCCCCCGCATCCAAGTGGACGGGTTGCTTTTCCCCGAAGACAGTGATGGCGCGTCGGGTTTCACCCTGCGGCGGGTGCGCCCGGTCATTCAAGGCGATGCGGGTCCTGTTTTCTGGCGTATCATGCCGGAACTTGCGGGAACCGTCCGTATCCTCGATGCCTGGGGCACGCTGAGGCTGACGGATTCGCTTTCGATCCAGGCGGGCAAATTCAAGGGACCAGTCGGTTACGAGCGTCTCCAATCGTTCAGCAAGGGGCTGTTCAACGAGCGTGGACTGCCAAGCGTGCTCACACCTACTCGGGAAATCGGCGTCGCGCTGAACGGCATCACCGGCAGTGGCACGATCGAATGGACGGCGGGCGTCTTCAACGGGGTGTTTGACGACACCGACCAATCCAACAACGCCAACCTCAGCGGCGGCGACCTCGACCTCGGCGCGCGCCTCGCCTTCAGCCCGTTCAAGGCTGACAAGGACAGCGTCTTGGCGGGGCTCACCTTCGGCGTGGCGGTATCGGTCGGCGAGGAAAACGCCACCATCGACGACGCCAACCGCGACAGCCGGATCCGCTACCGTACAAGCGGACGCAACACCTTCTTCCGCTACAACGACGGTGTCATGGCCGATGGCGAACGGTGCCGCCTCAACACTTTCCTGAGCTGGTATGAAGGACCGCTCGGCTTCCTCACCGAGTATGTGCAATCGTCCTACGCCTTGTCGCGTGGGGGTGTTTCTCAGACCGTTGAGACCGACGCGTGGATCACCCAGCTGGGCTGGGTCGTGACCGGGGAAAACGCTTCCTACAATGGGGTGCGCCCGAAACGGCCATTTGATCCCGGAGCCGGGCAGTGGGGTGCCGTCGAACTGGGGGTGCGCTACCACCAGTTGACCATTGGTGACGAAGCCTTCGCCGGCCACAGCTTAACGCGCCTCGCCCGCGGCAACGCCACCCAGGAGGCCGCCGGCTGCGGAGCCGCCGTGAATTGGATCCTGACCGACAACCTCCAGGTCTCGCTCAACTACGAAGTGACCGACTTCTCCGGCCTGGGCGCGATTCGCGACTCCGAGGAAGTCCTCCTCTCCCGTTTCCAGATCGACTTTTAGCCGATCGGAGCCGGAGCAATGTGAATCGGAAATCCAAATACACATATTGATAAAATGAAATTCAAGAAACTCATCTCGCTCGGATGGATCGGCACGATCGCCGCGACCAGCACGCTTGCGGCCGACCGCACTCTGCTCAACGTTTCCTATGATCCCACCCGGGAACTTTACGCGGAATACAATCCGTGGTTCCAGAAGCAGTGGAAGGCCGACACTGGCGAGGCTATCACAATTCGGCAATCCCACGGAGGCGCGGGCAAACAGGCGCGGGCCGTGATCGACGGGCTCAAGGCCGATGTCGTTACACTCGCCCTCGCTTATGACATTGACGCCATCGCAGAGCGCACCGGCAAAATTCCGGAGGACTGGCAATCGCGTCTCCCCAACGGCAGTGCGCCCTACACCTCGACCATCGTCTTCCTCGTGCGCAAGGGGAACCCCAAGGGCATCAAGGACTGGGGAGATCTGGTAAAACGGGGCGTGGAAGTCATCACTCCGAATCCGAAGACCTCCGGTGGTGCCCGCTGGAACTACCTTGCCGCCTGGGCATGGGCCCTCGAGGAATACGACGGTGATGAGGCCAAGGTCCGGGACTACATCACCCGCCTCTTCCGCAACGTGCCGGTGCTGGACTCGGGCGCTCGCGGGTCGACCACGACCTTTGTCCAGCGCGGCATCGGCGACGTTTTCCTCTCATGGGAAAACGAGGCGTTCCTCGCATTGAATGAACTCGGCCCGGACAAGTTTGAGATCGTCGTGCCTTCCTTGAGCATCCTCGCGCAGCCCCCGGTGACCGTCGTCGATGGCAACGCCGAGCGCGCGGGCAACCTCGAATTGGCCAAAGCGTATTTGGAAGGGCTTTACAGTCCGTTCGCCCAGCGCCTCGCCGCCAAATACTACTACCGTCCCTTCAAAACAGAACACGCCGATCCCGAGGACCTCGCACGCTTTCCCCAAGTGAAGCTCGTCACGATCGACGAAACCTTCGGCGGCTGGCAGGCAGCGCAGCAGCGTCACTTCTCCGACGGCGGCATCTTCGACCAAATCTATGTCCCGAATTGAGGTGAAGCCATGACTCAACCCGCAACCCTCCACCCCCGCCGCGCCCGTTTGCCTGGGTTCGGTCTCACGATGGGGCTTACGCTGAGTTATCTCAGCCTGATCGTCCTCATTCCCCTCTCGGCCATCTTCATTCGGGCATCGGGTCTCGGGCTCGGCGGGCTGTGGGAGCAGCTCACCCAACCGAGAATCCTCGCGGCGCTCAAGCTATCCTTCCTCACGGCGTTGATCGCGGGTTTGGTCAACGCCGTGGGGGGCACGCTCGTGGCATGGGTTCTGACACGTTACCAGTTTCCGGGGCGGCGGTTGGTTGATGCCGCGATTGACCTGCCTTTTGCCCTGCCCACGGCGGTGGCCGGCATCGCGCTGACCGCCCTTTACAGCCGTAACGGATGGTTCGGCGGCCCGATCGAGGCGTTGGGAATGAAGGTGGCCTTTGCACCCGCCGGGATCGTCATTGCCCTCATCTTCATCGGGCTTCCTTTTGCCGTACGCACGGTGCAACCCGTCCTCGAGAGTTTCGAAAGCGAACTCGAGGAGGCCTCCGCCATGCTCGGGGCGACGCGCGCGCAGACCATCCGGCGGATTATCCTCCCGGCGCTGTTGCCTGCCATCCTGACGGGCTTTGCTCTCTCCTTTGCGCGGGGGGTGGGGGAATACGGTTCGGTTGTCTTCATCTCGGGAAACATGCCGATGCGCACCGAAATCGCGCCGCTGCTCATCGTGACCCAACTCGAGCAATACAACTATGCCGGGGCGACGGCGATCGCCGTGGCCATGCTCGTCATCTCTTTCCTCTGCCTCTTCGCAGTGAATCTTCTTCAACGCTGGTCGGGGCACCGCCTCGGGCAAGGGGCCTGAAGCCCGTCGCCCTCATCCTCCAATCTTTACCATCTTCTCATGGCCGGAACCCTTCCTTCCCTCACCCGTCGCCGAGCAACGCCGCCCGCCCCCGGGGCGATCGAGGATCCCGCATGGATGCGCCGCACGCTCCTCGGACTGGCGCTGCTCTTCCTCGCCTTCCTCCTCGTCGCACCGCTCGTCGCGGTCTTCACCGAAGCCTTCCGCAAGGGAGCGGACACCTTCTTCGCGTCCTTCAGTGATCCCGACGCGCAGCATGCGATTTACCTCACGCTCGTCGTGGCGGCGTTAAGTGTCCCGCTCAACCTCGTCTTCGGAGTGGTTGCGAGCTGGCTTATCGCCAAACACGACTTCCGCGGCAAGAGCCTGCTCATCACGCTCATCGACCTGCCTTTTTCCGTCTCCCCGGTCGTCGCGGGGCTCGTCTTCATTCTCCTCTTCGGGGCGCACGGCTGGATCGGACCGTGGCTCGACTCGATCGGGCTGCAGATCGTCTTCGCGGTCCCGGGCATCGTGCTCGCGACGATCTTCATCACCTTTCCCTTTGTCGCGCGGGAACTCATCCCCGCGATGCAGGCAACGGGCCGCGAGGAGGAGCAGGCCGCCTACCTCCTCGGCGCGAGCGGGTGGCAGATCCTGCGCCGGGTCACCCTGCCCAACGTGCGCTGGGCGCTGCTCTACGGCGTGCTCCTCTGCAATGCCCGGGCGATGGGCGAGTTCGGTGCCGTATCCGTTGTTTCAGGACACATCCGCGGCCTGACGAACACCATCCCGCTTCACGTTGAGATCCTCTACAACGAGTACAACTTTGTTGCCGCCTTCGCGATGGCCACCGTTCTGGCGCTCCTGGCGCTCCTTACCCTCGCGGGCAAGTCGTTCATCGAATGGCGCCTCGCGAGCCAAGCGGAGAAGCGCGAATCCGAGCGCCAACCCGACAACCGTCCCCTCCACACGCTTTCCAATCCATGAGTATCGAAGCCCTCAACATCTCCAAATCCTTCGGCCGCACCCGCGCGCTCGAGGACGTCACGCTCCAAGTCGAAGACGGGCATCTCGTCGCGCTCGTCGGCCCCTCCGGATCCGGCAAGACGACGCTTCTGCGCATCCTTGCCGGGCTCGAGACACCCGATCAGGGGAGCGGCGCGCTCCGCTTTCATGGACAGGATGTCAGCCGCACCAGCGCGCGTGAGCGTCAGGTCGGCATGGTCTTCCAGCACTACGCGCTCTTTCGCCACATGACAGTGGCGCAAAACATCGCCTTCGGACTCACCGTGCGCAAACGCCGTGACCGTCCCGGACGCCGGGAGATTCGCGAGCGGGTGGAGGAGCTGCTGGGCCTCGTCCAGCTCTCGGAATACGGCAATCGCCTGCCGCACGAACTCTCCGGCGGGCAGCGCCAGCGCATCGCCCTCGCGCGCGCCCTCGCTATCCGGCCGCGCATCCTTCTGCTTGACGAGCCCTTCGGTGCGCTCGACGCCAAGGTGCGCAAGGACCTGCGTCGCTGGCTGCGTCAGTTCCATGAAGAGATCCAGCTCACGACGGTTTTCGTCACCCACGACCAGGAAGAAGCACTGGAATTGGCGGACGAAGTCGTGGTGATGAACCAGGCGCGGATCGAGCAGGTGGGCCCGCCGCAGGAGGTTTTCGACCATCCGGAGTCGCCCTTCGTGATCGAGTTCATGGGCAACGTAAACCGCGTCACCGCCGGCTTGGGCAACGTCAAGGTCACCTCGCGTGACAGCTTGTATGTGCGCCCCCACGACATCGAAATTCTCGATACGCCGGGGCGCACCGGGGTGGACGCACGCGTTCTCCACATCTTCTCGGCGGGAAGCATGGGGCGGGTTACCCTTGCCCGGGTGGGAGCCGACGAGGTGCTCGAAGCCGAGGTGCCACGCGCGGAACTGCACGAATTGAGCCTGAAACCGGGGCAGGTCGTCGGTGTGCGCTTTCGCCACATCCGCCTGTTCGCCCGCAACGAGGCCGGCCGCCACGAATTGATTGAGCAGGAAGTCGGCTCTCCCAACGCTCGGGACGTGAGCCGGGGGGAGGAGTAGATTCGTCATGTTTCTCTTCATGCACGGCATCAACGGGTCGCCTGCCGGCCACTGGCCGCCGCCCAGGCGGACGGCCTGCCGGTGCTCCACCCCGAGGCGTGCGACTTGGAAGACGTCGCGGATGACCCTCGCGTGGCCGCGCTCGGCTGCTTCCCTCCCGATAACCACTCTGAACGCGTGATCGCAGAAACTACATTTCCCTTGGTCAGGCGGAGTCGAACTGACAACCAACCCTTCAACCGGAACTTCTGAACATGTCTTGGCTCGATACCCTCCGACGCGCGATTCGCGGAAATGCCGTCCTCGCCTGCGCCCGTCTTCGCGCCGCCGAAATCACCGTTGTCGTCGTGGCCGTGGCGATCCTGTGCTGGATCATTTTCCGCCCTTTTCGTGGAGAAGACGCGCTCCTGCATGTCTCCTATGATGCTTCTCGAAACTACTTCAATGAGATCAATCAGGTCGTGCCTGAGAGCGAGGAGTTGGTGGAATCGGTTCGGGGCTCCCACGCCGGCTCCATTCGGCAATTGGACGCGGTGGCGCGGGGGCTCATGGCTGATTCGGTCTGCCTCGCGACTCCCTTCGAGGTGGGTAAACTGGTCCACGACGGAATGGTCGCGGCCGATTGGCGGGACCAGTGGCCCCACAATGCCTCGCCCTTCTATTCCACCATCGTTTTTGTGGTGAAAGCGGGTAACCCTAAAGGCATCCTCGATTGGGCTGATCTGAGTCGCCCCGGAGTGACCCTCGCAGTGCCCAGCCCTCGCGTGAGCGGAGCGGGCGCATATGGCTTCCTGGCCCTGATTCAGGCGACTCAGCGGCGGATCGGCGATGATCCTGTGGCTATTCGACAGGCGGTCACGGCGGTCTATCTGCGCGCGCGCATTTTTGATTTCGGTGCCCAGCAGGCCCTCAGTGCGTTCGTGCGGGATCGTTCCGGCGACGTCTTTCTCACTTGGGAGAGCGAAGCACGCAGGTTCCTCAAGTCCAGCCCGACGGCCCGCTTCGAGGTCGTGTATCCGCCGCGGAGTATCCTCGCCGAACCGAGCGTCGCGGTGCTCGTTCCACATGTCGAGCGGCGGGGCAGTGAAACGGCCACTCGCGCGTTTCTTGACTTTATCTTCAGTCCGCAGGGCCAGCGTATTGCGGCCACGCATCATTTGCGACCACGAACACCGTCATTCCCGGACGAACTTCCGGATCTCGAATTGATTAGCGTGGAGTCCTCCTTCGGATCCTGGAACGAAGCATGGACGCAACACCTCAGCACCACCGGTACCTACGATGGGATCGAACGACTGCGCCAAGCTCGTGCGGGGGGTGTGGAATGAGCAACTGGAGCGCTTTCAGAAAGCAAAGAATCCTCCCGGTGTTGGATGAAACGACGAACCTTGGTGCGCGAGCGGAAAGGCTTGAAAAGCGCTTTGGGCGTGGAATTCCGGGTGGGGCACGGATCAGAATGACCGCTATCGAGCAGAATCCTCCGCTGTAAACTCCTCCGATGGTGATCGGGGCCGCGAAAAAATAAGGATGCCCGCAGCGCCGATTTCGCTCACGGTTTAAGCAATTATGCGTCGACGAGTTGCTTGGCGGGACGCACCTCGGACACGAGCTTTTGGCGGTCAGGTCTCAGCTTGCGGAAATCGCATTCCACCTGCAGTCCATGCCAAAAGTCGTCGCTCTGCCCAAAGAAGGCTCCAAAGCGGATGGACATGGTGGGCGTGATAGAGCGCTTGCCAAGGACGATTTCGTTGACCGCTCGCGGTGCTACGCCGATGGCGCGCGCCATCGCGTTCTGAGAGATGCCCATTGGTTTCAGATACTCCTCTAGAAGGATTTCGCCGGGCGTGATGTTCACATTCATAGGCTGTAATGTATGGCGTTATGGGGGGGCGTCAATGGTAGTCCACGACCGCCACCTGGGCTGGGCCGGAAGGCGTCCAGCGAAACACGATGCGCCACTGATCGTTGATGCGAATTGAATGGTAGCCGGCGCGATCGCCCTGAAGGGCTTCAAGCCGGTTTCCGGGCGGAACCGCCAAATCGGTGATTACTCCTGCGCGGTTCAGCTGAATCAGCTTCCGCAGTGTGACCCGAGCGATGGAGTGGAATCGGCGGCTCTTTTCGGAGTGGAAGAGACGTTCCGCTTCAGAGTCTGCAAAGGACTGGATCATGAGGCGCGCGCGAGAGAGAGGCTGAGCGTCATTGATGCTTTGCAGACTGTCAAAGCGGCGGTAGTTGTGACGACCGAGACGCGGTGATCGCGTTGGAGGCCGAAAACAAAGCGAGCTGGGAAAAATTGTGCTTTCACAATTTCTTCCCGGGCCACTCCGGTTGATCCTACGAACCTGAGCGCAGTCGGCGGGTGGGGCGGGGAGAAAAAAACGGTTGGTGTTGCAGGCTTGCGGGGACCGTCGGTCTGGGTCATAAGCCCTAGATGATCGTAATCGCGGTAGAACAGTTAACGGAAGGCGGCGATACTCGCGCCGCCTTTTCGTCGAATTGCGCTCATTACGATCACCTTAAGGGGGTGCGGACGCACGGCGGCGTAACCGGCGCTTCTCTATCGAAGCCAGCGGACGCTCGATTCCAGCACTATGAGCATCGGACGCCTTGCCCAAGCCGGCGAATGTCTCCATTCAAATACCATGAGTCCGATCAATGTTTCGCGGGAGGAACTTTATAGGCGGGTTTGGTCGACGCCAACGGCTCAACTGGCGCAGGAGTTTGGCATTTCAGATGTCGCGATAGCCAAGGCGTGTCGGCGGCTGCAGATTCCGAAGCCTCCGCGCGGCTATTGGGCACGACTCGCTGCTGGGCAGAAAGTCAAACGGACTCCATTGCGGAAACTCCCTCGCCCTCCGCCGCTGACCGTGTCGCAGCAGCGGACCGCTGCGCTCGCGGCGGATCCACCTTTGGAGGGGGAGGAGGCGGATACCCTCCGTCATATCGTGCCCCTCGAGCGGATCGAGTTGCCGCAGAACAATCGTAGATTGCACCCGGTTGCACGGGCGCTTCGAGAAGAGCTCTTGCTCGTGCGCCCGGATGAACGCGATCATGACTTGCTAAAGATCACCGATCGTAAAGATCTGCCGCGGGTGTCGGTTTCGAGAGCGATGGTTGATCCGCTAGTGCGTTCGTTTCACGCGGTACTTTCAGCGTTGGAAGAAAGGGGAGTTGAGTTCAAAGCCTCACGGAGCAAATATCAGCCGCCTGAGTTTCACTGCGGGAAGGACAGCCTCGCGGTGTCCATCGAGGAGCCCATTATCTCCGTCACGCGGGAAGCCACCGAGATGGAGAAGCGTTTTCCCAGCTGGGAATGGAGGCTGTCCTCGACGCAGCCGGCCGGATATCTGAACTACCTGCCCACTTCAGGAGAGCGTTACGAGAGGCGGCGTGATAAAAGAGATCAAAAGGTAAACACGCCGTTGGAGGTCATGGCCGCGCAGGTGGTCGAACAAATTTGGGATATCTTCATGCGGCGACGCCGAGAACGCGTCGAAGAGCAAAAACGCTGGGAGCGTGAGCGTGCAGAACGGGCCGCGCGCGAGGAGCGTGAAAGAATTTCGCGGCACAAGAATAGTTTGGACGAGATCGCGCACCGCCGAGTGGAGAATCTGGTGAGGGCTGCTCAATGGTGGGCTATTAACAATGTGACAGCAGACTACATCCAATCCTGCGAAGATCGATGGCGGCTCGATCATGAGTGCCTAACGCCTGACGAGGAGGCTTGGCTAAACTGGGCGCGACAGTCCACTGCGACCTTCCCGGTCGCCGACTTTGCATATCCGGATCCCGCTTTAGACGGCGTATTCGATCCGAGTAGTGTGCTCTTGGGAGGCCCCTATCCCAAGAACAGAGAAATCCCGCGGCCTCCCACAATGCCTGCTCCACCTCTCCCACCGGAGACGGAGCATCATCATCACTATCACCGCGAGCCGCAGCAGTATCCCTTCTGGCTCAAATATCAACGTTAGGCGACGTTCCTCTGCGGCGTTCTTCCATCATCGCCTGGATCTCTCTGGCCAGACGACTATCCCCATCATCGACCAGTCTTCGGATTCGCGGATGGTCGCAGAAGTCCAGCACGGTGTTCCGATCGACTGCGTTCGGCACGTAAAGGAGCATCCGAAGCACCCGGACAGCGTAGCGGGGCGATACCCTTAAGAAGTCGCGACGAAGACGAGTGACGTCGTCGGGCTTTGGTGCCCACCTCGCGCCGGCCTCCAATAGCATTTCCAGGCACCTAATGGACCGATCAGTTCGTTCGCTATCGGGAGTTCCGCCCCAGGGACTGTAAGGCTCATACCGGACGAACCGCTCCACTGCATCGTTCGACGGCGGGTCACCGCTGTTAATGAGATTTCCAGGCACTGTTCGAAGAATCTCACCGAGTAAATCGGGTGACGAACGAATAGCAGCGGCGGAGAAAAGCCACTGCGCCTCCTCCGCAGAAGGCGTCAGTCGCAAGACCTTCACGAGCTCGACATCGCCTGATCCGCAGGCGATTTCCGCAGCTGTCCGGCCACCGTACTCGGGGAAATCCCATCCGCTGTGAAGTTGGTCGGGGACCTTCATGTGTGGATCCGCTCCCGCCCACACGAGCATGGCCGCCCAGCGGGTCTTCTTTTCCTCTGAGGCGCAGGCGAGGGCGAGTGATGCTTGATTTCGCAAATTAGGGATCGCTGAAATATGTGAACGGAGGAATCGAAGGAGCGGTCTCGCTTTCGTCCGGTCCAGACCCCGAGCGAAGGCATTATTTGCTTCGGGATCGCAACCAGCCTGCAGGAATCGCTCCATGAGTTCCACATTCACCGTTGCGCAAACATCAGCGAAATCGACGGCTTTCGGATCTGCGCCGTTTGCCAAAAGGAGCTCGACGATATCCAGCCGTTTGGCCTGCAGTGCCTTCTCCAGTGCGTGATCCTTATCCGCCTGATCCCATTCAGCGGTGAGCAGGACTTCGATCAGACTGTGAAAACCGGTTTCGCACGCGTGGAAAAGGCAGCAGGCGGCATCGATTCCTAGCTCCGGACATCTCATCCGTTGCCCCTCAGCCAGCCGATTGCGCAATTCGAAAAGCTTTCCCTGAGTGATCAGGGCGATCACTTCCTTGATGTCCTCTGAAATGGGAGGCCGGCGTGGCACGGTGTGGAAAAGCCAGATCGTGGCTTGATACTCTGCGAAGGACAATCGTTTTCAACGCTACAGTCTCATTCGGAGGTCTGCGTCTATCGCGAACCCAATCATTCTGGCCGTGAAAGGGAATGTCAGGACTGGGCGGGTCCCCGATTTCAACGAGAAACCGCTTAGCGAACACCATACCAGTCACGATTCTTCCGTCATGAATCGTCGGCTATTGCGTTTTGAACCTGTTGTTGGGAGCAGGGCTTACGGCCCGGCCCGACCCGATAGCGATGAAGTTCATGAGTGCGATCTTTCCGAACCGTCGACGAGCGTGCGGAGCATGAAATCGAAAACCTTCTCGCCGCGCTCTTGAATCCGGCGTGACCACTCCTCTGGACGCCTCCGCTTATCCCGGTTCAGGTCATGCTCTGCGTAGGATCCGCCAAGGCACCCTTCATATCTTTTGTCTGCCAGATGTCGATTCCCAGCGGAGGAGTTTTCTCCCGGAGTGATCAACAGGAGATTCCCTGCGCCATTGATGTAGGATCTTACCGTCGTCAACCAATGTTCCTTCTCCGCGTCTGAAAGTTTACTGGGGACGGCGCTCGATTCTTCGACCCATTCCCACAGTCCCGAGCAAAGGTTCCCGTCCCTTTCGGATTGCAGTGGCGGAAAAAAGCGGCGTGGTATTCAGCGAAAATTGCGCCAGAACGTTGCCACTTCAGCCTCACATTTCCTGTCATGAGATTCCTAATCGCACTTCTCTTGCTCCTGCAAATTGCACCCTTCTTGAACGGAGAAGAGGAACTAAACTTACCCGAGCTGGTGACCCCGACCGAGGACGGTGTGAATTTCACATTCTGGCTGAAAGAGGCCAAACCCAATGAACACGGAGAAATGGTGTTTTCTCTTTGGGCTCAATATGAAAACGAGCCTGTAGCGATCAACTTGGTTCTCGGCTCCAAATGGTCTAGGATTGATCTATCACGGACCGATGTCCCGCAATTTGGAGGTTCCGCTTCATTTACGAGCGTTGGCGTTGAGACGGAGAGATTGGCAGCAGCGGTAGCGAAGGGATATGGCCTCGAAAGGAAACAGTCCTCGTTCACAGGTGCGAAGATGGTAGCGATGCTAACTGGTGGAGTGGCTCCCGCTAAGATCGGAAGCGAACCGGTATGGGTTCAACTAATTCACGGGGTGGCCTCCCAAACTGACTACGCGAAGTTTTATCTTTATATCAACGTGCCTGCGCGAGTCGTTGAGATCGTCGAGTTTGAAAAGCGGTATCGGATGCCAATGGTGGAAATGTTCAGTCAGTGAGATTCGCAGGGCGACCCCGCGCTGAGGTTCTGGATTGCCGCGGGCCCGCTCGCGCAGGCAAATCAATTCCGCCTCGAACACCTATAGAGCTTATTCGGCTCCAATTTATTGCGCGGTGGGCATCGCGGGTAAACGGGTTGTTCCGCGGCTAGGTGGTGAGTACCCATGGCCGGGTTCGGCGAAAACGGTGTTGAAACGGCTCGTCTAGCTGCGCCCTTGCCCTCCGTAGCGGGCGGGTGGGAGAGGGCGGGATCCACCCAGGCTGCCGGAATCCGTAGGGCTCGGGCTCGTCGTCAAGCTCGGTTTGGGGGGCCTGATTTCTGGCGCGAGGAGGGGGGGGCGGTTGGACATGTGTCGCCGAAAGCTGCGGCTCTTGGGGCCGGGAGACGCTTTCCATAAGATTGACAGATCAGGTTGCTGGGCTGATTACCCTGTTATGCTGCCTCGTTTGAAGGTTCTCCGGTTGCTGGTTCCATCCCTTGTTTTGGTCGGTTGTGCGACCTATTCGCCGGTTCCTTCGGACTATCAAGGGCCCACCGCTCGGATCTCGGACACCTATGACCGGGTGAGCGGGGGCACCGCCAAAATGTATTATGTGGCTCAGGTTGACGGGAATCCGATCCCCAATGCGTTAACGGCTTCAAGGACTGCTTCGCAGGGCCAAGGATCCCGCCTGACTGCCCTCGGAATGACGCGGAGGGTGCTGCCGGAGCCCTTGGAGCTTTATCTGGCGGCGGAGGTGTTTCATCCCGCCCCGATTCAATACCTGTTTTCAACGGGGAAGAACTACCGCGTTCAAGGAGTCGTCACATTCCAGCCGGAACCAGATAGACATTATTTCGTTAGGGGCGTGCTTGGCGACTCCTACGCAGCAGTGTGGCTTGAAGACCTTGAGGGCAATATCATTACCACACCTGTCGAGACGTTTGAAGCTGGGGATCCCATGGCCGCTGAAGCTCGACGCCTGGCTCTGGAAGGCGGCGACCGCACCGTCCTCGACCCGCGAAGTGAGTTTTTTCTGAATCTCGCCAGCGGAATCGGAAGCGACGTGGTCCTGGATGTTCTCGGCCCGCCCGCTACCCGCACCCAACGGGACGCGAACTTCTTGATTTCCAGACCGGCCACGGAGGACTTTGTTTATAATGACTTGGGAACCATTCGTTTTATTCGCGTGCATGGTGGGCATCTGTCGGTGGAGCGAGTCACGCCCATCGGTATTGCTTCAGACGCTTCTCCCGAGGTGGTCCGTTCCCAATTGAAGTCTGCACGAGGTGTGACCCTACAGTCACTCGCGCGGGGTTACCACACCACCAAGGAAACCAACCCGGCAGTGCTGGACGTGCTCGCGCAAGCGATCTGGGAGGCCCGTGCAAGCAGGGAGGCTCTCGAGGTTGATGCCATGGCATGGTTGTGCAAGACACTGGGGCAAAGCGGGAATCCGCGCTACCGTTGGCTCTTGGGTGAAGTGGCTGAGGTCGCAGGGGAACAAAAACTACGCCGTTATGCCAGCGCGAATCTGCGGCTCTTGCCGGAGGAGGACGTCGAGCAGTTTGAACCGGCACCGTGATCCGCGTCACATTTGCATCTTGTCGGCGACCTGGCACCGTCACTCTTGAACGGAGCATCATCGCAGGAATGGGCGAGAAGGCGCGAGGCACGCCGCTCGGATTCGCCGCCAAGGTCCCTTTCCGATAATCGCCTCCCGGATAAACGTGTTCAAGCTCACGCCGGGGATGTGGATGAATCACTGCCCGGCGGGTGAATGCGCTTGAGGTGGTGCATGACGCCGATAGCCACACCAACCGCACATCCTGCGGGCAGTTCCGGTCCAGGTAGCCGTCGTGCACAGGTCACGCCGACGAACGCCGAGGCGACATGGTGCCAATAACTGCCTGGGGCTGAGATAGTTGCGCATGAGTCAGATTCCCTCACGTCTCCAGTCGACGGAAGGCGATGTAGGTCGTCTTGCATTCGAACAAGGATGTGGTGGTGGCTGCAATCGGCTTGTGGATGACTCGGCGTTGACGGGGTTCAGAACGAAGGCGTAGCTCCAGCCGTTCGAGCGAACGCGTCCCTGGCAGGCGAGAGCAACAGGGCGCAAGCAAGCTTACCCGCGGAAACCCTGTTTTCCAAAAAATGGGCGATGGACATCGCTGGGGCAGCTGCTTCAGGTTGGGAGTTGTGGGAAAGAAGAAGACACCGCGTCAAAAACCAGTCGGCAAGATTGGTCCCGAGGATGTGGATCTCGCGGAAAAAGCGGCCGCGTTTGCCTTGGAGCGTGGGCGCTGGAAAGAAGCATGTGAAGGCTACAAGGCCCTGAACAAGCGTTTTCCTCAACGCTACGATGCTCCGCTTGCTCAGGCTTATGTCGGTCGCTTCGAGGAGTTCCTTTCCCGGGGCATGTACGAACCGGCCGGACAAATTCTCGGACAGCTCCGTGGGCTGGTGGCGGACGATGCGGTTTTTCCATTGGAGTTTCGCCTGACACGTGCGCGGGGACTGCCCGACGACGGGTCGGCCACGCTCTGGTCGAGGTTGCGGAACGACGGAGACTCGGCGGAGTTGCGTCGCGAGGTGGTGGACGCCCTCGTCCTGATCGACGAGCCGCCGCCTGTCGAACTGCGGGAGCATCCGGAAACCGTGGCGGTACTGGCTGTCCGAGAAGGACTGGCCGCCGTCTGTCACGGAGACGCCGCCGCCCTTGAGGACGCTTTACGCCGCATCCCACGAAAGTCGCTCGCGCGTGACTGGAATCTGATACTTCGGGCGCTTGATGCGTGGTATGCGGGTGACGACGTCCGGGTATCCGCGACATTAAAACGGCTCGACAAGACTCCCGGCGCGGTCGCTCGGCTGGCGGCGGCATTGGGCTGTCTGCAGGATCCTTCGGCCGAGGCGCGGTCGGAAATCGGAGCGCTTGCACTCGTCGTCGGGGGTTCGGAAGAGCACGCCGCCACTGTCCTGCGCATCGACGAACTGGTACGCGAGGGCCAGTTAAAATCGGCCTTTACGCACGGGCGCAAGGAGCTGCCGGGATTCATGGCGGCGCATCGCGGGGTTGGCGCGGCGGTGGGCGACTACTTTCTGGAGGCGTTCCGCAACCCTGATCAGAGCCAGGATGAGTTTGAGGATTTCCTGGGCCGCGGGCTCATGCGCCAAAAATTCTCGCCGGAGATGCATCGGAATCTCATCCGCGTGGCCTATGGCAGCTATGATCTGGAAGAGGGCTGGGAGGTGACCACGGAGCTTCATGCGGTTTATGCCGAGGTGTTGGCGCAAGACGATGCGGAGCCCGCGTTGGTCTGCCGCCTCCACGTTGAGACCGTGAGGCGTATGCTGGAAATGCTGGGGCCTTACGTGAAGTCGCCTCGCGCCCGTGTGGATGTCGACACGTGCCTGAAGATGCTCGGACACGCCCGAAAGCTCGACCCTGGTTGTGCGGAGGCGGGCCTGCTGTTGGTAGAGCTCCATTTTCGGATGGAGAACATATCCGAGCTGAACCGCCTGCTCGACGAACTCGCGGAGAGCTTTCCTGAAAATCCGAAAATTCTCATTCATGCCGGCCGTCAATGTGTGAACCGGGGCACATTCAAGCGGGGATTGGCCCATCTTCGAAAAGCGGTGGACCTCGATCCGCTAAACCGTTCGACCAAGGTTGCTCTTGTCGAGGCCACCCTACGCCTGGCCTTCAAGGAGTTCAGCAAGAAACGGCCCGCCCGCGGACGGGAAGCGTTGTCCGGGATCGAGGGAATGCTGGTTGCACCGGCCTCACCCGCCGATTTTGTTCTCGAACGGCGCTGGATGCGGCTCTGGTTGCTTGCCCTTGAGGAGGTGTATGGAGACCCCGCCGGACAAGCGGAAGCCGCCGCTGCTGCTCGTGTCGAATGGGCAGAGAATCCGCTTGCGATGGACGTTTTTTTCGACTTTCACCGCCGGGCGACCGCCCCGGGCCGCATCCGCGGCTCCCTCTTTTCAACGCGTTTCAACGAGCTCGAAGCAGGTCTCTCCACCGCGGATCTGCTCTTGGTTATTGAACGCGCCCGGAGTGCGGAACACGAACCTCCCCCCACGCCCGGGTGGCCGGAAAGCTGGGTTCTCGAATCCCGAAGGTTTGTGGACAAACGCCTCCGCCGGGTGGTTGCGGAACGCTTGACCGAGGCCCTCGCCGTGCTTTGGGCTTCGTTCGATGGCGGCTCTCCGGACTTTTTCGCGCCTGACGAGGTGTTTCGCCATGTGCGGGCGTGGTCGCGGCTCGACCGAAAGCACCCACAACTCAAGCTACTTCATGTGGCTGCCGAGCTGGCGGCCGGGAGTCGAGCGTCGAGCGAGTTCCACCTCGGGCAGTTGGAAAAGGCTACACGGGAAGCTCGGGCTCGCGGCGATGAAGTCGCCCTTCGACACGCCCAACGGCTCCGCTCCAGGCTGGAAAGGTGCCGACAGGCCCGCAACCCGATTCCCGTGCCGGACTTCGACGAAGAGTTGGACGACGATTTGGAGAACGAGGACGAGCCTTTGTTCATGATCCCGGCGGAGATCTCGGCGGAAGGCGGGCTGAGCACATTTGTGAAGAATGTGTTTACGCGGTGGCGTGATTCCAGTCTGAAAGATCGGTCGGTCCTGGAGGCGGAGGTACGTTCTGAGCTGGGACCGGATCTCGCGCAACGCGTCTTGACGATGCTCAACGAACGTCTGGCAGATGAGGCATCTCGCTCATCGGGGAAGAAGCGAAAATCGGCCCGTCAGGATCCATCCTACGGTGAGACTTCCAACACCGCTCGAGTGATTCAAACGGAACTTTTCTGAATATGAGCCCATACGACCTCCTTCAGATCGATGCCGACACGGATGACGCAACTGTGCGCGCCGCCTATCTCGCGGCACTCCGACGTTATCCGCCCACTGCCTCTCCGGAGATGTTCAGCCGGATCGCAGCCGCCTATGAGCAGATCGCGACCGCAGAGAAACGTTATCGTTATGCCTTGGGTGGGATGCCCGAGCCCCTGCCCGGTGGTCCGTTGACTCAGGCTCTCGACCATGCGCGCATCCACCGGCGACGGCCGGGGCTGGACGCCTTGCGCACCGCAATCAAAAAAGGCTCCTGATTCATGGACGAACCCATTCCTCCAGAACATGTTCGGGTACCCGCCGACGCTCAGGATGGAGCAAGGCCCACTGGCGGTACCGATTGGAAGCAGGCCGTCAAGGCCGAACTCGGACGGTGGATCGACGAGTTGGACGAACCGCCACCGGAGATGGAACCGCCACCGGAGGTACCCTCGCAGCAGCAGCTTTGGGAGGCGATCATCGCACTCGAGGCCCATACCCGCACCTACGCCCGCAAGACGATAGCGGCGCTTGAAGCGTTCTCGGCCGAAATGCGGACGGCACGGGCGCAGGAGGTGGATCCGCTGGCTTCTCTTCAGGGCATGGCCGAACTCAATGCGCAGTTGGATCGGATGCGCGTGGTCCTCGCCACTTCTCCGGCACCGCTTCCGTTCAGACTTTCACGTCGTTGGGAAGCCGCCTGGCGCACGGTCGCGGAGGGCACCGCCATTCTCCAGCGTTCGGTCGAATCCGTCCTTCAGCGACAGGGCATCCGCATGGAATCGCCGGCGGAGGGAGATCTTTTCGATCCAGCTACCATGGAGGCGCTCGAAGTGTTGCCCGGAAGCGGGGAGGGGGCCGGCCGGGTGCGGGAATCGATCGAACCCGCCTATTTTCACGCGCAGCGCCTCTTGCGGCCGGCCCGGGTACGGGTGGCCCGAGGCTAACCGTTTGCTCTTCTGTTACATGCAAGACATCATTGTTGGAATCGACCTTGGCACGACAAACTCCGCCATCGCCTGTGTGCGCGACGGGCGACCGGTTATCCTGCGGGTGGATGGCTCGCCGACCATGCCCTCCTGCGTCGGGTTGTCACCGGAGGGCAAATTGTTGGTCGGGCGCGAGGCACTCAGTCAGTTCACCGTTTACCCCGAACGCACCGTGCGCTCCATCAAGAGGCGAATGGGTCTGGACTTTGAGGTCCTGCTCGGGGAGCGCCGGTTTCGCCCGGAAGAGATTTCCAGCTTCATCCTCGGTAAACTCAAGCGCGCTGCCGAGGCGGAGCTTGGACAACCAGTGAGACGGGCTGTCATTACCGTGCCTGCCTACTTTGACGAGAACCAGCGGCGGGCCACCCGCCGGGCTGGAGAACTCGCCGGGTTCACCGTCGAACGCATACTCAATGAGCCGACCGCCGCCGCTGTTGCGTATGGAAGTAACCGCAAGGAGGGAGAAAAGGTTCTCGTGTATGACTTGGGTGGCGGCACGTTTGACGCCTCGCTTGTGGTCAGCGAGGGAGGAGTGATCGAGGTTCGGTCGAGCCATGGCGACACCGAACTGGGCGGGGATGACTTCGACGAGATGCTCGTGCGCAGGGCCGGACGCGCCTTCGTAGAAGCTGGGGGAGTCGACCCCTTGGCGGACGCGGTCGCCCGCAACCGGCTCACCCTTCTGATGGAGCGTACCAAAATCACGCTTTCAAGCGAACCGTTCGCCCGGGTGGAGGAGGCATTTTTCCACGAGGGCAAGAATCTCTTGATCGAGCTGGCTCGGCAAGAATACGAAGAAGAGATTCACGCGTTCCTGGAAAAAACGATCGGCTGCTGCGCTCAGTGCCTGCACGACGCTTCCATGCGCGCTACGGAACTCGATCGCATTCTCCTCGTGGGGGGCTCATCACGCACACCTCTCGTGCGAACGCTCATTGCCGAGCGGTTTGGCTGCGAGCCACGGCATGAGATCGACCCGGACCTCATCGTTGCTCTCGGTGCCGCCCTTCAGGCCGCCGCGATCGGAGGCGACTCCGGCGCGGGCATCCTCGTCGACATCACACCCTATAACCTCGGGATTGAAGCGCTTCAGGGGCCGTTTTCGACTCTTGAATTCGCCACCATCATCCCGCGCAACACCCCGTTGCCTGCCTCGCATGCAGAACTTTTCGATACAGTCCACGACGATCAGGAAGAGGTGCGCATCTCGGTTCGTCAGGGGCCCGGGGAAACACTCGAAGAAAATCATCTCATTGGCGCATTTCTGGTCGAGGGACTCAGCAAAGGTCCGGCGGGCTCGCCCATCGTGGTGCGGTTTCAACTCAACCTCAACGGCATGCTCGAAGTGACTGCGATCGAAAAGCGCACCGGTTTGAGCAAGTCGGTCACCCTCGACACCGCCGGCGGGACGACGGTTGAGGGCATAGACGCCGCGCGGGAGCGCTTGGGCGAATGGGCGGTTGAGAGCCCGGTTGCCACTGGCAATGCCACTCCCAACACGCGAACCGCTGCCACGCTCCGCGAACGGGCGAAGGGATTGCTCGCCATCGGCGAGGTGGAATCCGAGGACCGTTCGGAAATCGAGGAACTGCTCGCGAGAATGGGCACCGCTCTCAAAGCTGAAGACAACGACGCATTCGAGGAGGCGAGCAACGAACTCGAAGACATCCTTTTCTATCTTGAAGAATGAGCGCCGGAAGCATGGAGATGCGTTGCCCCGCCTGTGGCAAACGTCAGGTTTACCCCGTCTCGGAGCCGGCGACCTGTCGACGTTGTGGAGCGGATCTTGAGGCGTTACGGGGCGTAGTCACGGCCGCACGGCGGGCTGAAGCTGCCGCCATTGCCGCCCTTCGCGCAGGGGACGGTGGCAGGACCCGCGCCTGCGCGACGCACGCCCTCCGCCTCGCCCCGTCGCCCGAAGCCGCGCGCCTCGCACGCCTTGGCCAGTGCCTCTCCGCCGCGCGCCACCAACAACCCGCGGTGCTTGACGCGGAAAAACCCGCATAGCGTCTTATTCAATTTGGATGAGCATCATGTGGAGTGCCTCCACCTGCGCGCCGGATCTTCGTCGCTGAGGTTGCTGCGAAGCAGGTAACGGCTTTTGCGCCGAATTGCTTCACGCCGCTTTTGCCTGCGCAGGGCGAAGGAAGGACGCCCTGCGGGTCGACCTCGACTTGCACCAGCCGCCAGGCCGAGGGCGAGGCGGCCTTGGCTTCTCGGAGCTTGATCAGAAGATCGTCCCAGCTGGTTTTCATCTGTGCCAACTCGTTGAGGCGCTTGCAGAGTTTCTTGTGCTGGCTGCGGCGCATCGAGCGTTCCTTGTGCACCCGGTTGTGGCTTGAGGCGAAGACGTAGAGTTCCTTTTCGCGGGCAGCAGTTTGAACTTCACCCCGAAGAGGTCCCGCCAGCGCTCGCTGAGGTGCCCGAAGAGCGCTTGCTTGTGTTCCACGAGCTTACGACAACGATAGGGAGCGTCCCTGGCCGCGAAGGCGTCGTCTTCGCCCAGCAGATCACCCATTGCGCGGTGTGCATGCCAATGCCAATGCCGGTGCAGGTGCCATTCGCTGCCGGGATCGGTCAGGCGGATGGCTACCAGCACCTTCAGCACGTGCTCTCGCTCGGTACCCTCACGGCGAACACTCGAACCGCTCAGCCCAGAACTCCCTCAGCGTAATTTACCCGGTCCCGTGGCCAACGATTGGGGAGCGCCTCACCTCTTGGGTGTGCTGCGATGCTTGACGGATGTGGTATTGTCATATGCATGGCGATGACGATAGCCCCCATTTCCGAGAAGCTGGCCCGCCTGGAACTCAAGAGGGACCGGAAGCGGGCGCAAGCGGCACTCTTGAGGCAGCCGAAAATGTCGTGCGCCGAAGCTATCGAGAACTTCGCCCGCCGGCAGGAACTCGTCCGGCGGACTTCCGGAGTCGATTAGCTCGGATTAACAAGGCGCGGCAGGCTTCTGACCTCAAAGCTTGGACACGCGAGAAGTCACTGCTCCTCTCGTCAGCTGAATTTGACCTGCGCTGGCACTCACAAGGCGGGGTGGCTGGTCAGGAATGCGACGTCTATTACGACGAGAGGGTCAGCTGCTACATCAAGCGCAACCATACGGTCGCCTACGAAGACTGGATTCAGTTCTTCGCGTCTGTTCGGATCCACAACGACCTCTTCGTCGACACCCCTTACACCCTTCTCGGCTTCATGGAGGTGAAGCGGAACCTTTGCGCCATACTTTCCCAACCAGCTGTTCGCTCGACCCGCGGCGCTGAACGGAGCGCGGTAGAGAATTACATGGCCCGGTTCGGGTTTCGCCATGTAGGACATGACCACTACGAAAGTATGTCCTTGATGATTCAAGACCTTCACTCCGAAAACGTCCTTATCGGACCCAATGATGGACTCTACTTCATCGACACTTGCATCTACGTAAAGGAGGGGAAGGAATTTTCCCTCCTGGATGCGCAAGACTGACCCATCCGGCGGAGGTTTCTATCCGAAAACGCGATTTGACGTTCGGAGTTTTTCGATGAACTGCTCCTCAGCCAGTCCCTGCTGGCGGTCGACACCGGCATCCCGAACAGTCGCGACTTACGGCGTCTGTGTGGCTGAAAGGTCCTCCGAGTCCGGTCAAATTGTGTAGCCCATCTCCTGATGCGCTTCGTCCGCTTTGTCGAACGCAGCAACGCTGCTGGTTCTCATCCAGCCTGTGCATTTCCCGAACGTAAAAAGGCCTCCCGCGCGGAAGGCCTTTGAAGAGAAAAGTGGCTGGCCGCGTCGGGTGAAACGACGAACCTTGGCGCGTGAGCGGAATGGCGGAAGACTCCCTCGCAAAGCGGTGCTCAGAGTGACTGATCCGCCTGGTTGATCGAAATCAGGCAGGAATTTCTCGAATTTCAATAGGTGCTCCACGAGTACAAACGGAGGCGGCGACAGCCCGATTTCGATCACCGATGGTTTCGATTGATCCGTCATCGCGGTTCTGCATGCGGGCTCAATCGATCAGGAATGGAGTAGCAATGAAAAACTTACAGGTCCGGGTATTCGACGATTTGGGTGACGAGGCGGACAGCGGGCTGGACGAAATCGGCATGGACATGTCCACCGCGATACGCGTCCACCTCAAAAAAATAGTCCAGAGCCGGAGCGTTCCGTTTGCGCTGTCGGCTTCGGGGGCGATTGATGCCGAGGATGTGGAGGTCGATACCGCCACTCATGCGAAAATGGATAAGGTAGCCGAGGCTTGGCGCAAGGCGCGCGGGTAATGAGGCTGATGAAACACTTTTCTTCTTTACGCACAAAGGGAAAAGTCGCGTTGGACCCGAAGCACTGGCTGGCGGCATCTCGTGTTTAAACGCCCCGTGTGTAGGCGCGCTACTTGACGGATGTGGTATCGTTGTGTGCATGGTGACGACGACAGCACCCGTTTCGGAGAAGGTCGCCCTCTTGAAGCTCAAGGAGGACCGGGAGGAGGCGCGAGCGGTCCTCTCAAGGCAGCCGAAAATGTCGTGCGCGGAAGCCATCGAGAACTTCGGCCGCCGGCAGGAACTCGCCCGGCGGACGCCCGAAGCCGGCTAGCCCGGATCAACAAGGCGCGGCAGGCTACGGATCTCAGTGATTGGGCACGGGAGATGAACATATTTCTCCCGACGGCCGATTTTGACAAACGGTGGCGTTTGCAGGGCGGGGTTGCCGGTCAGGAATGTGACGTCTTTTACGACGAAGTCGCCGGCTGTTATATGAAGCGCAACCATACGGTCGCTTACGAAGATTGGACTCAATTCTTTGCGTCTGTTCGGATCCACAACGACCTCTTCGTCGATACTGCCTATACGCTTGTCGGGTTCATGGAGGTGAAGAAGAACCTGTGCGCCATCCTTTCGCAGCCAGCGGTTCGATCCATTCGTGGTGCCGGACGGCGCGAAGTCGAGAAGTATATGGTCCGGTTTGGCTTTCGGCACGTCGGGCATGATCATTACGAGAGTGAAACTTTGATGATCCAAGATCTTCATTCCGAAAACGTCCTTGTTGGTCCCGACGAACGACTTTACTTCATTGATACCTGCATCTACCTGAAGGAGGGGAAGGAGTTCTCGCTCGACGAGACGCAAGTCTGACCCGCCCGCGCCGGCAGACTTTTGGCTGTGACTTCGGAAGGAATACGATCTACGGCGGGCAAAAGTGTCGAGCTGGGCCCGAGAATCGAAAAAGAAGTGTCGCCACTGGTTTGCCCGTGAGTGCAGAGAGCCGTCTCTCAGCCGCAACTTGTGTCATTTATATGTGGCAGAATGATCCTCGTCCTCGTCTCGACGAATCGCGTAGCCCATCTGTCGGTAGGCGGGCAGACGCTTGCGATACATGCTGGCGGTGAGGGCGAGCTGTTCGTCGAGGTAATCGTAGATGATGACTTGCCTCTTCCCGGGGGCGCTCCGATGAAGGCGTCCGGCGTATTGGATGAGACGTCCCTTGAAAGAGATCGGCATGGCGAGGAAAAGGGTGTCGAGCGCTGGCAGATCAAAGCCCTCGCCCAGAAGTGAACTGGTGGCGAAGAGGCAGGCGGGGCGGCCATTCTGTACTGCGGAAAGGAACTTGTCGATGGCGGCGGTGCGCTGACGGGGGGATAGTGAGCCTTCAATTATTGGCAGACAGCATTCCTCGCTATCGATCGCCTCTCGTGCTCTATCGCGAAGGATTGCCAGCTGATCTTTGCGATCGGAGAGAACGATCGGAACGCGCTTTCGTCGGACCGCGGTGGCTATGTCCGAAACAATCAGCTCGTTGCGCTCGGTGTCGGCGATGAGTTTCTGCCAGATCAAATGCAAAGGCAGGGGCTTTCCGTCGTCTCCGGTGGGGGTGAAGGTGGTGGTGCGGAGGCGAAGCTCTTTGTGCAGCTCGCTCGCTCTTCAGAAAGTGGCGAATCGGTCCGCATTGTTGAAAGAGGAGCTGTTCGAGCCGGTCTTTGCGCTGCGGAGTCGCCGTTAGGCCGGTGATGAAGCAGCAGCTACATTTCTTCAGCAGTGCCTCGAGCGTGACCGCCGGCACATGGTGGCACTCGTCGATGATCACGGCCCCATAGTCGCGAAAGAAGGCGCGCGGGTTTTCCAGGTTTGCCAAGGTCTGGATCATGGCGACGTCGATCCGCTGCGTCAGCTTCTTCCGCGATCCTCGCATCTGGCCGATTTCCTTCGGCGAGAGGCCGAGGAAGGTCTGGAGACGCTGAAGCCACTGAGTCAGGAGCGTCTGCCGATTGACCGGATTAGCGTCGGCGTCTTGCGCTTGGCGATCAAGGCACAGGCGATGACCGTCTTGCCCGAGCCGGGCGGCGCGACGAGCACGCAGTGTTCGTGTTCAGCCATCTCGCGGACGGCTGCTTTTTGCGCAGAAGTGAGTTCACCGCTGAAAGCAATGCGGATGCCTTTCGGTTTGACGCGGCGGTCTTCGATTTCGAGGCGTGAGCCACATGCGGCGAAGAGTTCGGTTGCGGTATCGATGCAGCCGCGAGGGAGGATCACTCTGTCTCCATGCAATTCGCCGGAGAAAATGTAGCGCGGGATGTTGTAGGTCGGAAACCGCTGACGCTGTTTTTCGAAGAAAACGGGGTTGGGAATCGTCGCCAACTGCTTGAGCCGTGCGATCATGCTGTCTGAGAGACCGTTTGTCGGAATGATGAGGCTCTCGGTCAGCCAGGTTTTCCAGTCCGCAGGCAGAAGGGGAAGCTCGAGCAGGTCGTCGCGGGACGACTCCAGAATCAGCTCTTCGATATCCTGCGGATCGCTGTCTGGTCCGGCTTCCGCGGCCAGATGCGTTTCGAGCAGCGAACGAAGATCGCCAAGCGTCAGCCGTTCGATCGTGGCCAGCACCTGCCACTGATCGGGATGTGGTGAAAATGTGTGGTCGACAAATTCCGTGAACCCGAGTGCGCGCCGTTCCTTTTGAAGGGGGAGGGCAATGAGATTGCCGAAACCGCCCTTTGGCAGGAAATCCTGGTTCGGGAAGAATCGATCGTAGGTGTCGAGGCGCAGGTGCGGCCGGCGGGCGGCAGCCCGCGCCAAGAGAAGACTTCCCAGCCGCCGCGCAAGCGCTGCGGGTCCGGCTTCGGCGAAGAGAATCCAGACGTGAGCGCCATTTCCGGAGCGCGAGATTTCGACCAAGCAGTCGATGCCGAGGCGATCGCATTCTTCACGGTAGGCGGTGGCGTCGGTTCTCCAGCCGTCGCCATCAAAGTCGGCTGCCAAAAAGACGCAGGTGTCGTCGGGGCGAATGGCATAGGTGCCTGCCACGATTTCACCGCGCAAATGCGCTTCCACCACGGAAGGCGAAAGGCGGCTGAATTTCCGTGCTCCGAACCGTCGGAAAATCTCCGTCGGTTTCAGGCGATGACCGTTTTCCCAGATGGTTTCGCACACTGGGGAATATCCTGAGCGCCCCGTCTGGGTGTTCTCCCACCGGCGCGGATACACATCGCTCCGCGCCACGAACAAAGAGTGGAAGAGGCTGACGCGTTCGGCGGCGGTGGCCGGGTAGGTGCGATCATCGAAAGCGAGGGCTGGCTGCGAGAGGCGACGAGCGGTTGAACGAGCGTGTTGAATCTCTTTCAGGAGTCCTTCCCGTTCCGCATCGAGCTCGCGCAATCGTTGCTCGAGCTGATCAGCTTCTCCTTCCGCCTCCATTTCTCGAGCAGAGAAATTGCTCCGCTGCCAAAGGCGACGGTTTTCGCGGGTAGTCCGCTTGCGAGGAATTGAACGCAAAAACCAAACGAGCCCGCCGGGATTACCGACGGGCTCGATGAAAGTGGCGGGAAGAAAAGTGCAAGTCACACTTTTCTTCCCATGGCTGCTCAGGCTGGATTCGAACCAGCGACCAAGTGATTAACAGTCACCTGCTCTACCACTGAGCTACTGAGCAGTGAAGGGAAGTTGAATGGACCCGAAGATCCAAAAACGAAGGCGCAGATGGAAAGTGCGGGGCGGGGGCTTGTCAAACTTTTCGTCGGGAAAATTCAAAAAGTTTTGATTGCCATGGGGGGAGGGGCATCGCAGGTTGATCGCTTTTCTCTTTTCAAGAACACAAGATCCATTTCGCATCATGAAGCAGGTTTCCCTCAACGTTAAGACGCGTGACGCCGTCGGTTCCAGTTCCGCCAAGCGCCTGCGCGCCGCTGGAAAAATCCCCGCCGTTCTTTATGGTGAGAGCGGGACGCAAAGCCTGACTGTGGAGGTGGACCAGTTCAAGCAGGCTTGGCGCAAGATTGCCGGAGGTGCCGCTCTGGTCGAGCTGCATGTGGATGGTGCGGACGAATCTACCTTTTCCGTGATCAAGGAATTTCAACGCGATCCGCGTCGCGATAACTTTCTCCATGTGGACTTTCAGGAAGTCGTGCGGGGGAAGGATATGGAAATCGAAATTCCAGTGCACACCAAGGGCATTGCATTTGGCGTCAAGAATGAGCAAGGCGTGGTGGAAATCAATGCCCACGAGCTGCGGGTGCGCTGCCGTCCGCGCGACCTTCCGGAATTCATCGAAGTCGATGTAACGGCGTTGAAAGTGGGCGATTCGCTGCACGTGACGGACCTTCCCAAAATCGAGGGTGTCACCTTCGTCGAGGATGATCTCGTTGTTGTCTCTTGTGTGGGATCTTCGGCTGGAGCGAGCGGTGCCTCTTCTGAAGGCGAAGCAGCAGAGTCGACAGAAGCAGCCGCCCCGGCGACAGCTTAAGTTTCGCTGTGTGCTCAGGACTGCGGTCTGGAGCATTGTTCTTTTTAATAATCTATGTCGGTGCGTGTCATCGTGGGGCTGGGAAATCCGGGTCCACGGTATGACGGGACACGCCACAATATCGGCTTCCACATAATTGACGCGCTCGCTCAAGCAGCGGGAGTCAATTGGCGGGATGAACCGCGCTATCGTGCCCATACCACAACTGTCACCCTGAATAATCGTCCGGTGCTTCTGGCCAAGCCGCAGACTTATATGAATGCGAGCGGTCGGGCAGTGGGCGAGATCTGCCGGTATTTGAAGTTACAACCGGCGGAAATCTGTGTCGTCTATGATGAACTGCAGATTCCGGTGGGGGGATTGAAGGTCAGCCTGCAAGGCGGACCGGGTGGGCACAATGGTATCGCGGACCTGATCCAACGGATCGGGCCGAAGTTCGTGCGTTTTCGCATCGGCGTGGGGTCCGAGGAAAAGACCTCGGAAACGCTAACTGATTTCGTGTTGAGCCGTTTCACTGATGTGGAACGGGCCACTGTCGAAGCCAATTTGGTCCGGTATCTGGATGGCTTGCGCATGATTATTGCGCAAGGACCAGTGCTGGCCATGAACTCACTCAATCAAAAACCAAAACCACCACCTGAACCACATGAGCCTCACGGTAACGAGAAACTACCGCGCGACGATCATCTTTGATACCCGCGGGTACGATGAGCCGGTCGAGACCTTGATCGAAAAGATCACCACCATTCTGACCTCCGCAGGTGCGGATGTGAAGAAAGTTAACAATGTCGGCTACAAGGATTTTGTCGTCGGTGCCACCAAGCGGCATGCAGGTGATATCTTCGTGACCTACGATTTCGCAAGCGGTGCGGATGTGCCGGAAGTGTTGCGCGAAAAGACACGTCTGGACAAGACGGTCATGCGCCTGCAGGTTAATCGCCGGTAAAAAAAGCAACTGCTCACCGAAGGATCCTGTATGGCCGCATCGTACAACAAAGTATTTCTCATGGGAAACCTGACCCGTGATCCCGAAACCCGAGTCACTCCGGGCGGACTGACGATCACAAAGTTGGGTCTCGCCGTAAATCGTCGTTACCGCACCAAGGAAGGCGAGCAGCGCGAGGAGACAACTTTTGTCGATATCGATGCGTTTGGAGCCCAGGCCGAGACGATTCAGAAATACTGCACCAAAGGCAGTGGACTGTTCGTCGAAGGGCGTCTGCGGCTCGACCAGTGGCAGGACAAGACCTCCGGTGAAAACCGGTCCAAGCTCGGCGTGGTGCTGGATAATTTCCAGTTCATCGGCGGCCGTGGCTCGGACGGTGACCATCGGGGCGGCGAAAGCGACGAAGGCTACACCCAAAGCAGTCCTCCCAAGCGTACCAGCCGTCCCGCGGCCCCTGCAGCGACCGACGAATTTTCGGACGACGACGTCCCGTTTTAAATTCCCTTCGTGCGCCTCCTTACAAGCGCCCGTTCATCCATCACGACAGATTATTTTTACCGGACCTTACCATGGCCAACCAACAACTTTTACTTCTCGAACCCGTCGACAACCTCGGCAATGAAGGTGACGAAGTCAGTGTGAAATCGGGCTTTGCCCGCAACTACCTGCTCCCGCTGAAAAAGGCGGTGCCGGTAACCCGCGCCAACAAAAAGCAGATGGCCGTTCTTCGCGAGCGGGCTGCCAAGCGGCTGAAGGACGAGCTCGAAAAGGCTCGTGAAATCGCCACGCGCATCGAAGCCCTTTCGATTGTCTTTGCGGTGCAAACCGGTCCCGGCGGTAAAATGTTCGGGTCGATTACCGCGACAGACATCGCCAAACGCATCACCGAGGAAGGCATTGAAGTCGACAAACGTCAGGTCCTGCTCGGCCATGCGGTCAAGGACCTCGGCAAGCACAGCACCAAGCTTCGCCTCCATCCGGATGTGAATGCTGAGATCGATTTCGAGGTCGTATCGGAAAATCCGATTGAAGAGCTCGAAGAAGAGGCACCTGAAGCCGAATCGGCTGGTAAGTCGCGGTCTTGATCCTTTCCGGAGCGCGTAAAGGCATGGCGGAACCGGCAGCAGAAGCCGCGATGAACCCGGCGATGATGCCGGTTCCGTCGGGCAGCCTTCGCAGCGAACGCGAGGCACCCCATAGCTTGGAGGCCGAAGAAGGCATCCTCGCTGCATGCATGCTCGATGGAGGGCAAGAGACCATGACGCTGTGTCTGGAGGCGCGCTTGCGTCCAGACGCATTTTTTAAGTTGGGGCATCAGGTTCTTTTTCAGGTTCTGACCGACCTTTACGCCAAGGGGACCGTGATTGACGAAACCGTCGTCATCGACCGCCTGCGGAGCTACACGGTGGAGAGCATTACCTGGCTGGCCGAGCGTTCGCGGCGCACCCGCAACCCTCCGCTGGAAACCCCGCTGATGGATCTTGTGGGCGGGACCGCAGTCCTGCTTGCGATGACGGATCGCATTGAGACGACTGCCCACGCCCAATTCTGGCTCGAGATCGTACGCGAGAAATGGATGTTGCGCCGGTTGATCCGGACTTCCTCCAACATCGTCGAGCGGGCGTATACGAATCAGGACAAGCTCGAGCACTTCATCGATTCGGTCGAAAAGGAAATTTTTTCGATCAATGAAGACCGCATCAGCGATTCGGCGGTAGAGTTTGAAAAAGCGGTCGACGATGCGATGGCGTTGGTCAGCCGGATCATTCAGGGGGAGACTGACGAGGGTGTTGCCACCGGCTATATCGACGTCGACAAGATGACCTTCGGGATGCACCCGGGGCAGATGATCGTTTTGGCGGCACGTCCCTCGATGGGAAAGACCTCGCTCGGCATGAATATCGCTGAGAATGTCTGCCTGCCCACCACCCGTCGGAAACCGACCTCGACCTTGGTCTTTTCTCTGGAAATGCCGGCGGATCAATTGGCGATGCGGATGATCTGCGGACGGGCTCGGGTAAACATGGGACGCGTGCGCGATCGGATGATCAGCAAGGACCAGATGCGCGAACTGTCGCGGGCGGCGCAGGAATTAAAAACCGCTCCGCTATGGATCGATGACTCCAGCACGCTGAACATTCTGGAGCTCCGAGCCAAGGCGCGCCGCCTTCATCAGCGCAAGCCGCTTGGTTTTATCATGGTCGATTACCTGCAGTTGCTTTCAGGGACCGATAATCGTGTCCAGCGGGAGCAGCAAATTGCGGAAATCAGCCGAGGACTGAAAGGAATGGCGAAAGAATTGAACATTCCGGTCCTGGTGCTGAGTCAATTGAACCGTGAAAGCGAAAAGGAGAAACGACTGCCACGGATTAGTGACCTCCGGGAATCGGGCTCAATCGAGCAAGATGCCGACGTCGTTTTCCTGCTTGCTCCAAATCCCAAGAGTGAAGATAACCCCACCGTTCCTCAGGCTTCCCGAGAGCGGTTATTAGTAATTGCCAAACAACGGAATGGCCCGACCGGCGAAGTTCCGCTGACTTTCATCCCTGATTTTACGCGATTTGAAAACCACACGCGGACTCCGTCTGCTGAGTAATTGCCCTTGGGCCCTCAGCCTTCTCTCCTGCTTCCTGATTCTCTCTCTGGTGACTCCGGTCTCGGGGCAAGAAGCTCCCACACCTCCGCCGGTTGAGCAGGTGGAACAGATCGTGGGAGACATTGAAATTGAATTTGTCGACCTGATGACGGTCAGCCGGGAGGCAATCTTTGCACGGATCCAGATCCGCGAAGGCATGCCTTTCAGCCAGCAGTTGGTCGATCGATCGATTCGATCGCTCTATTCCACGCTGCTTTTTGATTTCATTGAAGCACGGACGGAGGAAATGGCCGACGGGCGTGTCAGGATTATTTTCTCGGTTCAATCGAAATATCGGATCGAAGATATTGTGATTCAAGGTGCTCGGGAGATTTCCCGAAACCGTCTGTTTCGGGATTTTCAAAGCCAAGTTGGCGGACTCTTGGATGAACGACGGTTGCAAAACGATGCCAACACGATCCGTGACCTCTATCGGGAACGTGGCTATACCGAAGTGACTGTCGACTTCACCATCGACCGCAATCCAGAGACAGGGCGGGGCGTTGTTACTTTTAATATCAATGAAGGTCCTCGCTTAAAGATCCGTCGTATTGAATTTATTGGTAATGACACCTATTCAGACCGGCGTTTGCGTCGAGAGATGGAAACCAAAAGAAGGTGGTTTCTGTCCTGGTTGACCGGGTCTGGTCGTTTTGACGAAGTGATCTTGCAGGAAGATCTTGAAAAGCTTCGGGCTTTTTATCTGGAGCGAGGGTATCTGGACGTGAGTATCCCTGAAGCGGATGTGACTTTGGAGTACCCGCGTCCGGGACACATCGTCATCACCATTCGCGTGGATGAAGGGCGGCAGTATCGCGTTGGCGAAATTACTTTCGAGGGAAACACGATTATCGAATCTCCGCTGCTCTATTCGATTCTTGGACTGATCCCCGGCGATACTTTTTCGCCCAAGGCGTTGGACCAGGATGTTGAGCGGCTGACGAATACGTATGGCGCATTAGGATATCTTGATGTAAATGTCCGCCCGGACCGAAGAGCCAACGTGGAAACAGGAAATATCGACATTGTTTATCGCTTCACTGAAGGCGAACGTTTCGATGTGGAATCCGTGGTTATTGAAGGCAACATCAAGACCAAGAGTACCGTAATTATTCGAGAACTGGCGCTTTCTCCCGGACGCAATTTCAACCTGGTCTACATGAAGAACAGCGAGGCGCGTCTGCGAAATACCCGCTTTTTTGAAGACGTGCAGGTGAGTCCCGAGCCGACCGATATTCCGGGGCGGCGTAATATCAAAATTCGGGTACAGGAAGGGCGCACCGGAAATTTGCAATTTGGCGCTGGATTCAGCTCAGTTGAAAGCATTGTCGTGTTTTTTGAAGTTTCGCAGTCGAACTTCGACTTCATGAAATGGCGTGCCCCCTTCCTGCAAGGCGATGGTCAGAAGTTTCGCCTTCGCGGCTCAGTCGGATCGCGATCCAATGAAGTCTCTCTCTATTTCGAAGAACCGTGGCTTTTTGAACAACGTTTGGCCGGAGGCTTTGAACTGTTTCGTCGCGAAAGCGATTACAACAGTAATCTCTATGATGAACTGCGGACCGGGATTGAATTGTTCTTGCGCAAGCGGTTGATCGGATTGATCGACGGACAGCTTTCCTATAACTTTCAGTCGGTTGAACTGAAAAACGTGTATAGCCCGGGATCACTTCCTGATATGATCTGGGCGGAATGGCAAAAATCCCCTCGCACTGTTTCCAAACTGACGATGACCCTTGTCCGGGATACTCGGAACGATATCGTTTTTACATCTCGCGGAAGCAGGATGAGTTTTGCGACGAGCTTCGCGGGCATTGGGGGTGACACGGAATACATGCAGTTTGAAACGCGAAATGCATTCTTCCTGCCCTTGTTCGAGACCGGAGACCAGGTTCTCCAAATTATTGCCCGGGCAGGAACTTTTTGGTCCTATGGTCGTTCAGACACCCCGATTATTCGGGCACCTACCAATATTTCGATTGGATTTGAAGGGGAGGTGCCCTTTTTCGATCGTTTTTATTTGGGTGGCCCCGATACTTTGAGAGGGTTTGAATATCGGGAAGTGGGCCCGGTTGCGCAAAGAAGTTCAATCTCCACGTCGCAGTTCAGCAGTGAGCCCGTCGGCGGAAATACCTACGCGTTTGGAAGTCTTGAATATACGATCAAGGTGGCTGAGCCGCTGCGTTTCGCCTTGTTTTATGACTGGGGCTTTGCCAACGAGGATGATTTCTCCTTCAATCCCAGGGGGTATAATGATAACTGGGGGATCGGGATTCGCTTGCTTGTTTTGGGGAATCCTTTGCGCCTCGACTATGGTATTCCTATTACAACAACCGAGTACTATGATGATAATGGACGACTATTGTATTCTAATGATGATGGTGGTCAGTTCAACTTCTCGTTTGGAACGCGATTCTAATTCCGTTGACGGAGAAGCACCTTGCTGATTCTTGTTTAGATTTGTTAACCTCATTCCGTATTACCTTTATGATTAAGAAAATCCTGATTTCTGCTTTCACTCTTTCAGTAGCCGCAGTTGCTTTAAGCGCGCAGGTGAAGATCGCCACCATTGATATGGCTGGATGCTTCGATGCGTTTCACGAAACGCAGACGGTAAACCAACGCATGGACAGCCTGCGGGAAAGCCTTCGGGTGGAACTCGACGAACGCCAGCGTGCTTTGGAAGAGAAAGCACAGCCGATTCAGGAGCGCGTGCAGGAGATTCAGGAGAATCCTGGTCTTTCGGCTGAGGCCAAGCAGCAACAATTGAGGAGCTTGCAATCGGAAATTGAGCCGATTCAGCGCGAAGAAGCTGAACTGAATCAATATGCCCAGCAAAAACAGGCGGAATTCCGCGAGCGTTTTCTGCGCAGTCGTCAGTCCATCATCGATAAAATTAGTGATGCGGCTCGGACGGTAGCGATCCGGGAAGGCTTGGATTTGGTTCTGGATACCTCGGATGCGACAGGTTCGGGTGTGGGAACTGTGATCTATAGCGAGCGCTCGCTGGACATCACCCCCAAGGTGATTACCGAACTGAACCGTAATGCTCCTGATCGGGCCGAGCAGCCTGCACCAGCTGCAAACTAATCGCGCACATAGTTTAACCGCATTGAAGCCCCGATTGCTTTCAGCGCCGGGGCTTTTTTGTGTGCGTCGACCAAGGCAAACACGCAAAGCATGAGCGTGGTAATACGAATCGCTTACGCTGTTTCGGCTGGTCGATTCAGCGGGAGAACTCTGGAGGAGTTTGCCCGGTAGGGTCCTCTGATGGAGCGCGGAGACGGATATTCCACAGCTCGGATGGCCTCCACAGGCGCATGCGTGGTCCCCACGTGCCGGTGCCCCGACAGACGATTAATGTCATTTTTCCGACCGAATAGACGCCGCCGACATGATTAAACCGGGTGCGTACCAAAAGATTAAAAGGCCAAATCTGTCCTCCGTGGGTATGCCCCGACAGCATGAGACTGGCCCCGGCTTGCGCCGCCAATTCGACTCCGTGGGGTGTATGCGAAAGGAGGATGACTGCCCCGGAAGGCGTTTTCTCCAGAACGCGAGGAATCGCATTCGTCGCGTTTTCATTCATGCGCCGGGGGACCGAGAGGTCATCGACGCCTGCCATGATTAGTCCGGGCAGCACTTCCGCTGACGCGTCCGAGAGGACGTGAAAACCGGCAGTACGCATCAAGGCATGCATCCGTTCCAGTCCCGCGTAGGCATCGTGATTACCGGTTACAGCCCAAACTCCCAAGGGTGCTTGCAGCTGGGATAATTGAGGAAGCATGGCTTCGACCCGCGCGTAATCATGGTCTGCCAGATCCCCGGCGATTGCTATTATGTCGGGCTTCAGTGCATTGACTTGAGCAATCAGTTTTTCGAGCCAATGGGCTCCCAAGAGGCTACCGAGGTGTAAATCGGAAATCAGGACCAAGCTGAGCCCGTCGTGTTCTGATGAGAGTCCCGGAAGGGAAACCGCTGTGTCTCGAACAGTGGGTGCACGTGTGGCAATAAAAATCCCGGCCAAGGCCATGATGATGGCTGAGATGACTGCGATCGATCGGAGCGTGAAAACGTGGCTTGCGCCCAAGAGGCCACCCAATGTCATTAGATCGACTGCCAGCAGCAGGCTGAAAAGCAGGAAGAACAGTCCGATCCAAGTGACCGCCAAGGGCTCAAGCACTTTCGCCGCGGTCTCATGGCCCCGCGCATCCAGAACGCGAGCCACGACATAACTGGCCCAGAGTGCGACTCCCGCCAATGCCATCGTCCATCCCGGAATGGTTTCCATAACCCAAGGGAGCCGCGCAATTCGCCAGAAAACATAGAGATGGAGCAGCCCCCAAAGGGCGAGAAATGCGGTGATAAAACGCAAAAAGCCGGAATCCATAACGTGAGAAAAGCTGGTTTTCCTGATTGGGCAAGGGGTGATCCGCCAGCGCCAAAGGTGCACCGGGGCAACGTCGGCTTATTTGGAAAACGCGGCGGAAGCTTCAAAGAAGGCGGCCATTTCGTTCCACCAAGGTGCTTGTGGTGTGTAATCGAGTGTGTTGTGACCGCGGCCGTGCTGAATCCAGATGCGCTTTGGACCGGAGTAACTTTGGTAAAGTTTTTGGCCATAACGTGCTGGAATGATCTCGTCGTCGCCGGCGAGAATCACTGCGAGCGGACCATTGTATGCGCTCAAGGCGGCGACATTGTCATAATGCTCCCGGAGGAGCAGGCGCACCGGCAGAAACGGGTAATGATGGGTTGCGACATCTTCCAAGCTGGAAAAGGGGGTGATCAGAATGAGGCCGTCGATTTCCTCCGGCATCTGCGCGGCCAGATGTGCTGCGACGCCTGTGCCAATCGATTCACCGAGGATCAGAAGGTTGGCCGGCTCACTGGCGGCAAGCATGCGGACGGCTTGTTCTCCGGCAGCCTTGAAGGCGGCGGCTCCGGGTGTGCCGCTTCGTCCACCGTATCCGGGATATTCAAATAAATAAACAATCCACTCCGGCTCTCCGGGAAGGGTGCGGAAACCGTTGACGAAATGCAGCCGATGAAGGGCGTGGCCTGCATTTCCATGGAAAATGAGAACCCTTCGGGCGTTCTGCAAAGAAGCTCCTCGGGCTGATTTCCATCCGACTCGTTCACCTGTCTCATCTTTCCACGGCTCGAATCCAGCGGCGGTAGCGCGCTGGATCAACGTGGCTTCGCTCTCGGTGGCGGGGAAATAAATCAAGTGTCGTTGACAGCCCGCCAGAAGAACGAGGACGGCTAAATACAATCCCGCGATGATCGCAAAAATTCTCAAGATGCTGGCGCGCATGTGGCTGGGAAGAAGAAACGCAGAAACAGTTCGATGAGACGAACCCTATCTGTATTGGAAACGCACCTACATTGCATGTCAGTCATCTAATAAGTCGGTGCCTTCTTCCGGTTTCCGGGAGTGGCGGGCCTGTTCATTGATGGAAATCGCTTCACTTTGCAGCTGGCCTTCGCTCGGACTGGAGGTTGCTTCATCAGCAGTTTCGCGGAGAGGCTTGGCAATGGGAGTTGTCGGTTCCGGCACGTCAGTCTGGGGTTGCATCTGAATGGGAACTGGTTGTGGAAAAAGTACCTCCCGATTGGGGTCGGGCAGGCCAATCCCGGCAGCCTGAAAGCCGCGTTTCACTTGGCGCAAGAGGGCCGACCGTACCTTGTCGACGCTGTGTTGCTGGGAATTGGTCCAAAAGAGGAACCGGAGATTAACTGTGCTGCCATCCAGCGCTTCCACCAAGACCAGTGGTTCCGGCTGGGATAAGACTGCGTCGTGCTTTTGAAGCAGCTCCAATCCGAGTTGTTGAGCCCGACTCGTCGAATAATTGTAACTGATCCCAACCAAAAAATCCCCCCGAACCCGCGGATTAGCCGTAAAATTGATGATGGGGTTATTGTAGATCGTGGCGTTAGGGATCTGAACATGGTTTCCCTGAACGGTCATAAGCAATGTGCTACGGGCATTCAGTTGCTGCACAAAACCGCGGAAGCCGGCAACTTCGATCAGGTCTCCACGGGCGAAGGGGCGCTGCAGGCTCATGAGAACACTGGCGAGAAAGTTTTCGGCGATATCGCGAAAAGCGAAACCAATCACTAATCCGGCAATTCCCGTGCCCCCGAGGACGGTGACGGCCAGGCGTTCCAGCCCCGCGATCCGAAGAACCATATAGAGCCCCAACAGAAAAACCATACCAGCGACGATTTTTGCGGCCACGGTTCGCAGCAAGGAAGTGCGCACCCAATGCCGGAAAAGGGACTGACTGCCACGGCTGATCCCAACGGCGAGGGTGGCGCTGAAGATCAGCATGATTATCGCGAAAAGGATAAGGGGCGACCGTTGAATGGTTTCACGACCCAGATCGACGAGCGTCTGCCCCGCTTCGCTGAGATCCCACATCGATCGCCGCGTCACCTCGATCCGGTTGACGACCGCAACGACGCCTTCTGTGTTGTTGGCGACTGTCCCCGCCCAGGCCCGGTGATTTTCCTGACCCGTTTCGCCGTGGATAAAGACGACGCCCTGATCCACCCGGACAGAGGTATCGATGTACCACTGCGTTGCTTCGTAGATACGCAGTAACCGACGGCCGATGGCCTCATCGGAGACTTGGGTTTCCACCTGGACCGGAGATGCGGGGGCCGCCATCTCGGCCGTGGATTCGTTCTCAAATTCCGACTCTACTCTTGCGGTGGTAACCGCGGGAAAAATCAGACAAAGCAGGATCCCTATCCTCCACCAAGAACGGGGGCAGGCGGCACTGAATGTCTCGAGTATCATCCTGAAGGCTTGATTCATACACGCCCAAGCCCGGGTAAACCCATTTCGAGGAGATGGAATACGGTATCAACTTTCTTCATACGATATGCCTTTTTCCCTCAGAAATGAACGTAGTTCGTCCACATCGAAATCGGGCAGGACAGCTCCATGCCAATTCAGTGTCGGCACTTGCGCTTGCCCGCTGATGTCTTCGAGTTCGTCGCGGGCATCTTCGTCATGGCGGACTTCCCGCTCACGGAAACTGATGCCATTTTCATTGAGGAACTTGCTGGCTTTTTGGCAATAAGGGCAGCCAGCTTTGACATAAAGAACGGGAATATCAGTGGTATCCATGACGCATTTTGGCGCGCGAACCCCGCCGCGTCAACCGACTGAAAGAGAAGCGATATGTGCTCGCTTCATTGCAAATGGAGAAAATCAGACCTTTAGCGGGACCGCGGTTTCTCCGGAAGCAGGAACGTTCTTGTCTTTCGATAAAAATCCGATTCGCGCGCCGGTTTGCCATCGTCTGTCGTAAAAAGCGCGTTGAGCAACTCAAGCGCTTGCGATGCCATCTCCGAGGACTGAAGCCTTTCCGCAATCGAGGTAAGGAAAACGACCTGACCATCGTCCTTTGTAACCATTTCATGAATACGATTTATGGCTGCGTGGCGATAGTAGTTGAACTCGATCCCGGATTCCCATCCGAATGCGGGTGAGTCGGCTTTGAGAACGACCTCTTCCCGCAGCTTTAGTTCATCGGTACCATAAACTCCATAGAGAAGCAGGTCAGCGACCGCCTCACGTTCGTTTTGTCTGCTCTTCTGGCTCAGGCGGGAGCGCGAGTCCTTGTTGAAGAGTCGGTCGAAGATCTTCATGCCGTTGCGAGGATGGGACGCGGACTTATTCCGGTGAGGCGAGTAAACTTGGCCGGACGGGCGCTATGTCGAGGTCGGAATAGCCTGCTTCCTTGAGATCCGCGAGGCTCTCCCGGAGTGAACGCCCTTCGGCAAATCGGGCCACCAGTTGACGGGCGGCTGCGTTGGTGGGACTTAGTTTTAACTGGTGTTCGCGGGCAAAGATGAGTCCATCGATCAAGTCATGGGGATCTCCCGCGACAAGGAAGTGTGCTTCGAGAAAGAGGTAATCGACCGCGATTCCGGCGGAATATGCATGCGTCCAAGCCTGTAGTATCTGATCAATGGGCGATCCGCGTAAGTTCATGGGAAAGGAGATTTGTCTGCATCCGCTCCAGGTTGCATCGCGGCGGATGGCGTTAGTGGATAACAAACAAAGATTAGCGTACAAGAGCGGAAATCGCCAATCCATCAGCACGTAATTTTTATTGATCGAGTTCGGGGGGTTAACTATTTGCACAGCCACTGGATTTATCTATTCTTGGGCGCATGTTGATTTCTCGCCCACCTTCTTGGGAGATTCCGGAATCCGCCGTTACTCCGGAAACGGTATATCGGGAGCGGCGGCGATTTTTGAAAGCGGCCGGATTGGGTGCGGGCTTAATCTATGCCGCGTCCCTTAGTGCCGCGACCGAGGGTCTCCCGGCACCTCAAAATCCCCGCTTCGGGGGCGAGGGGTTGGAAGTCACCGATAAGGCGTTGGTCACCGGTTATAATAATTTCTTTGAATTCGGATCAGACAAGGGAGATCCCAAGCGCAATGCCCATCATCTTCAGGTAGAACCCTGGACGTTGGAAGTGGGTGGTCTTGTTCGCCAGCCGCTCAAGATGGATGTCAACGACCTGATTCGTGACATGGGCGGATTGGAGCAGCGGATCTACCGGCTCCGGTGTGTCGAAGGTTGGTCGATGGTCATTCCGTGGGATGGGTTTCCGCTGGCGAAACTGTTGGCGCGGGTAGAACCGATGGCTGCGGCCCGTTATGTTCGGTTTGAAAGTTTTCTCAATCCGGAGATCGCAGTCGGACAACGACGGATGACCCACATCGATTGGCCTTATGTCGAGGGGCTGCGGCTCGATGAGGCACGGCATCCTCTTGTATTCCTTTCCACGGGCATTTATGGGGAGCCTCTGCCCAACCAAAACGGAGCGCCTATCCGCTTGGTCGTGCCGTGGAAATATGGCTTCAAGAGCATCAAATCGATTGTCCGCATCGATCTGGTGGAGGACGCACCGCTCAATACCTGGCAGGCGCTGCAACCGAACGAGTACGGCTTTTATGCAAATGTGAATCCGGAGGTGGATCATCCGCGCTGGTCGCAGGCTTCGGAGCGGGTAATTGGGGGAGGCTTTTTTCGAAGCCGCCAGCGCACGCTCATGTTTAATGGCTATGGTGAAGTGGCTTCGCTTTATGCCGGAATGGACTTGCGCAAGCATTTCTGACCCCTCCCGGCTGAGGTATGGAAAAAAGCGCGTTCTCCCGTTTCTTGGCTCATAAGTGGTGGGTTTGGTTTGTAGTGAGCGCGCCGTTTGCTTGGCCGGTTGTCCGTTATCTGCGGGGGGATCCACGGGTTCTTGCCGATCCGGTGGAGTATTGTCTGAATTACACGGGTCTCACCGCGGTGCTCTGCCTCTGTGCCATACTCAGTTTGACGCCGTTGCGCATAGTGTTTGGCGGGGAATGGACGCGGTCGCTCAATCGTCATCGCCGCCTGATCGGTAATGCTTCCTGGGCGTGGGCCACCCTCCACTTGTTCTGCTACACGGTTTACGCAGGTTCATGGACAGAAATGGAAACCAACCTCATGCGCCCCTTTATCATGGCCGGGGTGGCAGCGTGGCTCATTCTTTCGGTGCTCGCATTTACGTCGTGGAAGCGCGTGTTAAAGGCCTTGGGCGGAAGGCGATGGAAGCGATTACACCGCACGGTCTATCTGGCCGCGGCCTTGGCATTTTTCCATTATTGGGATCAGGAAAAAACGGGCTGGGGACTGGTTCCCTATTTTGTGGTCCCTCTGATTTCTCTCGAAGCCGCACGAATTATCCGGCGCTTAAAGCCCTCGCGGGCTGCCTGAGCACGAAAGGCTTTGGAAGAAATCGCCCCTTCGCTGACAATAAAAGTGACGGGAGCAGTGCCTTTCTTCACATCGGAAATGTGGAGATGCCAGAGATTGATCTGCTTGAGGAATGGGCCGAGGTTGAAATTGCGGAGTGCCTCGACCAGTTGCCGTTGGATTTACGACAACTGGCTTTGCGGCTTCCGGTGATTTGCGCTGCAAATCCGGCAGAGCTCGACGAGGCAGCAGATCCGGAGTTGCTTGGGCTGTTTACAGGGGCCGGCTACGACTGCGATTTGGATGATGGTTCGCTGCCTGCGCAGATCATTCTGTTTTTGGAAAATCTCTGGTTTTTTGCCGACGAACAGGAACATGTTTTTCGGCGGGAAGTGAGGATCACTTATCTCCATGAGCTCGGCCATTTTTTTGGGTGGGACGAGGCGGATCTAGCGGAGCGGGGACTGGATTGAGCGTGCTTGCCAGCCGCACAAAGCTCCGGTTCTTTCGATCTTGATGGAAATCACTCATGCCGATGATCCTGTGCTGCTGGCGGTCCATGCGATCATCATAATCACCGGTTTGGTTGACTGCTTTTTCGGGTATCGAGCTTTTCGCTACGCAATTGCCATTTTGCTCGCGATCATCGGTGCGGGCGTGGGTGCTTACTTTGCCTGGCAGTTTGCAGACGGCTCCTGGACGTTTTCGGTCATCGGCATGTTGCTGGGCGGGATTTTAGGAGCGGTTCTTTCTCTTTTCTTTTTCAATGCAGCTGTCGTCATTACCGGTGCATCGCTTGGCTATGTGCTGATGGTTCCATGGCTGACCGAGTTTGCCCCTTGGCTTCAGCTGCTGATTCTGGTGATCGGTTGCGGGGTGCTCGGACTTCTTTCGATTGTGGTTGCGCGTCTTGCGATCATGGTGGCGACGGCGACAACCGGCGCATTTCGTATTATTTACGGAGGCTGGTACCTGGTTGGAGGGCCTCCCATTCTCATGTTGGGAGCGGAGCCGGAAGCCGGATGGCAGGTGTTGGCCGCGTCTCAGGACGCTTTTATCGGTATGGTTGCCTTGGCGGGAGTCGGTTTTTTTGTGCAGCTTTTTAGAGAACGAAAAACCGGAAGAAAAGAATCCGGAGCCACCCGCAAATAAATCCTGAGCAGCTCAAGGAGGTGGCAGCGCGAAATCTGCAGGTTCTGCCCCACGGGCGCGGAGGGCTTTCGCCAGCAAAGCCTGATCCAGTTGAGCCCCCGGCCGGATGTCATGCTGGCGAAACCAGCCTTGATTCATCTCCAACGCATAGGAGAGGTCTTCGCGTCGGCTGCGAACAGAACGCAGGTCCCGGGGATACATCGCATGGATTTCGCGTAAAACCCCTTGTGCGTCGAAAAAGCCGATGTCGAGGGGGATGAGTGTATTCTTCATCCAGAAGCTCAGCGATCTCGGGATGCGGTAGGGGAAAAGCATGCCCCGATTTTCTTCCAGGGATTCCCGGTGCATGAGACCTCGGGCTTGCTCACCGGGAGTGATGGCTATCTGCGCCTCGATCGAAACGCCGCCGACTTCCAGTGGTAGCCAAGTCGACACCGAAGCACTTTCTGAGGCATGGGCGGCTTCCTCTTGGCTGCAACCCATGAGGAGTAGCCCGAAGAGAATACACAGGGGAGCGAAGCGCAGCGGTCGGATCATGCCCTTTGATATCGACAAGCCCGTGTCTCGGACAAGGGTAAATCGATGGCGATTTTGAACCGTTCTGATGCGTTTGCACCGCTCATGCTCGCGTCGACCGAACACAGTGCGGATGCACTCTATTTCGGGAAGACTCAGGTTCCAGACGCATTTATCGCGTGTTTGTTGAACGGGAAGAAGGCGGCAGTGCTCAGCCGTCTGGAGATTGCTCGGGTGCGCAAGGAAGGCGTTTTCGAATTGCTTCTCTCATACGAAGAATGGCGTTCCCGGGTTCAATCGCGGGGAGGCAAGGGGACCATGGCGGAAATCGTGGCGGCACTGGCCGAAGAATATGCGGTTCCCGGATTCCGCATTGCCGAAGATTTTCCGGCTGGTGCGGCGTTTGCGCTGCGCGATCTTGGCGTAAAGCTGGAGGTTGCGGAAGGCCTTCTTTTTCCTGAACGCGAATATAAATCCGATGAGGAAGCTGAGGCCATTCGTGAAGGCAATGCAGCCAGCGCGGCAGGATTTTTAGTGGTCGAACGTATTTTGGGAGAAGCGAAAATCAGTCGCGACGGAACACTCGTTCATGGGGGGGACATCCTCACGTCGGAACGTTTGCGGACTTTGATCGAAATCGCGTGCCTTCAACGCGGCGCACACGCCTTGAATACGATCGTTGCTGGAGGAGATCAGGCCTGCGATCCCCATTGCCGGGGTAGTGGACCGTTGCGGGCTAATGAGTTGATCATCGTCGATATCTTTCCCCGTGTGGCAGAAACCGGGTATCATGGAGATATGACCCGCACTTATCTCAAAGGCACTGCATCGGATGCTCAACGTGCCTTGGTCGAAACAGTGTTTGCTGCCCATCAGGATGCAATGGGCAAGCACCGGGCGGGGGCAGACGGAAAGCAAATCTACGAAGAGGTACGCGCTGCCTTTGAGGCCAAGGGGTATGCAACCGAGGTTGTGGACGGCACTCCGGTTGGCTTTTTTCACGGACTGGGACACGGACTCGGACTGGAAGTGCATGAACCGCCACGCGTTAATCCATCGGGTGGCCTTTTGCAGGCAGGCCAAGTAATCACGGTCGAGCCGGGGCTTTATTACCCTGGCCTCGGCGGTTGCCGGATTGAGGATGTCGTGCGAGTGGGCTCCGAAGAACCTGAACGGTTATCCGAGCATCCCTATGACTGGGAGATTCGCTGAATCAGGTGATGCCTTCGCCGCTGCCGCTGCTTCCGCGGGAGCGTTCTTCCCGATAGCGTTTTTCCAAAGCCTCGCGAACCGCTGAAGCTTCTTCATGGCCCAGCGTCTCGGCCCGCCGGGCCAGATCGATGGCTTCTTCCAGGGAGGGAGCTCCTTCAGTGTCCTGCAACGTCATCTCGGCCAAGTTGAGGAGGGCTGGCGGATAATGGGTTTGCGCCGCTTCTTGATAAAGGCTGATGGCACGGGCGATGTCTTTTTCGACTCCCCGGCCCTCGGCATGTCGTTGCGCCAGCAAGTAGGCAGCTTGACCTGAGCCGTTTGCCCGGGCATCGCGAAGGATGCGGATAGTCTGGGCCTCATCGCCCTCGGACTGATGCTCCAGCGCGACCTCCACCAGAGTATCTCCAAATCGCAGCTCAAGGGCACTTTTCCGGTAGCGTTCGGCGAGACGAGGATCCGGCTGAATCCCTAGGCCTTCCGCGTAGATTTTGCTCAATCGGGAAAACCCATAACCGCGCAACCGGCTGTTCGCATGGCGGGTCATCGCCCTGAAATGATCCCGTGCGTCAGCATACTGCCCGAGTTTGAGAAGGCTATCTCCGTAGGGACCCATGATGTCGGTCCCGCCCTGTTCGATGAGCAACTCCATCCACTCCAAGGCGCGCCTGAGATCCGAGGATCCTGAAGCTCCGGAAAGGTAATAGTCACAGAGTTGTTGGAGCGCCAGACGACGGTTGTGCTGAATGGGATCGTGCAAACCGGCTAGCCTGAAGTAGTGCGCGGCTTCATCCCGATTGCGCCCGACGCCGAGGCCTTCGTTGTAGATCTTGGCGAGGTCGAGGTAGGCGCGGGGCTGTCCGCGATCGGCGGCGGTCAAAAGGTAGCGCAGGGCATTGCGATAATCTTGTGGAACCAGTTTCCCTTGCAGGTAAAGAAAACCGAGGTTGCGACTCGCCATGCCGTCATCCTGCTGAGCGGCGGCCTCGTAAGCGGCCAGCATTTCGGCGCGCAGCGCATCTTCTTTAAGTTCGTCCGCCTCCGAATTGGCGCGAAGAAGGGTGGACAATCGCCGTTCATAATACACGCCGAGATTATTGAGAGCGATGGTGTGTTCGGGTTCGCGGGCCAACAACCTGAGGTAAAGGTCGCGGCCTTTGTCGGGGTCTTGAGCGATCCCGATGCCATTCATCACGTTGAAGGCCAATCGGGTGGTTGCCGGCACGCTGCCCAAATCGGCTCCCTGCTGAAAATAGGCATTCGCCTTGGCTAAATTCTGGCGTTGACCGTGCCCATGCAAAAATATTTCGCCGAGAAAATAGACTGCTTCCGGGTGACCGGCTTCTGCTGCTCGCGTGAACCAGCGGAAGGCTTCCCGGTTGGATTCGGGGACACCCCAGCCGTAAAAAAAAGCCCGACCATACAGATACTGTGCATGCACATCCCCGTAATCGGTCGCCCATTGCTTGATCAGATCCTGATATTGCTGAAAGGTCAGCGGCTGTTCGGGACAGTAACCAATCGTTCCAACATGGCAGACGATATCGTTGGCTTTGTGTTCGAAAAAGACATTGTCCGCGCGCTCGCGATCCTGCTCGGTTCCGATGCCATTGTAGAGGGCTATTGCGTAATTCGCGACGAGGAGGACGTGCTGTTTGTTTTCATAGCCGTGCGCATACCACTTGAAGGCTTTTTCGGGATCGTAGACCGAAAGGGTCGGATCATTATAAAGTTCACCGAGCTGAACCATGGCCCAAGGCTGTCCTGACTCTGCCGCCAGTTCGAACCATAGCACGGCTTGGTTCGCATCAAAATCGGGGGAATCTCGATTTCCGAAAGTCTGGGCAATATTCATTTGCAGCGCCACGCCGAGCCGTTCGGAAGCTTTTTCGGCTTCCTGACGGGTGGCGCGGACCGCAAACCGATCAATCGATTGAAGGTCGATCAGGCCGGCGGCATATTCCAAGGTGCGTTCCCGCAGGAGCGTTTTGGAATGATTGAGCATTTCGCGCGCTGCCTCCATGTCGCGCTCAACTCCTTGGCCGAACGCGAGATTGAGCGCGGCTTGAATGGCGGCAGGATGAAGCCCGCCGCGCCCATTTTCACCGACGTTGGCGGCTCGGACAAAATAGGGGTGCGCCCGTGCGTGTTGTTCTTGGCCAAAGTGGATTTGGCCTAACCGAAGATTGGCCAGCGCCTCTGAGCGTTCCTGCATGCTGGTCAGGTAGACGTCCGGTGGGCGGGGTTGTTCGCTCATTGCCTCGAAATAGGCCGGCGGTGGTTCGAGGTTCGGGTACCAATTCCCTTCTTCAGCCAAGGCCCGTTCGAGTAATTCCTGAGCCAAGGCTTCGTTTTTTCTGAAAACACCCACGCGGTCGAGGTGACAGCCGGCGAGATTGACCATTGCGAAACGGTCGCCGCCTTCTGCCGCCAGTTCGAACCAGTCGACGGCCTTGCGGGGATTCTGTTCGAAGCCATAACTGCCGCTTAGGTAGGAAATGCCCAAGAGGTTTTGAGCCGGAGTAAACTCGCGACTGGCGGCTTGGCGAAGCTTTTCCCGAGCCTTTTCCTGAGCGGCTTCCGCCGGATTCAAGAACGCGATCAGTGCCTCCCAGTATTCCGCTTCACCTGCTTCCGGTTGCCGTTCGAAAGCCTCTTCGGAAAGGGTGACTTCAGCGCTCGCTTCGTTCGTGATCGGCGGCGGTGAGAGCGGACCTTCGTCGGACCCCGGGAGGACCAAGCAAGTATTGAGGGCGAGGAACAGATACAGAGATCGAAGAGAGGCTGGACGGCGCATTGTAATGACTCGAATCCCGCGGTCTGGTGAGGTCAATCGCGAAGGCGGCGGCGGGCGGAATTACGCATTGCGGTGAATGCCCGCGGCGGCAGGCTCCCGCGTTCGATGGATTGGATCTGGGCAGGAGTCGGGTCGGCAGTGTTGTTGGGCATCTACGATCTTTTTAAAAAACAAGCGGTGGCGGACAATGCGGTTCTGCCGGTGTTGTTTTGGGCGCATCTTTCGGCAGCGACTGTATGGGTGCTCTTGTTGATGGTGGGTCGCCATTCCTCGGTGATGCTTCCGGCCTTACTGGAGGTGACGCCGTTGGGAATGGAGGACCACGTGCTGCTCTTTGCCAAATCCACCTTGGTGGGTGCCTCGTGGATTTTTGCTTATTTTGCCCTCAAGCATTTACCCATTTCACTCGCCAGTCCCATTCGGGCTTCAAGCCCGCTGTGGACTTTGGCGGGAGCCCTTTTGTTGCTGGGAGAACGGCCTTCGCTTGGCCAGTGGTTAGGGATCGGCATCACGATCATGGGGTTGTTTGTGCTCTCACTGGCGGGCAGGCACGAGGGGATTCAGTTTCACCGGGACCGGTGGGTTTTATGCATGCTGATGGCCACTTTATTGGGAGCGGCCAGTTCCCTTTATGACAAATACCTCCTCAACACAATCGGCTACACAGCGGCTACCGTCCAGGCATGGTTCTCTATTTATCTGGTGGTATTTTTTGCGCCTTTTGCCTTCGGCTGGTGGCGTTCGTGGTGGCCGAGGGGCCGTTTCCACTGGCGATGGTCGATTCCACTGATTGGCTGGACCCTGCTCGCGGCCGACTTTGTCTACTTCTGGGCGCTTGAGCAACCGGATGTGATGATCTCGGTGTTGTCCGCCATCCGACGTGGCGGAGCAGTGGTCGCCTTTGCCGGAGGACTGTTATTCTTTCATGAGCGAAATGGCTGGCGGAAACTTCCCGGCCTGGTCGCCATTCTTTGCGGCGTACTGCTCCTCATCTTCACCCGAAGCTGAATCTCATTCCAGCACCTTGCCATTGGAATCCAAGCCCTCGGCTCCGGGATTGAGCGCTTCGGCGAGATTGGCGGTGGGGCGCTGAGTGACATAATGGACGAGTTGGCCGCCTTCTTCTGTCAGGTCCCGGTAAAAAGCGACATGGCCGTCGAGAAACGCAATGTGCCCGCCGTCACTTCCGTAAACGCCGGGGTTGGAGGCGGTGAGGGGTGCCCACGTTCCCGAGCTTTGCAGGCCCCGCGTCCAAGCGACGGGCGTCGTGGAAGCGGGTGCTTGGCTGGAAAGGCGATTGGCCACTGCGAAACTCAAGGGAAACCCGTCAAAAGCGGTATCAAGTTCCCACGGTCCGGTTCCCGTTGCAGGAGGGGACGCCACTACTTGCGGCCTTGGCAACGTGGATTGTTCGACCAGCGGGTCTTCATTGAGAAAATAGACCTGTGGATCATTGAAATTACCGTTTTCCGCCAAAACACGGGCCCACTCGTGAATACTGGAGGCGCTGATGCTTCGCGGCCGGCCTCCGCTTGCGCTGTAAGTGGCATAGGCAATGGAAATCTGACGGAGGTTGCTCGCGGCGGCACTCCTCCGCGCGTTTTCGCGGACACCCCCCACGGTGGGGATGATGATGGCCGCGAGAATGCCGATTACCGCGATCACGGTGAGCAGCTCGATGAGGGAAAAGCCACGCGAGGAGCGCAGCCGCGGATAGCAATATGACAGAGACATGAGCGAAGTTTAGGGGGTAAATGGAGTTAAAAGCAAGGAGCGACTTCCTTCCCGTAAACGGCCATACCCTGCTGATGAAAAGAGTCTTAAAAGCGGCGAGGGGTGCATTGCCAATTGGTCGAAGGTTGCGTTTGAGCTGAAGGATGGCATCACGGAGGGGTGATTGTGCTACAAGTGGCACTCCTGCATCTGGGCGCGGCGCTTTCGCCGGGGCCGGATATTGTTTTGACGCTTCGTAACAGTGTGCTTCATGGCCGCGCAGCGGGACGCGCCACGGCGGCAGGTATCCTCACTGGGGTGTCCCTACAGATCTTGGCGTGTCAGGTGGGCCTCGTCTGGCTGCTTTCAACCAAGACGCTGCTCTTTCAGGCGCTGGCTGCCACTGGCGGGCTCTACCTGATTTATCTTGGGGTGAGCGGTTTGCGGGGAACCCCGGCGGATATGCCAGACACGCTTACGGAGGAGGATCGTGTCGAGGTGGATCTGACAGTGCGTCGCTTTTTTCGCGAAGGGCTGATCACCAACCTGTGCAATCCGAAGGCGCTGCTTTACTTTATTGGCATCTTTTCCCTCGTGCTGACGGTGGATATTGAGCGATCCACACGCCTTTCCGCTGGTCTGGGGATGATCGCAGTGCAGGCAGCGGCCTTTCTGGCAGTCGTCCATCTTGCCACGCTTCCGCGGGCGCGCGAATCCCTGGTCCGGTTCCAATTTCCGCTGAGCAGAATCTTCAGTCTGGTTTTGATTGTTTTTGGGATCCGAATCCTGTTCGGCATTCCTGGCTGAGGCTTTTAATCGAATCGAGAGGGATGCAGGGGGAAGTCTTCAACGGGATCAAATAATGCCGGAAACGTTTGTGCGCTTGAGGAGAATCCTTTTGCCCCCTTTGGTGTGTGTCATGTGGATGCGTGACATGCGGCGGAAAAGGAGTTTGCCGCGCGAATGGTTTTTCCTGCGTTTTGCTGCGTTAGTCCTTGCGGCAGCGGGGGTTGTGCGGGCGGAAGAGGTGGCACTATTTCCTCTGGATCAGGTTCAGGCGGGGCAGGAGGGCGTTTGGCGTACGGTGGTGAAGGGTAACGAGATTCGGGAATTCAAGCTGCGGATACTCGGGGTGGTTCAGGATTTCATCGGCCCGCAGCAGCCGGGAATTATCGCCGAAGCGGTGGATCCGGAAAATGTGCTGAGCGGTCCGGTCGGGGGCATGAGCGGAAGTCCGGTCTACATCGAGGGTAAACTGGTGGGCGCTTACGCCTACGGGTATACTTGGCCGAAGGAACAGGCCATTATCGGAATCACGCCGATCGAGCAGATGCTGGCCCTTCTGGATTATTCGGAGACGCCACCTGGCTCTTTGCAGCGGGTCCCCGGACTGACGTCACCTTCGGGAGGCGACTTGCCGTCGGCAAGGCCTATTGGTCAAGGCGGGCAGGTGAGTCCAGGCCTGACACAATTGCCGACCCCGCTGAGCTTCAGTGGGTTCAGCCAGCAAACAGTTGAAGCTTTTCGGGAAGAACTCGCCCTTTTCGGTTTTTCTGGAGCGATCAGCCCGATTGGTCAACGGGAGTCGGTCGAGCTCAATTTGCGCCCGGGGGCACCTATCGCGGGTGTGCTCATGTCGGGCGACTTTAATGTGGCGGCGACGGGAACGATTACCTGGGTCGATGGCGAGCGCTTCCTTGCTTTTGGGCATCCTTTCCTGCAATCGGGAACCGTGGCGATGCCGATGGCGGGTGCTGAAATTGTGACCGTTGTGCGGAGTGTGCAGAGTTCATTCAAACTTGCTAACGTTGGCCTTCCCGCAGGTCGGATTACCCAGGATCGAATGCCCGGAGTCGCTGGCCGGCGCGGAGATGTTCCTCTGATGGCGGAAGTGTCGATCGGTGTGAATTGGGACGGCAAGCGCACCGAGCGCTTTTCAAGCCAGGTTTGGACACACCCGCAACTGCTCCCGATGATGGTTGGAATGGCGACCATGCAAAGTTTGACCGAGGCAGCCTCTGGAGAAAATCGCCAGACGGTGAAGTTGCGTGCTGAAGTTACTGTCAGGAATGGCGATGTCGTGCCTGTTCAGTCGGTTACCACCGGTCCATCTGCTGTCAGCGCAACCGCAAGGAACATGTTTGAGCGACTGCAGGAGGTGCTCGACAACCCCTTTGGGCCGCTGACGGTAGAACGTATCGACATCAGCGTTGAGGTGCTGCCTGGCTGGGAAGCGAGCGTGTTGCGGGAAGTCATCGTCGGCGACGCGCGCCCCCGTGCTGGAGAGCCATTGCCCATTACACTTTCGCTGCTGGACCATTGGGGTGAGCTGCGCCGGCTGACGGTCGACGTTCCGCTTCCGGAGCGGGCGCGGCCGGGTGACCGTTTCCAGATAATGGTTCTGGATGCGCGGGAGGCCAACCGGCTGCTGGGTAAAGGTGCACCCGCACGCAGTGCCGATTCGCTCGCGGGCTGGTTACGCCCTCTTTTGGAAATGCGCTCGGATGGGGCTCTCTATGTTTTTTTGGTTGCCGGTGAGGACGGGATGGAAGTTTCGGGCCAGCGCCTGCACCAGTTGCCACCGTCGGTCAGTGCTTCTCTCGGGAGCCCGGCCACACGGTTTGTCGACGCCCCTATTTTGCCCCGTGTGATTTGGGAAAAACAGATTCCGCTCGGCGGGGCGTTTTCCGGCTCGGATGCATTTACCCTGGTTTTGGAGTAAGATGAAGTTGAAATTTCTATGTATTTTCTCACTGGTGCTGGTCCCTTTTGTGCGGGGCATCCAGACGGGGAACCTGACCGATGAAGGCTATGCCCAGTTTTTTCGCGGAAAGCTGGAAAACCTTTCGTTGAGCCAGCAGGGCGAGCTGGAAACAGCGCCTCAGCTGACGGAGGTGACACGGTTGAAACAACCGGTGGTGTGGGCCGTGGTTCCCGATGGAAAAGGCGGTCTTGTTCTGGGTACCGGTAATCGGGGAGAGGTGATCCGTTTGGCACCGGATGGGACGCTCGAGACCTTGTTTTCTCCCGATGTCGTTCTGAGCCGGGCCTTGGCGATAGCACCGGACGGAAGCGTGTTGGTGGGCACTTCTCCAGATGGAGCGATTTACCGCCTGCCACCTGGCGGCGGTCGTCCTGAGGTTCTGGTGGATTTGCCGGAGACTTACATCTGGTCCTTTGTTCTGGAAGAAGACGTACTGTGGGTGGTAACCGGACTGAATGCGCGGCTTTACCGTATTCCATTCACGCATAATTTTGCCGAAGTGGGAGAACCGGAGATCTGGTTCGAAACAGGGGACAATCATTTCAACACGCTGGTGCGCGATGGGGAGCGATGGTTGATCGGGTCCTCCGGTAAAGGCATTGTCTATGCCGTAACCGCGAAGAATCAGGCCTTTGCGCTCGCCCATACCGATGAGGAGGAAATTCGCTCGATCCAGGTTGGGCCTGACCGGCGCATCTACTTCACGGCTTATTCGGAGAACCAGGTGAGCGGAAGTTCGGGCAGCCAATCGCGTGAGGGCGCGGCCCCGGGCGAATTGCCGCCGTTTGTGGTCACAGCCGAAGCGCCTTCTCCCTCCGAAAGATCCGGACGCAGCGGGACGGGTCATCTTTACCGGATCGAGCCGAACGGTTTTACCACTGCCCTCTGGCGTTCAACGCGTTCAGGACTCTTTTCACTCGCCCAGCTCAATGCCAACTACTGGCTCGGGGGCAGCAATGAGGAAGGAAAGCTGTTTTATTTTGCAGACCGGGATGACTGGGGCCTGCTTCAGCAATTGCCGCGTGGCGGTGAGATCAGTGCGATCGAGCCTGCTCCGGATGGCAACGGATTCTATCTTTTTTCCAGCAATCCGGGCGTGGTTTACCGATTGGGTGGAATCAGCGATCAACCCAGCGTCTTCCGTTCAAGAATTCTTGATGCCCGGCAACCGGTTCAATGGGGTGCCTTAGAACTTACATTGGCGGAGCAGGGGGCATTGACGGTCTCCACGCGCTCGGGCAATACGGCTTTGGCGGACGCTACCTGGAGCGGGTGGGAAGCGTTGAAGGGTGGTGAAATAGCCAGTCCAACCAGTCGGTTTATCCAATACCGTATCGAGGTTCCTGGAGAGTCGCGGGCTCGAATCCTGCGTGCGCGGGTGTTTTTCCAGATGCCGAATATTGCTCCGCAGATTTCGGCGCTCCGCGTGTTGAATTTTGGCGCAGAGCTTCAGTCGATGCAGCTGGCTAATAATACCTACGACTTTGGTGCAGTCTTTCGGGATCCCCCGGGTGGGTTGCCGGACCAGGCGGCTGAGGAACGCCTCAAGCTCGTGCGTCGTCCGGAGCAAACACTGCGAACCGTGGTCTGGCGGGCGAATGATCCCAACGGTGATCCATTGAGCTACGCTATCGCGATCCGCCCGGTAGGAGAGGCGGAATGGACAACATTGGCGCGCGACCTTCGCGATCCCTTATTTGTCTTTAATGCGGCTGGATTTTCTCCCGGTTATTATCAAATCCGCTTGTTGGCTTCCGACCATCACGTCAATCCCCCGGAAGGCGCTCATGAGACTGAGCGGATGAGTGATCTCGTACTGCTGAACACCGTTCCGCCAACCATTGAAAAGCTCGGGGCGGAATCGGATGCCGCACAGCTCGTATTGCAGGTTTCCAGTCCGGCAAGTCGTCTCGTTGCCGCTCAAATGCGGATCAATGGGGAAGAACCGATGCGTCTGCGCCCCCGAGACGGGCTCTTTGACCAGTTACGCGAGCAGTTTGTCATTTCCTTACCCAAGGGGTTGGCTGCCGGCGCAAGCATCGTTTTTGAAGTTTTGGACGAATCCGGCAATCAAGCGCTCTATTCCGAGCATTATCGTCCAGAGTAAAATACCGAAGCCAGGTTTCACTGCGGCCTTATTTCTTCCGGCGCTTCTTCTTGCTGGGCTGACGATGAAGTGCGCGGGTGCCACTGCGAGACTTGGCCGCCGAAGTGGTGGTCGCCCGTTTGCGCTCTTGTTCCGCCCGCCACGCAGCCACGCTTGCTTCCATGGCTTCAATCGAGGGAATGCCATTATCATCATCGTCATCCATCGCTTCCCCCACCGCTGGATCGGGGGAAGCCGGTTGCTCCGGCGGCAGGGCGGGTTTAGCCAAAGCGGCTTCTTTTGCGGCGACCTCCGCCAAAGCCCGCTCAGCTTCCTCTGTCCGCGGATCGCGTGGAGGAGGATCACCCAATTCCAAACCCCATTTGCTGAAAAAGTAACGAACCCGACGGGCGTTAAACACGCGATCCAAATGGGCTTTTGTCCATTTCTTGACGGTCGCAATGGTCCAAAGCTCACCCTCCCAGCCGTGGTCACGGGGTAGGGTGGTGGACATGACGCCCCGCATTAACTTCGTATCTTGGGGGGAGAGCGGAATGTAACGCGGAGCTCCGCGGGAAGGTTTGGTAGCAACCGCTTCGGCCCCGGCCTCCTTGATCTCCTTGTTGAGTAGCTGAACATACTGCCGCGTGACACCCATATCTGCGGCAATCGCTACCTGCTTTTCGCCCTGTTGAAGGCGGGCAACGATTTCCTTGCGAATACGGAGGCTCTCTTCGGTGGAGCGTTTAACGGGATTGCGCGGACGGGGCATGGAAATTTACCGTGGGCAACGCCCTCTGGCTTGGCAATCCCGGGAATGGACGATGTGGGTCGAGCCCAATAATGAAAGGGCCTCGACGGGGATCCTTTTTAATCCTCGTAGCCCGCATTCATTACGCCGATCACACCTTGAGCCAGACGTCGTCCGGCATTTCCGACTGGTTGACTGCCATCATCTTCGCCAGCATGCACGATCACGGATCGTCCGATAATCGGATTCTTTTCTCCGTTGAGGGTCAGGTTGTCTACGGTGATCGAAAATTGTGCTTTGCCTTCGTCGTCTGCTTCCAGGTTTCCGAAGTCGCCGGCGTGCCGCTTTCCTTCGGTGGGAAGCGCATGTGGGTGGTCTTCCGGGTTATAGTGGCTGCCAGCTGCCGTTCCGTCCTCGGCGCGGATATCTCCATACTCATGAATATGAATGGCGTGCAATGAGTTGGGATTGAGCCCGGAAAGCTGTGCCACGACTTTTACTTTACCTTCGTCGGCTTCTTTGAAGGTCACCGTGCCGGAGACACTGCTCCGTTCGGTAGGAGTCATGACCGCGATCAAGTTTTCGGTTTTTCCGGTGAGCGCGGCAGGCCCGGCCGATTCTTTGCCCATGCCATGACCATGATGAGCCGCAAGGGCAAAGGTTGTCCCAATCAGGGCGCAGGCGAGCAGTGAAAGGAAAAGTTGTGTGCACTTTTTCATGATAAAATTTAATTAAGAAGCAAAATTCGGAGGATCTTGGTCCACAGCGTTATGCAAATGACTGCATCCTTCAAGGCGTCTCCCTCTTTTCATGGAGTCTGTCCCGGACGGCAATGCTTTTTCCCCTTGCGGGGCTCCGCACCCGGGTGCTGGATCGTGAGCTGAATCGACGTATGAGCACGCCACAGGAACAAAATTTCAACGACTACAAAAAGGCCGAAACCAAAGCTTTGGAGCTGCTGGCGGAGATGAAAAAGACGTCCGCCCGCAAGGTAGACATCGAGCTGGCGCTGTTGGTCGCAATCTTCGAGTTGCACAAAGGCACGCTTCCGCCGGCGACCGTGGCAAAAATTGTTGAGGGCCACCTCGGAACGCTGGTGCCTTTTTACCAACAGGCGGTAGACCGCACGTAATCGGCTCGAGGCATCGAAGCGTGGCCAGCTTGCGACGCATTCACCAAGCAGCGGCTGTTGTCTGCCGCGTACCATGATTTGGCTCCCGGCGCTGGCACCCTGAGCAAGCTGTGTTAGGCTGAGAGCGTCATGGACGCGAATTTCGATAATCCGGGGCGGCTGGAAACACTTTCTTTGATTGTAGCGGCATCTTTTATTCCGCTATCGCTGATTTCGGCCGCGATCTGGCCGGTAGCCGGCTTGCCGCTCTGGGGCAAAGGGTTGTTCACCGGCCTCTTTTTCCTCGGGGTTTACGCATCGTTCCGCAAGAGGCGCTTAGCGGACAAAAAGCATCAGGAAGCAATCGATACGCGTCAGAGAGCGGATCCCGGAGATCCCGTAACGGAGCTGAAGGGCACGCCCTCAGCTACTGAGGCGGCAAGCCCGGTTGGGAAAGAAAAAGGTCTGTCCGGCGGCGATCGCCCGTAAGGCTTGCAGAAAAACATCGGTGCTCACCGTCTTGTCGACAAAACCGCCGGCCCCGAGACGAATAGCCCGTTGCACATTTTCAGGATCGTCTGATGCGGTGAAAACAAGGCCTCGCGAAGGGGAGGCCATGCGCTGAATCCGTTCGAGGAACGCGAATCCCGAGTTGGTTCCCAAGTCGAGGTCGACGATCACCACGTCTGGACTCCGCCGACAGCAGGATTGCCAGGCTTCTTCCGGATCGCTGGTGCTGAAAATGATCTCAAAGCCGGCCACGCCACTTAGAAAGGACGCCAACATTTCCCGAATAACGGTGTGGTCTTCGAGAATGCCAATTTTGACGAGAGAGGGGACGCAGGTGGTCATCTACATCCCCCAAATCGGTTCACTGCGGCGGGACTTGAGGGCGAACTGGCGTCAGTTTTGTGAATTAAATGTCATGAAGGGCATTCAGACTCTTGTCCACTGCAGCTAACAATTCCACGCCTGTGAATGGTTTCAAAATAAACGCACTGACGTCCCGCTGAAGCGGCGGGGGCAGAGATGTGTCGGTCCGGTAGTCGCTTGTTGCGATGATAGGAAGGTGCGGATGCCGTTGGCGGATAGAACCGACCAAAGTTGAACCTTCGGGAAGCGGGAGCTTCAAGTTAATGATCAGCAGGTCGATCTCCGTCTCCGCCCCTTGAAAATGGTCGAGGATCTCCGCGCCCACGCTGGCCAGCCTCACTTGGAATCCGCGTTTTTCCAGAATCCGTCCCGCCACTTGCCGCACGCCATCATCTTCATCTGCGAAAAGGATGGTGTGGGATGAAGGCGCAACGGCTGGTACGGCCTGTTTGATCTCGCGCGTCGGCGAAGCCAATTCGTTGGATGATGGAATGTAGACCAGAAACGTAGTCCCGTCACCCGGTTTACTGGTGACCTGTATGCCGCCGCCATGAGCATTGATGATGGCGCTTGCGGTGGACAGCCCAAGACCTGTGCCTTTGCCTTCGGGCTTGGTGGTGAAAAATGGATCCCAAATGTTATCGAGGATTTCGGCCGGGATTCCCGGGCCATCGTCACTCACGGAAATAACCACATAATTGCCACTGCGGACCCCGGCAATCTCTGCGGCTGAGGTGTCGAGTTTATGTTCCTGAATGCTGATGACGATGCGGCCTTGGCCATTCATCGCGTCCCGGGCATTCATGACCAAATTGAGGAGCACCTGTCGTAGTTGCGTGGAGTTGCCGCGGATAGAGGGCAGGTGCGCGTTACACTGCTCCTCGAGCGTCACGCTGGCAGGAAAGGTTTCACGCGCGATCTGGATAACGTCCCGGGTCACCTGCTGCGGGTCCAGGACCGTCTTTTCCGCTTCCGAGCCCCGGCCAAACATGAGCAAAATCTGCAACAGGCTGGCTCCATGGGCGATGCTCTGCTGAAGCGATTCCATAACCCTTCGTTCCTGACTGTCGTTGACGTCGAGGGTCAATAGATCGAGCGCCATGGAAATAGGCGTCAAAATGTTGTTGAGGTCATGTGCTATCCCCCCCGCAATCCGCCCAATCGTTTCCAAGCGTTGTGCCCGGCGGAGCTGGGCTTCGAGTTGTTTCTGTTCGGAAACATCACGGATGCAGCCAATTGCCCGCACTGCACGGTCCCGGTGGTCACGAATCACCAGAACGCGTTCGACTAGATGAACGACACGCCCGTCCCGCCTCCGCATCTGGTAGGCTATTGCGCCACAGGTTTCCGAACCCCTAAGAATGGTGCAAATTTCGGCTTTAACCCGTTCCCGATCCTCATCGACGACCGCTGCGAGCCAGGCTTCGGAGCTTTCGGGTTGTGCTGTTTGTGCCGGATCAATGAAATCAGCTGAACCTTCGCTCCGCCAGAGCCGATTATCGAGCAGGTTCCAGTCCCAGATGACATCCGTGGTGGTCTGGGAAATGAGCTCAAAACGTTCCAGATGTTCAGCGACGATCTGGTCGGTGCTTCTTCGGAATGTCCTTTGCAGAAAATAAACCAGTATCTGGTCGGCATGCGGACAAAAACGGAAGTCCAGCCATGTGCGATCCGGGGGGAAAAAGGCTTCCAGTTCAATGGCTTCCTGCTGATTGCGAGCCTGATCACAGGCGCGTTCGAGGGCATCCCGCTCCAGTTGAGTCGCTTCTGACCATAGAGGTGTTCCGGAGAGTTCACATTCACTCAACCCGAGGATGCGTTCGGCCGCAGGATTGAGGTGCTCGATTCGGTTGTTCGCATCAAGGATTACCAAGCCTTCCCGCATGCCTTGGGCAATAGCTGTGAGCGAAAGCGCCGAGGGCAGCGGGAGAGCGCTTCCCTCGGCAACCTCTTCGGCTGCGGTCTTGGTTGTTACCGATACGTTAATGGAGGCAATTGATGGAGGTTGCGATATGGCGGAAGGAGCGTGGCTGAATCCGCTGGAGAGGTTACGAAAAACGATAAACGCCCCGGCAGGGTAGGAACGAATGCGCTTCTTTGTCGAGTGGCAACTGGATGCGGGGGGTAATCCGTGCGTTCATGGGCTTTTATCCCGCGGTAAAGCGCACCTCATGGCAAACCTAAACTCCCCAAGATAAGCTTTATGGGGTGCCACTCCGCCTCGTCCGGCTGGTCGTTTCTCCCCGACTCCCTCTTATGGCTTAGACCCGATAAAGTCCGCGGAGTTGATGCGGGGAAGGCGCAGGAAGGCGGGGGCGCGGCATGGGCGATGCCGTTCCCAGTCGCTGTAGCATCTGTTCGTTTTCACGCTCAATGTGAAGGACTTGCAGAATTCTGGACCGCAGGCGCTCCAGCAGCGATTCATCCGGCCCCAAGTCATCGTGAGGCTCCCATACCCGCAGCTCCGCCAGCCCGTCGTCGAGTTGCTCCATCAGCACCCTTTTCTGTTCTGTCAGGTGCGGACCGGGGAGTGATTTTTTAATCTTCAGTAGCCGGTTCTCTTCGAGGATGATCCGGAAAACGCCATCACACGTTTCCAGATGCTGTTCGATGGGCGAATGCGCTTGGATCATGGATGAATGGCGGATGATTTGTGTGGGGCATGCAGTTTCCCCCTCCGCTTTATCTATCGGCAGAACAGCGCAAAACTTTAATAAACCGTCAAAAAATACACCCGTCTGATCAGGCCTGATCGGCGTTTTCAAACTCGGGTGGAAGGGTGCCGGTTTTGCGATAATGAGCGAGCTTGTTGCGCAGCGTGCGCGAGGTTACGCCCAGCAAATCGGCCGCCCGGGTGCGGTTTTTATCCGTGGCCCGTAGCGCATCAAAAATGGCCTCCCGCTCCATTTCCTCCAAGGGACGAATGCTGGCGGTTTGCGGTGTCGCTCGCGGGGCGGAGGATGGTTGTGCGGAGAGAGGCGAGCCGGGGTGATCGGACACTGCCGGGGTGGGCATGCTCGGGGGGGGCGGATCGTCATCGGCCGGAAGATCGTCAATAATCGGGCATGGATTAGTTTCCGATGCTTGCGCGGGTTCTCCCGGAGGAGCGATTTCCAGCGGCTCGGGGCGGAAAAGCGTGCTCCCGGCACTGGAAAGCTGTGGCAGCATGAGCAGTGAAGAGGAGATGGGCCGACCTTCTTCCGCGAGAATCACAGCGCGTTCCACTGTATTTTGCAGCTCGCGGACATTCCCTGGCCAAGGGTAGTCGGAGATTTGCCGCAAAGCTTCAGCGGTGAATCCATTGAGCTGCCGGCGGTGCTTGCGCGCAAAGCGTTGGAGAAAAGCCTCTGCCAGCATGGTGGCATCTTCTTCACGGTCCCGAAGTGCCGGTACCTCCAGCGGAAAGACATTGAGCCGATAGTAGAGATCCTCGCGGAAATTGCCCTTTTTAACGTAATCCAGCAGGTTGCGGTTGGAGGTGGCGATGACCCGCACGTTGATCTTGAGGGTCTTGGTCCCCCCGACGCGCTCGAGCTCCCGCTCTTGGAGTACTCGGAGCAGCTTTGCCTGCAGGCTCATCGGAATCTCGCTTATTTCGTCGAGCAGCAAGGTGCCCCGATTTGCCAGCTCAAAACGTCCAGTCCGTCGGTCCGCGGCCCCGGTGAATGCGCCGCGCTCATGACCAAAAAGTTCGCTTTCGATCAGGGTTTCCGAAAGTGCGGCGCAATTGACCGCGATATAGGGATGATCGCGGCGGGTGGAGCGACGAAACAGGTCCCGGGCGACCAATTCTTTGCCGGTTCCATTTTCGCCGGTGATCAGGACGGTGGCATCGGTCGGGGCGACGCGTCCCACCAGTTGGCGTAGTCGCTGGATGGTAGCACTTTTTCCGATAATCTCCGAGTCGCCGACTTCCGGATCGTTGAGGTAACGGTTGACATTGACGAGCTGATTGAAGCTCTCCGCCTTTTGCAGTAGAACGTCGATCTGGCTGAGGGAGAATGGCTTGAGGATGTAATCGAACGCTCCAATCCGCATGCAGTTGACCGCACTTTCGATCGATCCGTGCCCGGTAATCATGACCGCAATCGTTTGATGGCCACTGCCCAGCACCGCTTCGAGAAATTGGTGCCCATCGCCGTCGGGTAGCCGGACATCGAGAAAAACCAGGTCGAATGCTTCACGCTGCAAATGCGCTCCGGCTTCTGCGAGGGTGGATGCGTTGGAGACCTGATAGCGCCGCCGGCGCAGGAACTCGCCGAGCGAATTCTGCACAAGCGGTTCATCGTCAACGATCAAAACGCGTTCAAGGGACATGGAAGACGAAGAATGGGAAGCAGGGTAGCGACGCTGGTGAAAGCAGCGTCGATTCGCTCCAAAGTCAAACCGTCAATCCTCAACGTGCCAACGGCGGCTCAAAAAGGACCCTCAGGAAGCTTCCGGCCACGCCATCGGATCGGGGGACTCCACCAGCAGGCGTGCCAAATAATGGGCGGCCCGGACGGGTGGATACTCCGGCACATCGCGCAGTCGATAAGCCAGCTCCAACGCTGCCGGCCGAAGTTGCGGCAAGCCGCCTACTTCTGTTTGCCGCAGTAGCTCTTGTGCCCATTCGCCGCATGTGGAGTCGTCGCTGCTGTAAAACATGGTGAGAATTCCTGCTGAAGTTAATCAGTCCCTGTAAGGGGAATCGGCTCGGGTCCCTTCAGGTTTAGCGTATTTGGTGCACTCGAGTGTGGAAAGTTAGCGGCAGGGATGATTTGCACCCTTGCTCCGCGCCGTCCGACCCCGATCATGCAGCTCATGAGCTTGATCGACAGCCATTGCCACTTGGCCCGCCTGCAGAACAAGGAAGAACTCGATGCCGTCCTTGCCCGGGCGGAATCAGCGGGTGTGCATCAAATGATCACAATCGGCACGAGCTTGGAAGATTGGCCGGTCTGCTTGCGCCTCGCGGAGCAACATCCGGGACGGATTTACTGGACCGTGGGTATTCATCCATGCGACGTGGATGCGGATTGGGATGATCAGCTGAAAGCCATTTCCACCTATTTCGCCACTGATCCCTTGCCGGTGGCCTTAGGCGAAATTGGGCTCGATTATTTTCATTTGCCAAAATTTCCGGATGAAGCTGCCGAAGTAAAATCGAGGCAGGCAAAAGCATTTCAAGCCCAGCTTGGTTTGGCCTATCAATTCGATTGCCCGGTGGTGGTCCATTCGCGCAATGCGTTCCAGGATTGTGTGGCCATGATCGACGAGAGCGGTGTGGATTGGAAAAAGATTGTCTTTCATTGCTTCACGGAAGGCCCGGAGATGATGCGGATTTTGAACGAACGGGGCGGGCGAGGCTCTTTTACGGGTATTCTGACCTACAAGAACAAAAGTGCCGATCCATTGCGGGGAGCCTTTGCGGCCCAGCCGCTGGATCGGCTCATGCTCGAGACTGACAGCCCGTTTTTGCCTCCCGAGCCGCATCGGGGGCAGCCGAATGAGCCAGCATTTGTCCGGCTGGTGGCGGAACGTGCCGCCGAGTTGGCAGGGATTTCGTTGGAAACTCTGGAGGCGCAGACAACTGCCAATACGCGCGCCTTTTTTGGCCTGAATGAGCGCTGACCCCCGCAAATGGTTATATCAGCCGACCGGCTGGATTTTTCTGGTCTACACCGGCCTCGCGGGAACGGCGGCTTGGTGGATGCGGGCTTATCCATCCGTGGAATGGGCCAACGATGCCGTCGTCGTTATTCCGTTACTTGTGCTGGGCGCGGTGGGTAATTGGATCCTGAGCCAACTGCTTTGGCTCATTTCCGACCGCCGCCATCCAGGAATCTTTCATGGTATCTATCTCGCACTGATGTGCTGTGGCCTGCTGGTTGTTCTCATTGCCGCCCGGGAGGAGCAATACGCCGAAGATGTCCGCATTGCTGAACGAGTAACCCAAGCACGCGAGGCGTTGCGCCGACAATCTTTCGAACGTGCCAAGGCTGCGCTTGATGCAATTGCCGAGCGCCGGGCGCGGATGGAAGAAGATCCATTTCTTCAATACGAAGGGCGGGTACCGCCTGAAACGCTTGACCAGATGCGCACGGTCCATCGGGAGATACTCGATGGCATCCGTGAGATCAGTGAACGCTATGAAGCGGTGCTGGCTGAAAGCCCCACGATGGGGCCGGAAAGTTGGTTGCGCTTGGCCACGCGGGAAGAGCTGGAGGCAGAACGACAACGAAACGCTTTGGTCTACGAAGCGGCCCGTGGGTTTGTGGATTATCTGGATGGGCTGGAAGCGCGCTATAAGAGTCGCCTTGATACGCTTGATCTGCCGCCGCCAGCCGATCGTTACGCAGCCGCTGAAATGGCCCGCGTCATTCAGGGATTCAACTACAGCGGGGCTTTACGGATCCGGGAGCTCGAGGTGGAAATCTCTGCGGTGGCGATTCGGGCGATCGATATCTTGCTCCGCAACTGGGATTCCTGGCACTTTGATCGCGCGACTTCACGAGTCGTCTTCAAAGAGGGAAATATCGAGATGGCATTCATGCACCAGCTAGCCGAGGCGGCAAAGTTGGTCGATGAACAAATTAAACTGCGCCGCCGTTTGGACCGGGTGCTCCCCCTCAATGAGCGAGGGGAGGAGGATTGAACGCAGTAAACTTAACACAGGCTCAACCAAATCTGTTTCTTGGATTCGGCCTGAAATGGTTTTTGCCAGTAGCTGCTACAGGTGGCAGCGTGCCTGAATGGATTTGGAAACCCGTTTGGAAACATATCTTTCCCGCGATCCACAGATCGATCCGACAGCCTACGTGGCACCGTCAGCAATCATCATTGGCGACGTGCGTTTGGGCCCTTACAGCTCGGTGTGGCCGACTTGTGTGCTGCGGGGCGATATTGAATCGATCGAGATTGGGGAGGGAAGCAACATTCAGGATGGCACGATCATCCACTTGGCGGATGACTTGGGGGTGAAGATTGGAAAATACGTCACCGTCGGCCACAAGGCGATGATTCATGCCTGTACCATCGGTGATGAATGCCTGATCGGGATGAGTGCGACGATTCTTGACGGTGCAGTGATCGGAGAACGTTCGGTGGTCGGTGCCGGTGCAGTGGTGACCAAAGGCATGATTGTACCGCCCGGTTCGATGGTTCTGGGGATGCCGGGTAAGGTGGTTAAGCACCTCGATCCCGCTGCGCAGGCTGATTTACGGCACTGGGCCGAAAAATACGTCGCGGTTGCCGCCGCCCATCGCAAACGGTTTCCCAACGGATACTGAAATCCGCAGCAGGCCGCGCTTCAGCCCCGTTGAGGTGGTTTCAGCGGCAACCCTTTCTCGAGCCGTTGCTGGATTTCCTCAATGGCGTGCAGGAGGAGGATCTGCCGTTCGGCGGGTTCGGGATGGCTCCAGAGGGTGTGACGCGACCCCCGCCTTTCCGGTGCCAGAAGAGCCATGCGCGGCCAGAAACGGCGGATTTTATTCAAGTCGTAGCCCGCACGTGCTATCAGGTAGAGCGCTACGTAGTCGGCTTCGCGTTCGTAGTTCGAAGACGGGCGTTTGAGCGCGATCAGGCCCACGGTATTGACGGTCGGTAACGGCAGGGTAAGCAGGGCAATGTCGACGGCGGTTCCCATCAAATAGTTGAAAACAAAGTCGCGGTGGTGGCGCAGGGCGTTGTGGGCCAGCTCATGTGCAAAGACAAAGGCCAGCTCGGTGTCGTTTTCGCAAAAATCGAGCATCCCGAGGTTGATCTCGATCGTTTTGCCGGTCGCGCGGGCATTGATGCCTTGGCTATAGACCAGCCGTTGCCGGTAGTGCGCTAAATCCACAGGCATTGTCGTGAATTCGTGAAGGGTGCCGTCTCGTAAGATTCGGATTTTCAGCGGTTTGTTCTCTGTTAGCGCCTTGCGAAGCACCTCAATGGTGGGGCTGGGCGCTGCTTCCAGCGATTGGCCGTTAACATGTGTGATGAGATCGCCGACCTCCAGCCCTGCTTGTTCTGCCGGGGAACCCGGAGCAATGCCGCGAATTTGGGGCAGCCGCGAAAGACCGTAGAGCTCAATCGCACTTTCGCGATAGGCGCTATCGAGATCATCGACCGTCATGGTAACAATTCCTATTGCGGGTCGTGCATTGCCCGGAAAGAGCTCCACCGAGGCTTGCAACAGTGGAAAGGCCACCTGATTCAACCGCTCGCGGCGTGCCTCGTCCGCCTTCAAAAATGCTAATCGCTGCTCAAAACGTTCTTGTTCGATCGCTTCTGTTGGGAGGGCCGGCAATGCGGTGCGAGGAGCCAGGCATCCGCTGAGCAGGAGCCCACCACAGAAGAGAGCGATCGATGTACCGCTAAATCTGAGCCAGCGCATAAGTCCAAAGCTTGGCATCGATTCCATCACCGGCGGCCGCTGCTGCGTGCAGGCGCGATTGTAGTTCGGCCACCGGCCAGCGCAGCACCTCAATCATCTCCCCTTCATCTGGTTGCGGTATGCCTTCGACCGTTACAGTCACACTGACGAAATAAATCACTTCGTCGGTCAACCCGGGAGAGGTATACGTCACCGGGCTGACTGCAGTTGCATTGCCCGACCAGCCCGTTTCTTCCCTCAGCTCGCGCAGCGCGGTTTCCAAGGGAGATTCATTCGCGTCGATCAAACCGGCGGGAAATTCAATGACCAAGCGGTCAACCGGAGCCCGCCGCTGCCGGACCAGTAAAATTTCCGGATTCGAGCCGGCGGTTCGCGCAATCACGCAAACACCTCCGACGCAATTCGGGCGGCTGGCATACGTCCACACCTTGTTCCTGCCGTCTTCGGCCGGGATGTGAATGCTTTTTAAGGTGAGCCAAGGTGTGGCGTGAAGCGTTTCAGTCCGGGCGGGCATTTCCGTTTAAATCAGGGGGACGAGACAATTGATCGCTCCAGAGATCGCGGGTGGCGATTTCAAGGCTATTTCCAGCCGGGTCTCGAAAGTAGAGAGATCGGGCTCCGTTAGGCCATGAGATTGTCTGCTCGATGGCAACGTTGTGGACCAAGAGGTGCGCCCGCCAGTCTTCGAGATCATCCTCGACAGCAAACGCCACATGTCCGGGGCCATGCGCGCCGTGAGGAGGCACAGGCAAGGCTTCATTCGGTGAGGGGGGATGGGCCGTTATTTTCGGATTAAACAGAAATAAAAGACTCTCGCCGATTCGCAGAAAGATGTGCCTGCCCGCTTCCTCTTGAAAGGGACACGCCCCGAGCACCTCCGTATAAAAGCTGCGTGCGGCGGTGAGGTCGTCGACGTAAAGGCAGGTTTCAATAACACCACGTGGGGTTTTCATTCGGCGTGTTTTTTATGTAGTCTTAAGGACGTGAACCGTGATTTCCCCCGGGCAGTTGAACCGGATGGGCACATGACAGGCCCCGGTGCCGCGGCTGGTGTAGCCTTGCATCGCAGCCTGTTTCCAGCGCCCGACGATCAACTGCGCGGGAACACCACCGGATGGAATGATTGCATGCCGTTTGCTCCAGCAAATCTGCCCGCCATGGGTGTGTCCGCAGATGAAGTAATCCACGCCCGCTGCGGCCGCTTGTTCATAATTGGTCGGAGCATGGGAAAGGAGGATCTTGCAGGAATCCTCCGGAACGCCCTCAAGGGCCCGACCAATATCATCCGTCCGAAACATGTAGCTGTCATCCACCCCCGCCAGGACCAGCGTTGCGTTGTCCCGTCGCAGAGTGATGGATTCATTGAGCAGAAAACGCAGCCCCGACGCTTCCAAAGGTTCTACCAAAGCAAGCGTATCATGGTTGCCCAAGGTGGCCAACATCGGCGGGCGCAAGCTGGGCAGCAGGGATTGTGTCAATGCAATCGCCGCTTCGGCGGGCGGTGCCACTCGATTCTTGAAGTCTCCGGTGATCACAACCAGATCATAGCCAATACCACTGAGGCGTTTCCGGATAACCGGGATGAGTTCCGGGGCCAAGTCCAGATGCAGATCGGTCAGCTGAAGGATGCGAAATCCGTCAAATGCCACCGGTAAGCGTGGCAGCTGGACCATTACTTCCACCACCCGAAGGTTCAGAAAGTTACGGTAGCCCCGGTTCCACAGGAATGCTGATTTCAACAATAGACGGAGGAGTCCGTGAGGCTGCCACCGTAGCATCAGGCGCTCTCGCCAGTTGTTGGCAGAGCCCCGCATCCGGCGTGGACCAGTCTCGATCGCCCGGCGCCGCGCATAAAGCTCCGGCCCCATCCGTTCCTCAATGCTCCTGACTTGCTGTTCCGGTGGCTCAATCATTTTTCCACCTGCACGATCGGTTCCTGACCGTTCATGGCAAGTCCCTCTTCGCGATTGCGCGACGGGACGGAGGTTGCCAGCGTCTCTTCATGGATACAGTGGAGTCTCCCTTTGATACGGTCGAAGCGGCTATCGCCGATATTGCCTCAGGTCGTCTCGTTATCGTGACGGACGATGAAGACCGGGAAAACGAGGGCGACCTCATCATGGTGGCGGAAAAGGCTACCCCTGAAACGGTCAATATGATGATCCGTTACTGCAGCGGAATTATCTGTGTTCCCGCGCTGGAACCTCAATTGAAACGTCTCGGCCTCAATCCAATGGTGGCCAATAATCGCGAATCGCACCGCACGGATTTTACCGTTAGTGTAGATGCGGCCGGAGGCGTTACCACCGGGATCAGCGCCTTTGATCGCTCCGTTGCCATCCGACTGCTGGCGGACCCACAGACACGGCCGGAGCAGTTGGTTCAGCCGGGGCACGTGTTCCCATTGAGAGCACGTCCCGGCGGGGTGCTTGAACGTGCTGGTCATACAGAGGCCGCAGTCGATTTGGCTACCTTGGCTGGTTGCGCCCCTTGTGGCGTCATCTGCGAAGTCGTCAATGAAGACGGCACCATGGCGCGTCTGCCGGATCTCATGCGCTTCAAGGAAACGCACGGCTTGAAGATGATCTCAATTGCCCAGTTGATTGCCTACCGCCACGAGCGTGAACGTCTGGTTGAAATCGTTTCAGTGGAGCCGTTTCAATCAGCGTATGGTGCGTTCGAGCTGCACACCTTTCGCAGCCTGACGGATGGCGCACTTCATTATGCACTGACCCAAGGCGCGCTGGGAGAAGAGCCGGTCCTGGTGCGCGTGCAGGGCGAAAATCGTCTCGAAGACGTCTTTGGCGACCCATCGGGCGGATCGCGTGCCGCCTTGGAGGACGCCCTTCAGCGGATTGCGGCTGAAGGGCGGGGCGTTTTTGTTTATATGTCACAATGCGCGAAGGCAAAGCCGGCAATGGCTGTCCCCTCTGCGCCGGCGAATCGGGGAGAACCGGTGGGCGAGAAGATGGATTTTCGGCAATACGGAATGGGTGCACAAATTCTCAGCGCGCTCGGCTTGCGCCGGATCCGGCTGCTCAGTAGCACGCAGCGCCATGTCATTGGGCTGGAGGGCTACGGGCTTGAGATCACAGAGCAGGTCCCGCTGTAAATAAAAATTAGCCCTCTTTTGGCGGCTCCGCGGAAGTCGACTCGGTCGTGTCCAGTTGCTTCATTCCGATCCACAGCGCAATGGCACCGTAGAGTATCATGAGGGTGCCTACGGTCAGCGCGGTGCCTCCCATGGGAAAGAAGAGCAGGATTACGGGTCCGAGCAACAGGCAGATAACCGCTGTCGTCAGGAGCAGAAGGATCGGGAGTTTGGTGCTCATGCGTCAGGATCGGAGTCAGGTTTTTTGGAGCCGCCGAGGAAAATTTTGACTTCGGCCTCGCGACCGTCGAGGTAAGTCATGGCGCGACGCAGCGCGCGGGAAGTAGAAAGTGTGAGGTTGGTCGGGTCGTCGGGGAAAAGATTGTCCTGCCCAAGCACCGTGAGCAGTCCGGAATTTTGGAAGATTTCGATGGCGTCCGGGCGCGCTTCGCTAATGAGCAAGGACCGGCCACTGGATTGCATGAAGCGCGCAAGGTCCTCGAGCGCGAGGACGCTGGTGGCGTCGAGATGGTGGGCATTGCGCATTTTCAGAATAACCACTTTCAGGTTGGGTTTTGCGCAGGCACGCCGCATCTGGTCGCGGAAAAGTTCGGAGGCACCAAAAAAAAGGTCGCCTTCGACATGTACAATCGAAATTTCCGGCGTCGATCCTTGGTCACCCTTGGCCATTGGCTTGAATCCGCCTTCCTCATCATGCGTGTATTCGACCAACTCCGGCTGGGCAGCTTTTCGGAGAAAGAGCAGGATGCTGACGCCTGCCCCGAGAATGATGGCGAAATCGAGCGATGCCAGCAATGCGGCGGTGAACGTGGTAATGAGGACGATCCGGTCGCTGCGGGTCGAGGTCCAGATGACACGCAGTACATGGCGGTTGATGAGCGACAGCCCGATTGCCACCACCAAGACTCCGAGCACCGAAACGGGAATGTAGGCGATCAACGAGCCAAAGAGAAAGATGCCTGCTCCGCAGATGAGTCCGCAGAACATGGTGGACCATGCTGTCTGGGCTCCGCTGGTCACATTTAATTGGGAGCGCGTCAATGAACCCGAGGCCGGCATCCCTTGCAGGCAGGCACAGGCGATGTTGCTCATGCCGAGTCCGAAAATTTCCTGATTGAGATCGATTTTTTCGCCGCTCCGTGCAGCCAGGGTTTTGCCGATGGAGCAACCCTCGAGCATGCAAATGAAGGCGAGTACCATCGCAACATTGGCGATCTGAGCGATCAGTTCGGGAGAGATGCGCGGAATGCCCACTTGCCAATCTGTCGCTTGTACTGCGGAGAGGGTACGCACTTCGTCCCAGCCGGGCAGGTGAAGCAAATGGGTCCCGGCCGCGGCGAGCGCGGAAAAGAGAACGAGCGTAATCCCAACCAACGGCCAACCGCGGGTTAAACGACTCGTCAACCAGAAGAAGAGGCCCGACGTTACCGAGAGAAAGAGAGTGGGCACATGCGTCTGCGGCAGATTTTCGACCGTAAGTCGAATCACGTCGATAACGGTACCTCCCGGTGGCAGCGTGAAGTCGAACCCTAGCACCATCTTGATCTGGTTAACGATGATGTAAAACGCTGCCGCGGTAATGTAACCCGCTATCACGGAACGGGATACATATTGAACCAGTGCGGCGACTTTAAGAAACGCGCCAACGATCAACAGCAGTCCGGTCAGCAAGACGACCAACGGGATGACCGCGACGCGGTCTGCGGGATCGACAAAGTTCAGGCTGAGGAGCGAACCAAAGACCAGCACGGCGGTGGCATTGGTTGGGCCGGCGGCGATGAAGCGGGATCCGGAGAAAATCGGAGCGACCACCGAGGCCACAATTGCGCCGAAAAGCCCATACTCGATCGGCAGCCCGGCGATGGCCGCGTAAGCCATGCTTTGAGGAAACGCCAGCAGCGCGACATTGCTCCCCGCCCGCAGATCAGCCTTCAAGGCTGGCACCGCGTAGCCAGCCAAAGTCTTACGGATGGGTAGCAGGCGCAGGTGCCGGTGCCGGTCGATTTGGGTGCGCACGGAGCGCATGGTGTTGGGGAAATTCACCTGAGGGATTCCTGTGGTGCTTCCAATCAAGACGACACTTTCATAACGACAACACCCAATATTCATTTGCGCCCCGCTCTTCCGCCGGAGGCAGGGCCACGGCGTGATGGTTAGGGGTTGCTTTGCGAAAATGGCCCAACTTTACTGGGCGGCTTATGTCAATCGGACTGCTTTTTTCCGGGCAAGGAGCCCAGAAGGTCGGAATGGGGCAGAGCCTCTATACAGGCTCTGACGTAGCGCGTGCGCTTTATGATGAGGCGGACGCCATACTCGGCTGGAAGCTGACAGAAGTTTCGTTTGAAGGACCCGAGGATCGCCTCACCGAGACGCGGGTATGTCAGCCGGCGCTCTACGTGATGGGCTACGCTATTTTCGCCATCTTGCGCGAGGCGGGAAAACTAGAGACGTTGAAAACGGCGCTCGGACTGAGCCTCGGCGAGCTAACCGCACTGGCGGCGGCAGGAGCTTTCGATTTCGCCACTGGCTTGCGGGTGGTGGCTGAGCGCGGCCGATTGATGCAGGAAGCTTGTGACGCCACCGAGGGTACCATGGCCTCCCTGATCGGGGGAACGGGTGAAAACGTTGAGGCCCTGTGCGTGCGGCACAAGATCGAGGTGGGCAACTATAACTGCCCCGGGCAGACGGTAATCTCCGGATCGGCGGCTGGGGTCGGCGCGGCGATTGCCGATGCCAAGGAAAGTGGACTCTTCAAAATGGTTGTTCCGCTCAAAGTTGCCGGGGCTTATCACAGTCGGCTGATGGAATCCGCCCGCGTGCGTTTTGAGAAATTCCTCGCCGACGTCGAAGTGCGCGAGCCACGTGTGGCCGTTTTCTCCAACACCACCGGAGGAGCCGTTCGCACGCCGGAGGAAATTCGGGCGGCTTTGGTTAAACAGGTTGTTTCCAGTGTGCGCTGGGAGGCCTGCCAACGGGCGGCCGGGGCTCTCGGGGTTGAGCAGTTTTATGAATGTGGTCCTGGCGCTGTGCTCACCGGGCTCGCCCGACGGATTGACCGCAACCTGTCCGTGACCTGCCTGGCCGAATACAGCGACTTGCCGCTCGCTTGAGTTTCCTCCGCAAAAACGCCCACGCATTTCTCGCGATTTACTGATCTTCCTCGATTTTTATGCCGGACCTGGCTCACACGCGTAACTTCTGCATCATCGCTCACATCGATCACGGAAAGACAACCCTTTCCGACCGGCTGCTCGAGACCACAAACACAATTGCCCAACGCAATATGAAGGAGCAGCTGCTCGACTCGATGGACCTCGAGCGCGAGCGGGGAATTACCATCAAGAGCCACCCGGTGATGCTGACCTACACTGCGCCGGATGGGGAAGTCTACCGCCTCAACCTCATTGATACACCGGGTCACGTCGATTTTGCTTACGAGGTATCCCGCAGCTTGGCGGCTTGCGAGGGGGCTCTGCTGTTGGTGGATGCTGCTCAAGGTATTGAAGCTCAAACGGTTGCGAATGCATTGTTGGCAATCAAGCAGGGCTTGGAAGTGATTCCGGTTATTAACAAGATCGATTTGCCGGGAGCCGATGTCGAGGGGGTGAAAGGTCAGCTGGAGGAAGTGCTCGCGATTCCGGCAGATGAGGCGATTCTTGCCAGCGCCAAGTCAGGCAAGGGCATCCCCGAGATTTTCGACCGCATTATTAGCCAAATGCCGATGCCTCGCTGGGCGGATTGCGGACAGACGCGTGTCCTCATCTTCGATTGTATTTACGACGCTTACAAAGGGGTGATCTGCTACGTTCGCGTCTTCTCCGGTGGCCTCAAGCGCGGCGATCAGGTCATCATGATGAGCGATGGCACGAAGGCGGAAATCAAGGAAGTGGGCATTTTCACTCCCGGAATGCGCGCCGCGGAATTTCTCGATGCCGGAGCCGTCGGTTATGTCGTTACCAACATCAAGGACGTCCACGAGGTCAGCATGGGCGACACCATTACGCTGGCGGCAGATCCGGCGGCAAAGATGCTTCCGGGCTACCAGCAGGTGAATCCGATGGTATTTTCCGGGGTCTACCCGATCGATACTTCGGATTACGAAAAGTTGAAGGCGGCCGTTGGCAAATTACGGCTCAACGATGCGGCTTTTGTCTACCAGCCGGAAACTTCGGTGGCGCTTGGATTCGGCTTCCGGTGCGGATTTTTGGGACTACTTCACATGGAGATCGTGCTGGAGCGTATTCGCCGCGAATACGACCTCGACATCATTTCCACCTACCCGAGCGTGGTCTACAAAATCGAGGTGACCTCCGGAGAAGAGCGGGAGGTCAGCAATCCTGTTCACCTGCCGGATCCCCAAGAAATCGAGAAGATCTGGGAGCCGATGGTGCGCGCCACGGTGCATATCCCCTCCGGGAACATCGGTGACATCATGAGTTTGATGATGGAGAAACGTGGGTTGATCGAGAACACCGAAACGATTGATTCCACCCGCGTCATGATGAAGGCCCTCCTTCCGCTGAATGAGATCCTCGTCGATTTCAATGATCGACTGAAGAGCATTACAAAGGGTTATGGCTCGATGGATTACGAGTTTGCGGAGTTCATGGAAGCCAATCTCGTGCGACTCGATTTAATGGTGAACCAGGAGCCGGTGGATGCCTTTTCGAGCATCGTGCACCGTGATCGGGCGGAGGCGCGGGGACGGCAACTGTGCGAAAAGTTGAAGGAGATTTTGCCGAAACAGATGTTCAAAATCGCCATCCAGGCGGCCATCGGCGGTAAAGTTGTTGCCCGTGAGACGATTTCCGCACTGCGCAAAGATGTGACTGCCAAGTGTTATGGCGGGGACATCAGTCGGAAACGCAAACTGCTTGAAAAGCAGAAAGAGGGCAAAAAACGGATGAAGCAGGTGGGTAAGGTTTCGATCCCGCAAGAGGCATTCATCGATATTCTTAAATCCAGCACCTAAGGACGACCGTGTTCCCTTTTTCCTCTCCTGCCAAAAAGGTTCGGCAACAAGCCCGTGAATGGGTGTCGCTCGCCCGCAAGGTCGATAACTACCGGCGCGATGTCATGCCGCAGGCTGACCTGGAAGAATTGCGCCTGCGCCGGCGGGAGCTCGAAGCGGTGCTTCATGACAAACAGGCCGACTCCAAGGCTTTTGAACAACCGGTGCACGCGCTCGAAAAGGTCCTCCGGCGCGTGGGTGGATCCTTTTATCCCCGCAGCTTTTGGGTCGAAAATATCGAGATGATTCTGGTGGCGGCGATTCTCGCCATCGGCGTGCGCACGTTTTTTCTCCAACCGTTCAAGATTCCGACCAACTCCATGTATCCCACTTACAATGGGCTAACAGCGGAAACCTATTTTCATGACGACATCCCCAATCGGGCGATGCAGTTGTTCAACCTTCTCCGTTTGGGCGCGACGCAGCGCACCGTCGGAGGCGAACCGGGTGCCGAGCTGGTCCTGCCGATCCAGACCCTCGAAACGTTGCGTACCCACCGTGTTGCCGGCCCGCGCGGGGGATTTAGCGGTCCTTATGGCGGTGCTTATCTCGCGCAACAAAATGTGGCGGGCCGGCAGTGGCTCTTCTTCCCCTCGACCAAGGCGATGTACAGCTTCATCGTCGGTGACAAAGTCGTTGATGTCCGTGTGCCGATGGATTTTCCGATGGGCGATGTCATCGCTGAAATCGTAGAGCGCGCGGGCGGTGATTTTCGTGTGGTGCCGGGCAGCGGAGAATTTGATTACCTGGCCCACACCGGGATTCGAGCCGATGAAGCCGGCAATCTTCTCGGCTTCAGTGTAAAGACGGGTGACATGCTGATGGTTGACCGCTTCACTTATAATTTTCGCCGGCCCGAGGCAGGGGATCCTTTTGTCTTCCGGACGGACAACATCGTCGGAATGAACCCGGGGGAACGGGGCAAATATTACATCAAGCGGATTGCGGGCGTTCCCGGGGACACCTTGCAGATTGACCCGCCCGCGCTCCTGCGCAATGGCGAACCAGCCACGGCTGCCCGCGCCTTTGTGCGTAACGCTGCTCAGGAAGGGGAATATCCGGGATACAAGATCGCGCCGCGAGGTACCTATTTTCCCGGTAACACGCCGCTGAAATTGCCTGAGGAAAGTTACATTGCTCTGGGCGACAATTCGCCGCACAGTCTTGATAGTCGGATGTGGGGCTTTGTTCCGGAAGACGCGATTGTCGGAAAAGCGGTCTTTATTTATTATCCCTTCAGTTTTCGCTGGGGCTTGGCTGAATAGCCGTCGCACGCTGATGCGTTGCGCCGGTGTCGGAAGACTTGATTTCCGGACACAAAACGGCTTCAAGGAGGCCCGCTAACCAACGATTACCTGCGATGCCTATTTACGAGTATTATTCTCCGGATACCCACAAGCTCTACAGTTTTTTCGCACGCAGTCTGGCAGATCGCGATCGGTTACCGCGCTGCCCGGATGATCCCACCGCCCGGATGGAACGATGTGTTTCGGGGTTTGCCGTAACCGGGCGGGCGAAGGAACCTTCCCCGATGGAGGGCGACGAAGGCGGGGATGATCCGCGGATGGAAGCGGCCATGGCTCAACTCGAACGGGAAATGGCCGGCATGGATGAAGACAATCCCGATCCGCGTCAGATGGGTCGCATGATGCGTCGGATGTCAGAGTTGACCGGAGAAAAACTGCCGGGTGCGATGGAAGAAATGGTTCGTCGCCTCGAGTCGGGAGAAGATCCGGATAAGCTCGAAGCAGACTATGGTGATGCCTTTGACGACGATTCCTTATTGGGTGGCGCGGGCGAAGATGCCGCCGAAGGCAAAGCAGACGGCAGTGTCCGTGGATGGTTGCGGCGGCACCGGACCCCGAAGCGCGACCCTCAGCTTTACGAGTTGAGTGATTATCTGGCTTGAGCGTTCGACGGCTCAATAAATCGCTTCAGCGCTCCGCCTTGCGTTCCTGGTGACGGGGCGTTTGCTGGAACTCATGGCATCTGCAGCGCTCGTTGGTATTTGGGTTGATCGGGAAGGGGTGGCGCATGTTGCCCGGAGAGAGACGGGAGGAGCTCCAACTGAAACGCTGACTGAATCTTTTGAGCCCTTTGCTTGGGCGCGGGAATCAGCGCCTCCCGGCTCGATCAAGAGCGAACCACTCTCAGGCACCGGTGCACTCTCTCATTTATGGCATTTCACTGATCCAGAAAGCTATTACGAAGCGCTGCGTGATCGGAGTTACGCGCTCGATACGGTCCGCCCGTTGGAGCATCAGTGGCTGCTCGCACGCCGGAAACAATTGTTCGATGGGCTGACCTTTCCCGAGTTGCGCCGCTGTCAGCTGACAATTGAAATCGCGGAGAGCAAGGGCGATGCGGAGGCTGGTTCCGGGCGAGTCGTGGCAATTGGGCTGCTGGCGAGTCACGAAACAACACCACGCATTCTACGCATCGCAGAAGAATCGGATGCGGCGGAACGCGCATTGTTAAAGGCGTTTGGCGAGACCCTTTTAGAACTGGATCCGGACGTCGTCGAAGGGCATGGCATTTACAACGAAGTACTCAGCACCTTGGTCCTGCGTGCGCGACGCTACCGCGTGCGCCGCAACTGGGGGCGTTTCGGAGCGGAAATTACTGTTCGCAAAAGCCGACTCCGGGTGGCGGAGCGGTGGATCGACTATGTGCGCTGTGATCTCCCGGGGCGTACGGTTTTCGACACGCAACTGGCAGTCCAGATTTACGATGTTTCTTCCCGCGATATGCCGGATTATTCTCTGGGCGAGGCTTCGGTTTATTTTGGTCTCGAATCAGAGGATGGTGAGGATCGAGGCTTGGCGAGCGACCTTCAGCGCATTCGTGGACTGGCAGATCATTTACTGCCAACCTATGTGGCTCAGGCCCAGAGCTTCCCGATGCTGCTGCAGGAAACCTGTTTACGGGGAACTGCGAGCAAGGTGGATCTCTTGCTTCTCGACCGTTATTTCCATGCCCGGCATGCGCTCCCGATCGGCAGCGAAGTGGCCACGTTTGCCGGAGGTTTTACCAAAAGTTATGGGACCGGTGTTTTTCGCAAGGTGCTTCATTTTGACGTGGCCTCCCTCTATCCCAGCCTCCTGCTCCAGATCGCCCGGAATCCTGAAAATGATCCGTTGGGAGCTTTTATACCCACCTTGGAGAATCTTCGGACGTATCGTCTGAAATACAAACAACTGGCGAGGGATGAGCAGGATCCCCGCCTCCGGCAGGAGTACCAGGCACGGCAGACGAGCTTCAAGATTCTCATCAACTCTTTTTATGGTTACCTCGGGTTTTCGGGGGCTCGTTTTGCAGACGGTGATTTGGCGAGCGAAGTGACTCAAAAAGGCCGCGACTTGTTGCAGCGCCTGATCGCTTGGTTTGAAAATGCGGGATACGCGGTGCTTGAAGCCGATACCGACGGTATTTACGTCACGGCTCCGGACCATTACGAACAGCCTGAAAGCTTGTTGGCCAATGTCCGCGAGATCCTTCCACCTGGAATAGATCTGGAGCTGGATGGGCGTTACCCGGCAATGTTTTGTTACAAGGCCAAGAACTATGCACTGTTTGACGGGGAAACGGTGACCATTCGGGGGTCGGCACTGCGATCACGCGGCATCGAACCCTTTCTCAAGGAGCTCACGGATCACCTGATCCATTACCTGCTCGGGGTGGAATCGATGTCTCCCGAAGTGTTGGTTGAGCGCATGGCGGCAGCTATCACTGAAGGAGAAATGCCCGTCGCCCGCTTAGCCAAGAGCGAGTTTCTCAGCATGAGTCCGAGCCTGTATGCCGCGAAAATGGAAAAGGGAGGCAAACCGCGCCGGGCCGCACTCGAAGTAGCGACCCGCATAACTCCGGCTCCGCGCATGGGCGAGCGCGTGACCTACTACATTCGCCCCGGAGACAACGCCCGAGCCCCCGATTGGCAACGAGCCGAACCGTTGAGTTCCTACGATGCGGTGGAACGTCCTTACGACCGTAAATACTACCTCAAGAAATTGCGGGAGTGGGCGAAACGCTATGGCCCTTTTTTCGATTGAAGCATTTTTATCCGGCTTTAACGCGAGAGAAATCCTCTCCTTGGTGGCGTTGGGGCAGAATCTCCTCATGATGATCACGTGCCGGGAATAAAAATCTATAGAGGCTTGCGGGCAGAATGGCAGCGTTTGCGTGCTTGTGAGCCGGGAGAACGATTTCTCAAGTGCTACCACCGTTGTCGTCCGGCCAACGGTCAGCATGCGGTTTGGATAAGGCCTTTGGTTCTTATTGTTGCTGTTCTATTTGTTTTAATCGGGCTGGTTCTCGCGGTGATGCCTGGGCCGGCTGTTTTGTTCTACGCCTTGGCGGCGGCATTGGTCGCCACTCAGTTTCGTTGGGCTGCCGAATGGCTGGATTGCGCTGAGGTGTGGAGCCGACGTTGGCTGAGGAATGCAAAACGCCGCTGGTGTCGATGGCGAGGGCGTTACCCGGAATCGGAGTAATTTGATGAAAAGGACTCCGCACGGAGCAAAGCGAACGTTGACCGTCTGCCCGATGTGCCGGAACCTGCCATCATGAAATTAAGTTACGATGCGTTGCAGGAGACTTTTTCCAACCCGGGTGACGGGCTGAACGCCCGGACCCAACTGAACAACGGCGTGCCGATGCCATGGTTCGGGTTGGGGGTTTACCAAATGGGGGATGACTCTACCACCCAGGCCCGCGTTCAGTCCGCGATTCGTTGCGGCTATCGTTCCATTGATACCGCGTTCATTTACCGAAATGAAGCAGGTGTGGGCGCGGCCATCCGGGAGAGTGGCGTGCCGCGCGATGAACTTTTTGTCACCACGAAAGTATGGAATGAGGATGTGCGCGCCGAACGGGTTGAAGCCGCTTTCGAGGAAAGCATGGCCCGGCTGGGGCTGGATTATCTCGACCTCTATCTCATCCATTGGCCGGTGAAGGGGCAATTTGTCGCTGCTTGGAAGGTAATGGAAAAACTGCAGCGCGACGGAAGAATCCGCGCGATCGGGGTAAGTAACTTCATGGTTCCTCATCTCGAAGCCCTCTTGGCCGAGACTGAAGTAGTCCCTGCGGTCAATCAGATCGAGTTTCACCCGTATCTCCGGAGCACGCCGCTGCTTGAATACTGCCGGCTGAAAGACATTCGCCTGACGGCATGGAGCCCATTGATGCAGGGAACGGTTCTTCAGGATGAAACGATCAACCGAATTGCTGAGCGCCTTGGAAAGTCTCCGGCACAAATCGTCTTGAGGTGGGAATTACAAACCGGCGTGGTTACCATTCCGAAATCCTCCCGCGAGGAGCGTATTGTGGCCAACGCGGACATTTTCGATTTCCGCCTCTCGCCGGCAGACATGGCTGAGATCGACGCTCTAGATCGGCAACAGCGGTGCGGCCCCGATCCCTTTAATTTTGACTTTTAATCGGCAGGCTCAGGCACAATACCGCCTTTGCAGGCAGCAGCGGAAAATATGTTCTTTGAGGGCTACCGCTGCCTCGGCATCTACACAAGATCGTCAAAAAATTCGGTTCTGACTGAACACGCACGTTCTCTTTTCTGCTTCAACAAAGAAGCCGACGTCCCGTAAGACGTCGGCTTCTTCTAACTTTCCTGATGCTCTCTCGGAAATTTATTGGTCGAAAGACTTTTTAATGTCACCGACGGCCTTTTGGCCTTTGCCGCGCGCTTGGTCCTTGTTCCCTTCGCGTTCCAGATCACGATTGCCGGTGGTCCGGCCAATCTGTTCTTCGGCGCTGCCTTTTGCGTCTTTCATAGTACCTTCAGCTTTGTCTCGATTTCCTGATTTCATAATAAGCTCCTTCTCTGTCTGTGAGGTTTGAGGTAGACGATCATTCGTCTGACATGTCGCTGGTATAAGGCATTCCTCATGCCGGAGATTCGCCCGTGAGGCAGATGTTTTGTAAGTTTCTGAATACCATGTAAAAGGGGGATGATTTTATTCAATGGGTTTGTAAGGCGGGAGCAGGTTGAGGCTTTTGGGCGGGCAATTCGCGAGGTGCGCATGTGGGACGCATGGCGCAATGCATGAGCTCCAGCCCGATCGGATGCTGCGTGGAGTATTACTTATCCGCAGGCAGATTATCTTCTACAGTTCCGCCGCCGGTGGTCGATTTAGTCTCAAAATGGGCAAATTGCCTTGCCTCAGTTAAATGTGAATCCGTCAAACCCGCAGCGTTTTGCCTCGTCCCGATCGGGCTCGGATCCCGGGCCGGATGTTTCGGATTTTATGGGAGAAATGGCCCCCTCGATTCGGTTGCCCGGCGCGACGGAAACACCTCCGCTCGGAGACGATCCCCCTTATCTACGCGAACGTTATGAGCTGGCTCTCAGTGCTGCCAATGTCGGCACCTGGGAATACTCTTTAACCGCGGATACGCTGCACATCGACAACCGCATGGGCCGCATAACCGGAATTGTTTCGGTGGATGGTATGGTCTTGTCCGATGCCTTTTATGCGCGGGTTGCTGAGGCCGATCGCGATCGAATCAAGGTATCCCTGCGACGCGCGATTAATGCAGCGGGCCACTACCGGGAAAAGTTTTGTTACCATCATCCGGATGGCGGCCCGCGCTATCTGGAAAGCCATGCCACGATCAAGCTGGGGTCGGATGGTCATCCGGTGCAGGTCATCGGTCTGACGTTCGACGTCACCCGAGAGCATCAGGCTCGGGAAGCCATCTTGGCTGCCAAGGTGGAGGCGGAACAACTGAATGGTCAATTGGAGGAAGCGTTGGAGCGGGCTAACCGGCTGGCAGTCGATGCGGCCACGGCCACATTGGCAAAATCACAGTTCCTGGCCAACATGAGCCATGAAATCCGAACTCCTCTCAATGCAGTTATCGGCATGGGTCGGTTGCTTCGCGATACGGATTTGCGGGGGGATCAAGTGGAGTTTGTCGACACAATCAGCCAGAGCTCCGAAGCCTTATTGGCGCTGATCAATGACATCCTCGATTTTTCCAAAATCGAATCGGGCAAACTTGAGGTTGAAAGTGTGCTTTTTGAACTGCGGGAATGTGTGGAATCGGCGATCGATCTGGTTGTCCCACGAGCGCGGGAGCACGGACTCGACCTGTTCTACCACTTGGATCCCGACATTCCGGCACTCTTGCTGGGGGATCCAACGCGCATTCGGCAGATCTTGGTAAACCTTCTGAGTAACGCGGTAAAGTTCACCCGTGGCGGTGATGTTTCGGTCGTCGCAGAATGTATGTCTGGACGCACTCGGGGCGGCGGGCTTTTGCGTGTCAGGGTGATCGATACAGGAATCGGAATCCCTCCTGATCGCATGGACCGGCTCTTTCAGTGTTTTCAACAAGTTGATGCGTCCACGACCCGCCAGTATGGAGGCACCGGCTTGGGGCTGGCCATTAACAAGAAGCTTGTAGAGCTGATGGGAGGGCGGATTTGGGCTGAAAGTGAAGAGGGCAAAGGATCTTGTTTCACCTTTGAGATTCCTTTGGAGGCGGGGGCGGCGGATGTGATGGTCCCTCAGCGGATTGGCGTCGAGGAGCGGGAACTACTGGTTGTGAGCGATCGCCCAAAGGCCCGTCGACACCTCGCCGGGATTGCCCAGGCCGGTGGCTTGAAAACCCGGGAAATCGCACCTGAAGGACTCCCTGATCAAGACCTGCCGCCGTTTGCCATCGTCGATATTCATAACGAATCGCTGGCTGCTTCGGTGATTACTGAACTGAAAACCCATGGATGCGGGGTGATCGAGTGCCGGCAGTTGGGTGAAGGTGTCGATACGGATGCTTCCTCGCGCGGCACCGTTTACCGTCCAGCGAAATTGACCACTTTTCTTCGGGCATTCGAAAACGTGTCCTCCAGGCGAAGTACGCCCGAAGCTATTATCCAGAAAGCAAGCCCTCAACTTGATGCGACTGCCCCGAAAGCACTGCGGGTGTTGCTGGCAGAAGATAATCCGGTCAACCAGCGTGTGGCGACTCTCCTCCTGAAGCGCCTCGGATATACGGCTGATGTGGTCAGCAATGGGCACGAAGTTTTGACGATTCTTGAAAAGAATACCTACGACTTGATTTTCATGGACGTTCAGATGCCGGAAATGGATGGCCTGACGGCTACGCGCCATGTGATCGAGCGGCTCGGTGCCCGCCGCCCGACGATCATTGCCCTGACTGCAGACGCGATGGCTGAAGATCGCCGAACCTGTCTGGAGGCGGGGATGGATGACCACCTGAGCAAGCCCGTGCGCCTCGAGGAGCTTCAGCGCGTGATCAGTGAAGTGACTGAAAAGATGACGGACAGCAGCGATGGCGGAGCCCGAGCACTGTGTCGGGTGTCCTTCGGTGGCGGTTGAATAGTTACCGTATTTGCCTCAATCTCGTGTCAGCCAATAGAACTGGTAAGGCTCGAATCTAAGATCTTCACCGGTGCCGAGCGTTTCTCCCGCAATATGGTCGTGGAAGAACCGGCCGAGCCCGACGGTGCGCACATGGTTGCCACTGATCCGCTGCGGGTGTTCCGAAAAGTTGGCATAAACCAGAACCCGATTTCCCCGGTGGCTCCGGACAAATCCAAGAACCTGACCATTCTCTGTAGCCAGCGTTTGCAGGTCGTTGCCCGCCAAGCCCGGCAGCGTCTTGCGCGTGGCAATCAACTGACGAATGGTGGAAAAAAGACGGCGGCGAATCGATGTCTGATCTGCCAGTTCTTCGAGGTATTCCCAGCGCATTTTGGGACGATGGATCCAGCGACTGTCTCCGGCCTTGGCTGGATCTTTGACAAAGTCGTAGTCATTGAGCGTCCCCCATTCCTCCCCGAGGTAGAGCAGGGGTATGCCGCCGGCACTCAGGATGATTCCGTGCAAAAGGAGAATGCGCCGAAGCGCCATCTCTTTCCATTCAGGGTTTCCCGCTTCGATCGCCTGTTCGAGACCGGCCAGAGAAGCCATTGTTCCCGAAATCCGCATGTCATTATTTGCCGGATTAAACTGGAAAGGCACGCCGCGGGCAAACGATCCCGGAAACTGCCCCGTGTAAAACGCATTGAGAAATTGCCGGTGTCCGTAGGCATCAATTCCGACTGCCGCCGCGTCGCCATCATCGAACGTCCAGCCAATGTCGTCGTGGCAGCGCAGGTAGTTGCACCAGGCGGTGCCCGCCGGTAGCTTGTGCCGGTACATAATCGTTCGTGAGAGCAATTTCACTTCACGCGTGGCGAGGGCTTCCCATGTCAGCGCCATCAATGCGGGGTTATAGGAGAGCTGACATTCTTCAGGCGAGATGTAGCGAACCACTTCGTCCGGATGAACGATCGCTTCCGATTTGAAGAGCAGGCTGGGAGCCGCAATCCGCGTTGCACTATTGAAGGCGCGGATCAGGGTGTGTGCTTCCGGAAGGTTTTCACAGTTGGTTCCCATCTGCTTCCAGATGAAAGCCACCGCATCGAGCCGGAGAATTTCCACCCCGGTATTGGCCAGAAACAGCAGTTCACCCAGCATCGCCCGGAATACCGCCGGGTTCGAGTAGTTGAGGTCCCACTGAAAGCTGTTGAAGGTGGTCCAGATCCAGCGCTTCAACTCATCGTGCCAAGTGAAGTTTCCCCGTCGAACCGTTGGAAAGATCTCGCGCAAGTTCCGCTCATACTGATCCGGCATTGTCCGGTCGCGGAACATGTAATAGTAATTTTGATACTCCTGATCGCCGGACATTGCCCGTTGCGCCCAGAGGTGATCGTCCGCGGTGTGGTTGAAGACGAAGTCGAGCGTCAATGAAATGCCATTGGCGCGCAATTCATCGGCCAATGCCCGCAGGTCCTCAACGGTTCCGATCCGTGGATCAACCGAGCGATAGTTGCTGATCGCATAGCCTCCATCACTGTCGCCGGGCCTGACCGCGAAGAGTGGCATGAGGTGCAGATAAGTGAGACCCAAGTCCTTCAGGTAAGGAATATGATCGCGGAGGCGCCCCAGATTCTCGCTGAAAAGGTCCACGTAAAGCGCACCCCCCACCATCCGCTGGGATTCAAACCATTCCTGATCATGCTCGCGATCATGGTCCAGCGTCTTCATGTCGGCCGGTCGGTCCATCCATGCCTGCCCCAGCGTGACGATGACTTCTTCGATGTGATAGTAGAAGTCGTGCCGGGTGCCATAGAGCTGGAAGAGCAAGTCAAACAACTGGGGCCAGTGCGTTTCAAGCCGCGGCAGGAATTCGCTCCAAGCGTCATTGCCCGTCAGCGTCGACAGCCCGTTCGCCCGCGCAACCGCCCGCGTGGCTCGCGGAAGTAGCCGGGACAGCGCGAGATCCGCTTCGAAGCGTATGTCCTCTTGAGTCGGGATGTGGCTACTCAATCCGATCATTGGGAATCTGAATATGGTCGAGAAAGTTATAGTATTTCATGCCTTCGATGATTCCGCGGGCATGTGTTGCGCTGGCAAAATAGATTCTCGGACGATTCCTGAGTTTTTCCAGTTCCTCCGCGTAGTTGCCGACCACGACACCAAGCGTCCCGCCCAGCAACATCTCTTCATCGTTGCCTGAATCACCGGCGACCAGCACATGTTCAAGCGGAAAACCCCACTTGATCGAGAGGTGGCGAATGCACACACCGCTGCCCGCACGGGTTGGAATCACATCAAGATAGATACCATGCGAAAGCACGGCATTTACCCGCAGGCCTGCCTCGCGCAAAGTACGTTTGATCTCTTGAAAGTTTGGGGCGATTTCCGGATCAATTTGATAGCTGAGTTTCCATTTCGACTGCTCGGTATCGGGTTGTGGAAAAAGGCCTTCCACCGGATCGAGGACTTCCTGAATCGCTGTTCGGTTCCAGTTGAAGTTCATCTGCTTGTGCCAGCGATGGTCGGGGATGAGCGTGTCGCCGTAGTGAATCTCGGTGCCCACCGATGAAATCAACACATCGGGCCGTGGAAGCTGAAGTTCTTCCAACATGCGGGTCACTTCCTTCAGGTTGCGTCCGGTGGCGATACCGAACCCGAGGCGATCTTTTGCGTCGGCAATGTATGCGAGAAACTCCTGCAGTCCTTCCTTGTCGCCGGTGAGTGTGTTGTCGATGTCCGTGACCAGCAGCCGGTCAAAGTCTGGCAGGCGCCGGGCGCGTCCCGTCAGGCTGGATTTTGGCCGGTCGAACTTGCTGACGATTTCCTGCACATCTCGAATGTAGCGTTCAGCATGACGTTGCCAGGAATAGTGCTTTTTTGCTCCGGCCGCTCCAGCTTCTGACCAGGCGTCCCAGTCCGCGGTCCCGTCAATGACAGTGATCAGCGCGTTCTCAATCGCCTTCTCGTCAAACGGATCAATCAAAATACCGTTCTGACAATTAGCGAGAATGTCGCGGGGACCACCATCATTGGTGGCGACAACCGGAAGTCCGCTACCGGCGGCTTCCAACAGGGTTAGCCCGAATGGTTCGGTCAGGGCTGGATTGACAAATACACCGCGGGATCGCGCCGCCAAACGGTAAATCAGCTGCACTTCCTCCGCGCGGTGGCTTTTGGGATACGCCACGTGCCCATAGAGATCGTAGGTGTCGATCAGTGTCAGGATGTTTTGCATCACCCGACGCTGCGAAGGTGACATTTCGCGAATGTCTTTTCGCGAGCCGAGGATCAGAACGAGATTAGCCTTCTCCCGCAGCTCGGTGCTTTTTCCGTAAACGTGCACCAGCATTTCGAGGTTTTTCCGCTCGTCCGGGCGTGCAAGGGCAAGGATCATCGGTTTTTCCGGATCTGCCAGAAACCGTTCGATTTGTGTGTGAACCTCCGCTTTCAGCTCCTCCCCATTGGGGCGAACAAATTTACTCAGATCGACGCCCGGCGGAATCACCTCCATCCTTTCTGGAACGTAGTGGTGATAACGCTGATACTGATCTTCGACTTCCTGCATCGTGCTGGCCACCACCAGGGAAGCCGTTTCCAGCGCCACTTCCTCCGCCTCAATCCGGGCAGCGAAGGCAAATTTTGCCTCCAGATCTGTCTCATCCCGGTTCTTTTTTAGCATGCGTTCTTTTTTCACGCGACCGAGACTGTGCCCAGTAAAGACAAAAGGAATACGTAGTAGCCGGGCCAAGTGGGCACCTCCATAACCGGCGTCTGCGTAGTGGGCATGCAGTACGTCTGGAGGTCCGCCAGTTCGGCGGAAAAAAGTAATGGCATGATCCACAAAAAGATCGAGGTAAGGCCAGAGGCTTTCCTTGCGCAAATAGCGGCGGGGGCCGAAAGCAATTCGGTGAATGGTGGCTTTAGGACTCAGTTCCTCCTCGATTTGGGCGTAATCGCGAGAGACCCTTTCATCCACCACTTGGCGTGTGATCACATCCACCCGCCTCACGTCATCCCGCTCGGCCAAGGCACGGGCCAGCTCGACGACGTATTTGGTTTGTCCCCCTGTGTCGGCGTCGCGACCCAGCTCGAGGTCGTGACCGCGGATCAGCCCATGGAGGCTGATAAGGGCGATATGCAGTCCTTGGGAGTTTGTTTTTGCATCACTTCCACTGTTTGAGCTCATCGTCATAAAATTGTCGGTTTTTCGTCGTTGCGCCCTGAATTTCACAAATGTGCGCGGCGAAGGTGACTGCACGTTTCAGGATCAGGGAGGGCTCCCATCGCTGAAGAATGCCATAAATGGAAACAGACGCGAAAGCGTCTCCCGCGCCTACAGAATCCACGAAACGCTCTACGACAGGTGCCGCCTGAAAAGCAGAATCACCGTGCGGCGCTACCCAATAGGCACCCTTCTTCCCATCCGTTACCAGAAGGTGGGGCACCTGTAGTGACTCACCTACTGCTCGCGCCCGGCTGAGGAGATCATCGCCATGCACGCCGAGGACCTCTGTCAGCAGTTCGAGTTCAAGCGCATTGATTTTCAACCATTGCGCACCCTTCGCCAAGGACGGCAGCATGCTCCGTTCAAAAAACGGTGGGCGCAGGTTCAAATCGACGAAGACCGGCAGCGCAGGCTCTTCCCGTAATTTTAGAATGGCCGCGCGGGACGTTTCGGCGCGTGCCGCCAAAGATCCGTGGTAGAGCAGGGCACAACGATCCAGAGCGAACTCAGCAGCCTCAAGCCGCAAATGATCCCAGGCGCAATCGTCCTGAAAAAGGTATTCGGGCTCTGTCTCCGCATTGACCACATCCACCCGTCCCGTAGGCAACCCCGGAAGGACCGCCACGCTTTGGGCGTTCATCTGCCACTCTTTCATCAGGCTGACCACCTGCCGGCCAAGGGCATCATCGCCAACTGCACTGAAAAAAAGCGGATCGCAGCCAAAGCCGGCCAGATTCCACGCTACGTTAAAAGGGGCTCCCCCAATCACTGATCGACCGTTGGGAAAACAGTCGAATAGCACTTCTCCAACGAGCAAAGGGTGTTGAAAATCTGAGGTGATGTTCAGGGGGGCGGAGGGTTCTTCTGGATGGTTTTTCACGTCAGGAGCGATCGTCCGTTGTCTTACGCAATTATGGCATCATAGTATGAACACCATGTCTACCCGCAACCCCCCGAGACAATACGCTGTGTCCGTTTTGGCCACCGATCTGGATGGAACCTTCCTTCCGCTCAACCATGCTCAGGTTCATTGTGTAGCCATGCGACGGCTTGGAGAACATTTCACCCAAACGGGTAGATCATTAGTGTTTGTTACCGGCCGGCATTATGCATCGGTCCGAACCGTTATGCGCGAAACGGATACGCCGTCCCCCACATGGATCATCTGTGATGTGGGAACGAGTCTCTATCAGCCGGTCGGCCAATCAGTAGCTTACGAAGAAGTAATGAATTATCGCGACCATCTGGATACCTTGACTGCGTCGTTTCCGCTCGCGCGCCTGGGGCCTTTGCTTGGCAAATTGTCCGGACTTCGCTTTCAGGAGCCGGAGAAGCAAGGGCGGCACAAGCTGAGTTTCTACACTGAAGGAGCCGAGCTGGAGGATCGGGTGAACGCCATCAACACGATTATTGCCCAAGAGGATGCGCCCTTTTCCGTTGTGGGCAGTGTCGATCCTTTTAATGGCGATGGCCTGATCGATGTGCTGCCGCGCAATGTGGACAAGGCTTACGCCTTGCGGTGGCTATCCCAGAAAGAAGGATTTTTCCAAGAGGCCATGATTTTTGCCGGAGACTCGGGAAATGATCTTGCGGCACTTACCGATGGTTCGTTGGCGGTCCTCGTGGGAAATGCTTCGGACTCGGTCAAGAATCAGGCCCGCAGCCGAATGGATGAATCAGGGCGGTCAGACCTGCTTTATATCTCCCGCGCGGCTTCGACCAGTGGTGTGCTCGAGGGATGCGCCTATTTCGGCGTAACCTTCGATTCCTGAAGCTGGCCTGCGGTTGCCGGAACCTCTGTAGCTGCGACAGGCATCTAAGGTTACGAAACGCTTTATTTCGCTGTTCTCACGCGCGTTAATTCGAATTGTACGGGTCCTTGCACTGTTAAAAAAATGGTATTGTGTGTCGACCATCATGACCCTTTTGCGCCTGCAGCAACGCATTTTCCAATCGCTGGCCGCTGCCTGCGCATGGGGTGCTGTGTTTTTTTGCGGGTCGTTGGGTGCTTTTGCTGAAGACCGCTTCATCGTTGATTTGGAGCCTTTGATCGTCACTGCGGACCGCCGGCTGGCGGAAGCGGACACGGATATCGGTTTCAATGCCGGCTGGGGCGAGTCCGAGCTGGATCGCACTGCGCTGGTGACGATTGATGCTTTATTGGCAAAAGATCCAACGTTTTCTCTTTATCGGCGGGAAACTGCCAGTTTTGCGCATCCGACGACGCAGGGCGCAAATCTGCGTGGAATGGGCGCTAACGCAGCAGCGCGTTCTCTGGTTCTCCTGGATGGGCTTCCGCAAAACGATCCCTTTGGAGGTTGGATACCCTGGACACGCTATCCTCCCATTGGGCTGTCCGCGGTGGAAATTCTTCCATCCACGCGCGCGGCAGTCTGGGGAAATCTCAGTGCGGGTGGTGCGATTTCCCTGACATCGGCCAGTCCGTATGAAGAGCGCCAGCGCTTGCACTTGAGCGTGGGGAATCTCGGCTATCACGATGCCTCTGTGTTGCGTGTCGTGCGGACCGGCGACGGCGGACTGGCGTTGAATGGAAGGGTCATGCGGCGTGACGGCGATTTTCTCATCCATCCCGATGATCGCGGTTCCATTGATCGCCGTGCGGATGTGGCAGTGGAATCGATCGGCCTGCGCGGAGGTTGGGAGGTTTCCAATCAACTGACACTCGAACCGAGCTGGAGCTACTTTGAAGAAGATCGGGGCAATGGCAGCCCATTGGCGCGTAACGCCGCCCGGGGTTGGGATGTCAGCCTGCGCGGTAGCGGTGATCTCGGTGACTGGTTTTGGGAGGCGACTGGTTTTTACCAGCGGCGATCGGCAGAGAATACATTCACCGCGATTAATGATGAACGGACTCACGAGGATCCCGTTCTGGATCAGTGGGAGATGCCGGCGGAAGGTGTGGGTGCCAGTTTGATCGCAGCCACGACGGTTGGCAGGACCAGTCGCCTCCTGATCGGTGGGGATTCGCGTCGTCTCGAGGGAGAAACCCATGAGGATTTTGGCTTTGGTCTCGGCAGGCGGCGCGCTGCAGGCGGCGTGCAGTGGTTGAATGGCGGGTTTGCGAAAATGGTTTGGGGCATGGCTGGACACCATCTCTTTGATGCTTCCGTCCGTTTTGACCGCTGGCAACTGGTCGATGGCTTCCTGATGGAAGGTTCCGCGGGCGGGGCATCATTGGAGGATGTGCAGTATTATGAAGATCGGTCCGGGGTGGAGCCCAGCCTAGCGCTGCGATGGGAGTGGCAGGTGGAACCGCGCTGGCAGGTGCAGGTTGGTGCCTCCCGTTCTTTTCGGCTTCCCACCATCAACGAGCTTTACCGTCCTTACCGGGTAGGTGCGGACTTTTTTGATGCCAATCCGAATTTGGTTCCAGAGCGATTTACTACGGTGGAGTTCACTATTGCCGGAGTCCCCTCTGATCGTGTCCAGCTTGAGACCGGTGTATTTGCGGCGTCAATCGACGATGTGGTGACCCATGTGCTGATCGCCTCCAACCCGAGAGGAGGTACTTATCATCGTCGTGAAAATGTCGATTCCTCGCGTGTGTGGGGCTGGCAAAACCAGATCTCGTGGGAGCTTCACGAACAGGTAACAATGCAAATGCGCCACCGTTGGTTGCAGTCGGAGTTTCGGAATTCACCGCTCCAGCCGGCACTGGAAGGACTGCGCTTCCCACAGACGCCCCGCCATGTCGGCAGTATTGAGTTGGCTTATCGTCCGCATGTTCGGTGGACGTTTTTCGGTGCCGTTCATGGAGGCACTGCGCAATATGATGATCCTCTGAATCAGCGCCGGATTGATAGCTACAGCCAAGCAGACCTCGGGTTTAACTGGGACTTCGGACGCAATTGGAGGCTGGTAGGGCGGGTGGAAAATGTCTCTGATGAAATCATTCTCACGGGAATCGCCAGCGATGGTGAGCGTGCGATAGCAACGGGACGTGCTGCCTGGCTGACGCTTCAGGCGGAATATTAAATCGAATCCGAATCCGCGGTTTGGGAGACCTGCTGCCGTTGTCGCTGCCGTTCTTCCAGGCGCGCCCGCTTTTCGGGAGCCAGTGTTTGATGGCACGCCGCGCAGTGGATGCCTTCACGATAGTAGGGCGAAGCCCTGTCCTCCGGGCTCAAGGGGCGGTCACAACCATCACATAGGGTGTAACGCCCGGGGCGTAGCGCATGGTCGACCGTAACGCGACGGTCGAAGACAAAGCATTCCCCTTCCCAAAGCGATTCATCGGGAGCAACCTTTTCCAGATAATTGAGAATGCCTCCTTTGAGGTGGTAAACCTCTTTAAATCCGCGTTGCAGCAGGAGGCTGCTTGCCTTTTCGCAACGTATCCCACCGGTACAATACATTGCGACCCGTGGATGAGTGTCCGGATTCAACGTCTTCTCCACGTATTCCGGAAACTCCCGAAAATCATGAGTTTGGGGATCCATGGCCCCACGAAAGCTGCCCACTTCCGTCTCATAGTGATTGCGGGTGTCGATCAAGGTGACCGATGGATCGGCGACCAGTGTGTTCCAGTCGCTGGGTTCGACATAGGTGCCGACCACCTTCTGCGGATTTGCGGCTGGTTGACCAAGAGTGACGATCTCCTTTTTCAACCGCACCTTCATCCGTCGAAAGGGTAACCCCGCTGCGAAAGAGTGTTTAAGCTCCAGCATGCGAAAGCGTTCGTCGCTTTGCAGAACCTGAAGAAACGCTTCCACCGCTTCGGGCATGCCCGCGATGGTGCCATTGATGCCTTCTTCCGCAAGAAGCAGACTCCCGACGATTCCGCGTTGTTCCGCTGCTTCCAAAAGCGTTTGGCGATGATCCGTGTAGTCCGGAAAAGTGGCAAATTTGTAAAGGGCGGAGACTTGAATCGGAAACTCGGCACTCGGCGCGGTCAAAGACATCCTCACAAAATGCCAAACTGCAGCTTTCGGGGTCAATAGCGCCGAAGCTCAGTTAGTGAGTCCTTCGATCATGCCCATTTCGGCAAAGCTGTAGAAGCCGGTACCACGGGGGTCATGGCGCGGCAGCCCGAGAATCAGGTGATCCAGAAGTTCGATTTGAATCACGCGGGCCGCGTCCCGGAGGACCCGTGTCACACGAAGGTCTGCGCTGCTGGGGGCAGGGTCGCCGCTTGGGTGATTATGCACGCAAATGATTCCTGTTGCTCCGTGTTGGATGGCTTCCCGAAAAACCTCACGCGGATGAACCAAACTCGAAGTCGCTGTTCCACTCGTAACCTCGGAAACGCGCAGGAGGCGATTTTTCGTATTTAGCGAAAGCACCCAAAATTTCTCCACACTGAGGCCGGCGGCACGCGTATGCATGAACTGCGCAACCTTCGCCGGATCATCCAAAAGCGGCTTTTCCACACCTCCCACCGCGAGAATGCGGCGCGCCATTTCCATCACCGTGATCAGCTGCAGGGCCTTGATTCGGCCGATGCCGCGGAACCGTTGGAAATCGCGGGTCGTGTAACTCAAGCATCCGGCCAATGTTCCGGCCTCCCGAATAATCTCCGAAGCCAATGAAATCACATCACGGTCGGGGGTGCCGCTGCGAAGGATCATGGCTAGCAGCTCTGTATCACTCAGGTAGTTCGGCCCTAATCGTTCAAGCCGTTCCTGAGGACGTTCCGAAACCGCCATTTCCCGAAGACGCGACCCGTAAGACATTTGCGACACCCGTTGAGCGAAAACGCTCCTGTCGCTGTCGACAATCTCAAAAATAGGCACCCGTTGCGTGGGGTGTAATCACAATTGGTAGCAGAAACTCGCAAGACAGTGTAATTTAGGCTGTACTTTGAGACGATTGTCTCATTTACAGTAGGAATGGCACGAAACACAGAGCAAAAACGTCTTGGGAAGGACACGCTGGAATGGATCGAATCGCATCCCGAACTGATCGGTCATCTGGAGC
>Ga0209024_1000200_pt1 | contig 123722 bp, 109 predicted proteins | sample AutmiccommunBRH5_FD_187380 | JGI IMG/M metagenome (GOLD analysis project Ga0209024, IMG submission 187380) | Deep subsurface microbial communities from Mt. Terri, Switzerland - Autotrophic microbial communities BRH/5 (SPAdes) (version 2) | ecosystem: Environmental > Aquatic > Deep subsurface >...
CAGCGCCCGACCTGGCGGGCGAGAAGCGCCCGCCGGGGGCGGGGCGGGCGCTGGCCGGGCCCTTTGGGGGCCCGTCCGGCAAGTTGCGAGGTCGCGTGTGGCGAAGGCGATGGCCTTCGCCAAGGTGAGCGGGGGCGAGGCAGTGCCTCGCCTGTTCCCGCCCGAACCGGCAGGTGCAAGGTCGCGCAGCCTACTCCGCCGCGCGCGCCGCCCACATCGCCTGGAACGCCGGGCGCGCCTGGCAGGCCTCCAGCCAGCCTTTCAGCGCCGGGAACTCGGCCAGCAGCGGGGCGTGGGGCTGGGCGTAGCGCACGCATTCCGCGGTGTTGATGTCCGCGACCGTGAAGCGGCCGCCGACCATGAAGCCACCCTCCGCCAGATGCGCCTCCAGCACCGCGAAGGGCCGGCGCAGCTTGTCCGCCGCGGCGGCGACCACCGCATGGCCCACCGGATCGTCCTGCTTGCCCTCGGCATAGGTATAGGAGATATCCAGCGCCGGCCCCTCGATCCCGGTCGCGGCATAAAGAGCCCAGTTCATCATCTGCGCCTCTTCGGCCAGATCCGCTGGCGCCAGCGGCCCGCCTTCCTTGCGCGCCAGATAGAGGTTGATCGCCAGCGATTCGTGCAGCACCAGCCCGTCATCCTCCATGCAGGGGATGGTGCCCGCCGGGCTCAGCTTCAGGAACTCGGGCGAGCCGGTGTTCAGCGGCGCATCCGCCGCCAGCGGATCGGCCAGCTTGTATTTCTGCACCACCGGCACATGCCGCGCTTCAAGTCCCAGCTCGTTCATCAGCCAGAACACGCGCGTGGCGCGCGATTTGTAGATGCCGTAGATCGTGAGCATGGTCCGCTCCATGTGGTTGCCGGTGCGAGAGCCCGTTGCCAGGCCGCTGTCGTGAATGTTGTGGCGCAATGTGACGGTTTCTTGACGCATATCAAGGCAAGCTCTGCAAGCGCGCACAACATCGGCACGTTCAACGATGGAGACGACCTGATGACAGCACCCGGGACCACCGCGACCTCCGCAGCCATCGCCGCCGGCCCCTCGACGGGTCAGGCCGCACCCCAGGGCGCTTCGTCGCAAGCCGACCTCACGCCGGCCGACCCCACTCCGGCCGCACCACCCCCGGCCGCACTCCCGGGGGCCACGGCCGCGCAGGCCGCAGTGCTGGAGCCCGTCGCCCGCCCCGCCGGCGACACCACGGCGTCCGGCATTGTCGTGACCGAAGGCGGCAAGGGCCTTGCCGAGGGCCCGCGCCGCTTTCCGACCGTCGATGCAAATACCATCCGCGAGGCCTTCGAATCCGGCCGCTACCCCTATCCGCGCCCGATGCCCACCCCCGCCTACGAGCGGGAAAAGCTGAAGCTGCAGGCCGAACTGCTCAAGGCCCAGATCTGGGCGCAGGAGACCGGGCAGAAGTTCGTGATCCTGTTCGAGGGGCGCGACGCGGCCGGCAAGGGCGGCACCATCAAGCGGTTCATGGAACACCTGAACCCACGCTTTGCGCGCGTCGTCGCGCTGAACAAACCCTCGGACGTGGAGCGGGGGCAATGGTTCTTCCAGCGCTATATCGAGCACCTGCCGACGGCCGGCGAAATGGTGTTCTATGATCGCAGCTGGTACAACCGCGCGGGCGTCGAGCGGGTGATGGGCTTCTGCTCGCCCTCCGACTATCTCGAATTCATGCGCCAGACCCCGGATCTGGAGCGGATGCTGGTGCGCTCGGGCGTGCAGCTGTACAAATACTGGTTCTCGGTCACGCGCGAGGAACAGCGCAAGCGCTTCGCCGCGCGCCAGACCGATCCGCTGAAACGCTGGAAACTCTCGCCCATCGACCTTGCCAGCCTCGACAAATGGGCCGATTACACCGAGGCGAAAGAGGCGATGTTCTTCTATACCGACACCGCCGACAGCCCCTGGATCATCGTCAAGTCGAACGACAAGAAGCGCGCGCGGCTGAACTGCATGCGGCATTTCCTGTCCTCGATCGACTATCCCGACAAGGACCCTTCGGTGGCCGTGGCGCCCGATCCGCTGATCGTGGGGCGGGCCAGCCATGTGATCCATGCCTCGGAACATATCCTCGGCGCCGCGTTGCATCCGGGGCAAAAGCGCGCACAGGCGGCAGCCCCGGCAGGCTGAGGGGGGGCGTTCTGGCGGGGCGCGCCCGGGGCCCGGCGCGTGCGCGCTTGACCTTGGCCGCCCCGCGCGCCACCTGTTCCCCTGCAACAGGGGAGGTCGGTCATGGCGGATTGGGACGCACGTTTCGCGCAGGACGGCTATGTTTTCGGCAGCGCCCCCGCGGGCTTCGTCGCACGGCAGGCCTGGCGGATCGCGCCGGGCAGGCGGGTGCTGTCGGTGGCGGAAGGCGAGGGCCGCAATGCCGTGTTCCTGGCCGAACAGGGCGCGCGCGTCACGGCCTTCGACGGGTCGGGCACCGGCCTTGCCAAGGCGCGGCGGCTGGCGGCCGAGCGGGGGGTGAGCCTCGATCTGCACCATGCCGACATCGCCGACTGGGACTGGGACGGCGAGGGCCAGGGGGCACCCTTCGACGCGGTCCTGGGCGTGTTCTTCCAGTTCGCAGCCCCGCCCCTGCGCGCGCAGGTCTTCGCGGGGATGGCCCGGGCGCTGAAACCGGGCGGTCTGCTGCTTCTGCACGGCTATGCGCCCCGGCAGGTGGGCTATGGCACCGGCGGGCCGGGGCAGGCCGCGAACCTGTGGACGCTGGACCTGCTGCGCGAGGCCTTCGCCGGGTTCGAGATCCTGAACGAGGCGGATTATGACGCCGACCTTGCCGAGGGGTCGGGCCATCGCGGCCGTTCGGGGCTGATCGACTTCGTGGCGAGGAAGGCGGGGGCCTGAGGGTGGCCAGCTTCGGCGGGGGTAACCATTTTCTTGCCCGGAACAAGGCGCTTCAGCGCCGCCGGGCAGCGCCCGTCCCGCCCCCTCGGGCGGGCGCTACTCAACCGTGGCGCCTAGAACGCCGGTTGATGTAAGCCGCACCATAAAGCGCCTAGAACGAGCGTCACAGCGCCCACCCGGCGGACGGGCGCTGCCCTCTGAAGGCGCAGAGGGTTGACAGAAGAACCCAATCTCTTGCCTCCGCCGCGCGCCATTTGTGGAACCGTGATTGGAACCCCGCCCCGGGATTTGCTATGCCCGGCGCAACCAAACTGCGGGGACGGTTCACGATGACATTGGCTCGGGCAACACGCGCGGCAGCGGCATTTCTGGCGCTGGCCACGCCCGCCTCCGCCCATCCGCACATGTTCGTCGATACCCAGCTGGAGGCGATCTTCGACGCCGAGGGCCGTCTCGCCGCCGTCCGGATCACCTGGATCTATGACGAGCTGACCACGCTGATGAGCGTCACCGATGGCGGCTATGACAAGGATGGCGACGGCGCCTTGTCCAAGGCCGAGATGCAGCCGCTGCAGGGCTTCGACATGGAATGGGGTGCGGATTTCCTTGGCGATTTCCAGATCAGCCGCGGCGAGGAGACGCTGGCGCTGATCCCCGGCCCGCAGGACTGGACCTCGGACTGGAAGGACGGTCACCTGATCTCGACCCATGTCCGGCGGCTGGCAGTGCCGGTGGCGCCGGCGGGGCCGCTGGTGCTCAAGCCCTTCGATCCGGGTTATTACACCGCCTATTCCATCATCGGCACTCCGGTCATCACAGGGCGCAGCGATTGCACCGCCCAGGTGTTCGAGCCGGACCTGAGCGCGGCGCAAAAGGCGCTGGCGGCGGCGCTGGACGAATACTCCCCCGACCAGTCGCTGGAGGAGATGGGCTATCTGATGATCGGCGAAAGCTATGCCGAAGAAGTGCAGCTGACATGCGCGCAGTAGGGACGCGCCTGACCCTCGCCGTCGTGGTGCTGGCCGTGGTGCTGGCGCTGGCGGCGCTCTGGGCGGTGGGCGGCTTCGATGCCCTGGCCCGCGCCGCGACCGCCGGCCAGCGTTGGGCGCAGAACGAGATGGCGGGGGGCCTGCGCGCGCTGAAGGGCGGCGAGTCGGGGGCGTTCTGGGCGCTGATGGGCATCGCCTTCGGCTATGGGGTGTTCCATGCGGCGGGGCCGGGCCATGGCAAGATGCTGATCGGCGGCTATGGGCTGGCGGCGGCGGTGCCGGTGCGGCGGCTCGCGGCCATCGCGCTCGCCTCCAGCCTCGCGCAGGCGACGACGGCGGTGGCGCTGGTCTATGCCGGGGTGCTGGCGCTTGGCTGGACAAGGGCGCAGGTGGTGGGGCTGACCGACAACACGCTGGCGCCGCTGGGGCATCTGGCCGTGGCGGCGGTGGGGGTCTGGCTGGTGCTGCGCGGCGCGCGGGGATTGGCGCGGTGGGGGCGTGCGGGGGGGCATGCGGGGCAGGGGCACGCTGCCCATGATCATCCCGCCCACGCCCCTGCTGCCCACGGCCACACCGATCACGGCCATGGGGCAGAGGGCGCGGCCGGGCATGACCCTGCGGCCCCCGCGCATGGCCAACACCACCCCTCCGCCCCCGTCTGCGAGAGCTGCGGCCATGCCCATGGCCCCAGCCTCGAGCAGGTGGCCGAGGTTCGCTCGCTGCGCGATGCGCTGGTGCTGATCGCCGGCATCGCGGTGCGGCCCTGTTCGGGGGCGCTGTTCCTGCTGATCCTGACCTGGCAGATGGGCATCGCCGGGGCCGGGATCGTCGGCACCTATGTCATGGGCCTTGGCACGGCGCTGGTGACGGTCGGGGTGGCGCTGCTGGCAGGCGGGATGCGCGCCGGCACGCTGGCCTCGCTCGCCGGCACCCGCGGCGTGGCGCTGGCCATCCCGGCGCTGGAGCTGGGGGCGGGGCTGGCGGTGGCGCTGATCGCGGGCGGGCTGGCGCTGGCGGCGCTGTAGGGGCAGCGGGTGGCATACCCGCTCCCGTTGCGCACTGTCAGAGGGCGGCGCCTGTCCGCCGGGTGGGCGAGCAACAGCAGTTCTAGGCGCTTTATGGTTCAACACCCCTCCACCGAATTTCTAGGGGCTGGCGTTGCAAAGCGCCCGCCCGAGGGGGGTGATGAGCGATCAGAAAACCTCCAGTGGAGGATTTTCGCGAAGAACGCCCGGCCCGTGGCCGGGCCGGGAGGCGGGCGCTGCCCGGCGGCGCCAAGGCGCCTTGTTCCGGGCAAGGAAAGAAGGGCCTCGCAGGGCCTTTTCGAGTGCAGAGGTCGGCGGATCAGGCCAATACGCCCCCTCATCACATCTGGACCTCCCCTTGGCTTCCACGCTAAGCCACCCCCATGACCCCGCGCCTGACATATCCCGCCCATGCTCGGGCCCTCCTCGTCCTCGGCCTGCCGCTGATCGGCAGCCATCTAGCGCAGATGGCGCTGCATGTCACCGATACGGTGATGCTGGGCTGGTACGGGGTCGAGGCGCTGGCGGCGGTGGTGCTTGGCGCCTCGCTGTTCTTCATCGTCTTCATCCTCGGCTCGGGCTTTGCCATCGCCGTGATGGGCATGGTCGCCGCCGCGCTTGGCCGCGGGGACGAGGTGCAGGTGCGCCGCGACGTGCGCATGGGGCTGTGGCTGTCGCTGCTGTTCGGCCTCGCCGTCGCGCCCTTGATGTGGTGGTCGGGCGCGCTGCTGCGGGGGCTGGGGCAGGACCCGGTGGTGTCGCAGCTGGCGCAGGATTACCTGCGCATCGCCGGGCTTGGCATGGTGCCGGCCCTGCTGGTCATGGTGCTGAAAAGCTACCTCGCGGCGCTGGAGCGCACGGCGGTGGTGCTCTGGGCCACGCTGGGGGCTGCGGCGCTGAACGGGCTGATGAACTGGGCGCTGATCTTCGGCAACTGGGGCGCGCCCGAGCTTGGCGTGCGCGGGGCCGCGGCGGCCAGCCTCGCCTCGCAGGTCCTGTCGCTGGCGGTGCTGGCTGCCTATGCCGCCTGGAACCCGGCGCTGCGGCGCTTCCACCTGTTCCAGCGCATCTGGCGCCCCGACTGGCAGGCCTTCCGCCAAGTGTTCCGCACCGGGCTGCCGGTGGGCCTCACCAGCCTGGCCGAGGGCAGCCTCTTCAACGCTGCCGCGGTGATGATGGGCTGGATCGGCACGGTCGAGCTTGCCTCGCACGGCATCGCGATGGAGGCGGCGGCGCTGGCCTTCATGGTGCATCTGGGGCTGTCCAATGCCGCCACCGTCCGCGTCGGCCGCGCGCACGGGATGCGCGATGCGCAGGGCATGCGCGATGCGGCGCTGACCGCGATTGCGATGTCGATGGGCTTTGGCCTTGCCGTGGTAGCGCTGTTCCTGCTGGCACCGGGGCTGATCATCGCCGCCTTCCTCGACATGGACAACCCGGCCTCGGGCGCGATCCTGATAGTTGGCACCATGCTGCTGGCTGTCGCCGCGCTGTTCCAGCTGTTCGACGCGCTGCAATGCATGGCCCTCGGCATCCTGCGCGGGGTGCAGGACACCGGCGTGCCGATGGCGCTGGCGGTGGTCAGCTATTGGGTTGTGGGCATCCCGGCCAGCTATGTGCTGGCCTTCCCGCTGGGGATGGGCCCCTCCGGCGTCTGGCTGGGGCTGGTGATCGGGCTCGCGCTGGCCTCGGCGCTGCTGATGGGGCGCTTCTGGTCCGGGCGGGCGCGCCGGGTTCAGTCGGAGCTGTCTTCCGCCGGCTGACCCTTCATCAACCGCTCCGCCTTCTTGCGCACCAGCACGGTGCGCAGGTCATGCATCGCCAGCAGCAGCGGGTCGGTCACATCCTCCAGCTGCTCGTCGCTGGCCTTGGACTGCACCCATTGCGCCGTCAGGTTCAGGTAATCGACGGCGCGGTGGATGTCGTCGATGTCGCGCCTGGCCAGCAGAGCCTGCCGGTTGGCGAGCCACTCGCGGATCACCCCCATATCGGCCGGGGTCAGCTTGCGTTCGCCATGCGCCTTGATCTCGCCATTGCGGACGTTGACCAGCGCGATCTGGTCCATCTCGATCCGGCGCTGGCGGTTCTCGGTATCGACCCGAAACACCGCCGCGCCATTCTCGCGGATGCGAAAGTAATAGTCGGGCAGATCGCCAGCCATGCCTTGCGCCTCCGCTTCTCGATCACTTCAACCCGGCGCAGAACACCTGGATGCGGCGGCAGGCCTCGGTCAGGGCCTCGTCCGAGGTAGCGTAGCTGATGCGGAAATTCGGCGACAGGCCAAAGGCCGCCCCGAACACCACCGCAACCCCGGTTTCCTCCAGCAGCGCCGTGGCAAACACCTCGTCATCGGTGATCTTCGTGCCCGCGGCCGAGGTCTTGCCGATGCAGCCCGCGACCGAGGGATACACGTAGAACGCCCCCTCCGGCATCGGGCAGCGGATGCCCTCCGCCTCGTTCAGCATCCCCACCACCAGATTGCGCCGCCGCTCGAAGGCGGCGCGGCTTTCGGCGATGTAATCCTGCGGCCCGTTCAGCGCCTCGACCGCCGCCCATTGGCTGATCGAGCAGGGGTTGGAGGTCGATTGCGACTGCACCTTGCCGATGGCCTTGATCAGCGCCTGCGGCCCGGCCGCATAGCCGATCCGCCAGCCGGTCATCGCATAGGCCTTGCTGACGCCATTGCAGGTCAGCGTGCGGTCATAAAGCCCGGGCTCCACCTGCGCAGGGGTGCAGAACTCGAAATCGCCGAACACCAGATGCTCGTACATGTCATCGGTCATCACCCAGACATGCGGGTGACGCATCAACACATCGGTCAGCTCCTTCAGCTCGGCCTTCGAATAGCCCGCGCCCGAAGGGTTCGACGGCGAGTTGAAGATGAACCACTTGGTCTTCGGCGTGATCGCCGCTTCCAGCTGCTCGCCGGTGATCTTGTAGCCGGTCTGCATCGGGCCTTCGACAAAGACCGGGGTGCCGCCCGCCAGCAGCACCATGTCGGGATAGCTGACCCAGTAGGGCGCCGGGATGATCACCTCATCGCCCGCGTTCAGCGTCGCCACCAGCGCGTTGTACAGCACCTGCTTGCCGCCAGTGCCGACCGTCACCTGCGACGGCGTATAGTCCAGCCCGTTCTCGCGCTTGAACTTGGCGCAGATCGCCTTCTTCAGCTCGGGAATGCCGTCCACGGCGGTGTATTTGGTCTTGCCCGCGTCGATGGCCGCCTTCGCCGCGTCCTTGATGTTCTGCGGCGTGTCGAAATCGGGCTCGCCGGCGCCAAGGCCGATCACGTCCTTGCCCGCGGCCTTCAGCTCGGCCGCCTTTTGCGTGACGGCGATGGTCGGCGAGGGTTTGACGCGCGAAAGGGTGTCGGAGAGGAAGGCCATGCGGGGGAACTCCGGTTTGTATCTGCCGGGGCCATGTCTTAGGCTGCTGCCGATGACCGATCAAGGACCAAAGGAGAATGCGATGAGCGATCCGATGGAAGAGGCTACGGAGCCTGGCTGGTTCAGCGACGAGACGGCCACCTTCGGCGACCGCGTCACCGGCGCGCGCGAGGCGGCGGGCATGACGCGCGAACAGCTTTCGGCGCGGCTGGGGGTGAAACTGAAGACCGTGGCGGCCTGGGAGGATGACATGTCCGACCCGCGCGGCAACAAGCTGCAGATGCTGTCGGGGATGCTGGGCGTGTCGATCCCCTGGCTGCTGACCGGGCAGGGCGACGGGCCCGAGGGCCCCGATAGCTCGCCCCGGCATGAGATGGCGCCGCTGCTGGAAGAGATGCGCCAGCTGCAGGCCGACCTGGGACAGATCGCCGGCCGCATGGGCCGGCTGGAGCAACGCCTGCGCGCCGCAACCGGCAGCGCGGCACAACAGGAGATGGCGGAATGACCGAAACGGCAGAGGCCCGGCTGAAGCGGATGCGGATGCGCAGCTGGCGGCGCGGCACCAAGGAGATGGACCTGATCCTCGGCCCCTGGGCCGATGCGCGGCTGGCAGGCATGTCGCCCGCGGCGCTCGATCTCTATGACGTCCTGCTCGAGGAGAACGATCAGGACCTCTACCCTTGGATCACCGGCCATGCGGTCCCGCCCGCGCATCTGACCGCGCTGCTGGACGAGATCGGCGCCTTCGCCCGCACCCGCCTGTCGCCGGCAAGCTAGGCCGCAGGCTGCCCCGGCTGGCCTCGCCGCTGTTAACCGGAACTTTGCCTTTCCCCGCCAGTCTCGCCTTCGGGACGGGCAACTGGCGGAGACGCGCATGACGATGCAACAGGCAGTGCTGGCAGGCCAGGACACGGCCAACCGGGGCTTTCACCTAGGCTATCTCGACAGCCTCGCGCTGGTGGAACGGCTGCACCGGCTGCTCCTCGACGTGATCAAGGATGAGTTCGAACGGCTGGGCCAGCTGGAAATCAACGCGGTGCAGGCGCTGCTGCTCTTCAACATCGGCGAGAACGAGGTGACGGCGGGCGAGCTGAAATCCCGCGGCTACTACCAGGGCTCCAATGTCAGCTACAACCTCAAGAAGCTGGTGGAAGCCGGCTTCATGCACCACCAGCGCTGCGAGATCGACCGCCGATCCGTCCGCGTGCGACTCACCCCCAAGGGCCGAGAGATCCGCAGCGTCGTCGTCGACCTCTTCGCCCGCCATGCCGAGGGGATGGAGGCGAAGGGCGTCATCGGCCTCGACGGCATCGACCTCGTCAACACCGCCCTGCGCCGGCTCGAACGCTACTGGACCGACCAGATCCGCTATATCTACTGACGGGCCCGCGCCGGAAACTGCGCCTGTCACTGGCCGGATGGTGCCTCCAGCCGCCATTGCCCGAGGGGGCTGCTTCGGCGCGCCCCGGCCCGCGCATCCTCCCACCAGAGGGCCGCCGGGCAACCGCCGCCCGCATCGAGCTCCGGCGCGCGCCCGCGGCACCGGTACGCGCGCCCAAACCTCCTCCAGCCCCCCTCCCGGCCCGGGCCAGCCCGCGCCAGCGCGCCCGCCACTCTTCCCGTGCCGCACCCCGGCGCCGGCCAAAGGCTGCCTCTTCGCCTTTGCCTTTTCCAAATATCCTCGGGGGGAGCGCCCGGCACGGGCGCCGGGGGGCAGACGGCCCCCCGCCTTGGTCAGCCAAGGGCGCCCGAAACCAGTCGGGCAACGCCCCGCCAGGCCGCCCTCACCAATGCCCGGTATTGCCCATGCTCGCCCAAGGCTCCGCTGGCGCCAGCGCATCGCCCATCTGCAGCAGCTCGATCGACACATTGTCGGGGCTGCGCACGAAGGCCATATGCCCGTCGCGCGGCGGGCGGTTGATCACCACGCCCGCGGCCTGCAGCCTGGCGCAGGTGTCGTAGATATTCTCCACCGCATAGGCCAGATGGCCGAAATGCCGGCTGTCCGACGGGAGCCCCTCGTCCCCGTCCCAGTTATACGTCAGCTCCACTGGGCACTCGGCCTGGCCCGGAGGCGCCAGGAACACCAGCGTGAAGCGGCCCTTCTCGTTCTCGATGCGGCGGGTTTCCTCCAGCCCCAGCAGGCGGAAGAAGGCGATCGAGGCGTCAAGGTCCAGCACCCGGACCATGGTGTGAAGATAGCGGATCTGCATGAAATCTCTCCTGTTCGCGGCGCGGTGGCCTCTCCGCAGTCTAGCGCCCTGCGCGGCGGGGGCGAGGGGCAACCGGCGCGATGCGGCATTTGCCCGCCGCCCGCCTCCGCATCTGGCGGTTTCCGCCGCCGCGCCACCAATATACAGTATCCCCGGAATCATGCCGCAGGAGGGACCGATGCCGCTGACCCCGGAACAACTCGCCGAGATCGAGGATGCCCGCTCCGAACCCCGCCAGACCCTGCGCGCCACCGCCCCGGGGATGGAGGCGCATCTTTACACCGCCCACCCGGTGCTCGATCACGGGCTCGTCCGCGTCATCGACTACATGGGCGACGACGGCGCCATCACCCAGGCCGCCCGCGTCAGCTATGGCCGCGGCACCAAGGCGGTGTCGAACGATGAAGGGCTGATCCGCTACCTGATGCGGCACTGGCACTCGACCCCGTTCGAGATGTGCGAGGTCAAGTTCCACGTCAAGCTGCCGGTCTTCGTGGCCCGCCAGTGGATCCGCCACCGCACCGCCAACGTCAACGAATACTCCGCCCGCTATTCGATTCTGGACCGGGAGTTCTACATTCCGGCGCCGGACCAGCTGGCCGCGCAATCCACCGTCAACAACCAGGGCCGCGGCGCGGTGCTGGAGGGCGAGGAGGCGGCGCGGGTGCTGGACCTGCTGCGCGAGGATGCGATGCGCAGCTACGACCACTATGAATCGATGCTCTCCCAGGACGGCCAGCAGGGCCTCGCGCGCGAGCTGGCGCGGATGAACCTGCCGGCGAACATCTACACGCAGTGGTACTGGAAGATCGACCTGCACAACCTCTTCCACTTCCTGCGCCTGCGCGCCGATGCCCATGCGCAATACGAGATCCGGGTCTATGCCGAAACCATGTGCGACATCGTCAAGGACTGGGTGCCGCTGGCCTATGGCGCCTTCGAGGATTACCGCCTCGGCGCCGTGCAGCTCAGCGGCAAGGGCGCAGAGGCTCTCAAGCGCCGGCTGGCGGGTGAATTGGTCACGCAGGAAAGCTCGGGCATGAGCAAGGGCGAGTGGCGCGAGTTCGAGGCGGAGTGGGGCTGAGTCTCAGGCCCGCATAGGGCGCGTCTCGGGCCGCGCTTCCGGGCCGACCACGAAGATCTGGTTCTGGAACGCCGCCTTCAGCACCGCCTGCGCGGTGGTGTCCACGTCCAGCGCCTCGCGCGCCAGCCGCAGGTGCTTTTCCACCGTCGCCGGCGCCAGCCCCATGATCTGGGCGATGTCGGCGGTGGTCTTGCCATCGCCGACCCATTCCAGCGTCTCGCGCTGGCGCAGGCTGAGGGCCCGGCGCGAGGTGGCGAAGGGCATCGCGGTGATGCGCAGATGGGTGATGTTGTTCAGCACCAGAAGCTCGCGCCCGTGCCGCGCCCAGATCTCGTCCACCTCGCTCTGCCGCAGTCCCTCGCGGGCGCAGAGCCCGATAGCGCCCTTGGCCCGGACCGAGGCATCGCGGAAGCTGATCGAATAGCCGGCGCGAATCCCGTAGCGCTGGTTGAGCGCCAGAACCTGCTGCTCAAGGGCCGTCAATGGTCCGCCCCGCGCGCGCTCCTCGATCATCCGCCAGGAACAGGCGCCCTCGTTCGCGGCGGCCCAGCCGACCATCGGGGCATGCATGTAAAGCCCGCCCTCGATATAGTCCCGCAGAAAGTCGGGGTGGTAGTTCGACAGGACCAGCAGATCGTCCTTGCTGCCAAAGGACTTGTTGGTGCGGAACCGGGTGAAGCCATAGAGCAGCCGGTCAAAGCCGAACCCCGCCATCCGCGCCACATGCAGCGCCCAGACCTCTTCGATGGTGCCGGCCTGCATCAGCCGTTCCAGATGGTCGATCATGCGGCACCTGCCCAAGGGTCAAGCGGACGCGTGGCCCGGGCTGGCCGGTCCGATTGGCGCATTCCTCGCATCTTCGGGCAAATCGCCCGGGCAATTGTGGTCTTCATATGCGTTGGTCCCCGGTCAAATCTGCCATGCGGGCCGCGCCCTGTCGAGAGTGTCGCCGCTTTTCCCGGCCAAAGCGGCGGCGAGGCCACTTTTCGCTGCGATCACCGCGCGGTAGGTAGGGCTGGAATCGGGCAAGGGGCAAAGCAATGGGCATTGAGGCAACGGATGTGCTGGTCATCGGCGGCGCGGTGATGGGGGCGTCGGTCGCCTTCTGGCTGACGCGGATGCAGCCGGGGCTGCGGGTGACGGTGGTCGAGATGGACCCAAGCTATGCCCGCTCGTCCACCGCGCTGTCCGCGGCCTCGATCCGCCAGCAGTTCAGCAACCCGGTCAATGTGCAGATCAGCCGCTTCGGGGTGGAGTTCCTGAGGGATTTCCAGGGCTCGCTGGGGCAGGACGTGGGCGTGCCGTCGCTGGGGCTCAAGGAAAACGGCTACCTGTTCCTGGCGGAAACGGCCGAGGGCGCGGCGCTGATGGAGGATCTGGCGGCGATGCAGCGCGGCCTCGGGGCCGAGACGGCGGTGCTGTCGCCCGCCGAGATCGCGGCGCGGTTCCCGTGGATCGAGACCTCGGGGCTGACGGCGGCGAGCTATGGCCCGCGGCTGGAGGGGTGGTTCGACAACATGGGCCTGCTGGCCGGCTTCCGCGCCGCGGCCCGGGCGCAGGGCGCGCAGTTCGTTTCCGACCGGGTGATCGGGCTGGAGAGGGTGGACGGGCGCGTGGTTGCGGCGAGCTTGGAAAAGGGCGGGCGGGTGGAGGCGGCGAGCTTCATCTGTGCCGCGGGGACGGGGGCGGCGGGTGTTCTTAAGATGTTGGATGAAGATTTGCCCGTAGAGCCCCGGAAACGCACGGTTTTCGTGGTGGACGCCCCCAATGCCCGCCACCCGGACGCGCCGATGGTCATCGACCCTACCGGATACTGGATGCGCCCGGAACATGGCCAGTGGCTGACCGCGACCGTGCCTACCGACGATGGCCCCTGCGCGGCGGATGACTTCGACCCCGACGCGGGCCAATTCGAGGATCTGATCTGGGAGAAGATCTGGAACCGCATTCCCGGCTTCGATCAGGCGCGGGTGACGCGGCTCTGGGCCGGGCATTATGCCTATAACACCTTGGATCAGAACGCTATTCTGGGGCTGCACCCGCATCTGGCGAACTTCTACCTGATGAACGGCTTTTCCGGCCACGGGCTGCAACAGGCCCCCGCCGTGGGCCGCGGCATTGCCGAGCTGGTGCTGACCGGCAGCTACCAGAGCCTCGACCTGTCCCCCCTGGGGGTGGAGCGGGTGCTGGAGGGCCGGCCGTTCCTGGAGCAGGCGATCGTGTGATGCGGCCGCCCGAGGACCCTGAGGCGTCACCGCGCCGGTCCGTCGGGCGCTGCTGGCAGCTGGAGCCGGAGCGGGCCGCGAGGCTTGCGGCGGGCTTCCTGCAAGCCTGAGTCGCAAACGCAGGAAGGGCGCGGTTTCCCGCGCCCCCAGACTGCGATCCAGGACAGGATCACATCGCGTTCGGCTTCGGCGTCGCGTTGGTGCGCACCGGCAGGATCGGGTGCACCACTTGCGGCTGCTCGCCAGTCAGCGTGCCGAGGAAGGCGACGATGTCATCGACTTCGGCATCATCGAGATCGGCGCCAAGCTGCGAGGTGCCCATGATCTGCACCGCCTCGCGCAGATCCCAGACCACGCCCGAGTGGAAGTAGGGGGCGGTGATGGCGATGTTGCGCAGCGGGCCGGCGCGGAAGACATAGTCATCGTCCACGGTCTCGGTCACGGCAAAGCGGCCGCGGTCGCCTTCGGGCAGCACTTCGCCGCCGGGACGCTCGATCAGGCCGAAGGGGTAGTATTCCTGCCCGCCGATGTTCACGCCGGCATGGCACGAGGAACAGCCCTCATCCATGAAGGCCGCAAGGCCGCGCTTCTCTTGTTCGGTCATCGCGCCGTCAGAGCCCATCAGCCACTGGTCGAAGCGCGAGTTCGGGGTGATCAGCGTCGCCTCGAAGCTTTCGATGGCACGGGCGAAGTTGTCGAAGGTGATCGGATCGGCCTCACCCGGGAAGGCGGCGGCGAAGGCGGTGACGTAGCCGTCCATCGACTTGAGCGTGGCGGTGACCTGATCGGGGGTGTTGTTCATCTCGACCCCGGCCTGGACCGGGCCCTTGGCCTGCTGTTCAAGGTCGGGCGCGCGGCCATCCCAGAACTGGGCGATGTTGAACACCGCGTTCAGCACGGTCGGCGCGTTGCGCGGACCCTTCTGCCAGCCATGGCCGATCGATGTTTCCAGCCCGTCCACGCCGCCGATGCCGACATTGTGGCAGGACTGGCAGGAGAAGATCCCCGAGGCCGAGATCCGCGGGTCGAAGAACAGCATCGCGCCGAGGTCGATCCGGTCGCGGGTCATCACGTTGTCGCCAAGGTCGGGCCCGTTCATCGGGATCGCCTCGAAGACCTCCTTGGCCTGGTCGCGCAGGGCGGCGTCATCGGCCAGGGCAGGGGCGGCCATCAGGGCCAGCACGGCTGCGGTCGATGTGAAATAGCGTCTCATTGGGGAAGTTCCTCCGGTTCATTCAGAACGTGGAACTATTCTAAGAGAAACTCTTAACGAAGAATTGATTTGGATCATGAAGCGCGTCGATTGCGTCAGGCTGCCGCAGGGTAATCACGCCTGGAAGTAGTCGCGATACCACGCGACGAACCGGGCGACGCCTTCGGGCACCGCGGTGCGGGGGCTGTAGCCGGTGAGCGATTGCAGAAGGGCACCGTCAGCCCAGGTCGCGGGCACGTCCCCGGCCTGCATCGGCATCATGTTCAGCGTGGCCTGGCGCCCCGTGGCCTGCTCGATGGCGCGGATGAAGTCCATCAGCTGCACGGGTTCGGAGTTGCCGATATTGACCACGCGCCAGGGCGCCACGGCGGACAGGCTGTCGCCCGGCGCGATCTCCTCGGGGGTTTCGGGGCGGACGGGGGCGGCGTCGATCAGCAGGCGGATGCCGTGGACCAGATCCTCGACATAGGTGAAGTCGCGCTGCATGTCGCCGTGGTTGAACACGTCGATCGGCGCGCCTTCGAGAATCGCCTTGGTGAACTTGAACAGCGCCATGTCGGGCCGGCCCCAGGGACCATAGACGGTGAAGAAGCGGAACATGGTGATCGGCAGGCCGTAGAGGTGGGCGTAGCTGTGCGCCATTGCCTCATTGGCCTTCTTGGTCGCCGCGTAGAACGACATCTGGCTGTCGGCCTTGGCGGTTTCCGCATAGGGCATTTCGGTATTCGCGCCGTAGACCGAGCTGGTGGAGGCCATCAGCATATGCTGCGGCGGATAGGCGCGGGCGGCCTCCAGAAGTTCGAAGGCGCCGATCAGGTTCGCCTCCAGATAGGCGCGGGGCTGGTCGATGGAGTAGCGCACCCCGGCCTGGGCGGCGAGGTGGACCACCACATCGGGGCGTTCGTCCGCCATCAGGCCCATCAGCAGGCCGGGCTCCTCGATCTTGGCATGCACGAAGCGGAAGCCGTCCGACTGCATCAGCATCGACCGACGCCGGTCCTTCAGCGCGACGTCGTAATAGTCGTTGAGGCTGTCGAGCCCGATGACGCGGAAACCATCCTCCAGCAGCCGGCGGCAGAGGTGATAGCCGATGAAGCCGGCCGCCCCGGTGACAAGGGCGGTGCGGGGGGCGGTGGGTGTCGTCATTCCGGTCTCCGGGGTTGCAGGCTCAGGCATGATCTTGCAGCATTTTCGTCAGGGCGGCAGTTTTTTCTGCCAAAAGTCCCGCATTTCCAGCCGCTTCGACGTTCAGGCGGACGACAGGTTCGGTGTTGGACGACCGCAGGTTGAATCGCCAGTCGGCAAATTCAAGGCTGACGCCATCCATGTCATCGCGCAGGGTCGCTTCCGGCTCGAAGGCGGCGACGATGCGGGCGATGGCGGCCTTGGGGTCCGCGATGTGGAAGTTGATCTCGCCCGAGGAGGGGTAGGCGGCGCGGCGGGCCTCCACCAGATCCGCCAGCGGGACGCCGCGGCGGGCCATCAGCTCGGCCACCAGCAGCCAGGGAATCATGCCGCTGTCGCAATAGACGAAGTCGCGGAAGTAGTGATGCGCCGACATCTCGCCGCCATAGACGGCGCCGGTATCGCGCAGCGCCTGCTTGAGGAAGGCATGGCCGGTGCGGGCCTGCACGGCGCGGCCGCCCGCCTCGGCGATCACCGCGCGGGTGTTGAGCACTACGCGGGGGTCATGGACGATGGCGGCACCTGGGGTCTTCTCCAGGAAGATCTCGGCCAGCAGGCCGACGATATATTCGCCGGCGATGAAGTCGCCCTTGGCGTCGAAGAAGAAGCAGCGGTCGAAATCGCCGTCCCAGGCCACGCCCATATCGGCGCCGGCGGCGCGGACGGCCTCGGCGGTGACGGGCTGGTTTTCGGGCAGCAGCGGGTTGGGGATGCCGTTGGGGAAGCTGCCATCGGGGGTGTGGTGCAGGCGCAGGAAGCTCAGCGGCGCGCCGCGGGCGGCCAGCGCCTCGGCGATGGCGTCGAAGGTCGGGCCGGCGGTGCCGTTGCCGGCATTGACCAGGATCTTCAGCGGGCGCAGCGCGGCGATATCGACGAAGGACAGCACCCGTTCGACATAGGCGGCGCGGGCGCCTTCCGCGGGGGCATGGCTGCCGCCGGCTTTCGGTTCGGCGAAGTCCTCGGATTCGGCCAGCGCCTTGATCTGGGCCAGCGCGCCCTTCGGGTCCAGCGGGGCAGAGCCGCGGCCGACCAGCTTCATGCCGTTATAGTCCATCGGGTTGTGCGAGGCGGTGACCTCGATCCCGCCATCCGCATCGAAATGCGTGGTGGCGAAATACATCTCCTCGGTGCCGGCAAGGCCGAGGTCGAGCACCTCGACGCCCGCCGCCATCAGCCCCTCGACCAGTGCGGTGCAGAGGCTTTCCGAGGAGGCACGGCAATCGCGGCCCACCACCACGCGGCGCGCGCCCAGCACCTCGGCAAAGGCACGGCCGATGCGGCGGGCGATGTTCTCGTCAAGGTCGATGCCAAGGCGGCCGCGGACGTCATAGGCCTTGAAACAGGTCAGGTCGGACATGGAATTTCCCGGGAGGTCAAAGAGATTTCACGGTGATGATCGCGGAGGTGCGCACCGGACAATCCCCCGCCGGCCCGGGCCGAACCCGCCCGCAGGGCCGCCGTTTCCGGCAGGCCCGCGGGCAAGCGCCGGATCAATCGTTGTAGTATTTCTTACCGTAGGAGGCGTAGGCGCCGTAGCTGTCGCCATAGCCGTATTTGCGCATCCCGGCCGCGTCGATCTGGGTCAGCACCAGACCCGAGACCCGAAGGTTCGCGGTCTCGAACAGGCGCAGCGCCTCGCTGACCTGGGTTTTCGTGGTCGCGTCCCATTTGACGACGAAGATGATCGCGTCGGCCTGCTGACCGATGATCCGCACATCGGGCACGACCAGGACCGGCGGCGTGTCGATGATGATGAAGTCATAGATCGCGCGCATCTCGGTCACGAAGCGGGCGAAGCTGTCGGAGGAGAAGACGTCGGCGGCGTTGGCCTTGGTCGCCTCGCCGATCAGCACGTCGCCGATACGGGGGTCGTGGTTGATGACCTCGTCCAGCCGCTTTTCGCCCGAGAGCACGGCCAGCAGGCCAAGCTCCTGGTCGAACTTGAAATACTGTCCGAACACCCGGCGGCGGATGTCGCCTTCGACCAGCAGCACCTTCTTGCCCATCTGGGTCAGGTTCTGCGCCAGCGCCAGCGAGGTGGTGGTCTTGCCTTCGCCGGGGATGGCGGAGGTGCTGACGATCACCTGCGGCTGGCTGTCGAGGTTGGACAGCAGCACCGAGGTGCGCAGGTTGCGCACCGCCTCGGCCGCGGCCGAGGTCGGCTTGGTATAGAGATAGCCGATGGCATCGCTGCGCGAGCGCGAGGGGATCTGCGGGATCTGGCCCATCACGGTGCGGCCGGTCAGGTCTTCCAGCTCCCTGGCGCTGCGGAAGGTGTTCTGTCCTGCCTCGCGCACAAGCACAAGGCCGGTGCCCAGCATCAGCCCGAGGATGGTCGACATGGCGAGGATCAGCGATTTGCGGGGGGCAGAGGGCGCATTGGGGATCACCGCGTCCGACAGCACCCGGCTGTCGGCCTGCTGGATGCCCTGCTGGACCGAGGTTTCCTTCATGCGGTTGAGGAAATATTCATAGATCAGCCGGCTCGACTCCGCCTCGCGGGTAAGTTGCTGCAGGGTGATCAGGTCGGCCGACTGGCCCTCGATCTGGCCCTCGAATTCGGCGAGGCCCGCGCGCAGCGAGGTGAGTTGCTCAGCCGCACGGTTCGCGTCCAATTGCGCCCGGGCAAGGATCTGCTCGAACCGCAGGTCGAAGCTGCGGCTGTCCTCGGGCGAGAGGGTACCGCCGGCTTCGTCCAGCAGCCGGGACAGGATCGGGTCCCCCGACACCTCGGCCTTGGCCGCGGGAGTGTCGGCAGCGGCGAGCCGGTCGGCGGCCTGTTGCAGGGCCGCGGCCTGCGCTTCGGAGGTGGCGATCCGGTCGCGCAGGTCCTTCGCCTGCCGGTCGAGCGCGAGCAGCGTCTGCTCGTCGATCAGTTGGGTCGAGGCGCGGAAATCCTGCAGCTTGCCTTCCGACTCTTCGAGCGCGATCTGAAGCTCGACAACACGCTCCGACAGCCAGTCGGTCGCCTGCTCGGTCGCGTCAAACTTCACCTGCAGCTGCTCGAGGATGTACAGATCGGCGATCTTGTCGGCGATCCGGGCGGATTTTACGGGGTTTTCGGTCTCGACCGTGATCTGGAACACAAGACTGCCGGGCACGTTCCTAATCGTCGTCTTGCCCAGAAGCGCTGAGACCAGGCTGTCGTTCAAGCGCTTCGCAGCAAGATCTGCGTCCGGCTCGGTCGGTTCAGGCGAGGGGAACAGGGAGCGGATCTTGGCCTTCATGCGTGCCGTGGTGCTCGGCTCAGCGAGCCGGGAGTTGAATTCGGGGTCGTTCGCCAGGTCCAGCTCCCGGACCACCTTGGTCATCAGCGAGCGCGCGCGCAGAACTTCGACCTCGGTGTTGACGACAGATGATTCGTTCCCCAGCCCCCCCAGAACGCCTTCAAGGCCCGAGACCTGCTCTTCGCGGGTGTCGAGGATCACGACCGAGGTGGACTGATATGTCGGGACCGCGACGCCATAGGCGTAGTAGGCGCCCGACAGCATCGTGATCAGGGCGCAGAGCGCGATCCAGACCTTGCCGCGCCAGAGAGTTGAGAGGACTGCTGAAATATCGATGGTGTCGTCGGCGACGACCGGCGCGGGCGCGGAAGGTTTCTGAACCTGCGCGGGATTGTGAAGCATGTGGGCCCCTCGTTGACGTGTGTGCGGTGGCCCCCGCACACTGTGGTGCTGAACTTGGGACGCACTCATAACTTTACGAGTATACAGGCTAACGGTTAACCGAGTTTCTTGGCTTCGCAAAGCGCGATGTTGCGGCGCAGCAATCAGGCGGTGTCTTTCCGCCGCATCCGGATTGCGGCGCTTCACCGCGCCGCAGGGCGCCGGGCCCGCAATCTTGCGGCGGTTGCATCGCCGCCTTTCGGTACGGCCCGGCCGTTGGTCCTGCGATCTGTTTGCATCCGCAGCAATTTCTCGCGCTTGCAGCATTGCCGGGCGTGGCGCCCGGCCTCTCGAGTGCGCGGTCAGCCGCTGTGCTGATTTCCTGCCCCTTGCCGCTTCGGCGTGCTTGACGGCGGGGGGCGGCATCGGCTTCATTGTCTGACAAATGGACGAAGATGGCGGGGCTTAGCGCCGATTGGCTGCCGGCTGGGGGCAGCGGGGCGCAGGGCCGGGATCCAGACCCGCTTCGAGGAGGAAGCGGGAACCAAAGGGGGGGGAGAAGACAATGCTTTGCGAGGACCGCAGCGCATGACAGCGGGCGAATCGCTTGCCGCCACGCTGAGCGTCGAGGGGCTGACGCTGGCCTTTGGCGGGCTGAAAGCGCTGGGGCATGTGTCGTTCACGGCCGAGGCCGGTTCGATCCACGCGCTGATCGGCCCGAACGGCGCCGGCAAGACCTCGATGTTCAACTGCATCTCGGGCTTCTACCGGCCCTCGCAAGGGGTGATCCGGCTCGACGGGCAGGATATCAGCCGGCTGCGACCCCCGGCGCGGGCGAAACTGGGGCTGGCGCGGTCGTTCCAGAACATCGCGCTGTTCCGCGGCATGTCGGTGCTCGACAACATCAAGCTGGGCCGCCATTCGCACATGCGCACCAACCTGTTGCAGGCGCTGGTCTATGCGGGCCCCGCCGCGCGCGAGGAAGAGGCGCTGCGGGCCGAGGTCGAGGAGCGGATCATCGACTTTCTCGAGATCGACCATATCCGCCACAAGCCGGTTTCGGTGCTGTCCTATGGCTTGCAAAAGCGGGTGGAACTGGCGCGGGCGCTGGCGATGCAGCCGCGGGTGCTGATGCTGGACGAGCCCGTTGCCGGGATGAACCGCGAAGAGACCGAGGACATGGCCCGCTTCATCCTCGACGTGAAGGAGGAATGGGGGGTCACGATCCTGATGGTCGAGCATGACATGGGGCTGGTGATGGACATCTCCGACCGGGTGACTGTGCTGAACTTCGGGCAGGTGATCGCCGATGGCCTGCCGGCCGAGGTGCAGGCCGATCCGCATGTGGCCGAGGCCTACCTCGGCAGCGGCGATCCTGCGGCGCTGATGCGGCGGCTGGCGGCGGAAGCGGGAGTGGAAGCATGACCGACCTGCTGTTCCTGCTGGAGGTGTCGCTGGCGGGCCTCGGCTCTGGCGCGCTCTTGTCGCTGACCGCGCTCGCCTTCGTGCTGATCTACAAGGCGACGCGGGTCATCAACCTTGCGGTGGGCGAGATCCTGATGCTGGGCAGCTACCTGTTCTTTGCCTTCGGGGCGGGGATGGGCCTGTCCGTCTGGCTGGCGCTGCCGCTGGCGGTGGCGGGCGGGGCGCTGACCGGGGCGGTGGTGGAGCGCGGGCTGATCCGGCCGATGCTGGGGGAAAGTCCGATTTCGGTGTTCATGGTCACGGTCGGGCTTGGCTCGGTGCTGATCGGGCTGGTGGAGCTGATCTGGGGCACCGATCCGCGCAGCCTGCCGCCCTTCATCGCCAACACGCCGGTGTTCCTGGGCGAGGCCTATGTGTCGCGCAAGATCCTGGTGGCCTTCCTTGTGGCGGCGGCGGTGATGGCGGCGTTCATGCTGCTGTTCCGCTACTGGCGCGGCGGGGTCGCGCTGCGCGCCACCGCCACCGATCAGGCGGCGGCCTATTCATGCGGCATCAACGTGCCCGGCGTCTTCTCGGTTGCCTGGACCGTCGGCTGCGGCATTGCCGCGGGGGCGGGGGTGCTGCTGGGAGCCATTGGCGGCATCTCGCCCTCGATGGGGGTGTTCGGGCTGTCGGCGCTGGTGGTGGTGATCGTCGGCGGGCTCGATTCCATCCTTGGCGCGCTGATCGGCGGGCTGGCGCTGGGGCTGATCCAGTCCTGGGCCGGCACCTATCTGGGCGGCGAGTATCAAAGCGTCGTCACCTTCGGGCTGCTGATCGTCGCGCTGATGATCCGCCCCTACGGCCTGTTCGGCACCCATGAGATCGAGAGGCTGTAGATGATCATCGGCACCGCCAAGGAAACCTACCGCGCCGACGCGGCCCTGCTGACGACCCAGCCGCAGCGGGTCTGGATGGCGATCTTTCTGGCCGCGCTGCTGGTGCTGCCCTTCGTGCTGGATGCCTATTGGCTGTATCTGGTCTGCCTCGCGATGATCAACGTCGGCGCGGCGACCGGGCTGAACATCCTGACCGGCTATACCGGGCTTGTCAGCCTGGGGCAGGCGGCGTTCATGGCGGTGGGCGCCTATACCGTCGCCTGGCTGGAGCGCGAGGCGGGAACGCCGATGCTGGTGAACCTCGCCGCCGCGGGCGGGGTGGCCGCTGCCGTGGGGGTGCTGGTCGGTATCCCCAGCCTGCGGGTCAAGGGGCTCTACCTTGCCATCGCCACCATCGCCGCATCCTTCATCCTGCATTTCGTCTTCGTCCATTGGGTGCCCGTCACCGGCGGGGCCAGCGGCATCAGCGTGCCGCCCGCCAGCTTCTTCGGCATCGAGCTGGTCACCTATTTCCGGCTCTACTGGGTGATCCTGCCGGTCACCGCGCTGATGGTGCTGGGGGCGGCGAACCTGTTCCGCACCCGGATCGGCCGGGCCTTCATCGCCGTGCGCGACCGCGACATCTCGGCCGAGGTGCTGGGGATCCCGCTTCTGCGCTACAAGCTGATGAGCTTTGGCATCGCCTCGTTCTATGCAGGCGTCTCCGGCGGGCTCTGGGCCTATTTCTTCCGGGTGGTCACGCCGGAAAGCTTTCCGCTCCTTGCCTCGATCTTCCTGCTGGCGGCGATCATCGTCGGCGGCATGGGCACCATCCTTGGCGGTATCATCGGCGCGATCTTCATGACGCTGGCGCCCGAGATGCTGCGCTTCGTGGTGGAATGGGTCAGCCCCTGGGTGCCCAATGCGGGCACGCTGCTCTCGCCGCTGCGCACCGTGGTGTTCGGCGCGATGATCGTCGGCTTTCTGGTGTTCGAGCCGCAGGGCATCGCCGAGATCGTGGCGAGGGTCCGGCGCTATTTCCGGCTGTGGCCATTCCGAACCTGACACGACACGACCATGCATGGGAGGAGAACCGCATGTTTTCACTGACAAGACGGCGCGTCACCGGGCTGATGGCCGGGGTGGCGCTGGTCGCGGGCCTTGGCGCGGCGCAGGCGCAGGAAGACGACATCGTCATCGGCGGGTCGATCCCGCTGACCGGCGTCTTCGCCTTTGCCGGCGTGGCGATCGAGGCCGGGATGCAGGACTATATCAAACAGGTGAACGAGGCTGGCGGCATCGGCGGGCGCAACCTGCGGCTGGCTTATGAGGATACCGGCTACAAGGTCGATCAGTCGGTGGCGGTGTTCAACAAGCTGACCAGCCAGGACGAGATCCACCTTTACTATGGCGACTCCACCGGCTTCGCCAAGACCATCGCGCCGGAACTGAACCGCATGGGCGGGATGATCATGGGCGGCGCGTCCTTCGCGTCGGAGCTGAACGACCCCGAGGAACATCCCTACATGTTCATGGCGGGCCCGGATTACTCCGAGATGATCGCCATCCTGATGGAATACATCGCCGAAGAGACCCCGGGCGCCAGGATCGTGCTGGTCAATTCCGACACCGAGTTTGGCCGCGACCCGATTGAAAGCTCGCGCGCCAAGGCGGCGGAACTGGGGCTGGAGATCGTCGAGGAAATCATCACCCCGCCGACCGCCGTCGATGTCTCGACCGAGGTGCTGAAACTGCGCCGCGCCCGGCCCGACTACACCATCTTCCATGGCTACATCCTTGCGCCGCTGCCCGAATTCATGACCCAGGCCCAGCAACTGGGGCTGGAGACGAAGTTCATGGGCACCTTCTGGTCGATGGACAGCTCGATCTGGGACAGCGTGGGCGAGCCTGCCGATGGCTTCATGGGCGTGATGCCCTACCGCTATTACTATGACGAGGAAGCAGGCGCGCCGACGATGGCCAAGATCCGCGAGATGCGGCCCGAGTATCAGGCCACCGGCTACATGCAGGGCTACCTCTCGGCGATGCTGATGGCGGAATCTGCGCGCCGGGTGCTGGAGGCGGGGCAGGAGCTGACCGGCACCAACCTCAAGGCCGCGATGAACACCATCGAGGATTTCGACACCGGCGGGCTGATCGGCATCCCGATTTCCATCCCCGGCAACTCGGTGCCGGTGGGCCGCGTCTATCAGTACAGCGCCGCGGAAAAGAAGATGCAGCCGGTCTCTGACTGGATCACCGTGAAAGAATGACCGATATGGCCGCGGGCACCATCCTCGAGATCGAGAATATCGAGGTCATCTACAATAAATCCGTGCAGGTGCTTCGCGGCCTGTCGCTCCTTGTGCCGCGGGGCCAGGTGGTCACGCTGCTTGGCTCCAACGGCGCCGGGAAATCCACCACGCTCAAGGCGATCTCGCGGCTGCTGAGCCTCGAGAATGGCGAGCTGACCTCGGGGCGGGTCCTGTTCGACGGGCAGGATACCGCCGGCGAGGCGCCGCACCAGCTTGTCCGCCGCGGGCTGTTTCACGTCATGGAGGGGCGGCGGGTCTTCGGCGACCTGACGGTCGAGGAGAACCTGACCGCCGCCACCTTCGCCCTGTCGGGGCGGGGCATCAAGCATGGCGGCTTCGATCAGGTCTATTCCTACTTCCCGCGCCTGCACGAACGCCGCCACGCCCGCGCAGGTTATCTGTCGGGGGGCGAGCAGCAGATGCTGGCCATCGGCCGGGCGCTGATCGCGCAGCCCTCGCTGATCTTGCTGGACGAGCCCTCGCTTGGCCTGTCGCCGCGGCTGGTCGAGGAGATTTTCACCATCATCGCGCGGATCAACCGCGAAACCGGGGTGTCGATGCTGCTGGTCGAACAGAACGCCGCGGTGGCCTTCGCCATCGCCCATTACGGCTACATCATGGAAACCGGAAAGATCCAGCTGGACGGGCCCACCGCGCGGCTGATGGCCGATCAGGATGTGCGCGAGTTCTACCTGGGCCATGCCGGGCATGGGGGCGAGCGCAGCTACCGCGACATCAAGCATTACAAGCGCCGCAAGCGGTGGCTGTCGTGACGATGGTGGCCCCCGATCTTCCCGCCCTGACCCTGCCGCAGATGCTGTGCGAACAGGCGCGCCGCACGCCCGCCCGCACCGCGATCCGGCAAAAGGACTTCGGGATCTGGCGGCCCTGCAGCTGGCAGGAGTATTTCGGCCGCGCCTGCGATCTGGCCCACGGCTTGCGGGCCATCGGCGTGCCGGAGGGCGGGCATGTGGCGATCCTGTCCGAGAACCGCATCGAATGGGTGCTGGCGCAGCTGGGGGCCAATTGCGCCGGGGCGGTGGCGGTCGGTGTCTATCCCACCAGCCCCGCGGGCGAGGTCGCCTATGTCCTCGGCCACTCCGACACCCAGGTGGTGATCTGCGAGGATCAGGAGCAGGTGGACAAGGTGCTGGACCGCCGCGCCGAGCTGCCGGACCTGGCGCGGATCGTGGTGATCGAGACCAAGGGCATGCGCGCCTATCCGGATGGCGCGGTGATCAGCTTCGCCGAACTCGAACGGATGGGCCGCGCCCACCGCGCCGCGCAGCCGGGCATGGTCGATGCGGTGCTGGCCGCGCAGACGCTGCAAGATGTGGCGCTGATGATCTACACCTCGGGCTCCACCGGCAAGCCCAAGGGCGCAATGCTCAGCTACCGCAACCTGCGCGCGCAGGCGATGGCGATTGGCGGGCTGCTGGGGCTGTCGGCGGCGGACACGCACCTGTCCTACCTGCCGCTGTGCCATGTGGCCGAGCAGATGACGACGGTCATGGCCCCGATCTACCTGGGCAGCACCATCAACTTCGGGGAATCGCTGCGCACCGTGCAGGAGGATCTGCGCGAGGTCGCCCCCACCGCCTTCCTCGGCGTGCCGCGGATCTGGGAGAAGCTGCATTCCGCCATCCACATCCGCATGCTGGAGGCGGGGGGCTATCGCCGCGCGCTTTACGACCGGGCGCTGGCCGCCTGCGCGCCGTTCGCCAACCTGCCGGCCGGGCAGCGCAGCCTGGGCCAGCGGCTGACCTTCCTCTTCTGGTATCTCCTCGTCTTCCGCGCCCTGCAGAACTACATCGGCCTGCGCCGGGCGCGGGTGGCGATGACCGGCGCCGCGCCGATCTCGCCGCGCATCGTCGCCTATTTCCGCACCATCGGCGTGCCGCTGGTCGAGGTCTATGGCGCCACCGAAACCACGGGCGTGGCGCTGGGGCAAAGGCTCTCGCGGCTCGATCCCGGCGCGGTGGGCGAGGTGATCGCCAATGCCGAGGCGCGGGTGGGGGAGCATGGCGAGCTGCAATTGCGCGGCGAGACCGTCTTTGCCGGCTACTACAAGAACGACGCCGCCACCGCCGCCGCGCTGCAGGATGGCTGGCTGCATACCGGCGACGTGGTCGAGGTGAAGGACGGCCAGTTCCGCATCGTCGACCGGCTGAAGGACATCATGATCACCGCGGGCGGCAAGAACCTCAGCCCGTCGGAGATCGAGAACACCGTGAAGGGCAGCCCCTATATCAAGGAGTGCATCGTCATCGGCGAGCGGCGCAAATACGTCTCGGCGCTGATCCAGGTGGATTTCGAGACGGCGGGCCGGTGGGCTGAAGAGCAGGGCATCACCTTCACCAACTTCCGCAACCTCGTCGAACGGCCCGAGCTGCGCGCGCTGGTCGAGGCCGAGATCGCCGCCGCCAATGCCGAACTCGCCGCCGTCTCCCACATCCGGCGCTTCCATCTGCTGACCAAGGAGCTGGACCACGACGATGACGAGGTGACGGCAACGATGAAGGTACGCCGGTCCAACATCGCGCAGAAATACGCCGCCGAGATCGAGGCGCTCTATCCCGCCGGCTGACAGACAGGAGACACCCATGATCGATCTGCGCCCCCGCCGCCCGTGGGAGAGTGACGAGGCCGCCCAGTTCCGCGCCATGGTCCGCCGCTTCCTGGCGGCCGAGGCGGTGCCGCGCGATGCCACCTGGCGCGCGCAGAAGTTCGTGGACCGCGATTTCTGGCGGCAGGCGGGGGAGCTTGGCCTGCTCTGCCCCGGCATCCCCGATGCGTTTGGCGGCGGTGGCGGTGATTTCGCGCTCGATGCCATCGTCAGTGAAGAGCTGTCCTATGCCGGGATCACCAGCTTTCAGCAGCTGATCCATGGCGGCATCGTTGCGCCCTATATCCTGCATTACGGCACCGACGATCAGCGCCAGCGCTGGCTGCCGAGGATGGCCAGCGGCGAGATGATCGGCGCCATCGCCATGACCGAACCCGGCGGCGGGTCCGACCTGCAGGCGGTGCGCACGACCGCCCGGCGCGAGGGCGGCAGCTATGTCCTGAACGGCGCCAAGACCTTCATCACCAATGGCATCGTCGCCGATCTGGTGATCGTCGCAGCCCGCACCGGGCCTGAACCGGGCGCGCGCGGGCTATCGCTGATCGTGGTGGAGACGGCGGACCTGCCCGGCTTCCGCCGGGGCCGCAACCTCGCCAAGATCGGGATGCATGGCAGCGACACGGCAGAGTTGTTCTTCGACGAGGTCCGCGTGCCCGCCGAAAACCGGCTGGGCGAGGTGGAAGGGCAGGGCTTCGTGCAGATGATGCAGCAACTGCCGCAAGAACGGCTTGGCGTCGCCGTCGGTGCGCAGGCGATGATGGAGCGCGCCATCGAGATCACGGTGGAGCATGCCCGCACCCGCAGCGCCTTTGGCAAGGTGCTGATGGAGCTGCAGAACACCCGCTTCACGCTGGCGGACTGCCTTGCCAAGGCGCAGGTCTCGCGCGCCTTCGTGGACCGCTGCATTGGGGACCATCTGGCGGGCCGCCTGAGTGCCGCCGATGCCTCGATGGCCAAGATGTGGACCACCGACCGCCAATGCGAGGTGATCGACGACTGCCTGCAGCTGCATGGCGGCTATGGCTTCATGGAGGAATATCCCATCGCGCGGATGTATGCCGATGTGCGGGTGCAGCGGATCTATGGCGGCGCCAATGAGATCATGAAGGAAATCATCGCGCGCAGCCTTGGCTGAAAGCGCCGTGCAGGAGAGACCGATGCCCATCCCCGACGCGTTCAAGGGCCTGCGCCTGCCCGCCATCGCCTCGCCGATGTTCCTGGCCTCGGGCCCGGATCTGGTGGTGGAAACCTGCCGCGCCGGTGTGGTCGGCACTTTCCCCGCGCTGAACCAGCGGAGCAGCGAGGGGTTTCGCGACTGGCTGCACCAGATCCGCGCCCGGCTGGACGGGCATCCCGGTGCCGCGCCCTTTGGCGTGAACCTGATCGTCCACAAGTCCAACCCGCGGCTGGAGGCGGATCTGCAGATCTGCATCGAGGAGAAGGTGCCGCTGATCATCACCTCGCTGGGTGCGGTGGCGGATCTGGTGGACCGCGTCCATGCCTATGGGGGCCTCGTGTTCCACGACGTGATCAGCGCCCGCCATGCCCGCAAGGCCGCCGAGGCGGGGGTGGACGGGATCATCGCCGTCGCGGCCGGGGCGGGTGGCCATGCCGGCACGCTCAGCCCCTTTGCACTGGTGCCGGAAATCCGGGCGGTGTTCGGCGGCACCATCATCCTCGGAGGCGCGATCAATACCGGGCGCGACATTGCCGCGGCGCGGATGCTGGGGGCGGACATGGCCTATCTGGGCACCCGGTTTCTGGCGACGGCGGAGTCGATGGCCGATCCGGCGCACAAGCAGATGATCGTGGAGACCACCGCCGCCGAAATCCTCTACACCCCGCGGATCAGCGGCGTTCACGCGAACTTCCTGCGGCCCAGCATCGTCGCGGCCGGGCTCGATCCCGAGAACCTGCACGACGCCGGCGCGCTCGACATGCAGGGCGAGGCGAAGGTGTGGATGCATCTGTGGTCGGCGGGGCAGGGGGTGGGATCGGTGAGGGACGTTCCGACCGCCGCCGCGCTCTGCAAGCGGCTGGTCACCGAATACCGCGCCGCGCTGGCGGAGTGTGCGGCCGAAGCAGCCCTGCTGCGGTAGCTGGGGGCTCTGATCAGGCCTGCCCGCCCGAGCGCAGTCCCGACACATGCTCGATGAACGAGCGTTCCACCGGATCGTCCAGCCCGCGCCCCGATTTCTCGAAGCCCCGCCGCCAGTCGTTGATGTGGCGCTGCATCCACAGCCGCGCCTCGCCTGCGTCATGGCGGGCCAGCGCGGCGATGATATGGGCATGGGCCTCGACATTGCGCTGCGGCGCGGCCTCGACCTTGGGCAGGATCACCCGCAGCGTCGGCGCGAACAGCAGGCTGGCAGGCTCGCGCGCCAGTTCCAGCACCCGGTTGCGCCCGGTCCTGGCGATCAGCGCATGGAACTCGCTGTCCAGATGGATCACCGCATCCGGGTCGCCCAGTTGCGCGCGGCTGCGTTCCAGATTGTCGGTCAGCGCCGCGATATCCTCATCGGTGGCATGGCGCGCCGCCGCCTCGACCGAGGCCGTCTCGAGCGCAAGCGCCGCCTCCCACAGCTCGCGGAAGGTGGTCTGGTGCAGCACCAGCGCCCGGCTCATCCGGGTGGCCAGGTTGTTGTAGCGCGGCAGGCTGGCAAAAAGCCGCCGCGACTGGTCGCGCCGCAGCAGCCCGCTTTGCTCCAGCAGCCGGATCCCCTCGCGCACGGTGGAGCGATTGACGCCGAACTGTTCGCAAAGTGTCGCCTCGGTGCCGACCGGGTCACCGGGGGCGATGCGGCCCGACACGATCTCGCGCTCGATCGCCTCGGCCAGCCGCAGATAGGCGGGCTGCGCTTCCAGCCGGGCAAAGGGTTCGGGGGCAGGTCTCTTGGCTTCGGTCATATGGGTCCTGCGGGATGGATGCGCCCCTGCCGCGCCTCGGGATCAGGGTTCGTAGAAAGCCGGCGCGCCGCTGTCAACGTTCAGCGGCCGGTGAAGACGGGGCGGCGCTTGCCCAGAAAGCCGGCCACGCCTTCGGCGAAATCCCCGCTGCGGGCGATGGCGAGGAACTCCGCCCGCTCCGCCTCCAGATGCGCGGCGAGCGGGGTGACCGCCCCGCCATCGCAGAGCCGCCGGAACGCGGCGTAGGAGCGGGTCGGTCCCGCCGCCAGCTTCGTCGCCAGCGCGTCGAGCGCGGCGTCGAAACCGGCAGCCGGGGCCACTTCGGCAACGATCCCCCAGTCCAGCGCCTCGGCCGCGGTCAGCGCCCGGCTCAGCAGCATCATCTGCGCGGCCCGGCCTGCGCCGACCTTGCGCGGCAGGAACCACGAGGCGCCGCAATCGGGCACCGCGCCGATCCGGTCATAGGCGATCAGGAACTGCGCCCCCTCCTCGGCCAGCACCAGATCGGCGGCCAGCGCCAGGCTGAAGCCCGCGCCCGCCGCCGCCCCGCGCACCCCGGCGATCAGCGGCGCCTCCAGCCCCCGCAACGTCAGGATCGCGGCGTTCATCCCGTCGAGGATCGCGTTCAGCGCCGCCGCGGTCTGCGCCGGCTGGCCCGAAAAGCCGCTGACATCGCCCCCGGCCATGAAGGCGCGGCCCGCGCCGGTCAGCACCACGCAGCGCAGGCCCTGCTGCTGCGCCAGCGCCCGCGCCGCCTGCTGGAGCGCCTCGGCCAGCGCCACGTCGATGGCGTTGAGCCGGGCGGGGCGGTTGAAGGTGATCCGTGCGATGCCGGTGGCGGGGTCGAAGCTGCTCAGGATCGGGGCGTCAGTCATGCGGTTTCCTCCTCGGTGTGGAACCGGCCGCCGCTTGCGGCGAGGGCGGGGGGGACGGCCAGGCCCAGAGCCTCGGCTTCCGCAGCAAAGGCGGCGGCCCCCGCCCGGTCGATCATCGCCAGCGGCCCGCCGGTCCAGGCCGGGAAGCCGCTTTGCACGGCGGCAAGGTCCACGGCATCGGCATGGCCCGGCTCTGCCCGCGCGGCGCCCGCCGCCGCCAGCGCCCCGGCCACCAGCAGTCGCCGCGCGAGGGCGTGCAACTCGGCGGCGGGCAGGGGCTCTGCCCCCATCGCCGGCTCTCCCGTGGGAGCGGGCGCCAAGGTAATCCCCGCCGCCACCGCCGCATTCACCACGCGCGCGGCCGGGATGCCCCCTGCCACCAGCCGCGCCGCCTCGGCCGCCATCGCCGCGGTGCAGGCCTCTGCCGCATCGCCGGCCTCGGGGCGCACCCCCAGCCGCGCCAGCCGCTGCCGCGCGTCAAAGCGCAGGCCGATCAGCGCGCGCGCGACCTGGCCGGTGACCAGCTGGCCGAAATACTGCGACTCCACCACCAGCGCCTTGTCGATCGGCAGCCGCAGTCCTTCGTAGAGGCAGGACAGGATCGCCCCCGGCGCCGGATAGGCTGGCCCCGGGTCCTGCGCGACGGCGGCATTGGCGGCGATGAAGGCGGCGAAACCCTCGGCGCTGCCTATGGGCGGGCCCGGCATCGCAAAGCCCTTGCGGTCCCAGGGCTGCTGCGCCGGCACCCGCCCCTCGGCCAGCATCCGCCGCGCGGCGGGGATCAGGTCCTCGGGCGCCACCAGCGCATCCAGCAGCCCGGCCTCCAGCGCCGCCTCGGCCGCCATCGGCGCGCCGCCGAGCAGGATCGGCAGCGCCCGCGCCAACCCGATCAGCCGCGGCAACCGCTGGGTGCCGCCCGCGCCGGGCAGCAGCCCCAGCGTCACCTCGGGCAAGCCGAACAGCGCCCGGTCGTTGCGCGCCGCGATCCGCGCGTGGCAGGCCAGCATCACCTCCAGCCCGCCGCCAAGCGCCGTGCCGCTGGCCGCGGCGATCACCGGCTTGCCGAGCCGCTCCAGCCGCCGCAGCACGTCGCCGATCCGCCGGATCTGCGCCGCCGCCGCGCCCGCCGTCATCCCCTCGGCCCAAAGCCCCGGCATGATGCCCAGATCCGCCCCCGCGATGAAGCTGGCCTTGCCCGAGGCGAGGATCACCCCCGTCACGCGGCCATCCGCCGCCAGCGCCGTCACCGCGCCGTCCAGCGCCTGCGCAAAGGCCCAGTCGATCGCGTTCATGCTGCGGCCCGGCATGTCGAGCGTGACAAGCGCGATCCCGGTGTCGTCAATCTCGGTGGTCAGCATCGCACCCTCCTCAGACCCGCTCGATGATGGTGGCGACGCCCATCCCGGCGCCCACGCAGAGCGTGACCAGCGCCGTCGCCTTGCCCGTCCGCTCCAGCTCGTCCAGCGCGGTGCCGAGGATCATCGCCCCCGTCGCCCCCAGCGGATGGCCCATCGCAATCGCTCCGCCATTGACGTTGACGGCTTCGGGGTCGAGCTCCAGCGCCTCGATGAACCGCTGCGCCACCGCGGCGAAGGCCTCGTTCACCTCATAGAGGTCGATGTCGCGCGCCGTCATGCCCGCCCGCCGCAGCGCCTTTTCCGCCGCCGCCGCGGGCGCGGTCAGCATGATCGTCGGTTCCGATCCGATCTCGGCAAAGGCCCGCACCCTCGCGCGCGGGCGCAGCCCCGCCGCCGCGCCCGCCTCGAGGCTGCCGATCAGCACCGCGGCGGCGCCATCGACCATGCCGCTGGAATTGCCGGCGTGGTGCAGATGCGGGATCGCCGCCAGATCGGGATAGCGGGTCAGCGCGATGCGGTCGAAGCCGGCCGCCCCCATCGCCGCAAAGGACGGGCGCAACGCTGCCAGATCGGCGGCGGTGGTGCCGGGGCGCACGGTTTCATCGCGGTCCAGCAGCACCTCGCCAAGGCCATCGCGCACCGGCACCACCGACCCGGCAAAGCGCCCCTCGGCCCAGGCCCGGGCGGCGCGGGCGTGACTTTGCGCCGCCAACCCGTCCAGCGCCGCACGGTCATAGCCCCAGCGGGCGGCGATCAGGTCGGCCGAGATGCCCTGCGGCACGAACTGCGTGGCCCGCGCCACTGCCGGGTCCGCGCCCCAGGCGCCGCCATCCGACAGGATCGGCACCCGCGACATCGACTCCACCCCGCCGCAGATCACCATGTCGGCCTGCCCGGCCATGACCTTGGCGGCGCCCATGTTCACCGCCTCCAGCCCCGAGGCGCAGAAGCGGTTGACCTGCACCCCCGCCACCGTCTCGGCATAGCCCGCGGCCAGCGCCGCGATGCGGGGCAGGCACTGGCCCTGCTCGCCGATCGGCATCACCACGCCGAAGATCACGTCATCGACCAGTGCGGTGTCTGGCAGGCTGCGGTCCCGCAGCGCCACCAGTACGGTTGTGGCCAGCCGCAGCGGCGTCACGCCGTGCAGCGCGCCATCGGGTTTGCCACGCCCGCGCGGGGTGCGCAGATGGTCGTAGAGGAAGGCGCCGGCCATCCCCCGCGGCCTATTTCGGCGCCATGCGCAGCGCGCCGTCGAGCCGGATCGTCTCTCCGTTCAGCATCTCGTTGCCGAGGATATGCAGCACCAGCGCCGCATATTCGGCGGGGCGGCCAAGGCGCGAGGGGAAGGGCACCGCGACGCCAAGGCTGTCCTGCGCGGCTTGCGGCAGGCCCTTCAGCATCGCGGTTTCAAAGATGCCGGGGGCGATGGTGCAGACGCGGATGGCGTTCGCCGCCAGTTCGCGCGCCGCCGGAAGCGTCAGCCCCACGATTCCGCCCTTCGAGGCCGCATAGGCCGTCTGCCCGATCTGCCCGTCATAGGCGGCGATGGAGGCGGTGTTGATCGCCACCCCGCGCTCGCCCGTGTCCAGCGGGTCAAGCGCCGACGCAGCCGCGGCGAACAGCCGCAGCATGTTGAAGCTGCCGATCAGGTTGACCTCGATCACCCGCGCGAAATCCTCCAGCGGCATGGTGCCGGCCTTGCCGAGGATCTTTTTCGCCGGGCCGATGCCGGCGCAATTGACGAGGATCCGTGCGGCCCCGTGCTGCGCGGCGGCCTCTGCCACCGCAGCCTCGGCGCTGGCGGCCGAGGCGACGTCGCAGTGCACCGCGATCCCGCCGATCTCTGCCGCGATGGCTGCCGCTGCCTCATGGTTGAAGTCCAGCAGCGCCACCCGCGCGCCCGCGGCGGCCAGCGCCCGCGCCGTCGCTTCGCCAAGGCCGGACCCGCCGCCGGTGACCAATGCCGCTACGCCTTCGATCTTCATGTAGAATTCCCTGAGTCTTCTGCGGCGCCGCACGCAGGGGCGGGCCAGCAAGTTTGTCGGACAATGTGACAGCTATGCAAACCGCCCCCGCCCCTGTCAACGGGCTTGCAGCGGGGGGGCTTGCAGCGGGAAGGGGGCTTGCCCCCCGCCGCCCTGTTTCGGATAACGGCCCAAGCAGTCGGCCCTGCATCGGCCGCCGCGATTCTGCGGCGCGGAGCGACAACTGAGGGTTGAAGTACGGGGTGGCGTCATGCGCAGAATGCGGCGATACCCTTAAGCTGCATGAAGGAGCGCGGCCAGGTTGACAGATCACGGCGCCTTGGCAGATCCCGGCGGCGCGGCACATGCCGACCCGCGCCGCGGCGGTGTGGGTGCCTGGCTTGCCGGAACCGTGCTGCTGGCGATGGCCTATGCTCTGGGCGGCTGGACAGGAACCACGCTGGCGGTGCCGCCGGGCTATGCCACGATCATCTGGCCCGCATCCGGCATCGCGCTGGCGGCCCTGCTGCTGGGCGGACGGCGGCTGTGGCCGGGGGTGTTCATCGGGTCCTTCCTGATCAACAGCCAGATCGGGGGGGTGTTCGGGCGCGCCTTCGATCCGGCCGGCCTGGTGATCCCGGCGCTGATCGCCACCGGCGCGGTGTTGCAGGCGCTGCTGGCCACCACGCTGGTGCGGCGGCGCTTCGGGCGGCCGTTGGGGCTTGGCTCGCTGAACGATGTGCTGGGGCTGATGCTGATCCTGGGGCCGCTTGGCTGCCTGGTCTCGGCCTCGTTCGGCACGGCCTCGCTGTGGGCGATGGGCAGCCTGCAGCCGGGCGAGCTGTTTCAAAACTGGAAGACCTGGTGGCTGGGCGATCTGTTCGGGGTGATGGTCGTGCTGCCGCTGGTGCTGTTCGCGCCCTGGTGGCAGCGCGCGCCGATCCTGTGGCGCGGCCACTCTGTCGCGCGGATGAGCGTGATGGGGCTGCTCCTCGTCTCGCTGTGCATGGGCGCGACCTTCTATGCCTGGGCTACGCTCAGCCATGTGCTGCATCAGCGCAACACGGCGGCCTTCACCGCGCTGGTCGATGACACCACGCGCCTGCTGCGCCATCGCCTGCAATCCTATGCCCATATCCTCGACGCCGGATCGGGCCTGCTGGCCGCGTCGGAGCGGATGGAGGCGGTCGAGTGGCGGCGCTTCGTGACCGAGCTGGATATCAAGGCCACCCTGCCGGGCCTGTCCGGCCTTGGGCTGATCGTGCCGGTGGCGGCCGAGGATGTGCCGGTCTTCGAGGCCGAGGCCCGCGCCGAGCTGGATCAGCCCTTCAGGGTGCATCCCGATACGGGCCTGCCCGAGCGGCTGGTGGTGCGCCATATCGAACCGCTGGAGACGAACCGTCCGGCGCTTGGCATCGACCTTGGCTTCGAGCAGCTGCGGCGCGCGGCGGCGCTGCGGGCACGCGATACCGGCGACACCACGATCTCGGCGCCGATCACGCTGGTGCAGGACGCCGATGCCGGGCCGGGCTTCGTGCTGTTGCGGCCGGTCTATCGTGGCGGCGGCGTGCCCGCGACGCTGGCCGCCAAGCGAAGCTCTTTTGCCGGCTGGGTCTATGCGCCCTTCGTGGCGGACCTGTTCGTGCTCGACGCGCTTGGGGACGACTCGCTACGGCTGGCGCTGACGGTGACGGACGACTCCGCGCCCGAGGCCGAGCGTCAGGTGTTCCGCAGCGAACCCCAGAGCGCCAGGACGCCGCGCCCGGGCTTTCAAGAGCAGCGCATCTTGCCGATCTATGGCCGCGAATGGCGGTTGTCCTATGCCAGCACCCCCGCCTTCGATGCCAGCGTGGCGCGCGGCGAGCCGGTGCTGGTGCTGCTGGTCGGCTTCGTGCTCAGCGGGCTGATCGGCACGCTGCTGTCGGTGATGCTGCGGCGCGCCGAGATCGTGACCGAGCAGGTGGCGATCAAGACCCGCGAGCTGGCGACGCAAGAAGAGCATACCCGCTCGATCATCGACACCGCCATGGTCGGGATCTTGCTGCTGGATGCGGCCGGGCGGATCCTGGCGCTGAACCGCGCCGCCGAGCCGATCTTCGGCGCAGCGCCTGCCGATCTGCTGGGCCGGCCGCTGACCGATCTGGTGCCGATCGAATCCATTGCCCGGCTGTGGCTGCCCTCGGCGGCCGACACCGCGGCGCTGTCGCCGCAGGGCCGGCGCTTCCGCATCCCGCGCGAGACTGGGGACGATGTCTATGTCGAGATCCAGCTGAACAGCTGGCGCACCGATGACGGGCAAAGCCGGTTCACCGCGATCATCCGCGACATCACCGTGCGCCAACTGGCCGAGATGCGGCTGCAGCAGGCAGAACGGCGCCTGAACATGGCGCTGACGGGAGCGCAGATCGCGGTGTTCGACCTGAACCTGATCGAGGGCACCGAGATCGTGTCGGACAACTGGCTGACGCTGATGGGGTATCCGCCGCAGAAGGATGCCTCGCCGACCGAGATCCACCGGATCTGGACGGAGGCGATCCACCCGGAGGACCGGGCGCTGGTCGCCGAGGCGGACCGGGCCTGCATTGCCGGAGAGACCGAGCGGTCGGTCAGCCAGGTCCGGGTGCTGCGGCCCGATGGCAGCCAGCGCTGGATGCGGTCCGAGGCGCTGGTGCCGGAACGTGACGCCGATGGCACCGCGCTGCGGCTGCTGGGGGTGCAGATCGACGTGACCGCGCTGCAAGAAGCGCTGGAGGCCCTGCGCCGCAGCGAGGCCCAGTTCCGCAAGGTGATCGACCTGGCGCCGGTCGGCATGGCGCTGCTGGACCGGGGCGGGCGCTTTGTGCGGGTGAACGAGGCGCTGTGCCGCTTTACCGGCTATGGCGAGGACGACCTATGCGGCAGCCTGCTGCGCGATCTGGCCGCGCCCGAGACGCATGCCGTCGATCCCGCGGTGATGGAGCGGCTGCTGGATGGCTCGCTGCCGGTCCATCAGTCGGAATGCGGCTATCTGCGTCGCGACGGCCGCATGGTCTGGGGCCTGCTGAGCATTTCGCTGACCGGGGGCGAACCCGATGACGAGGCGGTGTTCATCGCGCAGATCCAGGACATCACCGACCGCAAGGAAATGGAGCAGATCAAGAGCGATTTCGTCGCCACGGTCAGCCACGAGCTGCGCACGCCGCTGACCTCGATCAAGGGCGCACTGGGGCTGGTTCTGGGCTCGATGTCGGCGGACCTGCCGCCAAAGGCCGAACGGCTGCTGTCCATCGGCCAGAAGAACTGCGACCGGCTGATCACGCTGGTGAACGACATCCTCGATCTCGAGAAGATCTCGTCGGGGCAATCGCGCTTCACCTTCGTGGAGGCCGATATCGGCGCGCTGGTAGAGCAAAGCGTGACGGCGACGCAGCCCTTTGCCGCCGACCTTGGCGTGACCCTTGTCGCCACCGATCTGGGGTGCAGCCTGCGGGCGCTGGTCGATGTGGACCGCTTCCAGCAGGTGATGGCGAACCTGCTGTCCAACGCCGCGAAATTCTCGCCCCGCGGCGGCACGGTCGAGGTCGGCGTGGCGCGCGACCGCGGCAAGGTGCGGGTGACGGTCACCGACCACGGCGCCGGGATCCCGGCCGATTTCCGCGACCGGATCTTCTTGCCCTTCTCGCAGGCCGACAGCTCCTCGACCCGGGCCAAGGGCGGCACCGGGCTTGGCCTCAACATCTCGCGGCAGATCGTGGAGCGGATGGAAGGCGATATCGGCTTTGACAGTGCGCCGGGCGAGACGGTGTTCTGGTTCGTGCTGCCACTTTCGAGTGCGCCGCTTGCCCTGCCCGGAGCCCCTGACGCGCAACCCGCCGGGACAGGGCGCCCCGGCCATGTGCCGGTGATCTTGCATGTCGAGGATGACGGCGATTTCGCCGAGGTCTTCCGCTCGGCCTTTGGCGCGCGGGCCGAGGTGCTGGGGGCCGCGAGCCTCGCCGAGGCGCGGCGGCTGCTGCGCGAGCGCCCCTTCGACCTGATCGTGATCGACTGGGAACTGCCCGATGGCAGCGGCGTCACGCTGCTGGACCAGATCGACCAGCAGCAGCCGGACGTGCCGGTTTACGGGCTCAGCGCCCGCGACCAGCCAGCGGCCGATCCGCGGGTCTTGCGCCACATTACCAAGTCGCGGGCGCGCCTGGACAAGCTGGTCGCCGACTTCCTCGAGGCCGCCGCCTGACGGCCTTCGGGGAAAGCGCCATCGCGAGGGGCCAAGCAGGTGCCCGGCGCATCAATCTGCCTCTGTTTCGCCGTAAAGGCCGGGCAGCCTGCCCGAATAAGCGCCAGATTCGGTCCAGAATTCGCCCAGCATTCGCGGCACCCTCTGTTTGAGAGCTTCTGGCCTTGCAGTCAGGGCTGAGGGACCGGAACGGCGGTCCGCAGGGGCCATCTGGCCGGTCCGCGAGGGCGGGGCCACATGGAACGAGGGCAGGGGGACGCGTATGTTTTATCTGAGCGCAGCGGGCCAGGCTTTCCCGGCCTCCACGACTCCGCTGGCCCTGCTGGGACTGGCCCTGCTGGCGACCAGCCTGGTCATCGTGCTGATGCGCTGCAAGCACCGATTCGGCATCCTGCACGGCCAGATGGAGCGCTACCGGGCTGCGGTGAACGAGCATTGCATGGTCAATATCACCGATGCCTCGGGCATGATCACGGATGTGAATGACAGGTTCCTGCAGGTCACCGGCCTGACCCGCGACGAGGCCGTGGGCAAGCGTGTGCAGGAGCTGCCGGCGCTGCTGAACGAACCGGGCCGCACCGAGCTGATCAAGAGCCATGTCTGCGCGGGCACGTCCTGGTCCGGGGAAACCGCCTGGCGGCAATCGGGGGGCAAGCTGTGCTGGACACATTCCACGCTGATGCCGGTGGTCAACCGCCGCGGAAAAGTGGCCGAGATCTTTGCCATCCGCACCGACATCACCGCCGTGAAGATGGCCGATGCCGAATCCCAGCTGCGCGCGACGCTGGACCTGTTGCAAGACGAGGTCTGGATGTTCTCGACGCACGATCTGCGCTTCATCTACCTCAACCGCAAGGCCATCGCCCGGCTGGGCTGGGAAGGGCAGTGCTACGAGGGCCGGACGCTGGCCGATGTCAGCTGGATGGCCGACCTTCGCCATGTCGGCCGCGATCTGCACCGGCTCAACAGCGGCGAGGAAAGCGCGCTGACCTATGAGCTGCAGGACCGCGAGGACCGCACGCTGGAGATCACGCTGCAACTGGTTGCCCCGGCGGGCAACCCCGCGCGCTATGTCGCCGTGCTGCGCGACATCACCGAACGGCAGGCTGCCGCGCGGGCCAAATCGCAATTCGTAGCGATGGTCAGCCACGAGCTGCGCACGCCGCTGACCTCGATCAAGGGCGGCCTCGGGCTGCTGAACATGACCGCGGCGGCCGAGATGTCGGAACGCTCGCGCTCGATCCTGACCATCGCGCAGCGCAATACCGACCGGCTGATCGTGCTGATCAACGACATCCTCGATCTGGAAAAGATGGACGAGGGCATGATGGATTTCCGCATGGAGCATACCGACCTGACCGCGGTGATCCGCGAGGCCATCGAGATGAACGGCGGCTATGGCGCGCAGTTCGGGGTGCAGTTCCTGGGCGTCGGGCTCGACCGGCCGGTCATGGTCGATTGCAGCCCGGAACGGCTGCTGCAGGTGCTGTCCAACCTGATGTCGAATGCCGCCAAGTTCTCCAAGCCCGGCGATGTGGTGCAGGTGGGGCTGGCGGACCATGGCAACAAGGTGCGGGTCTTCGTCAAGGATCATGGCGCGGGGATTCCGCTGGAGGCGCAGCCACGCATCCTGGAACGCTTCACCCAGGCCGACAGCTCTGACCGGCGCAAGGTCGGCGGCTCCGGCCTTGGCCTCAGCATCGTGAAGGCCATCGTGGAACGGCACGGCGCCGAGATCCGCTTTGACAGCCGCCCGGGGCAGGGCAGCGAGTTCTACTTCGATCTGGAGCGGCAGAGCGCGCGAAACGTCGCCTGAACCGGCCGGCGCCGCCGCACAACTTGACCTTTCCCGCCCGGCCCTGCATTTGCGGGGCACAGACTTTTCCGCATCCGGCAGGACGCCGGCGACAGGAGGACAAGCCGATGACCCAGCTTCGCAAGATCCTTCACGTCGAGGATGATGCCGACATTCAGGAAATCGCCGCCATCGCACTGGAAGCCGTGGGCGGGTTCGAGATCGTGCAGTTCACCTCGGGCGCAGAGGCGATTGCGGCGGCGCAGGGCCACGCCCCGGACCTGTTCTTGCTGGATGTGATGATGCCCGGACTTGGCGGCGAGGAGACCTTGCTGGCGCTGCGCGCGCTGCCGGGGCTGGCCGAGGTGCCGGCGATCTTCATGACCGCCAAGGCGCTGGAGGCGGATGTGCGGGCGCTGTGCGAGTTGGGGGCGCTTGGGGTGATCACCAAGCCCTTCGACCCGATGAGCCTTGCGGGCGAGATCAGGGCGCTGTGGCGCGCCTCGGGCCGGGCCTGAGCAAGCGCCGTGATCAGTGTCCGGCCTCGGCCAGGATCAGCGCCATCTCTCCCAGCATGTCATCGGTGAGCGAAATCACCATGCGTATGGTCGTCGGCGGCTCGCTGCGGTCAAGGAAATCGGTCACGGCAAGCTCCACCCGCTGGCTGAGCATGCCGAGGTCGGCAAAGCCAAGCGTCGCGGCCACGCCAACCGTCTTGTGCGCGGCAAAGCAGATCGCGCGCACGGCTTCCACGCGCTCTGCCTCGGGCAGGCCCGCTTCGAGGCGGTCACGCAGCGCCTCGCACTCTGCCATGCGGGCTTCGAGAACGTCGAGGAAGCGGATGCGCAGCGCCGACAGCCTGCTCGCAATCATGCTGCGGGTATCAGGGGACACTGAGTCACGCTCCAAGGGCACTCTCCACGGCTTACCCTAACGTTAACTCGGGGCAGCGGCGGCATCAAGCCAGTCTGAACTGGCTCCAATGCTCGCCCGACCGCCCGTCTTCGGCCTTCGGGGCATCCTGCTCGGCGCTTTCGATGGCCACATACAGCGCATCGACCGCACCCCGCCCGGCCCGCACCAGCCCGACCCGCACCGGCGAGCCGACCCGGAGGCGGAATTTCAGCGGCACGCCGCGGCTGTTGGTCAGCGCCATCTCCTCGACGATCAGGTTGGCCGTGCCCTCGATCACCTCGAGGTCCAGCGCCCCGCGGCCATGCGCGACACAGACATAGACCCCATTGCCGGCATAGGCGACAAAGCGTTCATGCGAGCGCAGGGCGGTCGAGACCGCCTCGGCCACGTCGGTCAGCAGGTAGCGGAAGTCGATCGGCGAGGTCGACGCATAGATCGTCTCGATGCCCACGACCTTGAAGGCGAAGATCGAGGTGGCGAAGAGGCCGCTGCGCGACAGCTGCAGCAGGTAGTTCTCCAGCGCCTGCAGGTCGATCACCGCATCCACATCGGGGATCGAGATCGGCTCGTTCAGGTCGACGAAGCGCTCACGCTCCAGTTGCGCGCGCAGGGTTGCCACGGCCGAGCGGTTCTCGGTCAGCGCCCGCTCGCTCTCGACCATCTTCGAGGCGAGGCGGATGCGCGCGCCAAGCTCGACCGGATCGAAGGGCTTGGTCACATAGTCGGTGGCCCCGGCCGAGAAGGCGCGGTCGATATAGGACTTTTGCGACATTGCGGTGATCATCACGATCGGCGCCGCGGCATAGACCGGGTTGCGGCGGATCGCGCGGCACAGGTCAATCCCGTCGACTTCGGGCATCTGTATGTCCAGCAGGAAACAGTCGAACGGGATCCGCGTGGCGGCAATCTGCTCCAGCGCCTGCGCGGCAGAGCCTGCCACCGTCAGATCCGCAAAGCCCGCGGCGCCAAGGCTGGCCGACAGCAGTTCCAGGATCATCTCGTCGTCATCGACAGCCAGAATGCGCATTTCTCGACCTTCCTTGTCCGGGACACCAATGGTCCGGGCCCCGCGGCAGGCCCGGCCGGATCCATATCCCGCCTGTTCTTCATCCTCAGATTGAGCGGCGATTGGGGCGACAATGTGACGTTCATGATGAATCGTCGTGGCTTTGCCGAGGCACGTCCCGGATCACCCGCCGCAATGGCGCGCATCGCTCTCGAGCGCAGTTTAAACGAATCTTCAGTCCGTGGCGAGAGGGTCAGCAGCGACGGGCGCCCAAGGCCGGCCGTCATCGATTCGCCCCGCGCCGACGCGCGCCCCAGCTGGAGACGCCGCCGCATGACTACGCAGACCCGCGTGCTGATCGTTGATGACAGCCCGACGATCCGCAGCCTGATCCGCCGCCGGCTTGACAGCGACCCGCGCATCCTTGTGGTGGGCGAGGCATCGGACCCGTTCGAAGCGCGCGAAAAGATCAAGACGCTGAGCCCCGATGTGCTGACGCTGGACGTCGAGATGCCGCGGATGAACGGGATCGAGTTTCTGGAAAAACTGATGCGCCTGCGGCCGATGCCGGTGGTGATGATCTCGACCGAGACGCATCGCGGATCGGCCGCCGCGATCGAGGCGCTGGCGCTTGGCGCGATCGAGTGCATCGGAAAGCCCGCCGCCGACCGCCTGCCCGAAGGCTTCCTGCATCTCGCCGATCTGCTTGTGGTTGCCTCGCGCGCGCGGGTGCGCGAGCCCGGCCCCCGCGCCATTACCGCCCCGCCCGGCGATTTTCGCTGGAACGGCCGCTACGTGCTGATCGGCTCTTCCACCGGCGGCGTCGATGCGCTCGAAACCGTGCTCAAGGGCTTCCCGCAAGACTGCCCGCCGACCCTGATCACCCAGCACATGCCCGAGGGGTTCCTGGCCAGCTTCGCGCAGCGCCTTGCCCCGCGGATCGCGCCGAAGATCGCGCTGGCCACCGATGGTGCGCCGCTGCTCGCCGGGCATGTCTACCTGGCCCCGGGCGGCGAGGCGCATCTGACGCTGACCGCCGGCGAGCCGCCGCGTTGCCGGCTGATGCAGGGCGACAAGCGCAGCGGCCATCGCCCCTCGGTCGATGTGCTGTTCGAAAGCGCCCGGCCCCTTGCCGCAAGATGTGTCGCCGTGATCCTGACCGGGATGGGCCGCGACGGGGCCGATGGCATGGCCGTGCTGCGCCAGGCCGGCGCCCGCACCCTCGCGCAGGACGAGGCGAGCTCGGTGGTGTTCGGCATGCCCCGCGTCGCGCTGGAAATCGGCGCGGCCGAACGCGCGGTGCCGCTGGGGCGGATCGCGGGGGAAATCCTGGCTCTGGCCGGCAAGGATTCGGCGGCGCGGGAAAGGATCGCGCGATGACCCATGCCCCGCGCCACGCCGCCGAGGAACGCCCGCGCCACATCACCCAGGGCGAATACGCGGTGGGGGACGGCCCACATGGCTCGATCAGCACCATCCTCGGCTCCTGCGTTGCCACCTGCCTCTATGATCCGGCCGGCAGGTTCGGCGGCATGAACCATTTCCTGCTGCCCGAGGGCACCGGATCCGGCGCGCCGGCGGCAAGTTTCGGCATCAACGCGATGGAGCTGCTGATCAACGCGCTGATCAAGGCCGGCGCGCAGCGCTCGCGCCTGGAGGCCAAGGTCTTCGGCGGCGCAAGGATGATTGCCGGCCTGTCGGATGTCGGCGCGCGCAATGCCGAATTCGTTCTGGATTTCCTGCGCCGCGAAGGGATCGCCTGCACCGGCCAGAGCCTTGGCGGCACCCAGGCGCGCCGTGTGCAGTTCTGGCCCGCCGAGGGTCGCGCCCGCCAGAAACTGCTGGGCGAGGCGACGGTGATCGAGACGGTCCCGGCAGCCAAGCCCGGCAATGAGGTAGAGCTGTTCTGACCCGCCCTGCGGCACGGTGCGGCGCAGTCTTCTTGGTGCGGATGCAAGGGACGCAAACGCTGGAGCGCCCCTATCCCCCGTCGGGCGCAGGGCTCTGCGCCTCTGTGCCGCGCCGACCCGGCCGCGCGGCGCAAGAGCTTCTCGGCGCCAATACCTGACGCTGTCGCCCGGCAAATCTTGCGAGAGCTTATTGAAGCCTGCAGGCGCCAGCGCGCAGTCCTGCGGCCACCCCCCCCGCCACCTCGACACGCTATTGGAGATGGGCAAGCGCTTCTGAGCAGAGCCAGAGACTTGCAAAGCCCGGCCTTCGGAGCGGAGCGCGGCCGTCATGAACCTTCCCGGCGCCCGGAGTGTTGGCATTTGTTCGGACGACCTGGGAAAAAGTCGATCAAGAGCCACGGGCGTAGCAAGGCGTTGCAACTGCGGCTGGCGCAGTGTTGCCCCACTGCCGCAGTCTTTTCCAATGCCAGCCTGGTGCGGAAGCGTCCCGCGCTCAGACAGGCAAGCTTGCAACCGCCTCCCCGCAGCTCCGCCCGGGCCAGAGCACCCTGCACGAGTCTCTCGGCAGCCGGAAGCGGGGTCCTCCGGTGGCACCCCGCAGCCCCTCCGAAAGCTGCCTGGAAACGCCGGGCGCTGCAGAGTCCGGAAGCGCCGGCGCGCAGGGTTCTTCGGCCATACCGGCTGCCAGACAGAGATCCTGCACGGTGCCGAACCGTTCTGGAGAGTCTAGGCGCCTGCCAACTCCACACCTTCACCCACCGCCCCAGCGCCACCGCGCGCTTCGCACGCCTTCCGGGCGCTCGGGCTGCGGGGCCGGGGCCGCCGCGCGACCTTGCAGCCCTCGGGTGCGACCCGAAGCACAATCCCGAAGCACGGGGACGTCGCCCCTCATACCCCTGCTCTCGCCCCCGTCACGCCAGCCTCAGAACCACACGATCTCGCCCTGCGTTTCGGGCTGGCGCACCGGGGGCGGTGCCCCGGGCGCGAGGTTGGTCACAAGCTCATGCATTCGCAGACGCGACAGGATCGGCACCGCGTGCAGGCACACATTCGGCGGCATCTCGCCCGAGACGGCCGCCATCAACCGCCCCAGATCCTCAAGGCTCTGGGTGATACGGTCGATGCCCTGCAGCCCGCGGATCGCCTCGATGTCGGTATGCTCGGCGAAATGGCACAGCGATAGCGCGGTCTGCACCCCGGCCGAGATTTGGGCGAGGGTGTCAAGCTCATCGGCGACGCGCTGTGCCAGCGCATCCAGCGGCAGATCGCGGTGCGGAAGGCCCGCAGTGACCGCGCAGCCGGGTTGCTCGGTGGCGCCGTGGGCCGCGGGCTGTGCCTGGGCACCGCGAGAGCGGGGGGAGGGCTGATGTTTCACAGCCGCCCCACGACCGCTTCGATGCAGCTGCGCAGCTCTTGCGGCAGGAAGGGCTTCTTGAGGAAGTTGTTCATGCCGAGCCGCTTCCCGTTCTCGACAAGCTCGCGGTCGGCGCGGCCGGTGATCAAGATGAAGCCGACCCCCTTGGTGCGCGGGCTACCGCGCAGCGCCTGCAGCAGTTGCAGACCGTCCATCCCCGGCATGTTGTAATCCGAGATCACCAGATGCACCGGCGCCTTTTCGATGGAGGCCAGTGCGCCCGGGCCATCGCTGGCATAGCCGACCTGGCGGATACCCATCGCATCGAGCGCCTGGGTGATGAGACCGCGGCTGGTGGACATGTCATCCACCACCATGATCCGCAGCTGGTCCCTGAGTGCCATGCCTTGCCCCTTGCTATTTATGTCCTGCCGCAGAGGGCAGGCGATAGGTGGTGATGCCGGCGGTGACGAAGCGCGAGAGCGGCGCAACCGGAACCCGCTCGGAATGGCCGACGAACAGCCAGCCGCCCGGTGCCAGCGCCTCGGCGAACCGTTTCCAGAGCCGGTCCTGCGCCTCGGCGTCGAAATAGATCACCACGTTGCGGCAGAAGATCGCGTCGAAAGGCGAGCGCATCGGCCAGGGCGCGTGCAGGTTCAGCTCGAGAAAGCTGACCAGAGACCGCGCCGCGGGGATCAGCCGGAACTGCCCGCCGGCGGATTCGAAGAAGCGCTTGCGCAAGCCGGCGTCCACGCCCGAGACCATCTGCGCGTCATAGGTCGCGCTTCGGCCCTTTTCCACGACCAGCGGGTCGATATCGGTCGCCAGGATCCGCAGGTCATGGCTCGCCGCGTCCGGCATCAGGTCGAGGATCGTCATCGCCATCGACCAGGCTTCCTGCCCGTTCGAACAGCCAGCCGACCAGAGGCGGACCCGGCCGCCGGCCCGTGCCCTGGCCAGAAGCGGCGGCAGAACCTCGCTGCGCAAGGTGTCGAAGTGATGCGTCTCGCGGAAGAAATGCGAGACATTGGTGGTCAGTGCCGAGATCATCCGGCGCCGCTCTTCCTGCCCCGCATCGCTTTGGACGAGCGCGAGGTAGCTGTCATAGTCCGGCAGATCGAGCGCGCGCAGGCGTTTGGCCAGCCGCGACTGCACCATGCTGGTCTTGCCGGGCGCGATCACGATCCCGGCCTCGGCATGGGCGATGCGGGCGATCGCGGCCATCTGCGCACCATCGGGAAGGCTGGCGCCGCCGGAATGGGGGGAGATGGTGGTCATGCGGCCTCGGTCTGATAGGTCGGCAGCACGGCCGAAAGGTCGAGCACCCGGATCATCCGCCCGTCGACGATGGTCAGCGCCTGCACGAAGCTATGCGCCAGATCTGCGGCAAGCTCGGGCGGCGGCTGCAATGCGGTGCGGGGTAGGGCAAGGATGTCCGACACGGCATCGACCAGCAGGCCGACGCTCTGCCCGCCGGCATGCACCACGATGATCACATTGCGGGCGTCGCCCTCGACCGGTGGCATCCCCAGCCGCGAGGCCAGGTCGATCACCGGCAGCACCGTGCCGCGCAGGTTGATGACCCCGCGCATGAAGGGCGGCGAATGCGGCAGGGGGGTCGCGCGGGTCCAGCCGCGGATCTCGCGCACCGACATGATATCGACGCTGTATTCCTGTTCGGCGAGGCGGAAGGACAGCAGTTCGACTTCGGTGCTGGACTGGGATCTGGTCTCGATCATGATGTCATCCTGCAAGGGCCAAGAGGGGGTCGGCAGTGCGGGTGCGGCCGGTCGCATTCTCGACGAGGTCGCCCGGGTCAAGGATCAGCGCGATCTGGCCGTCGCCCAGAATGGTGGCGGCGGCGACCCCGGCGATGTTGCCATAGCTGTGCTGCAACCCCTTGATCACCACCTGCCGCTGCTCGAGGATCTCGTCCACGACCAGCGCGGCGCGGCTGCCATCTTCTTGCGCGGTCAGCAGCACGATGCCGCCCTCGTAGCTGCTCTTGGGTCCGCGATAGGCAAGTTCGGTGCCAAGGTCGAACAGCGGGACAAAGCCGCCGCGGATGTGAATCACGCTGGTTTCGGGGCCGAGCGAGCGGATATCCTCTGCCGCAAGGGTTGCGGTCTCGACGATCGAGGAGAGCGGAATCACCAGCGTTTCGCCGGCAACGCGCACCACCATGCCGTCCAGCACCGCCAGTGTCAGCGGCAGGCTGATCGAGAATCTGGTGCCGCGGCCCCGCTCTGAGGTGATTGCGATGCGCCCGCCAAGGGCGCCGATCGCCTGTTTCACCACATCCATGCCCACACCGCGACCGGAGAGGGCCGAGACCTGGGTGGCGGTGGAAAACCCGGGCAGGAACAGCAGGTTGTCGATCTCGGCATCGGACAGTACCGCATCGGGCGGGATCAGTCCCTTGCGGATGGCGATTTCGCGCACCCGGGGCCGGTCGATTCCCGCGCCGTCATCGGCGACCTCGATCACGACCCGGCCCGAGCGATGCTGGGCCGAGAGGGTGACCACGCCCTCCGCGGGCTTGCCGGCCTCGCGGCGGCGGTCGGGGGTTTCCAGCCCATGATCGACGGCATTGCGGATCATGTGGGTCAGCGGATCGGCAAGGCGCTCGATCACCGTCTTGTCCACCTCGGTGCCCTCGCCCTCGCTGCGCAGCCGCACCTCCTTGCCGACGGCGGCCGAGGCTTCGCGCACGATCCGGGCCATGCGCTGGAACAGCGGCTTGACCGGCTGGGCGCGGATCATCATCACGCTGTCCTGGATGTCGCGGGTCAGCATCATGAAGGCTTCGAGCCCGTTCATCACCGCCGAGTTCGCCGGCAGCCCGGCCTCGGTCACGCTTTGCGCCAGCATGGCCTGGTTGATCACCAGCTCGCCCACAAGGTTCACCAGCCGGTCGATGCGGTCGAGATCGACGCGCACGGTGGCGGCGGTCGCCTCGGCCGGCGCGGCTGCAGCGGCGGCCACGACGGGCGCGGCCAGTGCGGCGAGCCGGTCGGGCGCCGGGTCTGCGGGGCGTTCGGCGGGCGGGCTCGCGACAGGCAGGATCTGCAGGGCGGGAACCACCGGCGCGGGGGCGACGGGGACCGGATCGGGCGCGGTGGAGAGGCTGGGCGGCGGCGCGGCGGGGGAAGGCGCAGTCTCTGGCTCTGCCTCGGGTTCGGGCGCCGCCAGCTCAAGCTCAGCGGCCGGTTCCTGCGTTTCGGTGATCGTGATCTCGGCCACATCCTCGACGAAGTCGAACACCGCGCGGATGTCGCCTTCCTCGATCTCGCCGGTCAGCTCCACCGTCCAGCTGAGGCAGGAGGTCTCCGGCATCAGCGCGTCCAGATCGGGCAGGGCGGACAGGTCGCAGGTGATGCTGGCGGTCCCCAGATCAGCCAGGGCGCGCAGCAGATGGAAGGGCTCGTTGCCCGAGGCATAGAGCGCGTCTTGCGGGCGCAGGCGCACGGTCCAGCCGCGACCCTCCGCGTCGGCCAGATCGCTCAGATCCGGCAGCCCCAGATCGAAGCTGAGGCCCAGCGGTGCGAACTCGACCTCTTCCTCCTCGGCCTCGGGCGCGCGCTCGCCCATCAGCGCCTCGAGGGCGATCAGCAGGGTCTCGGAGCCGGGCGGCGAGCCGCTGGCATCGTCGCGGGCAAGGCGCACATGGTCGGCCAGCATGTCGACGGCCTGGAAGAACAGCTTCATCGCCTCATGGTCCACGACCAGCCGGCCGCAACGCAGCTCGTCCATCACCGTTTCGAAACGATGCGCGAAAGAGACAAGCGCCGTCAGCCCGAAGGCCCCCGCGCCGCCCTTGATCGAGTGGACGGCGCGGAACACCACGTTGATGGTCTCGGTGTCCTGCGTGCCATCGCCTTCCAGATGGTCCGCCATCACCGACAGCGCGTCTTGCAGGCTCTCCAGAAGTTCCTCGCACTCGACAAAGAACGAGGCGCGGATTTCTGCCATCGGGTCATGTGCCATGCGACTGTGCCTTCTCTACCCGGTGACCATCTGCAGCGCCTTGACCAGCTTGGGCGGATCGAAGGGCTTCACGATCCAGCCGGTGGCGCCGGCCGCGCGGGCGCGGGCCTTCAGCTCCGGCGCGCTTTCCGTGGTCAGCACCAGAATCGGGGTGCCGCGGTGCCGGTCCTGGCCGCGCACCGCCTCGATGAAGCCGAACCCGTCGAGCCGGGGCATGTTGATGTCGGAGATGATGGCGTCGGGGGCGATCCCCTCCAGCACCTCGAGCCCGTGGACGCCATCCTCGGCCAGGTGCAGCGTGAAGCCGGCATCGGTCAGCGCCAGCTTCAGCATGTCGCGGATGGTGCGGCTGTCATCGACGGCCAGGATGGTCAGGCTCATGCCCCACCCTCCGATTCGAGTTGTGCCGGCGCGAGCCCGAACATCGCCACCGCATCCTCGAAGGCCTGCGAGCGGGGGCTGATGCGCATCCTATGCCCGGCGGCGCGCCAACTGGCGGCGGCGGCCAGCAGCACCTGCAGGCACAGGCCCCCCAGATGGGCGACGTTGCCCGCGTCGAGGTCCAGCGCCTGGCCCTTGCGGGCGCGGATCGCTTCGGAGAGAGGGCTGGCCGCCGGCAGATCGAGCCGGGGCGCAAGTTGAAGCGGCACCGTCGTGGCACCAGCCCTGCGAAATTCGGTCGTCGCGTTCACCTTGTCCCCCTCCGTCCGTTCGGGTGAGACAAGGGTTAGGGGCGGCGGGTTAAGATAGGTTTGACGGCAACCTCAGTTTTCCTGGCGCGGGCCAGCCCCCATCCGCCGCGCCAGATAATGGGCGCAGCCGGTCAGGGCGGCGAAGTCATCCTCGATCACCGAGACCGGGAAATCGGCCATCAGCGGCGCGAAGCGGCCCTTGTCGCGGAAGGCCTCGGCAAAGCCGAACTCCCCCAGCCAGGGCGCCAGCGCCCGGGCCATGCCGCCGATCAGATGGACGCCGCCGAAGGGCAGGTGGATCAGCGCCAGATCGCCCGCCACCGCGCCCAGCATCCGCACCGCCGTGGCTACGGTCTGCCGGGCCCGCTCCTCGCCCGCCTCCAGCGCCGCCAGGACCCCGGCCGAATCGCGGGTGCCGGTCTCACCGGCCTCCGCCGCGGCCCAGGCGTCGATATGGGCAATGCCGCGGCCCGACAGCACCTCTTCCACGCCGGGAAAGCCATGCTCCTGCGCGACGAAGCGCGACAGCCGCAGGTCGGCCTCGCTGCGCACCGGCAAGGTGACGTGCCCGCATTCCGAGGGCACCACCACGCGCCCGCCCGGCGCCTCATGCACCGGGGCGGCGTTGAAGCCGGTGCCGACGCCGATCACCAGTTGCGAGCCGCCTGCCTCTGCCGCCGCCGAGATGATCGTCCGGTGCGCCCCCGGCGCCAGATGGCCAAGCGCATGGCCCTGCGCCTGCAGGTCGTTCAGCACGGCAACCGTCCGCGCGCCCGTCGCCGCGGCCAGCCCCGCCCCGTCCATCGCCCAGTCGAGGTTGGTCAGCCGCCCGACCCCGCCGCGCACCGGCCCTGCCACGGCCACGCAGGCCCCATCCGGCACGGCGCAGCCCTCATCGGCGCGGAACTGCGCCAGCACCGCATCCAGCCCCGCAAAGCCGCTATTGCTGTAGCGGCGCACCGTACCCGGCACGATCCGCCCGGCGCGCGCCAGCGCAACGCGGGTATTGGTGCCACCGACATCGGCAACGAGGCATAGCGGGGCGTCGGTCATCAGGGTCTCCGGGTCAGGGCATCTGTAAGGGCAAGATAGGATGCCTTGGGCTGGCGTGACAGGGTTTCGAAGTCGACATGCACGAGGCCGAAGCGCTTGTCATAGCCATCGGCCCATTCGTAATTGTCCAGCAGCGACCAGCAGAAGAAGCCCCTAAGGTTCACGCCCGCCTCTCGCGCCCGCCTCGCCGCCGCGAGATGGTCGTCCATGAAGGCGATGCGCTCGGCATCATGGATGGTGCCGTCCACGATCCGGTCCGGCCAGGCCATTCCGGTCTCGGTCACATGGATCGGCAGGTCGCCGACCATTGCGCCGGTGCGCAGCAGGAACTGCTCGAGCCCCGCCGGATAGATCTCCCAGCCCGAACCGGTCTTCGGGCCGCTCCCCGGCACCTCGCGCGATGCAGGCCAGGGCTGGCCTGGCGCCGCCTCATGGAAGCGGCGGGTGTAGTAGTTCACCCCCAGCCAGTCCAGCGGCTGCGCGATGCGGCCCATGTCGCCCTGCCAGCCGCGCGGCAGATGCGGCTCCAGCCCCTCCAGCGCCTCGGCGGGGTAGGTGCCTTGGGTGAGCGCCTCCAGGAACCAGCGGTTGAAGATTGCGTCCTGCCGGGCCGCTGCCGCCTGATCCTCGGGCGCCTCGCTCGCTGGCGCACAAACCTCCATGTTCAGCACGATCCCCAGATCCCGGTGCCCGTCGGCGCGCAGCGCCTGCACCGCCGTGCCATGCGCCAGCAGCACATGGTGCATGGCATGGGTTGCGGCGCGGATGTCGCGCAGGCCGGGCGCGTGGAGCCCCAGGAAATGCGACAGCCAGGCCACGCACCAGGGCTCGTTGATGGTGGCGGTGGCGGTGATCCGGTCCCCCAGCCGCCCCATCACCAGCCGCGCATAATCGGTGAACCAGCCCGCCACATCCGGGTTGGTCCAGCCGCCGCGCATCGCGAGGTCCGAGGGCATGTCCCAGTGATAGAGCGTCAGCCAGGGCTGCAACCCCCGCTCCAGCATCCCGTCCACCAGCCGGTCATAGAAGTCCATCCCCTCGGCATTCACGGGCCCGCGCCCCTCGGGCAGCACCCGCGCCCAGTTGACCGAGAAGCGGTAGGCGTCGAAATTCCCGTCCCGCACCAGATCGAGGTCCTCGGGCCAGCGGCTGACATGCTCGCAGGCGCGGGCCCCGTCCTTGCCCCGGATCACATTGCCCGGCGTCGCGGCGAAGGTATCCCAATGGCAGGGGCCGGCGCCGCCAAGCGCCGAGCCCTCGATCTGATAGGCCGAGGTGGCGGTGCCGAAGACGAAGCCTTCGGGGAAATCGCCTCTACGGAAGCGCATGGTCAACTCCTTGCGGCGAGGGCGGGGGATCGCAGTTGCGGGGCAGGGCCAGTCGATTGGCCCACCACCAGCGTCGCCTCCATCAGCCGGCTGCGCGGGGCGTGCTCGGGATCGGCGACCAGCTCCAGCAGCATCGCCGCCGCCAGCCGTCCCGCCTCGCGCACCGAAGACCTTGTGGCGGTGAAGATCGGGTCGGCCCCATCGCCATTGCTCAGATAGCCAAGGTCATCGTCATGGGTCACGATCGACACGTCGCGCCCCATCTTCAGCCCGGCATCCTCGATGGCACGCCGCACGCCAAGCGCCGAGATCATCGAGGCGGTCAAGAACGCGGTCGGCGGATCGGCCAAGCGCAGCATCTGCGTCGCCGCCTCATGCCCGTAGCTCTCCGTCATCTCGGCGGAGCGCATCAGCGCCGGATCGGATGCCACGCCGCGCGCCTCCAGCGCCGCCTCGTAGCCCCGGCGGCGGCGATGCGCGAAATCCATCTCCTCCAGCCCGTTGACCAGCGCGATGCGCCGATGCCCGAGGTCGAGCAGGAAATCGGTCGCCCGGCGGAAGGCGCGGGTGTTGTTCACGTCGAGCCAGGAATAGGGCAGGGCGACCCCGCTGGCGCGGCCATGCACCACGAAGGGCAGCCCCAGTTCGGTCAGCAGCGCAATCCGCGGGTCGTTCAGCTCCGGCCCGTGGACCAATACCCCGTCCACGTTCCGCTTGGCGGCGATGTCGCGATAGGTGCGCGCCTCGCGGTCGTCATCGACCACCGACAGGATCATGTCATAGCCCGCCGCCGCATAGGTCTCACCGGCGCCGGCGATGAAATCGGCAAAGACCGGGTTCACGATCTCATGCCGGGTCGAGACCGGGATCACATGGCCAATGGCCATCGCCCGCCCCGTCGCCAGCCCCTTGGCGCGGGTGCTGGGGCGGTAATGGTGCAGCAGCGCCGCCTCATGGACCCGCCTGCGCGTCGCCTCGCCCACCTCGGGATAGCCGTTCAGCGCCCGGCTGACCGTGGTCTGCGACAGGCCGAGGATCTGGGACAGTTCCTTGAGGTTCATGCGGCTACCCAAAGCGCTTTGGTGATGGAACTGGAGCCTAGGGCCGCGCGTCCTCCGCGTCAATTCCCCGCAGATCCTGAAATTTTCTGCATGTGCATAAGGAACTTCTGCAAGAGCAAGCGGCTTGCAACCGGGCGTTGACAAGCCTTCCGATCCGGGTGATCTTCGCCCTTGTCAAAGCGCTTTGGCTGATCTGGGCCGCAGCGCGCTGTCTGGGAGGATGGAATGAAAGCTGGCCGTTCCGCAGGGATTGCCCTGCTCGCGCTTACCGTCGCCGCCGCGCCGCAGGGGGCCACCGCGCAGGACCTGGTCTTCGCCCCCGGCGAGGATCCGCGCTTCGACTGGGCCAGCTACGAGGCATTCAAGCAAGACCTCTCGGGCCAGACGCTCAGCATCTTCGGCCCCTGGCTCGGCCCCGACAAGGAGCTGATGGACAGCATGGTGGCCTATTTCGCCGCCGCCACCGGCGCCGATGTGCGCTATTCCGGCTCCGACAGCTTCGAGCAGCAGATCGTGATCGACACCGGCGCCGGCAGCCCGCCCGACATCGCCGTCTTCCCGCAGCCCGGCCTTCTCTCCGACCTCGCCCGCCGCGGCCACATCACGCCGCTGGGGCAGGAAACCTCCGACTGGGTGCTGGAAAACTACGCCGCCGGCCCATCCTGGGTGGACCTTGGCACCCATACCGGCCCGGACGGCGCCGACGCCTTCTACGGCCTGATCTACAAGGTCGACCTGAAATCCCTCGTCTGGTTCGTCCCCGAGAATTTCGAGGATGCCGGCTATGAGATCCCTCAGACGATGGAAGACCTCAAGGCCCTGACCCAGCAGATCGTGGACGAAGGCGAAACCCCCTGGTGCATCGGCCTCGGATCAGGCGCTGCCACTGGCTGGCCCGCGACCGACTGGGTCGAGGATCTGATGCTGCGCCTCAACACGCCCGAGGATTACGACGCCTGGACGCGCGGGGAACTGCCCTTCGACGACCCGAAGGTTCTGGCCGCCATCGAGGAATTCGGCTGGTTCGTGCGCAACAACGATTTCGTGCAGGGCGGCGCCGGTGCCGTCGCCTCCACCGATTTCCGCGACAGCCCCAAGGGCCTGTTTGCCTCGCCGCCCGGCTGCTACATGCACAAGCAGGCCTCGTTCATCCCCTCCTTCTTCCCCGAGGGCACTGAGGTCGGGCTCGACGCCGACTTCTTCTACTTCCCCGCCTATGAGGGTCAGGATCTTGGCAAGCCGGTCCTCGGCGCCGGCACCACCTTCGCCATCACCCGCGATACCGAGGCGGCACGCGCCTTCATCGAATTCCTGAAAGCCCCGATCGCGCATGAGGTCTGGATGGCGCAATCGGGCTTCCTGACCCCGCTGAAGACCGCCAATCCCGAGGTCTATGGCGACCCGACCCTGCGCAAGATGGCCGATATCCTGCTGGCCGCCGACACTTTCCGCTTCGACGGGTCGGACCTGATGCCGGGCGCAGTGGGGGCCGGTGCCTTCTGGACGGGCATGATCGACTATGCCGGCGGCGCCGATGCCGCCGAGGTCGGCGCGACGATCCGCAAGACCTGGGACTCGCTGAACTAGGCAGGGGGCCCGCATGGAACAGCTGGCCTTCGCCTCTGCCACCATCGTCATCGGCATCTTCGGCTGCGTCCTGTGGTTCTGGGGCAGCAACTGGCTGCTGGACCGGGCGCTGCCGCCGCGCGGGCCGAACGCGGCGCGCAATATCGGGCGGGCGGCGCGGCTGCGGCCCTGGCTGTTCCTCGGCCCCGCGCTGCTGGTGTTGGGGGTGTATCTGGTCTGGCCGGTGTTCCTGTCGGCCTGGCTGTCGCTGCATGACGCGGCGGGGCAGCGCTTTGTGGGCCTCGGCAACTGGCGCTGGCTGATCGCCGATGACAAGTTCCGCGAGTCCATCGTCAACAACCTCTTGTGGCTGCTGGTCGTGCCCGCCGCCGCCACGCTCTTCGGCCTGATCGCCGCCAGCCTGACCGACCAACTGCGTTGGGGCAACCTCGCCAAGTCGCTGATCTTCATGCCGATGGCGATCAGCTTCATCGGCGCCTCGGTGATCTGGAAGTTCATCTACGATTTCCGCGGCGAGGGGCAGGCGCAGATCGGCCTGCTGAACGCCGTCGTCGAAGGCTTCGGCGGCACGCCGCAGACATGGCTGACGCTGACCCCTTGGAACAACCTGATGCTGATGGCGGTGCTGATCTGGATCCAGACCGGCTTTGCCATGGTGATCCTGTCCGCGGCCATGCGCGGCATCCCCGAGGAAACCGTGGAGGCGGCAGTGCTGGATGGCGCCTCGCCCCTGCAGATCTTCTTCAGGATCAAGGTGCCGCAGATCTGGGGCACCATCGCCGTGGTCTGGACCACGATCACCATCCTGGTGCTGAAGGTCTTCGACATCGTGCTGGCGATGACCAATGGCCAATGGGGCACCCAGGTGCTGGCCAACCTGATGTTCGACTGGATGTTCCGCGGCAATGACACCGGCCGCGCCTCGGCCGTGGCGCTGGTCATCATGCTGCTGGTCACGCCGATCATGATCTGGAACATCCGCACCGCGCGGCGCGAGGGGATGTGATGGAAGGCATGGCCGGAACCCGATCGCGCCTGACCTGGGCGGTGAACCTTGCGGCGCTGCTGCTGGTGGTGCTGTGGACGATCCCGACGCTGGGGCTGCTGATCTCTTCCTTCCGCGACCGCGACCAGATCGCCGCCTCGGGCTGGTGGCGCGCCGCGCTGTCGGCCGAGCAGAACGAGATCTTCCGCGCCCCGCCGCCCGAAACGGCGGTGCCCGAGGGCCCACTGTGGGTGCTGGACGGCAACGTGTTCGGCGAGGCCGGCGGCAGCGTCGCCGCCTTCGGCCTGTCGGCGCGCGAGCCCAAGGCCTTTGCCCCGGGCGAGACCGCGACGGGCCGGGCGGGCGACACTCTGACCGTGGCCAAGGACGGCGCCTTCCGCATCACCTACCCCGAGGCGCCAGAGGCCGGGCGCGGCGACCGCGTCTTCGTGACCACCACCACTCCGCCGCGGCTGACGCTGGAGAATTACGAGACGGTCATCGTCGCGCAAGGCCTCGGTCGGGCGTTCCTCAACACCTTCACCGTGACGATCCCGGCCACGGTGATCCCGATCCTGATCGCAGCCTTCGCCGCCTATGCGCTGGCCTGGATGCGCTTTCCGGGCCGGGCGCTGATCCTGGCCGGCATCGTCGGCCTGCTGGTGGTGCCCCTGCAGATGACGCTGATCCCGCTTCTGCGCCTGCACAATGCCATCGGGCTCGACAAGGGCTATCTCGGCATCTGGCTGGCGCATACCGCCTTCGGCCTGCCGATGGCGGTGTTCCTTCTGCGCAACTACATCGCCGGCCTGCCGCGCGAGATCATCGAGAGCGCCCGCGTCGATGGCGCCACCGAGTTCGAGATCTTCCGCCGCATCGTGCTGCCGCTGTCCTTTCCCGCCCTCGCCAGCTTTGCGATCTTCCAGTTCCTCTGGGTGTGGAACGATCTGCTGGTGGCGACGGTCTTCCTTGGCAACGCGCCGGACCAGCTGGTGATGACCGGCGTGCTGCGCGAACTCCTCGGCTCGCTCGGGGGCGAGTGGGAGATTCTGGCGGCCTCGGCCTTCGTGTCGATCTCGATGCCGCTGCTGGTTTTCTTCGGATTGCAAAGATATCTCGTGCGCGGCCTGCTGGCCGGCTCGGTGAAAGGTGGATGAGAATGGGCTTCAGGAAAGACCCGGACTGGTGGCGCGGCGCGGTGATCTATCAGATCTACCCCCGCAGCTTTCAGGACGCGAATGGCGACGGCATCGGTGACCTGCTGGGCATCGTCGGCCGCCTGCCGCATATCGCCAGCCTTGGCGCCGATGCGGTCTGGATCAGCCCGTTCTTCCCCTCGCCGATGAAGGATTTCGGCTATGACGTGTCGAACTACCGCGACGTCGATCCGATGTTCGGCAGCCTTGCCGATTTCGACCAGATCATCGCCACCGCCCATGCGCTTGGCCTGAAGGTGATGATCGACCTGGTGCTGTCGCATACCTCGGACCAGCATCCCTGGTTCAAGGAAAGCCGCAGCAGCCGCGACAACCCGCGCGCCGACTGGTATGTCTGGGCCGACCCGAAACCAGATGGCACCGTGCCCAACAACTGGCTGTCGATGTTCGGCGGCACCTCCTGGCACTGGGACAGCCGGCGCCAGCAGTATTACCTGCACAACTTCCTGATCAGCCAGCCCGACCTGAACTTCCACAACCCCGAGGTGCAGGACGCGCTGCTCGACATCGCCCGCTTCTGGCTGGAGCGGGGGGTGGATGGCTTCCGGCTCGATACCATCAACTTCTACATGCATGACCGGCAGCTGCGGGACAATCCGCCGCTGGCGCCAGAGCTGCGCAACGCCAAGACGGCACCGGCGGTGAACCCCTACAACCACCAGCGCCACATCTACGACAAGAACCAGCCGGAAAACATTGATTTCCTGAAGAAACTCCGCACCGTGATGGAGCCGCACAACGCCGCCGCCGTGGGCGAGGTCGGCGACAGCCAGCGTGGGCTGGAGCTTCTGGGCGAATACACCTGCGGCGACAAGCGGATGCAGATGTCCTATGCGTTCGAGTTCCTGTCGGGCAGCGGGCTTTCCGCGCAAACCATCGCCGATGTCTTTGCCGAGGTGGACCGCGTCGCCCATGACGGCTGGGTCTGCTGGGCGTTTTCCAACCATGACGTGGTGCGCCATGTCACTCGCTGGAACCTGAGCCTCGGCTCTGCCCGCACCTATGCCACGCTGCTGACCTGCCTGCGCGGCTCCATCTGCCTCTATCAGGGCGAGGAGCTGGGACTGCCCGAGGCCGAGATCGCCTTCGAGGATTTGCAGGACCCCTATGGCAAGGAGTTCTGGCCCGAGTTCAAGGGCCGAGACGGTTGCCGCACGCCGATGCCCTGGGACGGGAGCGCGGTCAATGCCGGCTTCTCGCCCGCCAAGCCCTGGCTGCCGGTGCCCTCGTCGCACTACCACCTCGCCGTTTCCACGGCCGAGCACGACCCGGCCGCGCTGCTGCACCACTACCGCCGCGCGCTGGCCTTCCGCCGCGGCCATCCGGCGCTGCGCATCGGCGCGATGACCGACATCACCGTGACCGGCGATGTGCTCAGCTTCCGCCGCGAGACCGAGGCGGAGACAATCCTGTGCCTCTTCAACCTGTCGGACGAACCCGCCACCGTGCCCGTGCCCGAAGGCAATTGGGTCACCATCGCCGGCGAGCTGGGATCGGCCCGGCCCTTGCCCGACCACACGCTGCATCTGGGATCATGGCAACCGAGCATCCTGATGCTGGACCGCCACCATCCCGAACGCCACCCCGAACGTCACCACGGAGGACGCGATGGCCGGAGTTGAGCTGCAAGGGATCGGCAAATCCTATGGCGAGGTGCAGGTGCTGGGGGGCATCGACCTGACCATCGCGGCAGGGGAGTTCGTGGTTTTCGTCGGCCCCTCGGGCTGCGGCAAGTCCACCCTGCTGCGGATGATCGCGGGGCTGGAGCGGATCACGGCGGGCACCCTGAGCATCGACGGGCAGGTGGTGAACGACGTGCCGCCCGCGCAGCGCGGCATTGCGATGGTGTTCCAGTCCTACGCGCTCTACCCCCACATGACGGTGCGCGAGAACATGGAGTTCGCGCTGAAGATCGCCCGCAAGTCGAAGGCAGAGATCGCGGCGGCGGTGGAAAACGCCGCCCGCATCCTGCAACTGACGCCGTATCTGGGCCGCCTGCCCAAGGCGCTGTCGGGCGGCCAGCGCCAGCGCGTCGCCATCGGCCGCGCCATCGTGCGCGACCCCAAGGTGTTCCTGTTCGACGAGCCGCTCTCGAACCTCGACGCCGCGTTGCGGGTGGCGACGCGGATCGAGATCGCGCAGCTGAAGGAACGGCTGCCGGGCCGCACCATGATCTACGTCACCCATGACCAGATCGAGGCGATGACGCTGGCCGACCGCATCGTGGTGCTGAACGCCGGCGGCATCGCGCAGGTCGGCACGCCGCTGGACCTCTATGACCGCCCCGACAACGCGTTCGTCGCGCAGTTCATCGGCTCCCCGGCGATGAACCTTCTGCCCGCCACGCTGGTGGGGACGGGGGCGGAGAGCCGCGTGCAACTGCCGGGTGGCGCCGAGGTGACGGTGCCGATTGGCACACCCGCCGCCTTGCAAGGACAGCCGGTCAAGCTGGGCGTGCGCCCCGAGCATCTCGACCTCGCCGCCCCCGGCAGCCCCGCGCTGATCGAGGCGCCGGTGGAGGTGGCCGAAAAGCTGGGCGATGTCACCGTGGTCTATGTCACCATGCCGGGCGAGGCCGAAGCCGTCATCGCCAAGCTGCCCGGCACCGCGCCCGTGGCGCGCGGCGAGCTGCTGCGGCTGGCGGCCGATCCGGCGCGGATGCACCTGTTCCACGAGGGGAAAAGCCTGAGGCGTTGACGCCCCTTACACCGGCTCTGGCAGCGCCCGCCCGGCCTCGGCCAGTTCTGCCTCCAGCGCCTCGCCCCTGCGGCGGAAGCGGCGGGATTTGAGGGTGCGGCCGGCGGCGCGGTGCAGCAGGGCGTTCAGCCAGAGGCGACCGCGCGCATCCAGCACCTCGCCCAGACGGCGGATATAGGGGGCATGGTGGCGGCGGGCGCGGTAGGCCTGCCAGAACAGCGCGGGCGTGAAGCTGCCGTCGCAGGCGGCGGTCAGCAGCGGGGCCAGCAGCTCCATTTCCTCCAGCGCGCCGGCCGGATCGGGGCCGATCCATGGGCAGGGCAGCATGGTCACGAAGCCGCGGGTGAACAGGCTCGCATGCATCGCGTCGGGGTGGTGCTGGGGGTCGTAGATCACATAGACCGGCCCCGCGCCCTCGATCATCTCGGGGGCATAGCCATAGCGGTCGGTAAAGGACAGCCGCCGCTTGGCGCGGAAGCGGTCATCCCAGCCGGTCACGCGCGGGTCCAGCGTCGCCTGCGGCGCGGCCAGGATCACCGTCGCGCCCGGCGCGGTCACCGCATAGGCGGCCGCGGCATAGCCGCCCATCCCCGCGCCCCAGAACACCACGCGGTCGAAATCCTCGAAGAAGGCATCATCCACCTGCCGGTCGAAGAAGCGATAGACGCTGCGGTCGCGGTACCAGCTGTCCTCGAAGGCGATCAGGCACAGGCTCGACCAGCCCTTCGCCTTGGCGATCTGGTGGCCAAGCGGCTTGTGCCCGGGGCGCGCGCGGATCGAGGCCAGCGTTTCGAAAGTGACCAGCAGCACCGGCCCCTCATCGGAAAACAGCGCGGCGTGGCGCTTGCCGAGAGGCTCGAAATAGCCCTCATCCTCGCCAAGCTCGTCCAGCGCCTCGATGAGGTCGAGGTCGGTCTGGTCGGCAAGGTCCAGTGCCATGTCCTGCGCCATCTGCGGGTCGCTCCCTCGTGTCAACGGCTCGGGAGGGCACCGTTCTGGTGCCTTCGCTCTGGTAGCCTTGGTTGAGCGTCATTTCAGCCCGGCAATGGGGCCTTTTCAAGTATGGCACCGGGGTAAAACTGTGGCGAAGTCGAGCAACTTGCCGGCACTGTGCGAAGAGCGTCCCTAATCCCTGTCAGGTGCCGCCACTGTTTCCGCCGCGCGCCGGGCATGGTGCAGGAATATGGCAAGCCGTTCGGGCGACATCGGGCGAGTCGCAGGTGTCAGCAGCAGCCGGCCGAACAGCGCGCGGAACGGCTCCTCGCGCATCAGCGCCGCGAACCGGGCGCGGCGCCAGGCGACCGCAGCCTCATGCAGCGGCCCCAGCACCCGGTCGGCGCGCAGGTCCGCCAGCAGCGGGGCGGCGCGGGCGGCGGCGGGGGCGATGGTGCGGTCTTCCACCGTGTCGAAATTCCGCTCCACCCAATAGGACATGTCGAAGGTCGAGGCCTCGCGGTTCGCCCGCCCGCGCCCGCATTTGACGATGTAGCTTTCCATCGAGCCAAGCGCGTAGTGGTTCAGCTGGAAGGCGCGGTATTGCTGCGGCGAGGGCGGGGTATAGAGCCCGGTCCTCGCATAGCGCGCGGGCAGCGGCGCGCCGGTGCCAGAGGTCCAGACCTGAGCCTCCAGCCGCTCCGGGTCCGGCTGGCGGGGGCGGTGAACGCCGAGGCGGGCGTAGCTTTTATCGTTGCGAAACAGCGTCTTGATCATCGAGGCGCGCCAGGGCCAGGCCATGCCGGGCGGGGCGGCGCGGGTGAACTGCGCCGTCACCGGGGCATCGTCAAACCCGATCACTCCGCCATTGCCGAACAGCCGCCAGGTCATCGCAAAGGCCGTCGCCATCGGGTGGGCCGCCAGCAGCGCATCCAGGGTGCCATCGTCCAGATGGATGGTCACGAACTCGTCGATGTCGATGGGCATCACCCAATCGGCCTGCGCCACCAGCGGGTGACCTTCCGCCGCATTCAGCGCCGCCCATTGCGGGCCCTTGGGGAAGGGGCCCGCCTGCGGCACATGGGTCAGCAGCCCCATCGCCTGCAGCCGGTCCAGCATGACATCGGTGCCATCGCTGCAATCGTTGGAAAACGCCAGCACATCGGTGAAGCCGATGCTGCGATGGAAGGCGAGCCATTCCAGCAGATAGGCACCCTCGTCCTTCACCGTCAGGATCGCCAGCCGCCGCATCTGCCCGCCTTTGCCCGGCCCCAAGCCTTGACTTGGCGGGGCCTAATTGGTTTGTGGCAAAGGAATACTGCACGCGCGAAGGCGCGCCAATGAAAGATCTGCACAGATGACCGATCAGCCGCCCGAAGACGGCTCTGGCAACGGCCAAACCGGGGCGGACAAGGGCACGATCCTGCGCGCCCGCAATGGCGACGTGATCGGCTATGACAGCAGTGGCCTCGTGATGCGCCTGTCCGACAAGGTGATCGCGGACATCGGCCGCCGTCTCGGTGCGCTGCCTGCGGGGGCCGCGCGCGCGGTGCAGGCCGAGGGGCTGGACCCCTCGGTCCTGGGCGACGTCGACGCGTGGAACCTGCGCCAGACCGGTGAGTGGTATGTGTTCTCGGCCAACCTTCCGGGCGAGCAGGGCGCGCGCCAGTACCGCTGCCTGGTGGAAGCCGACAGCGCCGAGGAGCAGGTCAGCATCGTCGCCGATGCGCCGGGCGCTTTGCTGGGGGTCTTTTCGATTGGCGGCGCTCGGGCGACCAAGGCGCTGCCGCGCGTGCCGCGCTTTCCCTACCACATCCTCGCCCCGGCCGACGATATCGGCGCCGTGGGCATGGGCGGCGTCGAACCCGCCCGCACCATGAGCCACCTGAACACCCTGCGCGAGGTGACGCGCGACGCGCTGCTGGCCGAGGTGCTTCTGGCCGACCGCCGCCGCAACCACCGCGCCTTGCCGCTGTACATGGTGCGGGCGGAAACCGATGGCTCGGCTTCGGTTAATGCACTGCGCGAGGGGCAGGCGGTTGCGAACCTCATGACCGCCGCCCGCAGCCTGAAGGCCGCCGCCGACCGCATGGCGAAACCGGCGCGGATCCTGTGCATCCGGCTCGATTACACGCTGGAGGATGTGCAGAGCGATGCGCAGGCCTTCCGCGACGGGATGCTGGCGCTGCTGGATGAGATCACCCAGGGCGTCGGCAAGATGGGCTTCCACAAGCCGGTTTTCCTTGCGACCTTCGATTGCGGCACGCCGGAGCTGTCCGACCACCCGGCGCTACGCGCACAATGGGATCTGGCCTGGAACCACGGCGAGCATGACCTTGTCTTCGCCGCCCCCGGCTATGGCTTCGCGCAGGACGGCTATGGCCGCCCGACGCCCGAGGCGATGCTGCAGATGGCCGAGATGGACGCGCTGGCGGTGACGGCGATCTATGAGGACCGGCCCTGGTTCTGCCCGACCTTCCTGCTGGCCGAACGCGAGGGCGCGCGGCTGATCCGGGTGCGCGCCCGCGCGCTCGGCCCGCTGGTGATCGACGCGGCCGATCCGTTTGGCGCAGGCCCCACGGCGGGCTTCCGGCTGGAGGGGCAGGGCGCCCCCCGCATCACGCAGGTGGCGCTGGCCGAGGATGACCCGCAGGACCTGCTGCTCAGCCTCGATGCCCCCGCGACCGGCGATCTGCACCTGCTCTACGGCTTCGGCGCCGCCCCGCGGAGTGCGGATGATCCGGCGGCCGCCCATCCCGCCGCCGCAGGTGCGCTGCGCGACGACTGGCAGGGCACGGCCGAGGATGGCACGAAGCTGCATCGCTGGGCGCTGCCTTGCGCCCTGCCGGTTCATTGAGGGGGGCGCGGGAATGCTGATCGTTGACGCCCACCTGCCCGCCGCCGCCCTGCTGGGGGCCGAAGCCCCGGCGCTGGCCGCCGCGATGACTTCCGTGGGGGGCAGCTGGTATCAGGCGGCCGCCGACTGGGTGACGCTGGAGGACGGCGCAATTACCGAATGGCGCCCGCGCGCCGGGCAGGGGCTGGCGCTGCCCGCGCAGCCCAATCGAGGCAATGGCAAGCTCACCTCCGCGGGCCTGCGCCTGATCCCCTCCACCAATTGCGGCTTCTGCATCACGGGTGCCGCCGCCGATGCCTCGGACTTCTCCTTCGCCGTGCTCTGCCGCCCGGGCGCCGATGAGCTGCGCACCCTGCTGACGCTGAACCTGCAAGGCACGAAGAACTACCTGTTCCTGTCGCACCAATCCGGGCAGGTCGCGTTCAAGAGCCAGTCGGAGTCGGGCGAAGTCTCGCTCCCCATGCCCGCCGGCACCGACCTCCTCCTCATCGCCGGCTTCTCGCGCGGGCGCTTCTTCCTGCGCGCGGGCGGCGAGCTCGCGCAATCCGCCACCCCGCCCGACACGGCGATCACTGGCCCCGCCGACCTGTTCATCGGCTGTCGCAGCCACCGCGAGGGGCTGCCGAAGACCCTTGGCGACGGCCACATCGCCCAGGTCTTCTTCTGGCCGGTAAACATCCTCGACCCCAAGGAACAGGTAGGCCCCGGCCAGCTTGCGGCGCTTGAGGATTACCTGTTCTGGGAAGCCTGAGATGTTCTCCCGCCAGACCACCCAAGGCGACAACATCTGCCTGATCTGGATCGACGACATGATCGACGTGTTCACCTGGCGGGACACGTTCGGCCTGACCATCCAGACCCCGCATATCGACCGGCTGATGGCAGAAGGCACCCGCTTTGCCAATGCCTACGCCACGGTGCCGCTGTGTGCGCCGTGCCGGGCTGAACTGGCGACCGGGATCTCGCCCTTCGTCAGCGGGCTGGTCGACCTCAACCGCTTCTGGCGCGACCTTTACCCGCCAACGGGCGCTTGGCAGTACGATCTGCGCCGCGCGGGTTTTCGCACCTTCCAGACCGGCAAGGTCGATGCGAACTACCGCCCAAGCCCTTATGAATACAACCGTATCCTCTTCCATGTGGAGAAGGGCTGCGCCGACAATTCGCAGCGCACGAAGGTGATGGACTACCTGCCTCAGGGCCCCGGCATCCGCGGCATCAACCACCCCGATGACGATGGCGCGCAGGACCATGTGTTCTACGACAACATGGTCTCCACCAACGCCATCGCCCATCTGACCGAGGCGGACCCGTCGCGCCGCCACCTGTTCCAGCTTGGCTTCAAGCACCCCCACTACAACCTCGAATGCCCGGACCGCTTCTACCAGCTCTACGATCCCGCCGCGATCCGCTGGCCCGCCATCGCCGCGCCCGAGGATTATTTCGGCCCGCAGCCCGGCATGGCGGTCTATGAGGCGGCCTATATCGCCAACGGCTCCTGGACGCCGGAAAAGAACGGCGATGAGGCCTGGCGGCAGGTGGTGCGCGCCTATTTCGCCGCGATCAGCCATGTCGACCATGAGATCGGCCGCTTCATGGACGCGCTGCGCGCCTCGCCCTTTGGCGGTAATACTACCGTGCTGCTGCTCTCGGACAATGGCTTCAACCTCGGCAACCATGACAGCTTCCACAAGATGAGCCAGTGGGACAGCGCCGCCCATGTGCCGCTCGGGGTCTGGAACGCCAGGATGCCGGGCGGGGCGGTGGTCGATGTGCCGGTGTCGCTCGGCAGCATCCCCAAGACGGTGATGGACCTTGCCGGACTGCCGCCGCGCCCGGGCTGGACCTCGGGGCAAAGCCTGCTGCCGCTGATCGACCCGAGCTTCGGCAGCTATGACCGCAGCCTCTCGCCCGTCACCTCCGTCTTCGGCACGCTCTCGGTGCGCCCCTCGATGGAGGGCCTCACCCACCTGCGCTACTTCCGCTATCCCAATGGCGAGGAGCATATCTATGACGTCGTCGCCGACCCCGGCGAGACCCAGAACCTCGTGACCGAAGCCCCCGCCCGCGCCCGCCTGCCCGAGATGCGGGACGAGCTGGTCCGCGGCGCGCTGCGGCTGGGGCTGGACCTGCGCGGGCTGGAGAATCCGGCCTGCGGCGTCAATGCGATGATGGCGGTGGATGGGTCGGTGGTGATGGCCGGCGGCGTGGGCGACACCAGCTACTGGGCCTACGGCAAGGATGCCGAGAACATCCGCGAGGAGAAGGACGGCGGCACCGATACCCTGTGGTACATGGCCGGCCCCGATGACTATGTGCTGCGCGTGCCGGCCAATGTGGAAAAGGTCCGCATCGCCACCGTGCTCGCCCGCACCGAGGACAGCCCGCATGTGTCCAAGCCAGTGCGGATCGTCGCGCACCCGGACAGCCCGATCCATTTTGAAACCTCGGAGCGGGTCAGCGTCGAGGTGCGCGGCAGCCGCGGCGATGACGTGTTCATCGGCGCGCAGTATGCCAGCAGCACCTTCCACGGCGGGGCAGGGGATGATGAGTTCATCGCCGTGTCGAACCGCGGCTCGGTCCGGCATTTCTTCTATGGGGGCGCGGGGAATGACATCCTGCGCGGCGGATCGGGGCGCGATGTGCTGGATGGTGGCACCGGGGATGACCTGATCATCGGCGGGCCGGAAGGGTCGAACCTGATCCATGGCGGCCACGGCAACGATGTGATCCGCGACGGCAAGGGCAATTCGGCGATCCATACCGGGCCGGGGCGCAACATCGTCACCTCGCAGGGCGGCAATGACACCATCCATGTCGGGCCGGGCGAGAATGACATCACCTGCGGGCCCGGCGAGGTGACATTCAAGGTGGCTTACGGCGGCGTCACCCGCATCCACGGCTGGCGCGGGGCCTATACGCTGGACCTGTCCACATGGCCCGATGTGCCGGGCATGGCGGCGCTGGCGGGCGGGGTGCGGGTGCAGCTGGGGCTGTCGGTGGTGGAGGTGATGGGCAAGGACCTCACCCCCGCGGCCCTCGCCGAGCGCATCGTGCCGCCCTCGGCGCCGGCCCCCGACAGCGGCAAGCGCCGCCGCAAGAAAGGCTGACCGATGGCCGAGGAGTTCGAGGACGATCTGGACGACGAGGGCGGCGAGGCCCCGAAGCGCGAAGGCGCGCTGAAGCCCATTCCCCGCTCTCGCAAGCCCGACCGCTTCACCGGCACCTCGGACATCTACGCCACCGTCGATTTCCCGCTGAAGAAGCATGTCAGCCCGCACGGGCAGGTCACCGCGGTGTCGATGATGAAGGACGAAGGCCCCTTCGTCCTCGAATGGATCGCCCATCACCTCGCGGTCGGGTTCACCGACATCCTCGTCTATACCAACGACTGTTCCGACGGCACCGATGACATGCTGATCCGGCTGGAACAGCTCGGCCTCGCCCATCACCGCCGCAATGACATCCCCGAGGGCATCCGCCCGCAGCCCTCCGCCCTCAACTACGCGCAGGAAGACCCGGTGGTGCAGGCTGCCGACTGGCTGATGGTATTCGACGCCGACGAATTCCTGTCGATCCGCCACGGCGACGGCACGCTGGATGACCTGATCGCCGCGGTGGTGGCGCAGGACGCGAACGGTATCGTCATCACCTGGCGCATCTTCGGCTCGGGCGGGGTGATCGACTGGTCGCGCGATCCGGTGACCGAGCAATACCTGATGGCAGCCCCCACAACCTGGAACAAGGGCTGGGGCGTGAAGACGCTGTTCAAGTTCGACGCCGATTACTGGAAGCTGGGCATCCACCGCCCCAAGCTGAAGAACAAGGTCATCGACACCGCTTTCCCCGACCATGTGAAATGGCTGACCGGCTCCGGCAAGGTGATGGACGACTACTTCAAGTTCCGCGGCTGGCGCTCGATCACCCGCACCGTGGGCTATGACTGGGTGCAGTTGAACCATTACGCGGTGAAATCGGTGGAAAGCTACGCGATCCGCCGGCTGCGCGGCAACGTCAACAACAAGGCCGACAAGTACAATCCCGACTACTGGGCGCTTCAGGACCGCAACGAAGTGCGCGATGACACGATGCTGCGCTACACCGCTAGCAGAAATGCGATATTCCAGCAGTTGTTGGAAGACCCGGTGCTGAACCGCCTGCATTTCGCTGCGCTGGAGCGGGTAGAGGCGCGGCTGGCCGAAATCCGCCAGACCGAGGCCTATGCCAACCTGCGCGCCGGGCTGGAGGTGGCGTCGAAAATCCCGATCAGCCAGATCACCGCCAAGCCGCCGCAGCCCCGCGACAAGGAGAAGATCGCGGCGCTGATGTCCGACGTGGAAAAGCGCCGCAATGCCAAGGCGAAGGAGGAGCGCAAGGCAGAGCCGAAGGAGCCCGCCGACGTGATGCCGGGTGGGCTCTACCTGCCGGGGCCGTTGCAGGCCGTGGAGGAGATCGCGCTGGACTGGACCGCGAACCACATGGTCGAGTTGCCCGCCGACCCGCGCATCTTCACCCCGCAGGCGCTGGCGCTGATCGGGGCAGGGCGCTTCGAACGCGCGCTCGCCCGCCGCCTGCCGGGGCTGCTGCCGCCGCAAGGCCGGCTGCTGGACACCGGCGCCGGCTGCGGCTTCCTGCCGGCGCAGCTGGCCCGGGCGCGGGGCGGCTTGCAGATCACGCTGGTCGAGGACGACCCCGGCCTGCGCGCCACCCTTGCCCGGGTGATTGCCCGCAACGGCCTCGCGGGGCGCGCGGATTTCGTGCTGGCCGAGGGCGCGCTGCTCGCAAGCGCCGCGCTGATCGCACAGCACCGCCCCGACATCCTGTTCCTCTCCGATCCCCGCCTCGCTGGCGACCCGCTCCCCGCCCTTGTCGCCGCGCTGGACCCGCTGCCCGCCGTGATCCTCATCTCCGGCCGCCTGCTGGAACACGGCTTCCCCGCCCTCGCCGCTGCCGAGGAGGCACTGGCGCAGCGCGGCTACGTCCCGGCCTTCGGCTTCGAACCCTCGGTCGCCCGCGGCTTCACGCGGGCCGGGGGCGCCTGAATCCCTGCGGCCACACTGCACCCATTTTGAACGAAACGCCGCAAGGGCTCTTTGCTTTTCAAGGCACTGGCCCCTATAGTTTGCACAACAAACGGCGGCGGGGACGGCATGGACAACACCAAGGCCAAAGTGGCCGCGATGACGATGTTGCGCGGGGATTACTTCTACCTCGAACGTTGGGTGGAGTATTACGGGCGGCATCTGGGGCGCGAGCATCTCTATGTGCTCAGCCACGGCAACGACCCCGAACACCGCCGCATCGCCGAGGGCTGCAACGTCATCAACCTGCCCTATGACGCCACGCGCTACAGCTTCAACCAGCGCCGCTGGCAGATGCTGTCGCTGTTCACCTCGGGCTTCACGCGCTATTACAACTGGGTGCTGTGCGGCGATGTCGATGAGGTCGTGGCGGTGGACCCGGCCGTGTCGGACAGCCTGAGCGATTACCTGATGCGCTTCGGCGAGACCAAGGCGCCGCGGGTCATCACCCCCTTTGCGATCGAGCTGGTGCACAACCCCGCGCTGGAGCCCGACGCCCTGGAAGGCCGCAACATCCTCGACGTGCGCCGCATCTTCCGGCTGAACGCCAATTACGCCAAGCCCTGCATCACCCGCAACAGGATCACCTTCGGCCCCGGCGGGCATTTCGCGTCGGAAAAGGAGGGGTATCTGGACCCCGACCTCTACCTGTTCCACCTGCGCTTCGTGGATTACCAGATGACCCATGACCGACTCGCGGTGCGCAAGGAGCAGCGCCACATCCAGAGCGGCGACCTGGCCGAGGTGGACCGCAAGGTGACCGGCTGGGATACCGCCTGGGACAGCTATCTTGCCCTGTCGAAGAAGGACCCCGTCGCCGAGACCGTGGACTTCCCCGAGTTCCGCAAGGAGATGGTCGAGGGCCGCCACCCCAAGAATGACGGCGCCTTCTGGATGATGGGCGGCGGGCGCAGTTCCGAGGTCTACCGTCTGCCCGAACGGTTCGCGGCGCTGTTCTGAGCGCGGTGAGGACGGGGATGGAACAGCTGGCAGAAACAGACGAGGATGACGGGGCCGCCACGCTGGCGATGCCGCCGGTCGCCACGCTCGATGCCGCCCCAGGGCTGGACAGCTTCCTGCTGGAGGGGGCGGAGGGGAACCTCTGGTTCGAACGCCGAAGCCCGGTGCTGTTCGTCACCTTCGACAACCTCGCCACGCTGGATGCGCCCTATCCGCGCCAGCCCTGGATGCAGGCGCGGGTGGCGAGCCTTGGGTACTCGCTGCTGGGGGTGCAGAGCTTCCGCAAGGACTGGTTCCGGCAAGCCAGCGCCCCCGATCTGATCCGCGGGTTGCAGCAACGCGGCTTCTTCGCGCAGTTCGACACCGTGGTGCTGGTCGGCGCCTCGATGGGCGGCTTCGCCGCGCTGAACTTCGCGCCGCTGATCCCCGGCGCGCAGGTTCTGGCCTTCAGCCCGCAATCGACGATGAGCCGCCAGATCGCGCCGTTCGAGAAGCGGTTTTCCTACCCCGTCACGCGGATGAACTGGACCGACCAGCCCTTCCTCGACGCCGCCGCCGCCATACCTTACGTGCAGAACGCGGTGATCCTCTACGATCCCTTCGTGCCCGAGGACAAGCTGCACGCCGCGCGCCTGCGCGGGCCGGGGGTGCGGTTCCTGCGCCTCGGCCATTCCAGCCATCAGGCGATCCGCACCGTGGTGAAATCCGACGCGCTGCCGCAGATGCTGCGCGAGTTTGCCGAAACCGGCGATGTCGGCGCCGAATTCTGGCGCAACCTGCGCCGCCGCAAGGGCCTGCGCACCTGGCGGCGCAACTTCATCGAGACGCTGGCGCAGCGGGGCCATCCGCGCTTGCTGCTGCGCGCCTGCGACTACATGCTGGCCGATGGCAATTACCTCTTTGCCCACACCGCGCGCCGCAAGCTGCTGGAGCAGCATCCCGATCTGGCGAAGGAGAGGGCGCAATGACCCCCTATGACGATCTTCCCCAAAGCAGCTTCTGGCGCCCCGCCGTGGCCGACCGCGCGCCGCTGCAGATCGAGGGGCTGTGGACGCCCAAGTTCCGCATCGCCCCGCGCGACCGCATCGTCACCGCGGGATCGTGCTTCGCCCAGCATATCGGCAGGGCGCTGGCGGCGCGCGGCTATCGCTGGCTGGATGCCGAACCCGCGCCGGACCGGCTGCCCGAGGCGGCGCGGGGCCAGTTCCACTATGGCACCTTCAGCTTTCGCACCGGCAATATCTACACCACCAACATGCTGGCCCAATGGCTGGACTGGGCCTTTGGCGAGACGCCCCCGCCCGAGGATCTGTGGGAAAAGGACGGCCGCTTCGTCGACCCGTTCCGCCCGGCGGTAGAGCCCGGCGGCTTTGTGACCCGCGAGGAGGCGCTGGCCTCGCGCGCCGCCACCCTTTCCGCGATCCGCCGCGCGGTGATGCAGGCGGATGTGTTCGTCTTCACGCTTGGACTGACCGAAAGCTGGCGGCATTCGCGCAGCGGCGTCGAATATGCCATCTGCCCGGGCACCGTCGCCGGCAAGTTCCGTCCGCGCTATCACCGCTTCGTCAATCAGGGCTACGATGCGGTCCTGACCCGGCTGCGCGATGCGCTGGCGATCCTGCGCGCCCAGAACCCCAGGCTGCGGGTGCTGCTGACCGTCTCGCCGGTGCCGCTGACCGCCACCGCCAGCGGCGCCCATGTGCTGAACGCGACCAGCTATTCCAAATCGGTGCTGCGCGCCGTGGCCGGCACCCTGGCCGCGGAAGACCCCGGCGTGGATTACTTCCCGTCCTACGAGATCATCACCGGCGCCCCCTTCCGTAGCATGTTCTATGCCGGCAACCTGCGATCCGTCCTGCCCGAGGGCGTGGGCTTCGTCATGGACAGCTTCTTTGCCGATCAGGCGCGAGTCTTCGGCGCCCCGGCCGCGCCGGAACCGCAAGCCCCGATCGAGACCCGCGCCGAACGCCAGACCCGCGAAGAGACCGAACAGGGGGATGCCGAGGCCGCCCTGCAGTGTGAAGAGGAGCTGCTGGGTGCCTTTGCCAAGTGATCCGATCCGCCTGTGCATCTTCGGCGACAGCCATATCGCCTGCCTGCGCCATGCGGTGAAGGGGCGCGCGCTGACCGATCCGCCGGTCGATCTGGAGTTCTGGGGCACTGTCGGCCACCGCTTCCACAAGATCAGCCTGCAAGACGGCGCGCTGGTCCCGAATGACGAGACGACCGCGGACCGCTTCGCCGCCGTCAACCTGCATGGCCGCCGGAGCCTGCGCCCGGAGGATTTTGACGCGATCCTGTTCATGGGCGCGCGCACCCGGCTCAACATGCTCTTCGCCGAATTCCTGCACCGCGCCCGGCACCCGGACCTGTTCCTGTCCACCGGCGTGCGGCGCGAGATCATCCGCGGCCATCTGCACGACCAGCGCCCCTACGGATTTGCCCGCGCCTTCGCCGCGCAGGGCAAGGCCCGCATCCTGTTCGCGCCGGTCTCCTTCCCGACCGAGGGGATCAGCACCGAATACCTCGACAGTTGTCCCGATGCCGTCCACGGCACCCAGCCCGAGCGCGCGGCGATCTGGAAGCTGGTGCGCGAGGTTATGGCAGAGGATGGCATCACCCTGCTGCCGCAACCAGACCGCAGCGTGACCCTTGGCTGCTTTACCGCGGCTGCCTATGCAACGCGCCATGCCGCCACGCGCGGCGACAGCACGCACAAGAACGGGGCCTATGGCCGGCTGGTGCTGCGCGCCCTGTTGCCAGAGCTTGCGCAGCTTCGCAAAACCGACGAACAGGCGGCATAAGGATGTCGACACATGCCGCGCGCAGCCGGGAAGATCGGCAGCACGAAACCGGACAGGAAGGACGCGTATAGATGGAACTGACCCGACGCCCGGTCGCCTCGCTGTGGATCGGCGAGCGCCTGCATTACCTCAACCAGCTGTGCCTCAAGTCGCATCTGCTGCAGGGGCATCCGACCACGCTCTACTGCACCGATGACGTGAAGAACGCGCCCGAAGGGGTGGAGCTGCGCCCCGCCTCGGACATCATGGATATCGACATGAAGGTGGTGAAGGAAACCTCGCCCTCGTTCCTGTCGAACGTGTTCCGCTACAAGATGATCAAGAAGACCGGCGCGATCTGGATCGATTGCGACGCCTTCTGCCACCGACCCTTCCCCGAGGACATGGACTATGTCTTTGGTGGCCACGGCATGATCGGCGCGCTGAACTGCGGCGTGGTCGGGCTGCCGCAAGAGTGCGAGCTGATGGACCAGCTGCTGGACTATTACGACAACCTGCCGGCCTATCCCGAATGGTGGCCCAAGCGCCTGCGCAAGAAGATGGATGCGCTGGACCAGTCCGTCCCGTTGTCGATCCGCATCTATGAGGTGGAGCGCACGGCCTTTGGCCCGCAGGCCTTCACCCATTTCGCCAAGAAGACCGGCGATTTCGAGAAGGCCGCCCCGCGCGAGGTGCTCTATCCGGTGCCGTTCCAGCTCAACGACGTGTTCTACGACCCCTATGGAAGGGTCGAGGGCCATTTCACCGACAGGACGCTCTCGGTGCACCTTTACACCAACGGCACCAAGCCCTACTGGCGCAAGAACCCGCCGCTGCCCGGCAGCTATGCCGCGCGGATGTGCGAAGAGGTGGGCATCGACCCTGCCGCCGCGCTGGAGGAATGACCCCGCTGGCCCCGGCGCCGCCCGGGGCCGTCATTCCACGGTAAAAAACCAGGGCAGCATCCGCGCGAACTCGGCATTGCTGAACGCCCGCGGCTCCAGATCGAACTGCGCCATATGGCCGATCATCCGCGTCAGCGGAAACATCGTCTCGGCGCGGTGATAGGGCGGGCGGCCGGCGTAATCGTCGATCAGCACCGTCACCGGCCGCCGGCAATGCAGCGCCGCCGCCACAAGGCAGCCAAGCCGAAAGCGCCCGTCGATCATCACCAGGTCCGGATCGAAGCCGATATTATGCCAGGGCTGCATCGGGTAGCTGTGGAACTTGCCCCAGTCGCGCGGCCGCGTCGGCCTGCCCCAGGGGCCGGTCGGGCCGATATCCAGCCAGCGGATTTCCACCCCCGGCCGGGCAAGGCCCTCGCTTTGCAGATACGCCTCGATCTTCGCGGCCCAGTCCCGGTCGCTCTCGATGCTCAGGATCCGTGCGCCGGTTTCGGCCGCGGCAAAGACGGTAGAGCCTCCGGTGCCATATTCCAGGATGGCGCCCGCGGCGCGGTAGCGCTCCTGCACGAAGGCCTTCACCTCGTCCGGGAACCACATCACCGGGCGGAACGCCTCCTGCGGGACTTCGGCCCCCTCCGCACTGCTCATCCACGATCTCCCCCGGAAGCCCACGCCCCGCCCCGCCCACGCCCCGACACGCCCATCCGGGCGCCTGCCGCAGGGCCGCGGCACCGACGCCGAACGCTAGCATCCGGCCTCCCATCGGGCAACTGCCGCGAGGCGGCATAGCCAGCCGCCATTGCCGGGCCGCAGCCGCTATGTCATTCTGCGCAAAAGCACAAACCGGGGCGGGCGGGCATGGCGGACAGAGCGGCAGGCAGCATCATGGACGAGACCAAGGCGCCCGGCGCCGCGGTAACGATGATCAAGGGCGACTACTTCTTCCTGCGCCGCTGGCTGGCCTATTACGGCGCGCAATTCGGTCGCGAGAACCTCTTCGTGCTCAGCCACGGCAACGACCCCGAGACCCGCCGCATCGCCGAGGGTGCCAACGTCATCCACGTCCCCTATGACGAAAGCCGCACCAAGGTGGAGATGCGCCGATGGGCGATCCAGTCCGCCTTCACCAGCGGCCTTCTGCGCTACTACAACTGGGTCATCTGCGGCGATGTCGACGAGGTGGTGCTGGTCGACCCCGAGGTGGCGCCCGACCTTCTGACCTATGTCACCTCCTTCAAGCCGCGCTCCACCCCCACGGTTTTCTGCCCGCTGGGGATCGAGATCATCCACAACCCCGCGATCGAGCCCGATCCGGTGACCGAGGACGCGCCGATCCTGTCGCGCCGCCGGCTGTTCCGGCTGAACGCCAACTACTCCAAACCCTGCCTGACCCGCAGCCCGATCCAGTTCTCGCCCGGCGGGCATTCGTGCAACATCCACAAGCGCACGGTCGACCCGAACCTCTACCTCGTGCATCTGCGCTTCTTCGACCATGACACCACCATGGCCCGGCTGGAAAGCCGCCGGCAGATGAAGGTGCTGGAGGCGGCAACGATTGGCGGCGACAAGCCCCGCCGCAGCACCTGGGAGAAGGATGGCGAAACCTATGAGCGGCTGTCGAAGCTGGAGCCGGTGGCGGAAACGGTGGATTTCGCCGAGTTCCGCAAGCTGATGGTCGAGAAGAAGCGCGAGGTGAGCCCCGGCGGCCACTGGTTCTTCGGCGGCGGGCGCAGCAAGGAGCTGTACCGGCTGCCGGAGCGGTTTACGGGGCTGGTGTAGAAGAAGGGGGGCGCTGCCCCCCGTCCTTCGGACTCCCCCCGGGATATTTTCGCCAGCAAGAAGCTGGAAGGCTTAGAAGAACGCCTGCAGCCCGGTGATGGCGCGGCCGAGGATCAGGGCGTGCACGTCATGCGTGCCCTCATAGGTGTTCACCGTCTCGAGGTTCACCATGTGGCGCATGATCTGGAAATCTTCCTGGATGCCGTTGCCGCCATGCATGTCGCGCGAGGCGCGGGCGATCTCCAGCGCCTTGCTGCAATTGTTGCGCTTGACCAGCGAGATCATCTCGGGCGCCGCCTGCGCCTCGTCCATCAGCCGGCCGACGCGCAGGCTGGCCTGCAGGCCAAGGCTGATCTCGGTCATCATGTTGGCCAGTTTCAGCTGGTAAAGCTGGGTCTGCGCCAGCGGCCGGTTGAACTGCTTGCGGTCGAGCCCGTAGCTGCGCGCCGCGTGCCAGCAGAATTCGGCGGCGCCAAGCACCCCCCAGCTGATGCCATAGCGGGCGCGGTTGAGGCAGCCGAAGGGGCCCTTCAGCCCCTCGACATGCGGCAGCAGCGCGTCTTCGCCCACCTCCACATCCTGCATCACGATCTCGCCGGTGATCGAGGCGCGCAAGCTGAGCTTGCCGCCGATCTTGGGCGCGCTGAGGCCCTTCATGCCCTTGTCCAGCACGAAGCCGCGGATCTTGCCGCCATGCGCCTCGGACTTGGCCCAGACCACGAAGACATCGGCGATGGGCGAGTTGGAGATCCACATCTTCGCGCCGTTCAGCACATAGCCGCCATCGGTCTTGCGGGCGACGGTCTTCATGCCGGCGGGGTCGGACCCGGCATCCGGCTCGGTCAGGCCGAAGCAGCCGATCCATTCCCCGGACGCGAGCTTGGGCAGATACTTGCGCCGCTGTTCTTCCGACCCGTAGGCGTAGATCGGATACATCACCAGGCTCGACTGCACAGACATCATGCTGCGATAGCCGCTGTCCACCCGCTCCACCTCACGCGCCACAAGGCCGTAGGCGACGTAGCCCGCGCCAAGCCCGCCGTACTCCTCGGGGATGGTCACGCCCAGCAGGCCCATCGCGCCCATCTCGGCAAAGATCGCCGGGTCGGTGTTTTCCTCGCGGTAGGCGGCGATGACGCGCGGCTGCAGCTTTTCCTGCGCGTAAGACCGGGCGGCGTCGCGCAGCATCCGCTCTTCCTCGGTCAGCTGATCCTCCAGCCGGAACGCGTCTTCCCAGTCGAAACGGCCCAGATCGGGGGCGTCCTTGGACTTGAGCTTGGGGCGATCTGCTTGGGTCATGGCGGTCTCCGGGGCTGGCGGCAGGGTGCCGCGATGCATCCCTTCTAGCCCCGCCGCTTGCCGGTTTCAAATGAATAGGCTTTACAGGGTCATGAGCAGAACTCATCAACCGGGGCCCCAATGCGCCATGCCTACACCCCCACGCTGCCCGAGTTGCAGGCCTTCGTGCAGGCGGCGGAAACGGGATCGACCACCCGCGCAGCCGCAGCCCTGGGGCTGACGCAAAGCGCGGTCAGCCGGTCGCTGAACAGCCTCGAGGCGCGGCTGGGGGTGCGGCTGTTTCACCGGGTGCGCCAGCGGCTGATCCTGTCGGATGCGGGCCGCGCCATGCTGCCCGAGGCGGGGCGGATCCTCGGCGATCTCGATGCCGCAGCGCTGACGGTGATGTCCTTCGGCGGGCATTCCGAGGTGCTGCGCATCGCGGCGCTGCCGACCTTTGGGGCAATCTGGCTGATACCGCGGCTGCGCCGCTTTGCCGCCAGCGCGCCCGATGTGACCTTCGACATGGCCGCGACGCTGGAGCCGGTGGATTTCGACCGCGCCCCGGTTGACCTTGCGGTGCTGCGCGGCCCGCCGCGGCCGGGGCTGCGCTCGGCGGTGCTGGTGCCCGAACGGCTGGTGGTGGTGGCGGCGCCGGGGCTGCTGGGGGAGGGGCCGCTGGAGGATGCCGATCTTGCCCGCCTGCCGCTGCTGCAACAGGCGACGCGGCCGAACCTGTGGCTGGACTGGTTCCTGGATGCCGGGCTGGACCCGATCACCATCCTGCGCGGCGCCCGGTTCGAGCAGTTCGGGATGGTGCTGGCCGCCGCCCGCGCCGGGATGGGCGCGGCGCTGGTGCCCGAGGTGCTGGTGGGCGCCGACCTCGCGAGCGGCGCGCTGCGCCTTGCCTCGCGACGCTCCATGCCCGGGCGCTGGCCCTATGCGCTGAGCTGGCCGGAGCGGAGCGAGGAGCGGGCAAGCTTCCGCGCCTTCCGCGACTGGCTGGTGGCGGAGGCGGAGGGTTAGCGGCCCATCCAGCGCGCGACCAGCGGCGCCAGCAGGATCACCACGAAGATCCGCAGCAGATGGTGCGCCACCACGAAGGCCACATCGGCCCCGGCGACGATGGCGATCACCGCCATTTCCGCCTGCCCGCCGGGCAGGAAGGACAGCAGCAGATCGAGCGGCGGCGCGTCCGACAGCAGGCTGACCAGCGCGAAGACCGCCAAGGAGATCGCCGCCAGCATCAGCGAGAAGGCGATGCCCGCGCCCACATCCACCCGCAGCTCGCGCCAGGTGATGCCGGAATATTTGGCGCCGACCGCGATGCCGATGAAGAATTGCGAGGCCATGATCACCTCGGCCGGCGGGCGCGAGTGGATGATGCCGGCAAGGCTCAGCGCCGCGGTCAGGATCAGCGGGCCGAGGATCGAGGCCCCGAACAGGCCGAGGCGCTCGCCGCCCTTCCAGCCGACGAGGCCCGCCAGCGCCATCAGCGCGATTTCATAGAGCGGGACCTGGCTGAACGGAATGCCCGGCGGCAGGGTGAGGTCCGCGCCCCAGGCCAGATGCAGGATCACCGGCGCGGCGGTGACGATGACCAGCACGCGGGTGGCGTGGATCAGGCTCATGGCGCGCACGTCGCCCCCCGCCTCGGCGCCGAAGACCAGCATGTCCTGCAAGCCGCCGGGCATGGCGGAGTAGAAGGCGGTGGGGTGGTCGAAGCCGAGGCGGCGGAAGAACGGGTAGCCCACCGCGCCGATCGCCAAAACGAAGAGCGGCACCATCGCCAGCGTGAGGCCATAGGAGGGCAGCGCGGCCAGCATTCCCGGCGTGACCGTGGCGCCGATGGCAACGCCAAGGAATGTACGCATGAAGGTGCCTGCCACGCCCATGTCGGCCATCGGCGCGCCGGCCAGCGCGACGATCAGGCAGGCGAGCATCGGGCCGAGCAGGAAGGGCAGCGGCAGGTTGAGGGCGACGAAGAGGGCGGCGCCGACTCCTGCGGCGAGGAGGGTGAGGAGTCGTTTGCGGGGGAGCGTGCGGATCATGCGGGAAGATGTCCGCGGTTGGGGGGGCGGATGCAAGGGGCGGGTTACGGGGCGGAGTTGATGTGGCTTGCGAGGAACGCGCCGCAAGCTGTTGGAATTTATCCTGAAATCGGCGTTCCACCGTTCGGGTGGATCACCTGCCCGGTGACATAGCTCGCATCCTCGCAAGCCAGGAACAGGAAAGCCGGAGCGATTTCATTGGGTTGCGCCGGTCTCTTCATGGGAACCTCGCTGCCGAAATCCGCGATGTCCTCCTTTGGCATCGTCTCCGGGATCAGCGGCGTCCAGACCGGCCCGGGTGCCACGCCATTCACCCGGATGCCCTTGTCCGCGAGGTTGAGCGACAGCGCGCGCAGCAGGCTCAGCTCGGCGCCCTTGGTGGCGGAATAGTCGATGAGCTGATCGTGGCCGCGATAGGCGTTGACCGAGGTGGTGAAGATCACCGAGGCGCCCTTCCCAAGATGCGGCAGCGCCGCCTGCACCAGCCACAGATAGCCGAAGACATTGGTGCGGAACAGCTTTTCGACCTGATCCTCGGTGATCTTCAGCACGTCTTCCTGGGGGGTCTGGATGGAGGCATTGCAGACCAGCACGTCGAGGCGCCCGAAGCGGGCCACGGTCGCCTTCAGCGCCGCGAAGCACGACGCCCGGTCCGCGGCGTCGAGATGCAGGGCCAGCACCTCCGCCCCTTCGGCGCGGGCCTCGGCCTCGACCTCGCGCGCCTCGGCCTCGTCGCTGTGCCAAGGGATGACCACGCTGGCGCCCTCGCGCGCAAACAGGCGCACCACGGCGCGGCCGATGCCGGAGGCGCCGCCGGACACGAAGGCGACCCGGCCGGCGAGGCGGCCGGAGCCGGGATAGCGGGGGGTATGGTCGGCGGGGGCGGTGCGATCCATGGGCGGCTCCTCGTGCGGGGACGTCGGAACAGCGGTGGGGCGGGGAAAAAGTTCCCGCTCAAATGTTGCGCGGCGGCGGAACAATCAGGCACCGCGGCCGGTTCTTCAAGGGTCCGCGCCGACCTTCCGCGCGCCGCCTTTCCCCTGCACCGGAGTGCTGCCCTTGACCGACGCCCCCGCCGATCCGCCCGCCCTGATGACCGGCGAGAGCCTGCATTTCCCGCGCAGCTGGGGGGCGGAGCCGCTGGGGGGCGGGCGCTGGCGGTTCGGGCTCTGGGCGCCTTCGGCGGGCGCGGTGGCGGTGCGGGTGGGCGATGTCGACACGCCGCTGCACCAAGGCCCGGACGGCTTCTGGCGCGGCGAGGCGGCGGCAGAGGCGGGCGCGGAGTATGGCTTTGTCATCGACGGCACCTTCCGCCCCGATCCGGCCGCGCGGGCGCAGGCGAGGGATGTGCATGGGCCCTCCGTGCTCGTCGATCCGCGCGGGTTTCGCTGGGAAACCCCCTGGGCCGGGCGGGGCTGGGAAGAGGCGGTGATCTATGAGCTGCATATCGGCACCTTCACCGAGGAGGGCACCTTCGCCGCCGCCGCAGCCCGCCTGCCGGAGCTCGCCAAGCTGGGGATCACCGCCATCGAGCTGCTGCCCGTCGGGCAGTTCACCGGCAGGCACGGCTGGGGCTATGACGGGGTGTTGCCCTATGCGCCGCACCGCCCCTATGGCAGCCCGGACGACCTGAAGGCGCTGGTCGCGGCGGCGCAGGACCATGGCATCATGGTGCTGCTGGACGTGGTCTATAACCACTTTGGTCCCGATGGCGCCTATCTGCACGGCTATGCGCCGGAGTTCTTCGACAAGGCGCGCCACACCCCCTGGGGCGCGGGCATCGACTATGCCGACCCGCCGGTGCGGGCGTTCTTCATCGAGAATGCGCTCTACTGGCTGACCGAATACCGGCTGGACGGGCTGCGGCTGGATGCCACCGACCAGATCGAGGACCCTTCGGAGCCGGAGCTGCTGGTGGAACTGGCGCAAAGGGTGCGCGCCGCCGATCTGGGCCGGCCGATCCACCTGACCACCGAGGACAACCGCAACATCACCCGCCTGCATGCCCCCGAGGCGGGGCTCTATACCGGCGAGTGGAACGACGACTATCACCACGCCATCCACTGCCTGCTGACCGGCGAGGATGAAAGCTACTACGCGCCCTTCGCCGCCGACCCGATGGCCGACCTCTGCCTGTCGCTGGAATGCGGCTATGTCGAGCAGGGGCAGCCGCGGCCGGGCACCGGGAAGCTGCGCGGCGAGCCTTCGGGGCATCTGCCCTGGACGACATTCATCAACTTCAACCAGAACCATGACCAGACCGGCAACCGGGCCCTGGGAGAGCGGCTGACGGTGCTGGCCGAGGATGCGCCGCTGATGGTGGCCCATGCGCTGCTGCTGTGTGCGCCGTTCACGCCGATGCTGTTCATGGGCGAGGAAGAGGGCTCGCGCGCGCCGTTCCTGTTCTTTGCCGATTTCCACGGCGATCTGGCGAAAGCGCTGCGCGAGGGCCGGGGACGCGAGTTCGCCGACTTCGCGGGCTTTGCCGAGCGTGCGCCCGACCCGCTGGACCCCGCCACCCGCGACGCCTCGCGCCCCTTCGCCGAGAGCGGCAGCGCCCGGGCGGCGGAATGGCGCGAGCTGACGGCGCGGCTGCTGGCGCTGCGGGCGGGGGGGATCGTGCCGCTGCTGAAATCGGGCCGGGCGGGCGATCCGGTGGTGACGCGCACCGGGGATCGGGCGCTGCGGGCGGAGTGGCCGTTTGCGGCGGGGCGGCTGATCGTGTCGGCTCGGTTCGGGCCCGGGGAGGCAGCGGAGGCGGGGGCGATGCGCGCGCCCGATCTGGGGTTCGAGGCGGACGGATGCGGGTTTGCGGTCTGGGTGGAGGCGTGACGATGGCGGAACGGGTGCCGGTGACGGCGACATACCGGCTGCAGCTGCGCTGCGGCTTCGGCTTTGCCGAGGCGGAGGCGATCCTGCCCTATCTGCGCGGGCTGGGGATCAGCCATCTGTTCCTGTCGCCGGTGCAGGTGGCGCGCGAGGGGTCCACCCACGGCTATGACATCACCGATCCGACCCGGATCGACCCGGTCCTGGGCGGGCGCGAGGGCTATTCGCGGCTGGCGGCGGCGGCGCGGGCGCAGGGGATGGGGCTGATCCTTGACGTGGTGCCGAACCATATGGCGTTCGATGTGGCAACCCCATGGCTGGCGGATGTGATGCGGCATGGCGAGGCGAGCCGCTATGCGCGGCATTTCGACATCGACTGGGGCGAGGGCAGGCTCTTGCTGCCGATGCTGGACCGCGACCCGGCCGAGGCGCTGGCCGAGGCGGTGGTGGAGCAGGCGCCCGAGGGCTCGGTGCTGCGGCTTGGCGGGCTGGTGCTGCCGCTGGCGCCGGGGACTGAAGAGCTGGGCACAGGCCCCGAGGCGATGCAGCGGCTGCATGACGCGCAGCATTGGCGGCTGCGGCATTGGCGGTCCGAGGAACGGCGGCTGAGCCATCGGCGGTTCTTCAACGTCACCCAGCTGATCGGGGTGCGGGTGGAGGAGGCGCAGGTCTTCGAGGATGTCCACGCGCTGATCTTCGATCTGGTCGCGGCGGGTGAGGTGGACGGGCTGCGCATCGACCATGTCGACGGGCTGGCCGATCCGGCGGGCTATCTTCGCCAGCTGCGCGGGCGGGTGGGGGATCTGCCGGTGTGGGTGGAGAAGATCCTGACCGGGGACGAGGCCTTGCGCGATTGGCCGGTGCAGGGGACGACGGGATATGAGGCGGCGCGGGGAATCGCGCAGGTGCTGACCCGGCCGGAGGGCGTGGCGGCGCTGGACAGGGTCTGGCGCGAGGCGACGGGGTATGAGGGCGATTTCGCCGCCACGCTGGCGCAGGCCAAGCAGGACGTGCTGGCGGCGGATCTGCGGGCCGAGGTGACGGCGCTGGTGGACCTCGCTGCGGCGGCGATGGGAGAGCAGGACCGAGCGGCGCTGGCGGGGGCGGTGCGGGCGCTGCTGGCGGCGTTCCCGCGCTACCGGACGTATTTCGACAGCGGCGAGGCGCATCCCGAGGATCTGGCGCTGATGGCGGGCGCGGCGCAGGGGGGCGAGCTGGCGGCGGCGCTCGCGCGGCTGGTCACCGGGCCGGGCGCGGATGCCGGGTTCCGCACCCGGTTCCAGCAGGTGACCGGCGCGCTGACCGCCAAGGCGCATGAGGATACCGCCGAGTTCCGCTTCAACCGCTATCTGGCGGCGAATGAGGTGGGGTCGGACCCCGATGAACCGGCGATCTCGGCGGAGGAGTTCGGGGCGTGGGTCGCGCGGCGGACCCGGGAGGCACCCGAGGCGATGGTGCTGACCTCGAGCCATGACACCAAGCGCGCCGAGGATGCGCGGATGCGGCTGGTGGCGATGTCGCATGACCCGGAGGCGTTCGCGGCGCTGTGGCAGGCGGCTGGCGCCGTGCAGGGGGAGGGCGTGGCGGCCAACCTGCGCTGGTATATCGTGCAAAGCTGGCTGGCGGTGTGGGAGCCGGGGCGGGCGGATGTGCCCGAAAGGCTCACTGACCATGTGAGGAAGGCGATGCGCGAGGCCAAGGAGGTCACGACGCATACCGGGATCAACGAGGCGGCCGAGGCCGCGGCGCTGGACTGGGCGGCGGGTTTGTGCGCGGCATGGCAGGCTCCGCCGGCGGAGGTGGCGCGTCTCCATGCGCGGGGGGAGGTCCTGTCGCTGGCGCAGGTGGCGCTGAAGCTGATGCTGCCGGGGGTGCCCGATACCTATCAGGGCACCGAGGACGGGGCGTTTCACCTGACCGACCCCGACAACCGCCTGCCGGTGGACTTCGCCGCGCTGGCCTCGCGCGGGCCGGTGACGGCTTTGGGCCAGGCCAAGACCGCGCTGCTGCGCAAGATGCTGGCGCTGCGGGCAGCGGAGCCGGAGCTGTTCGCGGCGGGCGAGGTGCGGGTGAGCGGCGAGGCCGGCGGCCCGCTGGAGGTGGTGCGGACGCACGCCGGCAAGGCGGTGCGGCTGGCGCTGGACGTTGGCGGGACCGGGGAGCCGGCGTGGCGCTTTGACGGCGGCGATGCGGGGAGTGTGGCGCTGTGGGTGGAGGCGGGGTAGGGGGCGTAAGGCCGCCGTCCCGCTGCGGCCGCCGGATCGGGGAGGGCAGGCGGACCGCGATCCGTCCTGCGCGGTGCCGCGCCGAAGGACGCTGCTCGTCAGGGGATGCGGCCTTCCTCGTCCGGCCAGGTCCAGATCTCCGGATCGGCGAGGATCGCGGCGATGACGGCCCTCGCGCGCCGGTCGGCCGCCGGACCGCCCGGCATCCCCATGAGCTCTGTCTGGGCCCGGGCCAGAGAGGCCGCGACTGCCTCGGGCGCGGTCCCTGCGCGCAGGTCGGACGCGGCCGCGATCAGGTAGTTGTCGTATTCATTGAAGATTGTCCGGTTGGCGGGCTCGCTCCAATGGCCCGAGAACGGCCCGTGGGCCGAGAGCAGCCCGATCGGGTCCCACAGCGACCAGCCGATATCGCGCAGCTTCGACAGCTTGATCCGGGGATGGGGCGGGGTGGTCATGCGGAGCCTTGCAAGGGTGGCGTCCGGGGATGACTTTGCCCGCCGAGCGGGCGGCACAAGTTGGTGGCCCGCTGGGTGGCTTCAGACGTCCTTGCCGGCCCCCAGCCCCGCCTCGGCGCGGAACCGGGCGATCCAGTCCTGGCTGCGCGCGTCGGCCATCTTCCTCACGCCGGGTTCGATGCCGTCCGCGGCTTGCGGGTCAAGCTCGAGGCTCTCTAGAACCCGGCGCAGGGTGGCGGCCGGGGCGGCGGAGAGTTCGTGATAGGCGAGGCGGAGCGGCTCGATGCCCTGCTGGTGGAACCACGCGGTCCAGTCGCTGTCATAGGCGGTCAGCATCTCGACCTTTGCCCTGATCGCGTCCCCGTCATAGGCGGGCTCGCCCTGACCGGTGCGCTCGTAATCCGAGCCATCGGGGGCGACGTGCCAGAGGCCAGTCTGCTCGGCCTTGAGGAAGGAGACGGCCTGCGCGACCTTGTCCTGCCGGGTCAGGTGGAGGAACAGCAGCTTGCCGAAGGCGCGCTGGAGGCGGGCGAGATCGGTGGGCTCTTGCGGATAGAGGAGGGCGAGCTTGGCGCAGAGGAATGCGAAGCTGTGGCGTTGCTGGCGCAGGGCGAAGATCCCGGTGCCGGCGCGGCCGTGGTGGAGCGCCGCGGCGATGAGGGCGGTGAGCAGGTCACGCTCGCCGGGGACCGGGGGCACGCCGAGCCGCTGCCGCCAGTCCTCGAGATCGGGCAGGTAGAACAGCGACTCGGGCGCCCCGGCGATGCCCGTTGCCTCCAGCAGCGTGCACAGGAGGGTGCTGCCGCTGCGGGGCGAGGTGCAGAGGATGTAGCCGGTGCAGGGGGTCATGTCGGGCAGGCCCGGGAGGCTTGCGCCAGCGGCAGCACCATGTCGCAGCGGTCGAGGCCGGGGCCGAAGCCGTTTGGGGTGATGCTCGTGGTGGTGAAGCCGAGGCCCTCATAGAAGCCGCGGGTGTGCTGGCTGGTGGAGAGGGCCAGTTCGGTGATGCCGGGCATCCTGCGCGCCAGCTCCAGCCGGGCCTGCACCAGCCGGGTGCCGAGGCGCTGGCCGTGCCAGGCGCGGGCGACCATGCCCCAGGTGAAGCTTGCGCGGGAGGTTCCGGGCTCGGCGATGAGGCCGCCGCAGGCGATGACCTCACCGGCTTCCGTCAGCACCAGATAGGGGCGGTCGTCCGCGGGCAGGCTTTCGAGGAAGGCGCGGAACTCCGCCCGCTCTTCGGGGGCGAAGAAGGGCGGGGTGTTGCCGTCGAAGAGCGCGAGACAGGCGGCGAGGTCGCACGGTTCGTAGGGGCGGGGATGGGCGGTCATGCGGGCAGGTGTAGCGGGGAGGGCGGGCGGTTGGCTAGTGCGGGTGCGTGGCGGCTGGCAGATCGCGGCGGCGATCTTGGGTCGCCTGTCCCCAGTCGCCCGAAGGCGCAAGCCAGGGTAAGGGGGCGGAGGCATGGGCCCCTCCGCGTGCCAGATCCCGATGGGCCCGCGCCCAAACGCGGTTCCAGTGGGGCGTATCATCGGACGCGGAGGGGGCTGTGCGCCGTCCGGAAGCGGCGCACAGGGCAGCCGTCAATGCGCCAGCATTTCCTCGGCCACCTCGGTCGCGGTCATCGAGGAGGGGTAGTAGGTCGGCCAGTTGGTCACCTCGTCCAGCAGCGCCGCGCGGTCATCGCCCCAGTAGAGGTGATAGTGGCCGGCCTTCTGGGGGAAGATGCCGTGGTCGGAGAACTGGATGAACGCCGGGGCCGACTCGTCGCCCGCGGTCTTCTCGAAGATGAAGCGCACGCCGCGGTTGCCCGACTCGTAGGTCAGCACCTCGTAGCCGTCCGATTCATAGGTGCCGGCCAGTGCCTGATCGCCCTGATGGAAGGTCACGCTGCTGCCGTCGATGACGATGCGGTCCACGTCGGTGCGATAGCCGATTTCGTAATAGGCGCGGTATTCCTCGGCGGTTTTCGCGCCGTGCTCGGCCTTGTGCGCCATCACCTCGTCCAGCGTGCCATCCTGCAGCAGCGGGAAGACCGACTGCCAGTCGCCTTCCCAGTCCGACAGCGGGCGGTCCTGGATCTGCGCATCCTCGAAGATGCCTTTGCGGATGTTCTCCATATCAGGATCATGGGCGTGGTCGTGGGCGTGATCATGCGCCGCTTCGGCCGTGCCCGATTGCTGCGCCGAGAGCGGGGCGGCCATCAGCAGCAGGCCTGCGGCGATTAGGTTTGCCGTGCGCGTGACATGGTTTTTCATGGTCTGACCTCTTTGCAAGGGCCGGCTGCGGGGGCAGTCCGGCGCGGAAGTCTTGATATGTTATAAGATAACATTTAGCAAGCGCCGCTCTTGCGCCTCTGGGGCGAGTGCGCCGGTCAAATCTCGCTGCGGCCGGGAACATTTCGCGCCCTGTGACGTTGCGCGGAGTAGCACTTGCCACGCCCTCCCGGGCCTCCTCCACCCTTCCTGCATCCCCCGAGGTATCCATGCGCGACCAGCAAGCCCCCCGCCCTCACTCCGTCCCGCAAACCTCTGCCGGTGCCCCGGTCGAAGGCGCGCTGGCGATCTTGCTGGCGGGCGGCAAGGGCAGCCGCCTGCACGAGCTGACCGCCACCGAATGCAAGCCGGCGGTGTATTTCGCCGGGCACCGGCGGATCGTGGATTTCGCGCTGGCCAATGCCCTGCGCTCGGGCCTGAAGGACATGATCGCCTGCACGCAATACCGGCCCGATACCCTGATCCGGCATCTGCGCGGGCAATGGGGCCGGGCCTTCGGTGCGGCGGGGGGGAGCTTGGGCATCGCGCATGGGCCCGATGTCACCGGGCACTCGGATGGCTATATCGGCACCGCCGATGCGGTGACGCGGAACATTGCGGCCATCGAGGCGCGGGCGCCGCGGCATGTGGTGGTGATGGCGGCGGATCACGTCTGCCAGATCGACTTCCGCCCGATGATCGAGGCGCATGTGGCCAGCGGCGCCGAGATGACGGTCGCCGCGCATGTGGTGCCGCGCACCAGCGGGTCGGAGTTCGGGATCCTGTCCGCCGATGCCGGCGGCCGGGCGACGGCCTTTGTCGAGAAGCCCGCCGATCCGCCGGGGATGGCGGGCGATCCGGCCTATGCGCTGGCCAGCATGGGGATCTATGTCTTCAACTGGCCCTGGCTGCGGGCGCGGCTGCTGGCCGATGCCGCCGATGGCGGGTCGGGCCATGACTTCGGCCATGACATCCTGCCGCCCGCGGTGGCGGCGGGCGCGGTGAATGTCTGGCGGCTGGCCGGGCAGGGGGCGATGCTGCGGCCCTATTGGCGCGATGTCGGCACGCTGGATTGCTACCGGGTCACCCAGCTGGACTTTGCCGGACCCATACGGCCCTGCGCCATGCCCGAGAGCGTGCTGCCGCAAGCCATCGGCGCGCCGGCCCGCCCCTTTGCGGCGCGGCTGCAGGCCGAGGACGCCCGGGCAAGCGAAAGCGTGATCCTGCCGGGCGGGTCTGTCGCGCGCTGCGCGCGGGTGATGCGGGCCATCGTGGCGCCGGGCGCGCATGTGCCCGCCGGCCTCGTGATCGGCGAGGATGCGCGCGAGGATGCGCGCTGGTTCCGCCGCAGCCCCGGAGGCACGGTGCTGGTGACGCAAGCGATGCTGGCCCGGCGCGAGGCGCAGGCGGTGCGGCCGGTGTTCCTTGATGCGCACCGCTCGCGCAGTGCGCAGGCGGTGTAGGCATGCGCGATGACAGTTTGCGCGGCTTCGACCTGTCCGCAGGCCGCTCCCACCGCCTTGGGGCAGAGCCCGATGCGGAGGGCACCAATTTCGCGCTCTTCTCCGAAAACGCCACGCGGGTGGAGCTGTGCCTGTATGACAGCGACGGGCAGACCGAGACCCAGCGGCTGGACCTGCCGGCGATGGAGGGCGGGGTGTGGTTCGGCTATCTGCCGGGCGTGCGCCCGGGGCAGGCCTATGGCTACCGCGTCCACGGACCCTATGCGCCCGAGGAGGGCCACCGCTTCAACCCCAACAAGCTGCTGCTGGACCCCTATGCGCGCGAGTTGCTGGGCCGTTTCACCTGGGATGACGCGATGTTCGGCTATCAGGTCGGCACCGACGACCTGACCTTCGACGAGCGCGATTCCGGCCCGTTCATGCCCAAGGCCGTGGTCGTCGATCCCGCCTTCGACTGGGAGAGCGACGCCGCCCTGCGCACCCCCTGGGAGCGGAGCCTGATCTACGAGGCGCATGTGAAGGGCCAGACCTGCCGCCATCCCGGCGTGCCCGAGGAGGAGCGCGGCACCTTCCAGGGCCTCGCCAGCGCGCCGGTGATTGAACATCTGCAGCGCATCGGCGTGACCGCGATCGAGCTGCTGCCGGTGCAGGGCTTCTTGCATGACCGCCACCTGATCGAGAAGGGGCTGGCGAATTACTGGGGCTACAACTCGCTGACCTTCTTTGCCCCGCACCGGCCCTATCTGGCGACGGGGCACCTGCGCGAGGTGAAGGAGGCGGTGAAGCGCTTCCACGCCGCCGGGATCGAGGTGATCCTCGATGTCGTCTACAACCACACCGCCGAAGGGTCGGAGCTTGGGCCGACGCTGTCGTTCCGCGGCATCGACAACGCCAGCTACTACCTGCTGGCCGAGGACAAGCGCCATTGCTTCGACGTCACCGGCACCGGCAACACGGTGAACGTCGCGCATCCGATGGTGCTGCGGATGCTGCTTGACAGCCTGCGCTATTGGGTCGAGGTGCTGCATGTCGACGGGTTCCGCTTCGACCTCGCCTCCACCCTCGGCCGCGAGGCAACGGGGTTCGAGCGCGAGGGGGCGTTCTTCGCGGCGCTGCGCCAGGACCCGATCCTGTCGGGCGTGAAGCTGATCGCCGAGCCCTGGGATGTGGGCGAGGGCGGCTATCAGGTCGGCGGCTTCCCCTGGCCGTTCCGCGAGTGGAACGACAAGTTCCGCGACGATGTGCGCGGCTTCTGGCGGCGCGATGGCCTCTTGCAGGACATGCCGCAGCGGCTGCTCGGCTCGCCGGTGCAGTTCAACCATTCGCACCGGCCGGCGACGTCCTCGGTGAACTTCGTCGCCGCCCATGACGGGTTCACGCTGTGGGACACGGTCTCCTACAACGACAAGCACAACGAGGCGAATGGCGAGGGCGGGGCCGACGGGCATGGCCACAACCTGTCGGACAATCTCGGCGCCGAGGGGCCGACGGACGACCCGGGCATCCTGGAGGCGCGGCAGCGCCGGGTGCGGGCGATGCTGGCCACGGTGCTGCTGAGCCAGGGGGTGCCGATGATCCTTGCCGGGGATGAGGGCGGGCGCAGCCAGCAGGGCAACAACAACGCCTATTGCCAGGACAACAACGTCACCTGGACGGACTGGGAGCATCTGGATCAGGATCTGGTGCAGGCGGTGGCCGACCTGATGGCCTTCCGGCAGGAGGGCGAGGGGCTCGGCCGCGCGCGCTTTGCGCAGGAAGAGGGCGCCCCGGACCTGCCGGGGGCGGTGCAGGTCGGCTGGCTGCACCCCTCGGGCCGGGCGATGAGGGAAGAGGATTGGTCGGATGCCGGGCTGAAGACGCTGATGCTGGTGCTGGACCGCGCCGAGGGCGGGCGGCTGGTGATGGCCTTCAACGCGGGCGATGACATCGAGGTGACGCTGCCGGAGGGCCGCTGGCGCCGGCGCATCGACACGGGCGCGACGCCGGTGGCGGTGGATGCGGTGCAGGAGGGCGCGGTGATGCTGGGCTGGCAGACGGTGTCGGTCTGGGTGGAGGGGTGAGGGGTTTGCTGCCGATACGGCGCTTCGCTGGAAAAATGCGCTTCCCAGAATTTCGGCCGTCGACGAAATTCTGCTGTGCCCGCCCCCCCTGGGCGGGCACATACATGTGCCCACCGGGGCGGACCCACCAGAATTTGGCACCGTCCGGGTTGGCCGCACCCCCCTCGCCCTGCGGCTTGCGCCTTCGGGCGACCGACGCGGTCGGCTTGCCACTGGCAAGCCGCCTGATCGCGCCGGAAGTGCCTCGTGCTGCGGTCTCTTCCAGGTGGAAGTTGCGGCCGGTTGGATCATCGGTCGAACATCCTTGCGCATAGACGTCGATAGGCCGCGATATCTTCGCCAATCTTGGTCCCTGCCGCCGATCTTCGCCAAAATCCACCCGCTAGATCCATCTATAACCCCGGCGCAAATGCAGCAGGGAGCCGCGGGCATGAAGATTGTCGTTCTGGGCGCAGGGGTCATCGGGGTCACATCGGCCTGGGAACTGGCGAAGGCCGGGCATGAGGTGGTGGTCATCGACCGCCAGCCCGCCCCGGCGCTGGAGACCAGCTTTGCCAATGCCGGCGAGGTCAGCCCCGGCTACTCGGCGCCCTGGGCCGCGCCCGGCATCCCGGCCAAGGCGCTGAAATGGATGTTCATGAAGCACGCGCCGCTGATCGTGCAGCCGCGCCCCGATCTCGCCAAGCTGGGGTGGCTGGCGCAGATGCTGGGCAACTGCACAACCGCCGCCTACAAGGTCAACAAGGGCCGGATGGTGCGGCTGGCCGAATACAGCCGCGATTGCCTGATCGCGCTGCGGGCCGAGACCGGCATCGAGTACGACCAGCGGATGCAGGGCACGCTGCAGCTGTTCCGCAGCCAGAAGCAGGTGGACGCGGCGGCCAAGGACATCGCGGTGCTGCAGGCCGATGGCGTGCCGTTCGAGGTGCTGGACCGTGCCGGCTGCCTCGCGGCCGAGCCGGGGCTGGCTGGCGCAGCGGACCGCATCGCCGGCGGGCTGCGCCTGCCGGGTGACGAGACCGGCGATTGCTTCAAGTTCACCGGCGCGCTGGCGGGGATGGCCGAGGCGCGGGGGGTGACGTTCCGTTACGGGGTGGAGATTACCCGGCTGGTGGCGGATGCCGGGCGGATCGTCTCGGTGGAGACCAGCGCCGGGCCGGTGACGGCCGATGCCTTCGTGGTGGCGCTCGGCCCGCATGCGCCGCGGCTGCTGGCGCCCTTGGGGATCAAGCTGCCGGTCTATCCGGTGAAGGGCTATTCGATCACGCTGCCGATCATTGCCGCGGACCGGGCGCCGGAATCGACGGTGATGGACGAGACCTACAAGATCGCGATCACCCGGCTGGGGGACCGGATCCGCGTCGGCGGGCTGGCCGAGATCGCCGGGTTCGATCTGTCGCTGCCGCCCGCGCGGCGCGCGACGCTGGAGAAATCGGTGGGCGAGCTCTTTGCCGGGGCCGGGGATGCCACGAGGGCAACCTTCTGGTGCGGCCTGCGGCCGATGACCCCCGATGGCACGCCGGTGGTGGGGCGCACCGGGATGGCGAACCTCTACCTCAACACCGGGCACGGGACGCTGGGCTGGACGATGGCGGCAGGCTCGGCGCGGGTGCTGGCCGATACCGTGTGTGGCCGCGCGGCAGAGATCGACGCGAGCGATCTGGGGCTGGCGCGCTATGCGCGCGCGGCCCGGGCGCAGGGCGCGGGCACGCGGCCGGTGGCTGTGGCGGGGTAAAGCAGCTCCGGATCGCTCACAACACAGGGCAGCGCCCGTCCGCCGGGTGGGCGTGCAAGGCCAGTTCTAGGCACTTTATGGTGCGGCCTACCTCCACCGTCGTTCTGCGCGGAACGGTGGAGAAGCGCCCGCCCGAGGGGGCGGACGGGCGCTGCCCGGCGGCGCTGAAGCGCCTTGATTCCGGGCAAAAGGGAGGAAGGCTTTCCGGCCTCTACGTGCCCCCAACCTTGACAATCCGCCCCCGATACGGTCGCCATGCCAGCGTAAACCCAAGGGGAGCCCGGGCATGTCGGACCAGCACGAAACCCCTGCCTCTGGCCCCACCGACATCGTCGATCTCTTCGTCATCGGCGGCGGCGTCAATGGCTGCGGCATTGCCCGCGACGCGGCGGGGCGGGGGCTGTCGGTGGTGCTGGCGGAACAGGGCGATCTGGCACAGGGCACCTCCTCGGCCTCGACCAAGCTGTTCCATGGCGGGCTGCGCTACCTCGAGTATTTCGAGTTCCGGCTGGTGCGGGAATCCCTGATCGAGCGCGAAACCCTGCTGACCGCGATGCCGCATATCAGCTGGCCGATGCGCTTCGTGCTGCCGATGCACCCGGACATGCGCTTCGAGGCGGCCACCCCGACCTCGCGCCTGCTGTCCGTCGTGATGCCCTGGATGAAGGGGCGGCGGCCGGACTGGCTGATCCGGCTGGGGCTGTTCATGTACGACACGCTCGGGGGCCGCAAGATCCTGCCCGGCACCCGCACGCTGGACCTGACCATAGATCCGGCAGGGCGGGCGCTGAAGCCGAAATTCCGCCGCGCCTATGAATATTCCGACTGCTGGGTCGAGGATTCGCGGCTGGTGGTGCTGAACGCCCGCGACGCCGAGGCGCGGGGGGCAAAGGTCCTGACGCGGGCCCGCGTCGTGCGGGCGGAGCGCGTGGACGGCGCGTGGCTGGTGACGGTGGAAGATGCCAGCGGCACAAGGCAGGTCCGCGCCCGCGCGCTGGTCAACGCCGCGGGCCCCTGGGTCGCGCAGGTGATCGCCGGGGCGCTGCGCCAGAACAGCCGCGAGAGGGTGCGGCTGGTGCGCGGCAGCCATATCGTCACGCGCCGCCTCTACGACCATGACCGCTGCTATTTCTTCCAGGGCAGCGACGGGCGCATCATCTTCGCCATTCCCTATGAGCAGGATTTCACCCTGATCGGCACCACCGATCAGGAGCATGTGGGCGATCCGGCCGACGCCCGCTGCACCGAGGCGGAGCAGGACTATCTGTGCAGCTTCGCCTCGCAGTATTTCGCGCGGCCGGTCAGCCGTGAGGACATCGTCTGGACCTATTCCGGCGTGCGGCCGCTCTATGATGATGGCGCAGGCTCGGCCACGGCGGCGACACGGGATTATGTGCTGTCGCTGGACACCACCGGCGGCGCGCCGGTGCTGAACGTCTTCGGCGGCAAGATCACCACCTATCGACGGCTGGCGGAATCGGCGATGGCCAAGCTGGGCCCGCATTTCCCGGGGCTGGCGCCGGACTGGACGGCGCGGGTGCCGTTGCCGGGTGGGGATTTCCCGGTGGACGGGGTGGCGGCGCTGGTGGCGCGGCTCAGGGCCGCGCATCCGTTCCTGAGCGATGCGTGGGCGGCGCGGCTGGTGCGCGCCTATGGCACCGAGGCGGCCGAGGTGCTGGCGGGCGCGCAAACTGCCGAAGATCTGGGCCGCGACTTCGGCGCCACGCTGACCGAGGCGGAGCTGCGCTGGCTGAGGACGAAGGAATATGCCCGCACCGCGCAGGATGTGGTCTGGCGCCGCTCGAAGCTCGGCCTGCGGCTCGATGCGGCGCAGATCGCCGCGATCGATGCCTGGATGCAGGAGGCCTGACATGCCGCATATCCTTGCCATCGACCAGGGCACCACCTCCTCCCGCGCGATGCTGTTCGATGGCGCGATGCAGCTGGTGGCCGTGGCGCAGGAAGAGCTGCCGCAGCACTACCCCGCCTCGGGCTGGGTGGAGCATGACCCGGCCGACATCTGGGGCACGGTGACCCGCACCGCACGCGAGGCAATCGCCAGGGCCGGCAGCCCCGACATCGCCGCCATCGGCATCACCAACCAGCGCGAGACGGTGCTGGTCTGGAACCGCGCCACCGGCGCGCCGATCCACCGCGCCATCGTCTGGCAGGACCGGCGCACGGCGGCGATCTGCGCCGAGCTGCGGGAGGCAGGGCACGAGCCGGACATCACCTACCGCACCGGGCTGCTGCTGGACCCGTATTTCTCGGGCAGCAAGCTGGCCTGGCTGCTGGACAATGTCGAGGGCGCGCGGGCAAGGGCCGAGCGGGGCGAGCTCCTGTTCGGCACCGTCGACAGTTTCCTGATCTGGAAGCTGACCGGCGGGCGCGTCCATGCCACCGATGCCACCAATGCCGCGCGCACGCTGCTGTACAACATCCGCGAGGGGCGGTGGGATGCCGAGATCTGCGCGCTGCTGCGGATCCCGATGGCGATGCTGCCCGAGGTAAAGGACTGCGCGGCGGAGTTCGGGGTGACGGAGGCGTTCGGCGGCCAGATCCCGATCCTCGGCGTTGCGGGCGACCAGCAGGCGGCAACCTTGGGGCAGGCCTGCTTCGCGCCGGGGATGCTGAAGGCAACCTATGGCACCGGCTGCTTCGCGCTGCTGAACACCGGGGCGGAGCTGGTGGAGAGCCGCAGCCGCCTGCTGGGCACCATCGCCTATCAGCTGGACGGGGTGCCGACTTATGCGCTGGAGGGCTCGATCTTCATCGCCGGGGCGGCGGTGCAATGGCTGCGTGACGGGCTGAAGATCATCGGCAGCGCGGCCGAGACGCAGGCGCTCGCCGAGGCCGCCGATCCGGGGCAGGACGTGGTGCTGGTGCCGGCCTTCACCGGGCTTGGCGCGCCGTGGTGGAATGCCGAGAGCCGGGGCGCGGTCTACGGGCTGACGCGCAACTCCGGCCCGGCAGAGCTGGCGCGGGCGGCGCTGGAGAGTGTCGGCTACCAGACCCGCGACCTGCTGGAGGCGATGCAGGCCGACTGGGCCCGCGCAGAGGCGGTGCTGCGGGTGGATGGCGGGATGGCGGCGTCCGACTGGGCGATGCAGTTCCTGGCCGATGTCCTCGGCGCGCCGGTGGATCGGCCGCGGATGACCGAGACCACGGCGCTTGGCGCGGCCTGGCTGGCCGGGATGCGGGCCGGGATCTACCCCGGCCCGGAGGGCTTTGCGGCCGAGTGGGCCTGCGCGCGGCAGTTCACCCCCGCGATGGACCCAGACGTGCGCGCGGCGCGCTATGCCCGCTGGCAGCGGGCGGTCGCGGCGACGCTGGCGGTTTAGGACGCAGGTTCGATCACTGCGCAGGCCAGGCGCTCGCCGGCGGCGCCTGCGGGCTGGCTGGTGTAATCGTCCGGCTCGGCATGGATCATCAGCGTCTTGCCGGTGATGTCGGTCGGCCCGCCGTTCAGGCTGACATAGCCGTTGAACACCTCGGCCGTCAGCAGGCCATCCGAGGCGACATACTGGTTGGGCATGTCGCCCGAATGCGGGCCGGTGTCGTTGAAGAAGCCATGCTCGGTGCCGGTCAGGTTGAGGTGGCCGCCGGCGGAGTCGAAGCGGTCGGCAGGCTCGCAGGTCTCGCCCTCATGGACATGGAAGGCGACCCACTTACTGGCCGGCAGCCCGGTGATCTCCATTCCGATGATCACGCCATGCGGGGTGCCGGTCAGCGTGGCAGTGCCGATCTCGGCGCCCTCGGCATCGACGAAGCTGGCGGTGGCGGCGGCCATCGCGGGCCCGGGTGCGGTGGGGGTGTCCTGCGCCGGGGCCTGCTGGGCGGCGGCGGGGAAGGCGAGGGCTGCGGTCAGCAGGGCGGCGGGGATGGTGCGGAACATGAGGTCTCTCCCTTTGCGGTGGCGGCCCGGGGGGCGGGGCGCCTCTGGGGAGACAACGGAGAGCGGGGTGGGATGTTCCGAGATCGGGGGGAGCAGGGGCCGGAAGCGCCCGTCACCTCGGGCGGGAACAGGCGAGGCACTGACTCGCCCCCGCCCGCTGCGGGACATGTCACCCGGAGCCGCTGACAGCGAGAAACCGAATGAGGACAGCGCCCGTCCTGGCGGGCGAGAAGCGCCCGCCGGGGGGTGATGAGCGACAAGAAATCCTCCAGTGGAGGATTTCCGCGAAGAACGCCCGGCCCGTGGCCGGGCCGGGAGGGCGGGCGCTGGCCGGGCCCTTTGGGGGCCCGTCCGGAGGGTTGACATGCTGCGGCGTGGCGAAGGCGATGGCCTTCGCCATTCAACCGGCGCACCCCTGTTGCGATCCGGCCGCCGCTGGCCAGGCCTCGAAACCTTGCCCCAGCAACTGGCCCCGGCACATGTCACGCGGCCTCTCTCGCCGCGCAGCACCTCCCCCCACCCCTTGCCCCCCCGGCCAATCCCCGGCAGGATCGCGCCCGCCGCAGGGCCTCCCGCGACGGCACCCATCCCGCCTACCCCCGGAGGCCCATGCAGACCGTCAACCGCAATATCAAGCAGACCGCCATCCTGTTGCTGCTGGGGGCGACGCTGCTGGCGATCCTCGCCGGGTCGTCCACCTTCATCAGCTTCCGCAGCGACGCCGCCTTCGAGAAGACCATCGCCGAGCGCCAGTTGCGGCGCAGCGCGGCGGACCTGCTCTCGGCGTTGCAAGATGCCGAGACCGGCCAGCGCGGCTATCTCATCACGCTCGATCCTGCCTTCCTCGAGCCCTATCAGGGCGCCCGCACCCGCATCCCCGAGCTGCGCGCCGCGCTGGAACAGCGGCTGGAGATCGACCCCGAGCGCGGCGCGGACATGCTGGCAGAGCTGGATGCGCTGCTCGACCTGCGGCTGGGGTTGCTGGCCTCCACGCTTCAGGCGGCGGGGGCGGGCGATATCGACGCCGCCCGCGCCATCGTCGCGCAGGGGCAGGGCAAGCCGGCGATGGACCGGGTGCGCGCGCTGCTGGGGGAGGTCATCACCGCCTCGGACCTGCGCACCTCGGCGCTGGTCTCGGCGCAGGGGCGGATGAACCTGTGGCTGAAGGCGGCCTCGATCCTGGGCGGTATCGCGATGCTGGCGGTGGTCGGCTCTGCCTTCGTGCTGCTGGCGCGGCAACTGCGCGCCCTACGCGCCGCCGAGGATCAGCTGCGCCGCCTGAACACCGGGCTGGAAGGCCGGGTGCGCCAGCGCACCGAGGACCTGATGCGCGCCAACCAGGAAGTGCAGCGCTTCGCCTATATCGTCACCCACGACCTGCGCGCCCCGCTGGTCAACATCATGGGCTTCACCAGCGAGCTGGAAACCGCGCTGAAGCCGCTGCAGGCCTATGTGCTGGCCGAGGGTGAGACGGTGACCGAGGACAATATCCGCGACGCCCGCCTTGCCGCCGCCGAGGACCTGCCCGAGGCGCTGGCCTTCATCCGCTCCTCGACCCGCAAGATGGACGGGCTGATCAACGCGATCCTGAAGATCTCGCGCGATGGCCGGCGCGAGCTGAAGCCCGAGAGGGTGGACCTGAAGGCGCTGGCCGAGCAGGCGGCGGCGACCGTGGCCCACCAGCTGGGCGAGACCGGGGGCACCGCAGAGATCGACATCCGCGTGCCGCCGCTGGTCACCGACAGGCTGTCGGTGGAACAGGCGCTTGGCAACCTTGTCGACAATGCGGTGAAATACGCCAGCCCGGATCGGCCCTTGCAGCTGAAGATCCGCGCCGTGCCCGATGGGCCGCGGATGGTGCGCGTCGAGGTCGAGGACAACGGCCGTGGCATTTCCGAGGCAGACCATGAACGGGTGTTCGAGCTGTTCCGCCGCTCGGGCAGCCAGGACCAGGCCGGCGAGGGAATTGGCCTTGCACATGTGCGCACCGTCGTGCGAAATCTGGGGGGAGAGATCACGCTGCGGTCAGTTCACGGGCAGGGATCGACATTCACCCTGCATCTGCCCGTCGATCTGCGGTCGGTTCTGGAGACGGTAAGGACATGAAGGCATTGGGCAAGGAAGTCACCATCGTGATGGTCGAGGATGACGAAGGTCATGCCCGGCTGATCGAGAAGAACATCCGCCGCGCCGGTGTGCACAACGAGATCGTGCCCTTCGCCGATGGCACCTCGGCGCTGGATTTCCTGCTGGGGGCGGATCGCAGCGGCGAGGCCGCGATCGGGCGCTACCTGCTGATCCTGCTGGACCTGAACCTGCCCGACATGACCGGGATCGACATCCTCGAAAAGGTGAAGACCAACCCGCATACCAAGCATCTGCCGGTGGTGATCCTGACCACCACCGATGACGAGGCCGAGATCAAGCGCTGCTACGATCTGGGCGCGAATGTCTACATCACCAAGCCGGTGGAATATGAGAGCTTCGCCAATGCCATCCGGCAGCTGGGGTTGTTCTTCGCGGTCCTGCAAGTTCCGTGAACCACGCTCCCGCCCCGGGCACCGCGACGGTGCGCGTCCTTTATGTCGATGACGACCCGATCCTGGCCCGCCTTGTGCAAAAGGCGCTGGCGCGGGCGGGGATCGAGGTCTTCCATGCCGCCGATGCGGACCAGGCCGAGGCGCATCTGGCCGATCAGCGCTTTGATGCGCTGGTGCTGGACCATTACCTGCCCACCGGCACCGGCCTCGATATCCTGCGCCGGATGCGGGCGGGCGGCGGGCGCACGCCGACGATCTATGTCACCGGATCGAGCGAGGCGACGGTCGCCGTCGACGCGCTGAAGGCCGGCGCGGATGACTATGTCATCAAGTCCACCGGCGAGGATTTCACCGCGCTTCTGCGCCGCGCCATCGACCAGGCCATCGCCAAGGCCGAGCTGCTGGCCGCGAAGGAACGCGCCGATGCCGAAACCCGCGCCGCGCGCGAGCGGGCAGAGATGCTGCTGGCCGAGGTGCATCACCGTGTCGCCAACAGCCTGTCGATGGTGACCTCGCTGCTGCGCCTGCAAGCCTCGGCCGCGTCGGACGAGGTGCGCAGCGCATTGACCGAGGCGCAGGCGCGCATCGCCGCCATCTCGGGCGTACATCGCAGCCTTTATCTGGGCGATGACGTGCATACCGTGACGCTGGACGCCTATCTGCAATCCATGCTGCAGGACTTCCGCAAGACCATCCCGGACAGCATCCGCCTGACCATCGAGGCCTGTCCGCTGAAGATCACCGCAGACCGCGCCGTCAGCCTTGGCATCGTCGTGTCGGAACTGGCGACCAATGCGGCGAAATATGCCTGGCCGGACGGCGGCGCCGGCGAGCTGCGGGTGGAGCTGACGGAACCCGAACCGGGGCTGGCGCGGCTGGTGGTCTGCGATGACGGCATCGGCAGCGATCCGGGCGGCGCGGCCGTGGGCACCGGGCTGGGGCAGAAGCTGATCCGCGCCATGGCCGACCGGCTGGAGGGCAGCGTCGAGCAGCCCGCGGTGCCGAAGGGCACCACTGTCGTGGTGTCGTTCCGAGCCTAGCGCCCTGCGCAGGGCTGCGACCTTCTGCCCCTCGCCCTGCGGCGCTTGCGGCCCATGTTCCCGGGAACAACTCCCCGTCTGCCGACTTGCCTGACCAAAGACGAGTCTGGCGGGGGCGCGCATCGCAGCCTTGCGGTGCCCCGGAACGACAGGAGACCGGATGTTCGAGAGTTTCGACGCAATCGTGCTGGCGCGGGCGCAATTCGCCTTCACCATCGCCTTCCACATCGTCTTTCCCGCCTTCACCATCGGGCTGGCCAGCTATCTGGCGGTGCTGCTGGGGCTGTGGCTGAAGACCGGCCGCGGCGTCTATCTGCGGCTCTTCGACTTCTGGAAGACCATCTTCGCGCTGTCTTTCGCCATGGGCGTCGTGTCGGGGATCGTGATGTCCTACCAGTTCGGCACCAACTGGTCGGCCTTTTCCGACAAGGCCGGCCCGGTGATCGGCCCGCTGATGGGCTATGAGGTGCTGACGGCCTTCTTCCTCGAGGCCGGCTTCCTTGGCATCATGCTGTTCGGGCGCGAGAAGGTCGGCCGCGGCCTGCATTTCCTGGCGACGCTGATGGTCGCCTTCGGCACGCTGCTGTCCGCCACCTGGATCCTCGCGGTGAACAGCTGGATGCAGACCCCGCAGGGCTTTGCCATCAACGAGGTCGGCCAGTTCGTGCCCGTCGACTGGTGGGCGATCATCTTCAGCCCCTCCTTCCCCTACCGGCTGGTCCATATGGTGCTGGCCGCCTACCTGACCACGGCGCTGGTCGTGGGCGCGGTGGCCGCCTGGCACAAGCTGCGCCGCCGCGACTGGCCCGAGGTGCACACCATGTTCAGCATGGCGATGGGGATGATCGTGGTGGTGGCGCCCCTGCAGATCTTCATGGGCGACCTGCACGGGCTGAACACGCTGGAGCACCAGCCCGCCAAGGTGATGGCGATGGAGGGGCATTTCGAGAGCCACCCCGAGGGCGCCCCCCTCATCCTGTTCGGCATCCCCGATCAGGACGCGCAGACGGTGCATTGGTCGGTTGAGATCCCGAAACTCTCCAGCCTGATCCTGCGGCATGACCTCAACGCCTCGATGGACGGGCTCGACACCGTCCCGCGAGAGATGCAGCCGCCGGTCGAGATCGTCTTCTGGTCGTTCCGCATCATGGTGGCGCTTGGCTTTGCGATGCTGGGGCTTGGCCTCTGGTCGCTGCTGGCGCGGCTGCGCGGGCGGCTGCATGACAGCCCCTGGCTGCACCGCGCGGCGCTGGTCATGGGGCCGGCGGGCTTTGTCGCGGTGCTGGCCGGGTGGATCACCACCGAGGTCGGCCGCCAGCCCTGGACGGTCTATGGCCATATGCTCACCGCCGACAGCGCCTCGCCGGTCTCGGCCGCGGCGGTGGGGTCCTCGCTGGTGGCCTTCATCATCGTCTATTTCGCCATCTTCGGCACCGGCGTCGTCTATATCCTGCGGCTGATGGCGCGCCTGCCGGAGTTCGACGAGGAAGACCTGACCGACGGCCCGCTGCGCACCGCGGGCATCACCCCCGGACCCGCCCAGAAGGAGAGCCATCATGGACATTGACCTGCCGACAGTCTGGGCCGGGATCATCGCCTTCGCGGTGCTGGCCTATGTGGTGATGGACGGGTTCGACCTTGGCATCGGCATCCTGTTCCCGCTGTTCCCCGAAAAGCACGACCGCGACGTGATGATGAACTCGGTAGCCCCGGTCTGGGACGGGAACGAGACCTGGCTGGTGATGGGCGGCGGCGGGCTCTTGGCGGTGTTCCCGCTGGCCTATGCGACGATCCTGCCGGCGCTTTATGCGCCGCTGACGGTGATGCTGCTGGCGCTGGTGTTCCGGGGCGTGGCGTTTGAGTACCGCTGGCGCAGCGACACCGGCAGCCGCCGCTGGGACGTGGCGTTCTTCGGCGGCTCGGCGGTGGCGACCTTCTCGCAGGGCATCGCCCTTGGCGCGCTGGTGCAGGGCATCCGGATCGAAGGGCGCGCCTATGCGGGCGGCTGGTGGGATTGGCTGACGCCGTTCTCCATCGCCACGGGCCTTGCGCTGCTGGCGGGCTATGCGCTGCTGGGGGCCTGCTGGCTGGTGCTGAAGACGGAAGGCGGGCTGCGCGACGCGGCGCGGCGGCTGGCGATGCGGGCCGCGCTGGCGACGTTGGCGGGGATGGGGCTTGTGAGCCTTTGGACCCCGTTCCTCAACCCCGGCTACCTGGAGCGCTGGTTCGGCTGGCCTACCATCGGCTTCAGCCTCGTGGTGCCGCTGCTGGTGGCGGGCGCCGCCTATGGCCTCTGGCGCGGGCTGACGCGGGGGCCGGACTGGCTGCCGTTCCTGTCGGCGCTCGGCCTGTTCGTCCTTGGCTTCGCCGGAGTCGGGATCAGCTTCTATCCGTGGATCGTGCCCTTCGCGCTGACCATCCAGGAAGCCGCGGCGCCGGATGAGAGCCTGGTGTTCCTGCTCTGGGGCTCGGTGGTGCTGCTGCCGATGATCCTTGGCTACACCGCCTATGCCTATTGGGTGTTCCGCGGCAAGTTGCGCCACGGCGAGGGCTATCACTGATGGCCGCGCAGAGGGGCGAAGGGCAGGGCGACAGCTGGCTGCGCCGCATCGCCTGGTTCGTAGGCCTGTGGCTGGCAGGCTTCGCCGCCGTCAGCGCCCTGGGTCTCGTCATCCGGTGGGCGCTGATGCCCGGCTGAACGCGGCTTCCAGCTCGATCAGCCGCTGCTTGCGCCACAGCCCGCCGCCATAGCCGGTCAGCGCGCCATCGGCGCCGATCACCCGGTGGCAGGGGATCACCAGCGCGATCTGGTTGGCGCCATTGGCGCGGGCCACGGCGCGCGCCGCCTCGGGCCTCCCCATCTGGCGTGCAATCTCGCCATAGCTGCGGGTGGTGCCGGGCGGAATCTGGCGCAGGATCTGCCACACCGCCTTCGTGAAGGCGCTGCCATGCAGGGCCAGCGGCGTGTCGAACCGGGCACTGGTCCCGGCGAAGAAGGCGCCAAGCTCGCCGGCGATCTGGTCGATGGGCGCGGGCCGCCCGAGCCCGATCCCGCCCGCCATCTTGCGAAGCCGCGCCAGTTCCGCCGGCAGCGCCTTGCGGTCCGCGAATTCCAGCAGGTGCAGCGCCCGCTTGTCCGCCACTGCGATCATCGGGCCGATGGGCGTGTCGATCCAGTCCGCCTGCAGCAGCGCGCCCTTCATCTCCGCAGGCGCGGCCCCCAGCAGCCGCGAAAACGCGGCCCGAAACGCGGCGGGGCTGTCGAACCCGGCATCGAACTGCGCCTCGATCACCCGGCCCCCTGCCGCCAGCGTCGCCATCCCCTCGCGCAGCCGCCGCTGGCGGGCCATCTCCAGAAACGTCACCCCGAACTGCCGCCGGAAACTGCGCCGCACGGTGGAGGGGTCGAAGCCCATCGCCACCACATCCTCCTCGCGCCAGCGCCGCGCCGGGTCTGCCTCCAGCGCGGCCGTCAGCGCGGCGATAGAGGGATCTGCGCTGGCCTCGGGCGCCAGCGGATGGCAGCGCAGGCAAGGGCGGAAGCCGGCGGCAAGGCACTCCGCCGGGCTCTCGAAGAACTGGCAATTAGCCCGCAGGGGTTTGCGCGCCGGGCAGGTCAGCCGGCAGAAGATGCCGGTGGAGGTGACGCCGACGAAAGCCCGCCCGTCAAAGGCCGGGTCGCGCGCCAGCAGCGCGGCATAGAGCACATCCTCGGGCGGGAGGGCGAACAGGGGCGCGGTGGCGGGCGCATATGTCATGCCTTGAAGCTACCCCAGCCGGCCCCGGCTGTCCGCCTGTTTCCGGGCGGCTATTTCGTCTCGCTCAGCCTTGCTCGGCCTCCGCCTCCGCCAGCCCCGCCAGCACCTTGTCCACCGTCGCGGGCAGGCTGCGCACCCGCACCCCGCAGGCGTTGTGCACCGCGTTCAGGATCGCCGCCCCGGCGCCGCAGATCCCCAGCTCGCCGATGCCCTTGGCCTGCATCGGCGCCCAGTCATCGCGCTCCTCGATGAAATGCACCTCCAGCGCCGGCACGTCGGCATTCACCGGCACATGGTATTCGGCGAGGTCGCGGTTGACGATATGGCCATCGCGCGCGTCATGCACCAGCTCTTCGGTCAGCGCCATGCCGATGCCCCAGGTCATCCCGCCAAGCGCCTGCGAGCGCGCCGTCTGCGCGTTCAGCACCCGGCCGATGGCGAAGGTGCCCAGCATCCGCCGCACCCGAACCTCGCCGGTGACGGCATTCACCCCCACCTCGGCGAAGGCCGCGCCCCAGGTCGCCTGCCGCGCCTTGTCCGCCGCCTCGCCGGGGACCAGATGCCCTTCGGCCTGCATCGCGCCCTCCATCAGCGAACCAACAGGCACCTTGCGATTGGCGTGGACGGCATGGCCGTCCTTCAGCGTCAGCTCCGCCTCGGGGCACCCCATCGCCTGCGCCAGCTTGCTGCGAAGTTCGAGGCAGGCCAGATACACCGCCGTTCCGGTCGAGGCCGCGCCGAACGATCCGCCAGAGCCGGAGCCGGCGGGAAGGTCGGTATCGCCCAGAACCGTCTGCACCGATCCCATCGGCAGCCCCAGCATCTCGGCCGCGATCTGGGTCAGGATCGCATAGCTGCCGGTGCCGATATCGGTCATGTCGGTTTCCACCAGCGCCGATCCCGCGGGGTCCAGCGTCACCCGCGCCTTTGCCTCGACCACCATGTTCACCCGCACCAGCGCGGCCATGCCCATCCCGACCCACCACTCCCCCTCGCGCCGGGCGCGGGGGGAGGCGTGGCGCTGCTCCCAGCCAAAGCGCCGCGCGCCTTCCGTCAGCGCCTCGGCCAGCTTGTGCGAGGAGAACGGGCGGCCCGTCCCCGGCTCCAGCTTCGGGATGTTGCGCAGGCGCAGGGCGACCGGGCACATGCCCAGCCTGTCCGCCAGCTCGTCCATCGCGCATTCGAAGACCGTCGCCCCCACCGCCTCGCCCGGTGCGCGGACCGACGCGCAGAGCAGGCGATGCACCCGCGCCACCCGGTGCACGACGCGGCGATGCGCCGCCTCATAGGTGAAGGGCGTCGCCTGCTGCACGGGTTCGGAAAAGCTCTGCCCCGGCAGGTTCGACACCAGCGCCTCATGCCCGATCATGGACAGCCGGCCCTCGGTATCGGCCCCGAGCTGGATGCGCTGCAGCGTTTCCGACCGGCGCGAGGTGGTCTCCATCGACTGCGGGCGGGAGCAGATCACCTGCACCGGCCGCCCCAGCTGCTGCGCCGCAATCGCCGCCGCCACCGTCTCGGGCGAGATGCCAAGCTTGGAGCCGAACCCGCCGCCGACATGCGGGGCGAGGATGCGGATCTGTTCGGGTTCAATATCCAGCGCGGCCGCCATCTGCTTCGTCGCGGTGGCCAGCATCTGCAGACTGCTGTGCAGCACCAGCTTGCCCCCCTGCCATTCGGCCAGCGAGGCATGCGGTTCCATCGGCGCCGAGGACATCGAGGAGGTGCGGTAGAGCCGGTCGACGACCACATCGGCGGCCTCCAGCGCGGCATCCGGCTCGCCGGTCACCGATTGCTTCTTCTCCGGCAGCTCCACCTCGGCGGCCGGGTCCTCGGGGCCCGTCACCGCGCCCGGCTCTTCGGCATAGTCGGGGCGCAGCCGCAGCGCGGCGTGGCGGGCCTGCTCCGGCGTCTCGGCCACCACCAGCGCAATCGGCTGGCCATGATAGACCACCCCGGCCGCATCCGCCTGGGGCGGCTTGGGCTGGCCGCCTTGCCCGGAATGGCGCACCAGCCGCGGATCGTCGATCACCGCCAGCACGCCGGGCAGCGCCAGCACCGGGGCAGCGTTCAGCGAGGTGACGCGGCCCCGGGTGATGGTCGCGCGCACCAGCGCGCCATGCACCATGCCGGGCAGCTGCCGGTCGCCGGTATAGACGGCGCGGCCCGTGACCTTCAGCGCGCCTTCGGGCCGCGGCTCGGCGCGGCCAAGCACGCCCTGCGCCATGCCGTCGAGCCGGTGGTCGGTGTCGGGGCCGTCATGGGTCATCTCCCGGGTCATGCGGGCATCTCCTCTGCACAGGCCTCGGCCAGCACCGCGGCAAGGGTGCGGCGGGCCAGCGGGATCTTGAAATCGTTGTCGCCATGCCCCTTGGCCTCGGCCAGCAGCAGGTCCCCGGCGCGGTCGAAGAGGGCCGCCGAAGGCACCTCGCCGATCAGCGCGCCCTCCACGTCGGCGCTACGCCAGGGCATATGCGCCAGCCCGCCAAAGGCCAGTGCCGCGGCGGCGATCCGGCCACCCTCCATCCGCAGGCAGGCCGCGACCGAGACCAGCGCGAAGGCATAGGAGGCGCGGTCGCGCACCTTGCGATAGATCTGCCGCCCGCCTTCCGCCGGGGGCAGCAGCACCGCGGCGACCATCTCGCCCGGCTCCAGCACCGTTTCCAGATGCGGCGTGTCGCCCGGCAGCCGGTAGAACTGCGCCAGCGGCACCTGCCGCCGCCCTCCGCCCGGCGCCAGCAGCTCCACCTCGGCCGACAGTGCCCGCAGCGCCACCGCCATGTCGCTGGGATGGGTGGCGATGCATTGATCGCTCGCCCCAAGGATCGCATGGATGCGGTTGAACCCGCCGATGGCCGCGCAGCCGCTGCCCGGCTCGCGCTTGTTGCACGGCATCGCGGTGTCGTAGAAGTAATAGCACCTCGTCCGTTGCAGCAGGTTGCCCCCGGTGGTCGCCTTGTTGCGCAGCTGCCCGCTGGCGCCCGCCAGCAGCGCCCGCGACAGCAGCGGCCAGTGCCGCCGCAGCAGCGGATCGGCGGCAAGGTCGGAGTTCGGCACCAGCGCCCCGATCCGCAGCCCGGCCTCGGTCAGGGTGATCCCGCCCAGATCCAGCCGCGAGATGTCGACCAGCCGCGCCGGGGCCATCACCTCATGCTTCATCAGGTCCAGAAGGTTGGTGCCCCCGGCGATGAAGGCGGTGCCCGGCACCTCTGCCTCGGCCAGCGCCTCGGTGCACGATCCCGCGCGGATGTAATCGAACGCCCTCATGCCGCATCCTCCCGCTCGGCCGCGGCCAGCCGGATCGCGGCGATGATGTTGGGATAGGCGGAGCAGCGACAGAGGTTCCCGCTCATCCGCTCGGCAATCTCCGCCTCTGTCGGCAAGGCGGGGCCGTCCAGCGTTTCCGACACATGGCTGGGCCAGCCCGCGCGGATCTCCTCCAGCATCGCCGTCGCGGAACAGATCTGCCCCGGCGTGCAATAGCCGCACTGGAACCCGTCCGTCTCGATGAACGCCGCCTGCAGCGGCGACAGCGCTTCGGGCGTCCCCAGCCCCTCGATGGTGGTGATGGCGTCGCCGTCATGCATCACCGCCAGCGACAGGCAGGAATTGATCCGGCGGCCATTCACCATCACCGTGCAGGCCCCGCATTGGCCATGATCGCAGCCCTTCTTGGTGCCGGTCAGCCCGGCATGGCTGCGGATCGCATCCAGCAGTGTCACCCGCGGGTCGAGCTCAAGGTGGTGCTTGGTGTCGTTGATCGTCAGGGTCACATGCATCGGGCGCGCCTATCTTGCTCGTGGGGCTGGACGGGACCGCGGGGGCGGTGGCGAGGCATCCGCCGCAGGGGCGGCGCAGGGCCAACCCCGGCCCCCCGGCCCGGGTTCCCGCTTGCATCCCCGCCCCCAGCTCGCGCGAAGGTGATGCGGTTTGACCCCGCCGGGGCTACGCGGTGCCCTGCGCCGCGCATAGTCTTCCCCAGCCCGCGCGATCCCCCCGCGAGGCGGAGCCGAGGGACCCCGATGACGCCGCCCACCCCTGCCGACGCCATCGCGCCGCCACCCATTCCCGCCCCCATCCCAGCCCAACTGCCCGAACGCCAGGGCCTGCGCCATGCGCGCGAGCTGGAGCGGCACCTGGCCTTCCTCGACACCTTCACCGGCACCGCGCTTGGCGTGCTGGCGGCCGCCTCCGGCATCTACACCTATCTCGGCGTGCGCTCCTTGCTGGACGATACCGGCAGCTGGACCACCTTCGCCGCGCTGTCCTATTCCATCGCCGTCTCGGTCGGCATCTTCGTCTTCTGGTCCTACCTGCTGCGCCTGCTGCCCGCCGTCCGCACCGCCGCCTCGCGCGTCGGCCTGCTGCTCTCGATGGCGCTTGGCTGCGTGGCGATCATCGCCATGTCCTCCTGGCTCAACGCCGCGGCCCTCGCCGGCGCGGCCGCCGTCGAACAGCACTTGGCCACTACCGTGCAGACCTATCAGGGCGCCCTCGAACGCGCCCATTCCAACGCCATCGCGGGCCAGAGCCTCGGCCGCGACGTCGCCCGCGTCCGCCAGAGCTTCGGCGACCTGTCCGAGCAGGAGGCAGGCGGCAATCTCTCCGGCCTCGCCGGGCAGGGGGCGGTGTTCCGGGTGCTGACCCAGAAGGCGGCCGAGCTTGGCGGGCTGGAGACGCAGATCGCCGCGCAGGATGGCCCGGTGGCCGCGGCCTTCGCCGAGGGCAACACCATCCTCAGCCGGATGCGCGCGCTGACGGTGGAACCGGGCGCGGTCGAGGCGCGGTCGGTCCGCTTTTCCGAAGAGGCGGTGCGCCTGTCCGGCATCATCGCCGAACTGCGCCAGCTGAATGTGGCCCCGCTCGTGGCCCGCGCCGCGCAGGATTTGGCGGAGTCGGTGGTGCTGCCCGATCTCGACGGCGGCAGCGCCCTTGCCCGCTCCAGCCAGGCCAGTACCATCGAGTCCGTCCTGCAACTCCTCCGCCAGCGCGCCGAAACCCTGAACGGCGCCGCCGCCGAGGTGATCGCGCTGCCCGCCCCGGATGAGATTGTCTATACCCCGGTCTCCGCCGCCGATGCCGTCATCCGCTATGCCGGCAACTTCATCCCCAGCTGGGCCGGCGCCATCGCCATCGACCTGCTGCCCGCCGTGCTGGTCTTCATCGTCATGGTCACCCAAGCCGCGATCCGCACCGGCCGCGGCGAGGGCACGGCCGAGGATACGATGACAGTCGCCGACCTGCGCGCCGCCATCGCCGCCGCCAGGGCGCTGCAAGAGCCGGTCCATCTGCCGGGTGAGACCCCACCCGGCCCGCGGGCCTGACGGATGCTCTTCCGCCGCGCCCGGGCCGCTGCCGGGGACACCGAAGCGCCCAAACGCGCCACCCCGCAAGGCGCGCTGAAGCTGATGCTGGTCGCGCAGATCGGCATTGGCGCGGCGCTGCTGTGGATCGACCTTGCCGCCTCCGGCTCCTCCGGCGCGACCGCGCCCCAGCTCTTCGCCCCGCCCGGCACCGGCCCCGAGACGCGGCCCTACGCCCCCGACCGACGCCCGGGCCGCCCCGGCACCCCGGCGATGCGCGAGATGCCCCAGCGGCTGGAGTTCGGCACCGAAGGCGCGGCGATGACCCTGATCGGCCAGATCGCCCCCGGCGACGCGCAGCGCTTCACCGATTTCGTGCAGGCGCAGCGGGCCGAGGGCGCCCGCCCCACCGCCCTGCGCCTCGACAGCTCCGGCGGCTCCGTCGCCGACGCGCTCGCCATCGGCCGGCAGGTGCGGGCGCTGGCGATGACCGCCTCGGTCGGCGAGGCCGCGGTCTGCCTCTCGGCCTGCCCCTACATCCTCGCGGGCGGCACTCAGCGCAGCGCCGATCCCGCGGCCGTCATCGGCGTTCACCAGCACTATTTCGGCGAGAACACCCTGCTGCCCGCCTTCCTCGCGGTCGAGGACGTCCAGCGCGGGCAGGGCGCGGTGATCGAGTATCTCGATGAGATGGGGGTGGATACCCTGCTGATGGCCCCCGCGCTCAAGACCCCGCCGGATGAGATATTCGTGCTGGATGCCGAGGATCTGCGCCGCTACCGGCTGGTGACGCCCGAGCCCGGGACAGACGCCGAAGGCTGAGGGCAGGCGGGACCGGGACCGGGCCTCCCTGCCCATAACGTATGTATGAAAACCGTACAGGTTCCATATGGTTTCCGTATCCCGAAAATGATGGCTTTTCAGGGCGTTGCACCCGTTTCAACCCAAACACCGGAAACCCCCCAAAAACCGCCATGCCCGCCCCCCACAGCCTGCCCGCTTGCACCCGCCCCGCCACCGGGCGACACTCCCGGAGAGCGCAAGACGAAAGGCCCCGCCCCGTGCAAATCGACCTCAACAGCGACCTCGGCGAGGGCTTCGGCGCATGGGCCATGGGTGACGATGCCGCGATGCTGGACATCGTCACCTCCGCCAACATCGCCTGCGGTTTCCACGCCGGCGACCCCGCCGGGATCCTGCGCACCCTGCGCGCCGCTGCCGCCCGCGGCGTGGCCGTCGGCGCCCATGTCGGCTACCGCGACCTCGCCGGTTTCGGCCGCCGCGCGATGGATGTCGGCTCCGAGGATCTGACCGCCGAGGTGATCTACCAGATCGGCGCTTTGCAGGCGCTGGCCGCCGCCGCGGGCACCTCCGTGAGCTACGTCAAACCCCACGGCGCGCTCTACAACACCATCGCCGGTGACGCCCGCCAAGCGGGTGCGGTGATCGCCGGAGTGCTGGCCGTGGATCCCTCCCTGCCGCTGGTCTGCCTCGCCGGCGCGCCGATCTGCGACAGGGCGCAGGCCGCTGGCCTGCCCGTGGTGGCAGAGGCCTTCGCCGACCGCGCCTATACCGCCGGTGGTAGCCTGCTCTCCCGCGCCCTGCCAAATGCAGTGCTGCATGACCCGGCGCTGATCGCCACCCGGATGCTGCGTCTGGTTCGCGAGGGCTGCGTCGAGGCGGCAGATGGCAGCACCGTCACGCTCGCCGCCCAGACGATCTGCGTCCACGGCGACGCCCCCGATGCCGTCGCCATCGCCCGCCACCTGCGCACGGCACTCCAGGCCGCAGGCGTCGCGCTGCGCCCCTTCACGGGCCACTGACCGATGCGCCTGCTGCCCGCCGGGGATCGCGCGCTGCTGGTCGAACTGGCGGACCTGCCCGAGGTTCTGGCGCTGCTGGACCACCTGCGCCAAAGCCCCTTGCCGGGCGATGTGGAACTGATCCCCGGCGCCCGGACCCTGCTGCTGCGCTGGCAATCTGGGCAGGCGAACCGCGCCGATCTGGTCGCGGCGCTGCAGGCGGTGAAGCTCGATTCCAGCCAACCGCCGCCGCCCTCCGGCGCCGAAATCGAGATCCCCGTCCGCTACGATGGCGCCGATCTGACCGAGGTCGCCGCCCTCACCGGCCTCTCGCAAGCCGAGGTCATCCGCCGCCACACCGCCGCCCCGCAAACCGTCGCCTTCACCGGCTTCGCCCCCGGTTTCGCCTATCTCACCGGCGGCGACCCCGCCCTGCAAGTCCCGCGCCGCCAGTCGCCCCGCCCCCGCATCCCCGCCGGAGCCGTCGCCCTCGCCGGCCCCTTCAGCGGCATCTACCCCCGCGCCAGCCCCGGCGGCTGGCAGCTGATCGGCACCACCCCGCTGGCGATGTGGGACCTGGGCCGCGAGCGCCCCGCCTTGCTGCAACCCGGCGACCGGGTGCGCTTTCGCGAGATGGCGGCGGATGAACCGTGGCCCGCCGCAAAGGCCGCTCGCGCCCTGCCGCAGCCCGAGCCCGCGCTTCGGGTGCTGGCGGCCGCGCTTCCCCTGCTGTTCCAGGATGCCGGCCGGCCGGGGCTGGCCGGGCAGGGGGTTTCCACCTCCGGCGCCGCCGACCGCGCTGCGCTGGCGGCGGCCAACCGTGCGGTGGGCAATCCCCCCGGCGCGCCCTGCCTCGAGATCACGCTCGGCGGGGTGGATCTGCTGGCCGAAGCCCCCGCCACCCTGGCCCTTGCCGGTGCCCCCGCGGCGCTGCGCCTCACCGGGGCGCAGGGGCAGACGGCACCCGCTTTTGGCGCGCCCTTCGAGGTTGCGCCCGGCGACCGGCTCTGGATCGCGCCGCCCCGCGCCGGGCTGCGCAACTATCTGGCCGCGAAGGGAGGATTTGTGGTTGCGCGGGTGCTTGGCAGCGCCGCCACCGACACGCTGTCCGGCATCGGCCCCGCGCCCTTGGGGAAGGGCGACGCGGTCGCCATCGGCTCTCTCGCCGGTGAAAGCACACCTCCCGCCCCGCCCGGATTTATCCCCCCGGCCCCCGGCGAAACCGTCACCCTCGACATCCGCCCCGGCCCCCGCAGCGACTGGTTCACGCCCCAGGCGCTGGCCCGGCTCACCAGCCAGACATGGGAGGTCACCCCCCAGTCCAGCCGCGTCGGCATCCGCCTTGCGGGGCCTGAGCCGTTGACCCGGCGCGTCCTGGACGAGTTGCCAAGCGAAGGCATGATGCCCGGCGCGCTGCAGGTGCCCCATGGCGGCCAGCCGGTGCTGTTCGTGGCCGATCATCCGCTGACCGGCGGCTATCCGGTGATCGCTGTGCTGGCCGACCACCACATGGGCCTCGCCGCCCAGCTGCCCCCCGGCGCGCGGCTGCGTTTCCGGCTGCTGGAGCCCTTCGCGGCCTGAGCCTCGCTTGACCCTCCGGGCAATTGTGCTAGGCATTGCGCAGGCCGGGCCTGTAGCTCAATGGTTAGAGCAGGGCGCTCATAACGCCTTGGTTGGGGGTTCAAGTCCCTCCGGGCCTACCAATTCCCAGCCGAACCGCCTGCATCCCGCCGCCCGGATTTGGCCCGAAATCGGTCAGGCGTCGGCCATCGCCGGGCCTCGGTGCCGTCTTAACGATGTAGCAAGGTTTCGGTCCTAGCGTAGATGCGAAGCACATCGAAAAGGGGCGGCAATGCTCAAGACAGGACGGACCCGGCTTTGGGGCGACCAATTCACAGCGGCGCGCGCGGCCGTTGCGCAGGCTTTTCCGGGGCGGGGACAGGACTATCCCGCCTGGCCCGAAGAGCTGCACATGGCCGCCGGGGCAGAGCAGGCGCCGCCGGGCTGGTGGATCGCCGCGACAGCGCCCCTTGGCCTCGCAGCCTGGTCGGCGCTTGGCTGGCTGCTTTTTGCGCTGTGACCGGGGCAAGCTGACAGGCTGGCCGGCGGGAAAGCGCCTGCGTTGAGAGACGGCGCACCGAGCCGAGGTCGAGCCAGCTGCGACACGGCCGCGCGCCTTCAACCGGCGCGCAAACAGGAAAACGACCCCCCCCTGAAGGGAGGGGTCGCCTGTCATACGGGTCCTGAACGCCTCTGGCCGCCCGAGGGCAAGGCCCTCGGCCCCCGTCAGCGCCAAGGCGCCTTCCGGGCTGGCTCAGTTCGAGGCGGGCGCGTTCGGCTCGGCCGGCTCGTTGGTCTCGGTCAGCGGTTCTTCGGCGATGGCTTCGCCCTTGGCCTCGGCCGCGTTTTCCAACATGGCGGTGCCGTCACGGAACTCCAGTGCGGTCACCGGCGCGGTGGCCAGGCTCAGAACATCGGCTTCGGAGACGGCGATCATCACGCTGTCTTCCCCGACGCTGGCGATCCCGGTGGCGTCCAGCTGAACGGTGTTGCCGTTCGGCAGCGCGAAGATGATATAATCGACCACACGCTCGGCGGTCACTGCGGCAGTGGTGATGTTGCCCAGCATCGCGTTGTCCGAGGAATAGACCGGCCAGCCGCCCATCGGGCCAGCGCCACCAGCCGACGGACCGACCAGCTCTGTCGAGTTGCCCGACATGTCGATCACGGTGACCGGCAGCGAGTTGTCCTGCACTTCGCCGCCGCCGGTGGCTTCCTGAGCGAAGGCCGCGCCCGACAGGCCGAGGGCCAGGGCCGAGGCGAGCAAGGTAGATTTGTTGAAACGTGTCATGATGTTGTCCTTTCGGAACTTGTGACGTTCTATGGCTTACCAACGCGCCCACCTCTGGTTTCGTTCCCCGCCCACGAAGCCGTGACCCCAGCCCCGGCCCCGCTCACGCGCTCGACAAAATCGCCGCGGCCGCCGCAGGGCCGTTGCCCGCAGGCGCGGCTTGCGCTATCGGGCCGGGAAGCGGCCCTGCGCAGGCGGGGCAGGATGGGCGAGAAGGGGTGCGGCGATGAGCGGCGGCAAGAACGGGCTGACCTATGCGGCGGCGGGCGTGGATATCGACGCAGGGAACGCGCTGGTGGAGCGGATCAAGCCGGCGGCGAAACGCACCGACCGGCCCGGCACCATGTCTGGCCTCGGCGGCTTTGGCGCGCTGTTCGACCTCAAGGCCGCGGGCTATAGCGACCCGATCCTTGTGGCCGCGACCGACGGGGTCGGCACCAAGCTGCGCATCGCCATCGACACCGGCAATGTCGATACCATCGGCATCGACCTTGTCGCCATGTGCGTGAACGACCTGGTCTGCCAGGGCGCCGAGCCGCTGCTGTTCCTCGACTACTTCGCCACCGGCAAGCTGGACGTGGATCAGGCCGCGCGGATCATCGAGGGCATCGCGCAGGGCTGCGCCGACAGCGGCTGCGCGCTGGTCGGCGGCGAGACCGCCGAGATGCCGGGCATGTATCACAAGGGCGACTTCGACCTTGCCGGCTTTGCGGTCGGCGCGATGGAGCGGGGCACGGCGTTGCCTGCGGGCGTGGTGGCGGGCGATGTGCTGCTGGGGCTTGGCTCGGGTGGGGTGCATTCCAACGGCTACAGCCTTGTGCGCAAGGTGGTGGAGCTGGCGGGCCTCGGCTGGGACGCTCCGGCACCGTTCGCGACAGGCGCGCTGGGGCAGGCGCTGCTGGCCCCGACGCGGCTCTATGTGCGGCAGGCCTTGGCGGCGATCCGGGCGGGCGGCGTGCATGGCCTCGCGCATATCACCGGCGGCGGGCTGACCGAGAACCTGCCGCGGGTGCTGCCCGAGGGGCTGGGGGCCGAGATCGACCTGGCATCGTGGGACCTGCCGCCGGTGTTCCGCTGGCTGGCGGAAACCGCGGGAATGGAGCAGGCGGAACTCCTGAAGACCTTCAACTGCGGCATCGGCATGATCCTTGTCGTGGCCGAAGACCGCGCCGGGGTGCTGGCGGACCTGCTGGCCGCCGAGGGCGAGACTGTCACCGTCCTTGGGACCGTGCAACCGGGGCAGGGGGTCAGCTACCGGAACCGCCTGCTGTGAGCGAGCCGGTCCGCGTTGCCATCCTGATCTCGGGCGGCGGGTCGAACATGATCCGGCTGGTCGAGAGCATGGAGGGGGACCACCCGGCGCGTGCCGTGCTGGTCGCCTCCAATGATGCGTCGGCGGCGGGGCTGGAACGCGCGGCGCGGCTGGGCGTGCCCACCGCCGCCATCGACCACCGGCCCTTCAAGGGCGACCGTGCCGCCTTTGAAGCCGAACTCTTGAAGCCGATTCTGGCCGCCAAGCCCGACATCCTCTGCCTCGCCGGGTTCATGCGGGTGCTGACCCCGGCCTTCGTGGCGCGCTTTGAAGACCGGATGCTGAACATCCACCCCTCGCTCCTGCCGCTCTATCCGGGCCTGCACACCCATCAGCGCGCGCTGGACGCGGGCGATGCCGAGGCCGGCTGTACGGTGCATGAGGTGACGGCGGTGCTCGATACCGGGCCGATCCTGGGGCAGGCGCGGGTGGCCATAGAGCCCGGCGATACCTCGGACACCCTGGCCGCGCGGGTGCTGGCGATGGAGCATCGGCTCTACCCTGCCGTGCTGCGCCGCTTTGCGGCCGGGGATCGCACTCCGGTCTGGCTGTAACGCGCCCGTGCTTTCGCTTTTCTTTCGGGACCGCTTGGCCTAAGCCAAGATCATGCAGCGGGATGACCCCGCGCCCCGGACGCGAAGGCCGCGATGCAGACCATCCTCACCACCGAAGACCTTGCCCGTTTCTGCGAAGCCGCCAAGGCCGAACCCTATGTCACCATCGATACCGAGTTCCTGCGCGAGCGCACCTACTGGTCCAAGCTCTGCCTGATCCAGATGGCGCTGCCCGGCAAGAACGGCGATGCGGTGCTGGTCGATCCGATCGCGGGGGGCGAGGGGCTGTCGCTGGAACCGCTCTATGACCTGTTCCGCCACGAGGCGACGGTGAAGGTGTTTCACGCCGCCCGGCAGGATCTGGAAATCTTCTTCGTCGAGGGCAATGTCTTCCCCAAGCCGCTGTTCGACACGCAGGTCGCGGCGATGGTCTGCGGGTTTGGCGAGCAGGTCGGGTATGAGACGCTGGTGCGCAAGATCGCCCGCGAGAACCTCGACAAGACCAGCCGCTTCACCGACTGGTCGCGCCGCCCGCTGTCGGACGCGCAAAAGACCTATGCGTTGGCCGATGTCACCCATCTGCGGGTGATCTACGAGTTTCTCTCCAAGGAGCTGGCGCGCACCGGCCGCCAGGCCTGGGTCGAGGAAGAGCTGGCTATCCTGCTGGCGCCCGAGACCTACATCACCACGCCCGACGAGGCCTGGGAGCGGGTGAAGACCCGCACCACCTCGGCAAGGTTCCTGGGCGTGGTGCGAGAGCTGGCGCGGTTCCGCGAGGTGTTCGCGCAGTCCCGCAACATCCCGCGCAGCCGGGTCTACAAGGACGATGCGCTGCTGGAGCTCGCCTCGACCAAGCCCGCGAATTACGAGGATCTGGGCCGCTCGCGCCTGCTGCTGCGCGAGGCGCGGCGGGGGGAGATTGCGGATGGCATCCTTGCCGCGGTGAAGGCGGGGCTGGAGGCCAAGCCCGAGGATCTGCCCAAACCGCAGGACGAGCGCGACCAGCTGCAGGTGAACTCGGCGCTGGCCGATCTGCTGCGGGTGCTGCTGAAGGCGAAATCCGAAGAGGCGGGGGTGGCAGCGAAGCTGATCGCGTCTTCCTCCGAGCTGGACGTGATCGCCTCGGGCGGGCGCGAGGTCGATGCGCTGAAGGGCTGGCGCCGCGAGGTGTTCGGCGAGGATGCGCTGCGGCTGTGCAAGGGCGAGATCGCGCTGTCCGCGAAGGGCGGCGCGGTGCGGGTGGTGCCGGTCTAGGGACCGGCGCCCCGCCTATCTGCTTGACGTCATCGAGTTGCGGGCCGCGACCACGACCACGCGGTTCACTCCGGCCAGCGTCTGGTCGCTGAGGAAGCGCCCGGCGGTCAGCTCGCGCGATTGCGGTGTGGACTGGCGGGTCAGGCGGTTCGGCTTGTCCACCACGAAGCGGTAGGTCAGCACGCCGTCCACCGGAACCTCATCCGGATCCAGCGCGATCAGCTCGGCATTCCACCAGCCTTGCGTCGGCGGCAGGCCCGCGACCGACAGGATCGCCCCGCCCGGCATCTGCTTCAGCTCCATCCGCGTCAGCTGATCGACCGGCACCCGGCCATCCGCGACAAGCTCCACCGCCGAGACGGTGGTCGGCTGGCTTTCGGCGCCCCCGAACCAGTTGAACGGGTTGATGCGGCTATCCCGGATCGTCCCGCAAGCGGCGAGCGAAGTGGCAAGCGTCAGCACTAGGGCTAGTCTCATCCGGGGTCCCCCTGTTCCTCGCCCCTTGGGTAGCCTATCCGGGGGGCGTTGAAAAGAGAGGGCGATGCCGCTGTGCTCGGGAGGGAAAAGGCGAGGCACTGCCTCGCCCCCGCCCGCTGCGGAACCTGTCGCCCGGAGCCGCTGGCAACGCGAGACCGAATGAGGGCAGCGCCCGACCTGGCGGGCGAGAAGCGCCCGCCAGGGGCGGGGCGGGCGCTGGCCGGGCCCTTTGGGGGCCCGTCCGGCTGGGATGAGAGGGCGGTGAGTGGCGAAGGCGATGGCCTTCGCCAAGGCAATGGGCGGCAGATAAGGCCTCCTACTGCCGCCCACGCCACCCTGCCGCACTGGACCTCCCCGCCCGCGCCCACTAGCTATGACCCGCAGCCCCAGCCCCAGGAGACACCGCGATGGCCACCCCCGCCTTCGAAGACCTCGCCGACACCTTCGAATTCCTGGACGACTGGGAAGACCGCTACCGCCACGTCATCGAGCTTGGCAAGGCCATGCCGCCGCTCGACCCCGCCTTCCGGGTGCCGGCGACCAAGGTCGAGGGTTGCGCCAGCCAGGTCTGGCTGCTGCCGCGGATCGAGGGGCAGGGGCCGCAGGCGCGCTTCGACTTCCAGGGCGAGAGCGATGCAATGATCGTGCGCGGGCTGATCGCGGTGCTGCACGCGCTCTACTCCGGGTTGACGGTGGCCGAAGTCGGCAAGGTGGATGCCCCGGCAGAACTGGCCCGGCTGGGGCTGGACCAGCACCTCTCCTCGCAACGCTCCAACGGCGTACGGGCGATGGTGGAGCGGATCGGGCTGCTGGCGCAGGCGGCCGCGCAAGGCTGATGGCGGCCACTGCCGCCGGGGGCTGAGCTACTCCGCAGGCTCCAGCACCGTCACGCCGGTCGCGGCGGCCCGGGCAAGCCCCGGGTCCAGCGACATCGGCAGGTATTCCCCCCGCCGCCACAGCTCTGACAGGTCGTCATACCAGCGCGACAGCGGATGCCCCGACTGGCCGGTGGAGATGATGAAGACCGAGCTGTCGGGATCGGCGAAGTTGTACACCCCCCGATAGCCAGCCCCATGCACGTTCAGGTAGGGCTGCGGCCCCTCGCCAGAGGTCATCCCGCGCATCAGCGTGAAATCCCCGCCCGAGGTCGACTGGCGGATATTCACGAACCATTTCAGCACCGGCACCTCACCCAGGACCGGGTGGTCATGGGTCGCCTGATGCGCGTCGCCCCAGCGCCAGCTTTCCACGTTCGGGCCATAGCGCTCGGTCAGGTCCAGCAGCGCATCGTCCAGCGACAGGCGGGCGATGTCGGTGCAGGTCTCCACCGGCGAGGATTGCAGGATGTCGCACCAGCGCGCCGCGCCCTCGACATCGCGGAACACCCGCTCGATGAACAGGGGCTCCATCCGGGCAAAGCTGGTGGCCAGCGGGCCAAGCTCGTCCTGGATCAGCCGGTGCTGCAGCGCCCGCATCCAGGCGGCATAGATCAGCGGTTCGGGCAGATGCTCGTTCATCTCGCCGTTCCACTCGGCCAGCAGTGCCAGCGCCCGTTCGCGCCGCGCCTCGGGCGTGCCGGCGGGGGCAGCCTCGCCGGTGAACCACAGGTCGGCGGCGACCAGCGGCAGCAGGCTGCGCGCGGCGGGGCTGGTGGTGTCGAGCTGCGCGGCGATGAAGCTTTCGCGGCTATGCACCTCGCGCTCCTGCATCAGCCGCTGCCAGCGCTGGATGCGCTGGCTGTCGCCCCAGTCGAAGCTGACGTGATCGGGGAAGGGCCGGTCCACGGTCTTGTTGTTGGTGTTGCCCAGAATGCCGCCCTCGGGGTCCACCACCCGCGGGTTGCTGTCATAGGGCAGGCGGCCGGTCCAGCGGTTCTGCGGCTTCCAGCCAAGCGCCGGCATCCGGCCTTGCGTCTCATGCGCGGCATCGCGGGCAGGCAGGTGGCCCACCGTCACCATCGCCACCCCGTCCTGATCGGCCAGCACCAGGTTCTGCGAGGGCGCCACGACCAGCTCGCCGGCCGCGATGCCCTCTTCGGTGCTTTGCGAGGTCATCAGCCGGATCGCCGCGGTCATCGAGGTGTCGCCCGCGTCCAGCAGCGTCCAGGCCAGCGCCGCGACATGGCCGCCGGGGGTGATGCTGCCGATGTCGTAATGCCCGCCCGGCAACACCGGGCCATTCTCGGTCCAGCGCAGGGTCAGCGTGACCGGGGCGGCATCCTTGACGTTGACGATCACCCGGCGGCTGCGGAACGGCTGCCAGCCCTGCGGGGTGCGGTATTCGGCGCTATCGGCCGGGTTCAGCTCCTCGATCAGCAGGTCCTGATCGTCGGCGTAGGACGACGTCAGCCCCCAGCCAAGCGCGGCATTGCGCCCGACCAGCACCGCCGGCACCCCCGGGATCGTGCCGCCGATGACCCCGCCCGAGGCAAGCTCCAGCCGCGCCAGATACCACAGCGCCGGGGCGCTGAAGCCCAGATGCGGGTCGCTGGCCAGAAGCGAGCCCCCCGCCGCCGCGCGCTCCGGCGCCGCGGCCCAGGCGTTCGACGCGCCCTCCAGCCCGCGCTCCGGGAAGGGCGAGAACGGCCCCAGATCGGCATGGCGCACGGCCTCGCCGCTGGCCGGCACGCCCGGCACCAGCTGCGCATAATCCGGCAGCTCCATCACGCCGCCGCCGGGCACCTCTGGCATCAGGTCGCGCGGCCAGTCCCGCGACAGCAGCGACAGCCGCGCCCGCAGCACCTCGGAGGACAGGTGCGAGGAGAGCTGCACCCCGATCAGCTTGAGGATCGCCAGCGAATCGGCGGGCTGCCAGTAGGCGATCTCGGGCTCGAACAGGAAGAACTCGGGTGCGCCGCGGCCCCGGCTCTCGGCATTCACCACGCTGATCCATTCATTGACGCCGCGGGCATAGGCCTCCAGCGCGATGCGGGTCTGCTCGTCTTGTGCAGGCACCGAGGCGGCGGCGAGGCTGTACAGGTCCAGCCGCCGCATCAGCTCATCCAGCTTCACGGTGCGCGCGCCAAAGATCTCGGACAGGCGCCCCTGCACGGTGCGGCGCAGCATGGTCATCTGCCACAGCCGGTCCTGCGCATGGGCATAGCCGAGGCCGAAATACACATCGGCATCGGCGGTGCCGAACACATGCGGCACGTTGCCGGTATCGCGCACGATCTCCACGGGGGCCGACAGCCCAGGGGCCGCGCGCCGGTCGTCATAGTCGGGCAGCGAGCCCGCCGCGACATAGTAGATCAGCAGGGCACCAGCGATGGTCAGGGCAAGAAGCGCCGTGACGATGCGCAGGAGCCAACGGAAGAGGATCAGCATTGGCAATGGTCGCATGTTGACGGCGGGGACAGGCCGGATAGTTAGGACAGAACGGCCAAGGCCGCAATGGCAGAGGAGAGGGCGATGGCGAAGGTGGCATTTCTGGGCCTCGGGGTGATGGGCTTCCCGATGGCGGGGCATCTGGCGGCCAAGGGCCATCAGGTGACGGTCTACAACCGCTCGCCCGCGAAGGCCGGGGCCTGGGTGGCGGCGCATGGCGGGAAGTCCGCCGCGACGCCTGCCGAGGCGGCGGCAGGGGCCGAGCTGGTCTTCGCCTGCGTCGGCAATGACGACGACCTGCGTGCCATCTGCCTTGGGCCCGAGGGCGCCTTTGCGGGCATGGCGGCGGGGGCGGTCTTCGTCGATCACACCACAGTGTCGGCCCGGGTGACGCGCGAGCTGTCGGCAATTGCCGCCGAACAGGGCAAGGGCTTCGTCGATGCGCCCGTGTCGGGCGGCCAGGCGGGCGCGGAAAGCGGCGTGCTGTCGGTGATGTGCGGCGGGACCGAGGCGCATTACAACGCGGCAGAGCCGGTGATCGCCGCCTATGCCCGCATCTGCCGCCGTCTGGGCGACAGCGGCGCCGGACAGCTGGCGAAGATGGTCAACCAGATCTGCATCGCCGGCGTGGTGCAGGGGCTGGCCGAGGGGCTGAACTTCGCCGAGCGCGCCGGCCTCGACATCGAGGCGGTGGTCGAGGTGATCAGCCAGGGCGCCGCCGGCAGCTGGCAGATGGCCAACCGCCACAAGACCATGGCCGCCGACCAGTTCGAGTTCGGCTTTGCCGTGGACTGGATGCGCAAGGATCTGGGCATCTGCCTGGATGCCGCCGACGAAACCGGCGCCGGCCTGCCGATGACCGCGCTGGTCGACCAGTTCTACAAGGACGTGCAGCGGATGGGCGGCGGGCGGTGGGACACCTCCTCGCTGATCCGTCGGCTGCGCGGCTGAACCGGGGGCAGGGGGGCGCTGCCCCCCGTCGCCTGCGGCGACTCCCCCCGGGATATTTTTGCAAAGAAGAGGGGGAAGGGTGCGGCGCGGCCCCCTTTGCCTTTTCCAAATATCCTCGGGGGTGAATTGGCGCGGAACGCGCCAAGAGGGGGCAGACGGCCCCCTCGCTTCCGTCAACGCCGCTGCTGGCGGTCCAGAAAGGCCAGCCGCTCGAACAGCGCCACGTCCTGCTCGTTCTTCAGCAGCGCGCCATGCAGGCGGGGCAGCAGGCTGCGGCCGTCGCCCTTCAGGTCTTCGGGCGCCAGATCCTCGGCCAGGATCAGCTTCAGCCAGTCCAGCACTTCCGAGGTGGAGGGCTTCTTCTTCAGCCCCGGCTGCTCGCGCAATGTGTAGAACCGCGTCAGCGCCTCGGTCAGGATCGCGTCCTTGATATCGGGGAAATGCACCCGGACGATGGCGCGCATGGTCTCGGCATCGGGGAAGCGGATGTAGTGGAAGAAGCAGCGGCGCAGGAAGGCGTCGGGCAGTTCCTTTTCGTTGTTGGAGGTGATGATGATCACCGGGCGATGCTGCGCACGCACGGTCTCGCCGGTCTCGTAGACGTGGAATTCCATGCGGTCGAGTTCCTGCAGCAGGTCGTTGGGGAACTCGATATCGGCCTTGTCGACCTCGTCGATCAGCAGCACCACGCGGCTTGGCGCCTCGAAGGCCTGCCAGAGCTTGCCCTTGCGGATGTAGTTCTTCACGTCATGGACGCGCGCATCGCCAAGCTGGCTGTCGCGCAGCCGGCTGACCGCATCGTACTCGTAGAGGCCCTGCTGCGCGCGGGTGGTGGATTTCACATGCCATTCCACCATCGGCAGGTTCAGGCTTGCCGCCACCTGCCGTGCCAGCTCGGTCTTGCCCGTCCCCGGCTCACCCTTCACCAGCAGCGGTCGCTGCAACGTGACCGCCGCATTCACCGCCACGGCCAGATCCTCGGTGGCGACGTAGCTTTCGGTTCCGCTGAATTTCATGTGTGTTTTCCGCCCGATCTCGCCCGAAGTTCAGGCAGACCCTAGACGGGCGGGCAAAACGCTGCAAGCGCGCGGTAGGCTAGTGACAAGCCTTCCGCCTTGGGCTATGGGGTGCCGCAAGGAGTGCCGGATGACGAGCGACACCGCCAAGCGTTCCGGCCGAATGGAGGGAGCAGAGATGAAGGCAGAGGTCTTTCTTCCCGAGGACTACCGCCCCGCAGAGGGCGAGCCTTTCATGAATGAGCGGCAGCGCGAGTATTTTCGCCGCAAGCTGCACATCTGGAAGCAGGAGCTGATCGACCAGTCGGCCGAGACGCTGGAGGGTCTGCAGGACTCGGCCCGCAACGTGCCCGACATCGCCGACCGCGCCAGCGAAGAGACCGACCGGGCGCTGGAGCTGCGCACCCGGGATCGCCAGCGCAAGCTGGTCGCCAAGATCGACGCTGCGCTGCGGCGGATCGACAATGGCGAATACGGCTATTGCGAGATGACCGGCGAGCCGATCAGCCTCAAGCGGCTCGACGCGCGCCCCATCGCCACGATGACGCTGGAAGCGCAGGAACGGCATGAGCGGCGCGAGCGGGTTCACCGCGACGACTGACGGCAGATGCACAACAATCAAGAATAACCGGGCACCGGGGTCGCAAGGCTCCGGTGCACTGCTTTTGGGGGACGGGGAATGCTGATCGGCGCGAAGGTGACGGTGCTTGGCGCCGGGGTGGCGGGGCTGACGGTGGCGCGGGCGCTGGCCTTGCGCGGCGCCGAGGTGACGGTGCTGGAGCAGGCGGCCGAGATCACTGAGGTCGGCGCCGGGCTGCAGATCAGCCCGAACGGCGCCTGCGTGCTGAAGGCGCTCGGCCTTGGCGAGGCGATCGAGGCGGCGGGGACGCGCGCCGAGGCGGTGGAGCTGTGGGATGGCGGGTCGGGCACCCGGGTGCTGCGGCTCGATGTCGGGCGGCTGCAGCCGGACGCCCCCTACCGCTTCGTCCACCGCGCCGACCTGATCGAGCTGCTGGCGGTGGGCGCGCGCGAGGCGGGGGTGCAGATCCGCCTGTTGCAGCGCATCGACAAGGTGGTGCTGGGGGCGCATCCGCCGCGTCTCATCACCGCGCAGGGGGCCGAGGTCGAGTGCGGCTTGCTGATCGGCGCCGACGGCCTGCATTCGCGGCTGCGCGAGGCGCTGAACGGCGCCGTCGCCCCCTTCTTCACCCATCACGCCGCCTGGCGCGCGGTGATTCCCGCCGAGCCCGGCATCGCCCCGGTGGCGCAGGTGTTCATGGGGGCGGGGCGCCACCTCGTCAGCTATCCGCTGCGCGGCGGGACCCTGCGCAACATCGTTGCGGTCGAGGAGCGGCACCGCTGGGTCGAGGAAAGCTGGTCGCTGCGCGATGACCCGATGGCGCTGCGCATCGCCTTCCGGGATTTCTGCCCCAAGGTGCGCGGCTGGCTGGAGCAGGTGGAGGACCCCTATCTCTGGGGCCTCTTCCGCCACCCGGTCGCCAGGCGCTGGCAGGCCTCGGGGCCGGAGGCGGGCGGCTGGGGCGCCGCGATCCTTGGCGACGCCGCCCACCCGACGCTGCCCTTCCTGGCGCAGGGCGCGGTGATGGCGCTGGAGGATGCCTGGGTGCTGGCCGATGCGCTGGCCACCCACGACACCCCCGCCGCCGGCCTCGCCGCCTATCAGCAGCGCCGCGAGGCCCGCGCCGCCCGCGTGGTCGACGCCGCCACCCGCAACGCCCGCCACTATCACCTCGCCGGCCTGCCGAGGGCCGTGGCGCATCTGGGGCTGCGGGCGGCGGGGGCGGTTGCGCCGGGGCGGCTGCTGGGGAAGTTCGACTGGCTGTATGGGTATGATGTGACGGGGTGAGCGTTGAGCAGAGGAAAACCAACGTTCGCTAGCGGGGCAGTTGGAAGAGGTGATCGATCCGTCTGTACAAGGTCTTATCTAGCAGGCTGCTGAAGAAGTCTGTGAGCAGGAACGGTTTCCCCCGCGGCGGCAGTCGGCGTTCAGCTTTGGGTCGTTTGTCGCAGAAGGAATGTGTGCCTGAGGCGTCTTCTCATCGTCATGTGGTCAGC
>Ga0209024_1000202_pt1 | contig 123456 bp, 123 predicted proteins | sample AutmiccommunBRH5_FD_187380 | JGI IMG/M metagenome (GOLD analysis project Ga0209024, IMG submission 187380) | Deep subsurface microbial communities from Mt. Terri, Switzerland - Autotrophic microbial communities BRH/5 (SPAdes) (version 2) | ecosystem: Environmental > Aquatic > Deep subsurface >...
GAGCTCAAAGTCCGTGCCGCAATCCTCAATCGCTTCTCAGAAATAGGAACGCCGATCACCGCCCGGGTCGCATAATAACATCAAGTAAACTGATGCTTGTGCGCCATAGGCATTATGCAACAAAGCCTCATGAAACTGCTTCACCTGCTCTGGCGAATTGCATGAAAAAGCAATGGTGCTGCCGTTCGCGACAGTTGCCGGTTCGTCATTGATCGGCTGGGTGACAATGAAATTGGCCCCATTCCCACTGTTGTAAATCAGGCGTGTGTGGCCACTGTCGGCCACGTTGATCGACGCCTCCCCAACTCCGAGGGTGCCAAGCACCGTGTCGTAAAAGCGCTTCGCCCGGTCGATGTCGTTCGACCCCACCATCGTGTGAAAAAGCATGCATCTTCTCCTACTTGGGCCACGCCATGATTGAACACTGCCCGCGCTCGGCCATAGCAGGATCGAACGCGCGGTCACGCTTGAATCGTTGGGCTGACGTTGGCATGCTCGAATCGATAGGGACAGAAGTCGCACCTTGGCCGATGGGCGACAGGCAGCCATTTCCGCCCATGATCGTGTCGCCTGCCCCAAACAGGACCGGCAGCTATCGCCTCCTTCCCACCAGGGAGCTGACATTCTGCAATCGGCCAATCCCCGCCCCCTCACCGCCGACCCCAGACCCCGAAAATATCCGGGTCAATCTCCAGCAGCGGCACCCGCGTCGCCGCGCCCGTCCGCATGGCGCTGCCGCCCATGCTGCCCTCCATCCCGAACGTCACCACGCTGCTCCCCTTGTCGCCCAGCACCAGCGGGTCGAGCAGGATCGCGGCGTTCAGACGGTTGGCGGTCACCTGCGTCAGTGTGCCGATCTGCGTCAGGGCGAAGAGTTGCCGGGCGAAGGCATAGGGCAGACGGATGCAGCCATGGCTGGCGGGGTAGCCGGGATTATGCCCGGCGTGGAGCGCTATGCCGTCCCAGGTCAGCCGCTGCATGAAGGGCATGGGCGCATTGCTGTAGAGGTTGGAGCGGTGCCACTGGCGCTTTTGCAGGATGGGGAAGCTGCCGGTGGGGGTGCGGTGGCCCTTCGTCCCCGTGGACACGCTGGCCGCGCCGATCAGCCGGTCGCCGCGATAGACATGGACGCGCTGCCGTTCCAGGCTGATGATCAGGTAGAGCGGCCCGCTGGCGGCGGCATCATCGGCCCAACGATACGCCCCCGGCGCCAGCGGCAGGTCGGCCAGTTCCGCCCGCGCGGACGGCATGCCCAGGATCAGACAGCATGACAGGACGAACAACCGGGCGAAAAGCATAAGCCTTTCTTAACCATATGCCAGCGGCGCGCCAGAGGGGGACGGTGCGCTTTGCCGCATTGGTCCCGACTTGGGACAGGGGAGAGAGCAGCGTCCCCCGGTCGTTTCGAGTCCTTCGATTGCCCGCCTGCGGCAGACGCTCTGGATAAACTAGGTCGAGAAACGGTGCGCCCTGTTTCTCGACTATGCTCGAAACGAACGGAGGTTGTGTGGGACAGTGCTCTTAAATCAGCAGCATCTGCGCAACCGGGGCAAAGCTGCGCCGGTGCAGCGGCGTTGGCCCATGGGTGCGCAGCGCGGCGAGATGCTGCGCGCTGCCATAGCCCTTGTTGCTTTCCCAGCCATAATGGGGGTGGATGACGGCCGCCTCCCGCATCATCCGGTCCCGCGCTTCCTTGGCCAATATGGAGGCCGCGGCGATCGACAGGCATCGCGCGTCACCGCCCACGACCGGGGTGGCGGGCCAGCGCCAGTCGGGCACGCGGTTGCCATCGACCAGGACATGCTGGCAATCGCGCCCCAGCGCCTCGACCGCGCGGGTCATGGCCAGCATCGTCGCCCATAATATGTTGATCCGGTCGATCTCCTCGACACTGGCGACGCCCAGCCCCCAGCACAGCGCCCGCGCCTTGATCTCCGCCTCCAGCATGGCGCGGCGCCTGGCCGACAATGCCTTGCTGTCGTCCAGCCCCTCCGGGCAATCCTCCGCCCGCAAAATCACCGCCGCCGCGACCACCGGCCCGGCGAGCGGCCCCCTGCCCGCTTCATCCACCCCGGCGACCAGCCCCGGATGGTGGCGCAGTTCATGGGCGAAATCAGGCACGGAAGGGCGCTTCGAACCCGCGCGGCGCGCCCATCGGCCCATGCCCGCCACCCAGCCCCGGCGCGATCGTCAACGCCGCGCGCACATAGGCCCGCGCCCGCGCGATCGCGCCCGGCAGCGCCATCCCCTGCCCCAGCCCGGTCGCGATCGCGCTGGCCAGGGTGCAGCCGGTGCCATGGGTGTGCGGCGTGTCGATGCGCGGATCGGTCCAGTCGGTGACCAGCCCGTCGGGACCAAGCAGCCGGTCGACCAGCACCGGGCCGACGCCATGCCCGCCCTTGGCCAAAACATGCGTGCCAAAGCGGGCGGCAACCCGCTCCCCGCCCAGCGCCAGAAGTTCGGGGATATTGGGCGTCACCAGCGTGGCGATCGCCATCAGTTTCTCGAACGCCGCGATCGTTTCCGCATCGGCCAGCACCGACCCGCTGGTCGCCACCATGACCGGATCAAAGACGATCGGCACATCGCGCAAACCCGTCAGCAGATCGGCCACCGCCATCGCCGTTTCCGCCGAGCCAATCATGCCGATCTTCACCGCATCGACGCCAATGTCGCTGATGCAACTGCGCATCTGCGCCAGCACCATGTCGGCGGGCACCGGATGCACGCCCTGCACCCCCAGCGTATTTTGCGCCGTGATCGCGGTGATCGCGGTCATGGCAAAGCCGCCCAGCATCGTCACGGCCTTCAGATCCGCCTGTATGCCCGCGCCGCCGCCACTGTCGGACCCGGCGATGATCAAAATGCGCGCGATGCTCATCCCTTGAAGTAACGCACGGTGGACGCGGGATTGCCAGCAAGCGCCTTGCCCGTGCGGGTCGGCCGGTCCATCAGTTCGCCGCCGCAATTGGGGCAGCGATCGTCCAGCGCCTCGGCACAGGGCGCGCAGAAGCTGCATTCGAACGAGCAGATGAACGCGCCGGGCGCATCGGCGGGCAGGTCCGTGCCGCAGCGTTCGCAATCGGGGCGCATTTCAAGCATGGAACCACCTCCCATCCTCGTCATCCCGGACCTGATCCGGGATCAAGAGCGCCGGGCGCTGCGAGAGAGAATCTGGATCCTGACTTTCGTCAGGATGACGGTTGGCAACAGGCCTCACGCCGCCGCCTTCTCGACCGCGGCGCAGATACGGTCGACAACATCGCGCACCTGTTCCTCCCGGTCGCCTTCGGCCATCACCCGGATCACAGGTTCCGTACCGGACGGGCGGATGACCAGTCGGCCAACGCCGGTCAGTTCCGCCTGCGCCTGCGCAATGACGCGCCGGACATCGTCATGCTCCAGCGGCTTGCCCCCGGAAAAGCGGACATTTTTAAGCAGTTGCGGCACCGGATCGAACTGGTGCAGCGTTTCGCTGGCGGGCTTGCCGGACCGGACGAGTGCAGCCAGCACCTGCAACGCCGCGACCGTTCCGTCGCCGGTGGTCGCATAATCGGACAGGATCATATGGCCCGACTGCTCACCCCCGACATTGAAGCCGCCGCTGCGCATCCGCTCCAGCACATAGCGGTCGCCCACGCTGGTGCGTTCGAGGGCAATGCCCTGCCCGGTCAAAAAGCGCTCCAGCCCCAGATTGGACATGACCGTTGCCACCAGCCCGCCGCCGCGCAGCGTGCCCGCGCGCGCGAAATTGGCGGCGATCAGCGCCATGATCTGGTCGCCATCGACGATCTGGCCTTTCTCATCGACCACGATCAGCCGGTCCGCGTCGCCATCCAGCGCGATACCAATGTCCGCGCCCGACGACACGACGGTTTCCTGGCATAGCAGGGGCGCGGTCGATCCGCAGCCGTCGTTGATGTTGGTGCCATTGGGATTGACGCCAACTGCCACCACGGTCGCGCCCAGTTCCCACAAGGCGGACGGCGCGACCTGATAGGCCGCGCCATTGGCGCAATCGATCACGATTTTCAGGCCATCGAGCCGCAGGTCGGCGGGAAAGCTGGATTTGACCGCATGGATATAGCGGCCACGCGCATCCTCGACCCGGCGGGCACGGCCAATATCCTTGGACGCGGCCAGCGGCACCTGCTGCTCGATCAGCGCCTCGATCTTCAGTTCATCCTCGTCCGACAGCTTGTAGCCGTCCGGGCCGAACAATTTGATGCCATTGTCGAAATAGGGATTGTGGCTGGCGGAAATCATGACGCCCAGATCCGCGCGCATCGAATGGGCCAGCATCGCGACAGCGGGCGTCGGGATCGGCCCGAACTGCACCACGTCCATGCCCACCGCGGTAAAGCCCGCGACCAGCGCATTTTCCACCATATAGCCCGAAAGCCGCGTATCCTTGCCAATCACCACGCGATGGCGATGGTCTCCGCGCTGGAAATGGGTGCCCGCCGCCATGCCGACCTGCATCGCCAGTTGCGCCGTCATCGGCCATGCGTTGGTGCGCCCGCGTATGCCGTCGGTGCCGAAATATCGTCTGGTCATGCGTTTCTCATGCACCGGAGAGACGCCCGGTATCAACCCCAGAACCGTTCGGGAGGAGCGGGATGAGAGAAGGCCAAGTTTTTCTTGATCGACTTTCCAGCAGCCTCGCGGCATCCCCGCGCGATGGACAGTTTCAATGGCTTTATCGACGCGCTGTCGGGCGCGGTATTTTTCAAGGTGCCCGTGGCGGGCGCGCAGATAGAACTGATCGTGCTGTATCTGGCGCTGCCGATGCTGTTCTTCACCCTGTGGCTGGGCTTTCCCAATATCACCCAGGTCGGCCGCGCGATCCGCATATTGCGGACCCAGCCGGAAAAGGGCGAGGCAAAGGGCGATGTCAGCCAGTGGGCAGCGCTCAGCACGGCGCTGTCCGGCACGATCGGGCTTGGCAATATCGCGGGCGTTGCGGTGGCGCTGACCATGGGTGGACCGGGCGCGATATTGTGGATGTTCATCATCGGCTGGTTCGCGATGACGGTGAAGATGGCGGAGGTCACGCTGGGCCTCAAATATCGCATCTTCGACGATGCCGGTCATGTCCATGGCGGGCCGATGTATGTGCTCAAATCCGTCGGCGCTGCGCGCGGATGGCCGAAAATCGGCATGATATTAGGCGGTGCCTACGCCTTTTTCGCGCTCTTCGGTGCCATACCGATGGTGCAGGTCAATCAGAGTTTCGCGCAAGTGAAGGTGGTGACGGGCCTGACCAACGGATGGGCCTATGGCGTGTTTCTGGCCGGGGCCGTCGCGCTGGTGACGCTGGGCGGCGCAGCCTGGCTGGGAGAAGTCGCCAAAAGGCTGACCCCGCTCAAGGTCGCGGTCTATCTGGCGGGCGTGCTGGCGATCCTGATCCTGCATCTGGACGCCATCCCCGGCGCGCTGGCGCTGATCTGGGACGGGGCGTGGAATGGCCAGGCGGCGACAGGTGGCGCTGTGGGCGCGTTCGTCGCCGGGATGCGCCGCGCGGTGTTCGCCAGTGAGGCGGGCGTCGGATCGGCCGTGATGGCGCACAGTCTGGCACGGGCGCGCCACCCGGTGTCCGAAGGGCTGGTCGCGCTGCTTGAACCCCTGCTCGGCACCATGATCGTGTGCGCGTTGGGCGGTCTGGCGCTGGTCGTCGCGGGGACATGGAATATGGGGCTGGAGGGCATTGCGATTACCTCCGCCGCCTTTGCGCAGGTGTCGCCATGGTTTCCATGGCTGCTGGCTGTCGTGGTGTTTCTGTTCGCCTATTCGACGCTGGTCGCTTGGGGATTTTACGGCTTGCAGGCCTGGGGCTATCTGTTCGGCCATGGTCCGCGCGCGCAATGGACCTATAAAATCCTCTACATCGTCGCCCTGCCGCCCGCAGCAGCGATCGACCTTGGCCGTGTCGTCGACATCGTCGACAGCAGCTTCTTCCTGATGGCGATCCCCAATGTCATCGCGCTATATCTGTGCGCGGGCGAATTGCGCCGGGACGTGCGCACCTATCTGGCGGATAAAGAAAACCCCGCCTGATTAGGGCGGGGCTTTCTCCTGCTTGGGAGCAAGTCAAAATCAGATTTTATCGCCAAGGGCGCCCTTGACCGATCCGGAAACGTCCTGAGCCGTGCCCTTGGCCTTCTGTGCCTTGCCTTCGGCTTCCATGCGCTCATTGTCGGTCGCCTTGCCGATGCCTTCCTTGACGGCGCCCGCCGCCTTGTTGCCAGCGGCCTTCAACTTGTCGGTTACTTCACCCATGTGAATACTCCTTGCGTGATTTCCACAAGTTAAACCAACGCGGGGAAAAAGGGTTTCAGCCAGAACGCAGGCGTAACGTTACTTTTCGATCACATCATCGCGCATCGGCGCGAGTTTGGAGAGAAAACGGTTTTGCGCCTGGAAGCTGACCCCTTCCTCGCTCATCGCGCGCTGGAACGTTTCGACGAGGCGGTTCATGTCCGCCTTCTGCACGCCCAGATCCTTGTGCGCGCTGGCCATGTCCCGCCCGCTATAGGTGCAGCCGGCATTCAGGATGAAACAGAATTGCTCGAACAAGGTACGCTTCAGGCGAACCTTGTCATGATTGGCGAAAATCTCGCCAATCACCGGGTCGGCGAAATTGATCGCGACGAAGCGATCGACGATGCGGCGGATGCCGTCCTGCCCGCCAAACGCCTTCGCCATGCCGTCGCCCGTAAAAGGCTCGGCCCCGGCGTGGTGATTGTCGGCGACATAAGGGTCCACGGCGGCCTCCCCCGGCAAAGCATAGGGCGCCTGCAACAAGAGCAGCGAGAGGATGATGGACATGGGCATGCGTCCTTTAGAAGGCGGTCTGAAGCTGCAGAAACACGCCGCGCTGCTTCTTCACCGTGGCGATCGAGCCCAGGTCGGCATAGGCGATGGTCGCGGTGACGTTGCGGCTGATGGCGACGGCGGCAAAGGCGTCGAACCAGTCATCTTCCCGCGCGATGTTCAGATTGTCGGGCTTGCGCCGATATTCCCCGCCGATCGCGATGCGGCGCGACAATTGCCAGGCGGCCGATCCTTCAAACTGAAGCGTATGATTGCCCTGCTTGCCGCCGCCAAAGCCCAGCAGCCCCATCTGGTTCGCCTTGGTCAGGCGCGCGGTCGCCGACAGCAGGATGGAGCGCGAGAGGAATAATTTGCTGACCGACGCATAATAATCGACGCCTTCGTCCCCTTTGGCCCCTACCGCCCGGACGATCGCATCCTGATTATTATTCTTATACTGAACGCCGACCGCAATGGCTGGTAGCCGGTCATAGACCAGATCGCCCGCAACCCGGATTTTCGCGCCGAAAATATCCTGCGAAAAGGCGAAATCCTTGCCCAGCCCCAGCGCCGCGCCAATCTCGTTCGTGTTGAAATCCTGATGCGTGTAGCTCAGTTCGATGCGATCTCGGATGCCGATCGCGACGCCAGCGCTTTGATAGTCATAATCCTTGACCTCGACCAGCGTACCATGGGCCGACAGGCCGAAGCCGTCCGATGTTTCATTGCCGGCGATCACCGCCCAGGGAGTCAGGCCACCGCCCGACGCCCCTTCCAGCGAGCTGATGCCATTGGTCAGCAGCAATTTGCCACCATTGCGGATCGGTCTGGCCATGCCCTGTTGCGGGGACAAAGCAGCCAGCGCGAGCATGATGCACAGGAAAGGACGGAAACAGGTCATGATCGGCAGATAGGCAAATCATGGTTAAAATAATGTTTCCCGTCCCGTCAGCGTGAAAATGCGGTCCATAACGAACTAAACATTTGTTCAATGTTTGCTTTTACCAACAGTAACCATGAACGAGCCACGCCTTTTCCTCGCCGCCCTCTCCCTGATCGCCAGCCCGGCCATGGCGGGCGACATCGATCTTCGGATCGTCGATGCTGCTGGCCGCCCGGTCAGCGATGCGGTCGTCACCGTCCGTCCCGCCGGCGGCATCCCGGCTGGCCCGATCCGCTTCCCATGGGGTACGACCATGGTGCAGCAGAATATCGCCTTTTCGCCCCATGTGCTGATCGTACCCGTCGGCGCGACGGTCAAATTCCCCAACAAGGACAAGGTGCGACATCATGTCTATTCCTTTTCCAAGGCGGCCAAGTTTGAAATCAAGCTGTTCGGGCAGGATGAAAGCCGCAGCTATACCTTCACCAGTCCGGGCGCGGTGGCGCTGGGCTGCAATATTCATGATGCCATGAGCGGCTTCATCAAGGTTGTCGACACGCCCTTCGCCGCCAAGAGCAATGCCGCCGGACAGGTGCGGATAAACGGGCTGGGGACCGGCACGGCGCGGGTCACGGTCTGGCACCCGTTGCTCAAGGGCAAGGATAATGAAATGCTGATCAACCTGCCCATTCCGGCGAGCGGCATGGTGAGCAAGACCGTGCCATTGGCGTTGCGCGCGTCCAAATGAGCCTACCCCTTCGCCTGAAAAGACGGTGGCTGCGCTGGCGGCGCGCGGCACAGTCGACCCTGACGATCAGGATGACCTTGTTCTACGGCGCGCTGTTTCTGGCCGTAATGACGCTCACGCTTTTGGGCACGCGCCAGGCCATCGAAAGCTATGCCGAAAATGCCATCCGGCATGAGATGAATGTCGGCAGCGCCCTGTTCGACCGGATTTCGGCGATGCAACGGCGTCAACTGAGCCAGGGGGCCGACGTGCTGGCCAGCGATTTCGGCTTTCGCGAGGCGGTGGGCACCAATGACGCCCCGACGATCGAGTCCGCGTTGCATAGCCTCAAGGGCCGCTTCCAGCTCGACCATGCGCTGTTCGTCGGCGTCGATGGCACGGTGGTGGGCGACCTTCGACATCTTGGCCGTACCGATCAGGACCAGCTTTACGACGCGCTCGACGCCGGGCGGATGCAGGGCGTGGTGCGATGGGGCAGCGAGGGTCATATCGTGGCAGCCGCGCCCGTTCGCGCGCCGATGTTGACTGGCTGGGTCGTCTTTGCCCGCAACATGGGCCCGACCGACCTGAAGGCGCTGGCGAAACTGTCCTCGATCGACCTGCATCCGCAACTCATGCCGCTGGCGCGTGTCGCCCGGACGGACACGGCCAATGGTGGCCTGCGCGAAGTCGTGCGGAACGGCGAACTGATGCTGGTGCAGACCCGGCCCGTTGAAACGCTGATAGAGACTGCGCCGGAAATGCTGGTGCTGGAATATAGCCTGACCCGCGCGATGGCTGGCTATGCGCCGATCCTTTGGGCCTTGTTCGGTTTCGGCGCGGTCGGCGGCGTATTGGCCGTGGCTGGCGCATTTGCCGCATCGCGCAGCCTGTCGCGGCCAATCGTCGCGCTGGAAGCCGCCGCCCGCAAGGTGAGCGCAGGCGAACATGCGCAGGTGAAGGTCGAAACGCGCGACGAAATCGGGCGGCTGGCGCAAAGCTTCAACCGCATGGTCGATGCGGTCGAAGCGCGCGAGGCGCAGATTGCGCATATGGCCTTTCACGACGCGCTGACCGGCCTGCCCAACCGGGCGATGCTGCGCGAACAGGTTGCGCTTGGCCTTACTCGCGCCGAAGGCGGCAATCTGATGCTGTTCTGCATCGACATCGACAATTTCAAATCGATCAACGAATCGCTTGGCCATCCGGTTGGCGACGCCCTGTTGTGCGAAGTCGGCGCACGACTGAAGGCGACCTGCCCCAGCGGCTTTGCCGCCCGGCTGGCGGGCGATGAATTTGCCATCAAGCTGCGCGCCGGGGGGCAGACGGCCGATCAGGCCGGTCGCGCCATCGTCGCGGCGCTGGCCGAACCGTTCGACATAGATGGTCATCGCATCATCGTCAGCGCCAGCGTGGGCATTGCGCTCAGCCCGCAGGACGGTGCGGACGCAACCAGCCTGCTCAAAAATGCCGAACTGGCGCTGCACCGGGCCAAGAGCGAGGGCAAGGGCAGCCATCGCTTCTTTGAAAGCGCCATGGACGCAGAGGCGCAGGCCCGCCGCGCGCTGGAAACCGACCTGCACGCCGCGCTGCGCAATGGCGAACTGGCGCTGCATTTCCAGCCGCTGTTCGGCCTGTCGCAAAATCGCGTGACGGCGTTCGAGGCACTGCTGCGCTGGCAGCACCCCACGCGCGGCATGGTGTCGCCGGTCCATTTCATACCGCTGGCGGAGGAAACCGGCCTCATCATCCCGATCGGCGAATGGGCGCTGCATGAAGCCTGCCGGATCGCCGCGACCTGGCCCGACCATATCCGCGTGGCCGTCAACATATCGCCGATCCAGTTTCGCAGCCCCAATCTGGCCGCCGTCGTCCTTCAGGCGCTGGCGCGGTCGGGCCTTGCGCCCAACCGGCTGGAATTGGAGATTACCGAAAGCCTGTTCATCGACAATGTCGAGGCGACGCTATCTTCGCTCCACAGCCTGCGGGCGCTGGGCGTGCGCGTGGCGCTCGACGATTTCGGCACCGGCTATTCCTCGCTCAGCTATCTGCGCAGCTTCCCGTTCGACAAGCTCAAGATCGACCGCAGCTTCATCGTCGATCTGCTGGAACATCAGGGCGCAACCGCCATCATCCGCGCGATTACGACGCTGGCCGACGCGCTGGGCATCGAAACGACGGCGGAGGGCGTGGAGCATAGCGACCAGCTCGACATATTGCGCGCCGAAGGATGCGGCCAGATCCAGGGCTATCTGTTCAGCCGCCCGATCCCGGCGCAAGATGTCGACGCGCTGCTCGACAAGCTCGACGGCGCGCGCAAGGCGGCCTAGGCGCATCGTCGCGCCAGATTGAACCTACCTCCGTTCGTTTCGAGCGAAGTCGAGAAACGTAGCGTACAAGTTTCTCGACTTCGCTCGAAACGAACGGATCAAGGTGATTGCGCGCCTAACCGCGCGCGGCGACGATCCGTTCGATCAGCACCACATCATCCGGCTTGTCGGCGTCGATACAGGCTTCGGCCTTCTCCATCGCCACCAGCCGCGCGGTCAGCCCGAAGCGCCGGCCGATCCGCGCAATCCCGCCGCGCAGCGTCAACAGGCGCAGCAGCGTGCCGATCAGCGCAACCGGGCCAAAGGCCGATACGATCTTCCACCCCTTCTTGCGATCCTGCTCGACCTCCTGCCACAAGGCGATGATCGAGCGCGCCCGGTCGCTGCCGAACCAGAAGATGTTGGCGCCCGACCACCAGCCATCGCGAAATTTGAGCCAGGTGCGGCGCGACCCAGGATAGCGCGCCAGCAATATGCGCCGCTCCACCATCGCCACGGCGATGTCGGCGCCTGCGGCCTCTTGCGTAAATTGATCGAGCATCGCGCTGTCGAGCAGCACATGATCGGCAGTGGTGAGCAGGATCGGAAAGGGGACATCGCCCCGCTCCAGCAGCGCCAGCAGGGAGGAGGCTATGCCCGCCCCGCTCTGCTCGAACCGGACCTGCGGATGTGTCGTCAGCCAAGCGGTCGCGGGATCAGCGGCAAAGGGGGCGGACGACTGGGTCAGGATGACAACCTGCCCCACCGCCGGATGCGCCAGCAACGCGCGCGCGGGGTGATTGATCATCGGTTCGCCCGCGACCGGGGCGAGCGGCTTGATCGCCACGCCAGCAGCGACCGCCAGAGGATCGGGCGTCGGCCGTGATCCGGCAAGCAGGATGGCGGTGATGGGCGTGGTCATGTCTGCCCTCTACCCAAGCAGGGGCAGCGCGGAAAGCGGCTTATTTCCCGCTCGTCACCGGCCCCAGCGCCTTTTGCGCAAAGCGGTCCTGCTCGCCGACATGCAGCCCCTTATATTGGGCCAGCTTGGCGCGGAATGCGGACAGTTCGGCCCCGGCCAGTTGCGCGGTTGTGGTGAACTTCACCGACAGCGGATTGATCGTCGCGCCATTACGATACAGTTCATAATGGAGGTGCGGTCCGGTCGACAGGCCCGTCGACCCGACATAGCCGATCACCTGCCCACGGCGCACCCGCTGGCCCGGCGCGGCGGCGATGCGGCTCATATGGGCATAGCCGCTGGCCAGGCCGCCGCCATGCTGGATGCGGACATAATTGCCATGCCCGCCATGCCGCCCGGCAAAGGCGACAACCCCATCCGTCACCGCATAGATGGGCGATCCGTAGCGCGCGGCGAAATCGACGCCTGCGTGCATGCGCGTATAGCCCAATATCGGATGGCGACGCATGCCATAGCCCGACGTCATGCGCCCCGCGACCGGGGATGACAGCACACCGCGCCGTTCGCCCACGCCCGACGCCTCGAACCATTCGGTGCGGCCATCCTTGGTCCAGCGCAGCATGTCGATGGACTTGCCGCTGGCCCGCTGAAGGCCGGCATAGAGAAGATCGCCTACCTCGACATCGCCGGTTTCGGCGCGGCGATAGGCGGTGACGATGTCATAGCGATCCCCCGCCCCGATCCTGCCCAGATCGACCTGCCCCGCAATCACCCGCAGGAAAGCCTGCACCGCCTTGGGCGGCGCACCGGCTGCGCGGGCCGAGCGATAGATGCTGTCGCCAACCACGCCCTGAATCCGCAACGGCGTATCGTCGACGCGAATGGGAATGCGCTTGACCGACAGCACGCCACCTGCGCGCGTCAGTTCCATCCCCAGGTCGAGCCGGGCGCGGAACGCCAGCCTGTCGAGCGGCCGGGGCCGGTCGCGACTGGCGCGGCGGCCCAATATGATGTCGAGCCGCGTGCCGGGCTTCACCCCGCCAGCGACATCGCTGCCGACCAGCGCGTTGATCGTCGCTACGTCACCGCTGCTCACGCCAGCGCGCGACAAGGCGCGCGACAGCGTATCGCTGCTGCCGACCTGGGCATTCAATTCGATCTGGGGGCGTTCGGGTGTCTGACGCAGGGGCTGGACCGCATCGGTCGATCCCATGCGATGGCCACTGTCCGCACCCAGCGCCAATGGCGTGATCATCTGGCTGCGCACTTCGTCGAACTGCTTTTCGCCAAGCAGCGCGCCGGGCGCGCCGGGCACGGGCTGAAAACCGGGCGACAGATAGATGGCCGTGGCACACAGGCCGATACAGGTGGCAAGGCCGCGAAACCAGGTCAGGCTGCCGACGCGCTGGCCAAGATCGGGGACCAGTTCCACCGCGTCCGACCATTCGCGCAAACGCGCGCGCCAGTCCTGCGGCGGCTGGGCTACCGGCGTCCGGGCGATCGAATCGGCCAGCCACAGCGACACGGACGCGCCGCCCTGTTGCGATCCAAACTGGCTTTCCTGAAACAAACCCGCGACCCCCAGGGCATTTTCTCATTGCGTCCGCAACGGCCCCGCGCGCCGTGCGTCGAGCGCGACTGTTGTGAACGCCCAAGGTTAAAGTCAATTTAAGACGGGGCCGCGACACGCATCGATGCGACGAACGGTGCCAGCGGTCCGACAGGATCGCGGCAGACCATGGAACCACGGAATCCGCTTGCCCCCGAACCCGTCCTGCCCGACAGAATGGGCCATGGTCCAGTTCACCCGTTCGCCCGTTACCGCCGTTCTGGGCCCGACCAATACCGGCAAGACCCATCTGGCCGTCGAACGCATGTGCGGCCATTCCAGCGGCATGATGGGCTTTCCGCTGCGATTGCTGGCCCGCGAAGTCTATGACCGGGTGGTGGCGATCAAGGGACCGGCCCAGGTTGCGCTGATCACGGGCGAGGAAAAGATCGTGCCGCCGCAGGCCCGCTATTTCCTCTGCACCGCCGAATCCATGCCGCTCGGCATAGGCCGACAGGCCGGAGCCGCACCCCAGGGCCAGTCCGATTACGCCTTTGTCGCTCTGGACGAGGCGCAGATCGGCGCGGATCCGGAACGCGGCCATATCTTCACCGACCGGCTGCTGCGCGCGCGCGGGCGGGAAGAAACAATGATCCTTGGGTCGGCCAGCATCGCGCGGCTGGTCAAATCGCTGATCCCCGATGTCGACATTATCGGTCGGCCGCGTTTCTCCACCCTGTCCTATGCGGGCGCAAAGAAGCTGTCCCGCCTGCCCAAACGATCGGCCATCGTCGCCTTCTCCGCCGAGGAAGTCTACGCCGTCGCTGAAATGCTGCGCCGTTTTCGCGGAGGCGCGGCGGTGGTGATGGGCGCGCTCAGCCCCCGCACCCGCAACGCACAGGTGCAGATGTTCCTGAATGGCGAAGTCGATTATCTGGTCGCCACCGATGCGATCGGCATGGGGCTGAACCTGGACGTCGCCCATGTCGCCTTCGCCTCGCTGCGCAAGTTCGATGGCCGCCGCAGCCGCCGGTTGACCGTCGCGGAAATGGCGCAGATCGCCGGGCGCGCGGGCCGCCATCACAAGGACGGCACATTCGGCAGCCTGGGCGGGGAAGATGGCCATGCCGCCTTCACCCCGGAAGAGATAGAGGCGATAGAGGCGCACCGCTTTCCGCCCATCGAGCATCTATACTGGCGCGACGGCGCACCCCGGCTCGACAGTCTGGCGACATTGATCGCCGATCTGGAGACGCGGCCCGACCGTCCCGAACTGCGCGCCGCGCCGGAAGCGGTCGACCTTGCCGTGCTGAAGCGCATGGCCGCCGACCCGCAAGTCATCGACCGGGTGCGCGCCCCGCGACAGGTCGCCCGGCTGTGGGATGCGTGCGGCCTGCCCGACTTTCAGAAACTGGGCGCGGATCATCATGCCCGCACGGTCAATCGCATCTGGCAGTTTCTGTCGGAAGGAAACGGCCATATTCCGCGCGACTGGTTCGCCCAGCAACTCGCCCGGCTCGATTCGGTGCAGGGCGATATCGACACGCTGTCGGGCCGGATCGCGGCGGCGCGGACATGGGCCTATATCGCCCATCGCGCCGACTGGCTGGCCCACCCCGCCGAAATGGCCGAACGGACGCGCGCGCTGGAGGAAAAACTGTCCGACGCGCTGCACGCCGCGCTGACGCAGCGTTTCGTCGATCGCCGCACCACCGTTCTGTTGCGTGACATCGGCCAAAATGTGAACCAGTTGCCCGTAACCGTGGAGGCCGACGGCAATGTCTGTGTAGATGGCGAAACGATAGGACGACTTGACGGCTTCCGATTCTCGGTCGATCCCGCTACGCGCCATCAGGACAGGAAATTGCTGTTGGCTGCGGCGGAAAGGCGCCTTGGAAAGGTATTACGGGTGAAGGCAGACGAATTGATCGGCGCGGCGGACGTGGATTTCGCGCTTCTGGACGCAGCGGGCGACGCGCCCTGCATCGCGTGGAACGGCACGCCGGTCGCAACGCTGCTGGCCGGGCCAACCCTGCTGACCCCCGAAATCCGGCTGGATCGCGCGATTCTGGCGCTGGATCAGGATGTGCAGAAGCAGGTATCGGCGCGCCTGACCAACTGGGTCGATGCGCAAAAGCAGAAGCATCTGTTGCCGCTCGTCAAGATGGCCGAAAGCGCCGCCGATCCGCAGGTGCCCCCCGTGGTGCGCGCCGTGTTTGCGCAACTGGGCGACGCCGGCGGGGTCAGCCCGCGCACCGATCTCGATTCGGCGCTGGGCCATCTGGACAAGGATCAGCGCCATTTGCTGCGCCGGGCGGGTATCGATATTGGCGTGCTCGACCTGTATCATCCCGGCCTGCTCAAGCCCGGCGCTGCACGCTGGCGCGGCGCGTTGCTGGCGGCGCGGATCGGCAAGCCCTGCCTGCCGCTGCCCCTGCCCGGCCTTACCCTGATCCCGGCGGGCGAGAAGTTCGACCAGATGGGTGCGCGGATCGCGGGCTTCCGCACCTTTGGCGAACAGATGCTGCGCATCGACATGGCCGAACGCATGGCCCGCACCGCGCATGAAGCCATTGCCAAGGGCGAAGCCTTCACCGTCGCCAGTCCGCAGATCGTCTCGCTCGGCCTGTCCGAACCCGCCTTCCTGGCGCTGATGCGCGCGGCGGGCTTCCGCCCCGTCGAAGGTGCGGAAGAAGGCAAGCCCAACTGGATATTCAAGGGCCGCCAGAAAGCGCGCGCACCCCAGCAGCAACCCGCCCCGGCGCGCGAGGGCAAGCCACGCGGCAGGCCAGCGCCCCGCCCTGCCGCCGCAACGCCCGCCAGAGCGCCCACAGCGCCAGCCAACAACGCCTTTGCCGGTCTTGCCGCGCTGCTCGGCCGCAATGGCTGATCCGGTCGCGGTGGGCGGCCATGGCCCCACGCTGCGCATCGACAAATATCTGTGGTTCGTCCGCCTGTGCCCCAGCCGGTCGAGTGCGCAGAAACTGGCCGAGGACGGCCATATCCGCGTCAATGGCCGCCGCATCGAACGCGCCCACGCCGCCATCCGCGTGGGCGACCTCATCACCTTCCCCCATGGCCAAGGCGTGCGCGTGGTGCGCGTGGCGCAACTGCCGGTCCGCCGTGGTCCGGCGGTGGAGGCGCAGCGCTGTTATGAGGAATTGACGGTCGGGGGATGAAGCCCAAGCTGTCGGCTGCCAAGATTATCCTCATTGACCTTGGGCGTGCCTGCGCATAGCAGGACCGCGCTTTTCCAACCAAGAGTGCCCTGACAATGACCTATGTCGTGACCGACAACTGCATCCGCTGCAAATATATGGATTGCGTCGAGGTCTGCCCCGTGGACTGTTTCTACGAGGGCGAGAATATGCTGGTCATCAATCCAAGCGAATGTATCGACTGCGGCGTGTGCGAGCCGGAATGCCCGGCCGAAGCGATCCTGCCCGATACCGAGAATGGCCTGGAAAAATGGCTGGAACTCAACACCAAATATTCGGCTGAATGGCCCAACATCACGGTCAAGGGCGAAGCGCCCGCCGACGCCGACGAAATGAAGGGCGTTGAAGGCAAGCTGGAGAAATATTTCTCCCCAGAACCCGGCTCAGGCGACTGATCCGGGCGGCCCCGCGCCGCCGCCTTCTTGTTCCTTTTGCCAACCACGCCCGGCGATTATGTCCGGGGGTGGCAATTTTGTTACGAATCTGCTATGTACCTTCCCAACGGTCGGACACCCTCCTGTCCGTCCCTGGAGAATTAGCTTCATGTCCTGACGGTGGCGCCGTGGACCCCTCATGCATATGCCCCTAGCGCATATGTTCCGCGACGGCCCCGTTCCCCGGTTGATTGGAAAGGTTCCAAATGGCTGCCAAGGCGCTGTCCTTTGACGTTGGTGATTATGTCGTTTACCCCAAGCATGGCGTGGGCCGTGTGATCGAACTGCAAAAGGAGCAGATCGCAGGTATGGAGCTGGAGCTCTATGTGCTCCGCTTCGAAAAAGAGCGCATGACGCTCCGCGTGCCGACCAACAAGGCGGAAGGCGTGGGCATGCGCAAGCTTTCGTCCAACAAGACGCTCGAAGAATCGATGGAAACGCTCAAGGGCAAGCCCAAGGTCAAGCGTACCATGTGGTCGCGCCGCGCGCAGGAATATGAAGCGAAGATCAATTCGGGCGACCTGGTGTCGATCGCCGAAGTGACGCGCGACCTGTTCCGCGCCGATGACCAGCCGGAACAAAGCTATTCCGAACGCCAGATTTTCGAGGCTGCGTCCAGCCGCCTCGCTCGCGAACTGGCGGCGATGGAAGAGACGGACGAGCCTGCCGCGCTCAAGAAAATCCTCGCGATCCTCAACGAAGCCGCGCCGAAATATGCCAAGGTCGAAGGCTGACATCAGCCACTGACGCAAAAAAGGGGCGCGCCTTTCGCAAGGCGCGCCCCTTTTTTATGAGCGCAATGCGGGCTTTTCGCCCTTGCTGCCAACTGCATCCTGTGCCGCGTCGCCGACATCGCTGGCGGCCTGCCCCACCTGCGTCGCGGCGCTCGTCACGGCATTATCCTTGCTCGTCTCGCTGCTGACCAGGAAGAAGGCGGCGACCGCCACCACGACGACCAGCAGCAGGATCGCAAATGTCATGCCGCCACTGCCGCGCTTTTCGATCACTGTCGTCGTCGTCGTTGCCGGACGCTCCTGATACTCGGCCATGATCCTCTCCTCCTCAACATGATAGATGGCCGCATAATGCGCGGCTGTTGAGGGAGGTTCCCACCCGGCGGGGTCGGACCTATTGGCCGATCGGAACGAAGGCGCCCTTCGCGCGGTCCTTCACGACCGCATCAGCCCGGAATACGGACCCGCTCATCGTGATATAGATGCCGGGCTCCGCCACCTGAACGGTGGCAAAGGCCATGCCAAGATTGAAGCTCGCGTCGCTCTCGCCAAAGCGGGCCGGAGCCAGCGCACCCACCAGCACCACCGTCTTGCCGGGAATATCGGCCAGCAGCTTGGCCGTATCGGTCATCGTGTCGGTGCCATGGGTGATGACGATATGGCTTTCCGGCGCAGCGGCGACGCGGGCATGGATCAACGCCCGATCGGCATCGTCCAGTTCCAGACTGTCCTTGCGCACGACTTCCTCGACGCGGAAGGGCCGCTTGACCCGCGCCACATCCAGCAAACGGGCCATGACGGTTTCGCCGACCTGATAGTCGGACAGCGCATCGAAATAGATTTTGTCGATCGTGCCGCCAGTGGTCAGGATCAGGATAGGCGTGTCGGGGGTCAGCATAATGGCTCCGGTCAGGTTCAAGCCCCGCGCGCCATGGATTCGCCACGATCGCGGGCAGCGGCCAGCGTGTCGGTCATCAGGGTCAGCAGGCGGTCGTCGGCGTCCAGCACATTCATCCCCTCGCGCGTCATCCCGCCGGGGCTGGCGACCCGGTCGGCCAGCACGCCGGGACTGTCACTCGCCCGCGCAGCCATGCTGGCCGAACCCTGCACCGTCGCCAGCGCCATACGCGCGGCCTGATCGGCGGGGATACCCAGCGCTTCGCCAGCCCGCGCCAACGCGTCGATGAAGCGGAACAGGAAGGCGGGGCCGCATCCCGATAGCGCCGTCACCTGATTGAACAGCGCTTCATCGCCAATCCATTCGGCCAGGCCCAGCGGCTCGATCAGTCTGCCAATATCGGCCTTGGCCTGCGCGGATGTCCTGTCGTCGGCAAACAGCGCCGTGACGCCCTCCCCCAGGCCCACCGGCAGGTTAGGCATCGCCCGCACCATGTCGCGCACGGCCGGAAAGCGCGCCCGCAAATCGGCGATCGGCGTACCCGCCAGGATGGAGACGATCCGCACGTCCGCTCCGCACAAGGGCGCCAGCGCCGTGGCGACATCAGTAATCTGATAGGGCTTCATGCCCAGCAATATGGTCGTCCCGGCCGGCAATGTGGCCGGGTAGGTCGTCACGACTGCCACGCCATCGGCAACCGGCCGCCCGCTTGGCCGCAGCACCGTTACCCGCGCGGGATCAAGCCCGCAGTCGAGCCAGCGCGCCAGCATCTGACCGGCCATATTGCCGCAGCCGACAAGGAAAAGATGATCGGGCCAGCAGATCGTCATCGCGCGCTCAGGCCTCGCCGCGGGTTTCGATCAGGCTGGCGGCAATCGCCTCGGTCGGGCTTTTGCCGCCCCACAGCACGAACTGGAACACCGGATAGAAACGCTCGCACTCGTCGATCGCGGTTTCAACCAGCAACTGCGCCTGATCCAGCGTCAGCGTGCCGCCAACGCCCAGCAGCGCGCCGTGGCGGAACAGGATGATGCCGCTCGACGACCAAAGCTCGAAATGGCCCAGCCACAGCTGTTCGTTGATCAGCCCCAGCGCCTCGTAGATCGTGCCGCGCTTTTCGTCGGTGACGCGAATGTCTGGCAGCGCCAGCAGTTGCAGCACCTGATCCTCGTCACGCCAGATGCCGCGCAGTTCATATTGCGCCCACGACCCCTGCGTGTTGGCGACGATCTCATCCTCGCCGACCTGCTCGTAGGTCCAGCCATGCGCCTCGAAATACGCCGCCAGCATGTCGATCGGCGCGGCTTCCTGGCCGCCATGTTCAAACTCGTCACTGTCCATCATCGGCGCGCCTTAACACCGTGAAGGATGAAAGGACAGACAGGATCAGTCCACCTCGCCGGGCTTGGGCTTGGTCGCCTTGACGCTTTTCTTGACAGGTTCGGGGGTCTTTCCTTCCAGCGCGTCGATGCGCGCCTTGAGCAATTCGACCTCTTCGCGCGCACTGGCGGCCAGCGCCTTGACCGCGTCAAACTCCTCACGCGACACAAAGTCCGCGCCGCCCATCCATTCCCGCGCCTTCTCGCGCGCATTGGCTTCAAACTCGCGGCTCATGCCCGCCACGGTCCCGGCTGCGCCGTTCACCAGCTTGGCCAGATCGTCGAAAAAGCGGTTCTCGCTCTGCATGATGCTCATCCTCTAAACGGGCGCGGAAAGCCGCGCCAAAACTCATATCTGGGTCTGGAGCGCGGGCGCGACAAGGGTTTCCGCGTCCGGGTTCAGGCGATTAATCTCAAAATTGAGGAAAGACGCAAAGGCCAGCCAGGCCAGATAGGGCAGCAGCAGCCAGCCCGCGACGCGACGGATGCGGCTGAACAGCCAGGTTGTGATGGCGACCAGCACAATCAGGACAAGGATCAGCACCAGCGCGCTGCCGACCTGATGTGCGCGGAAAAATAGCGGTGACCAGGCGAGGTTCAGGACGAACTGCACGACGAACAGGGCGATGGCGGTGCCCCGCCCTTTGGCCCCGCGTGCATGCAGCACGATTGCCAGCGCCAGCGCCATGGCGATGTAGAGGATGGTCCAGGCAACGCCAAACGCCCAGCCCGGCGGCATCAGCGCCGGTTTTTCCAGCGCGTCGAACCAGCGATTGCCAAAGCCGCTATTGGCGAGCTGGCCCGACAGAAAACCCAGCAGGACGATGACCGGCACAGTCACCAGCGCCCAGCGCAGATAAGCAAGGCGCAACTGGCCGGGGGACGCGATTTCGTTCATCGGCAACGCTTCTCCACGCTCATCCTATTCGGCTGGATCGGGCGAATCCTTCAACGCCGAATCCAGCTTGCGACCAACGGTTTGCGGAGAAACGGTCCGCTTCGCAACACGCGAATAGAATATGGGGATCAGGAATAATGTTATCAGCGTCGCCAGACTGACCCCGAACACGATGACCACGCCGATCGAATTGCGCGCAGCAGCGCCAGCGCCCCCGCGAATCACCAGCGGAACCGCGCCGATGACCGTGGCGATCGACGTCATCAGGATCGGCCGCAAGCGCCGGGTCGCGGCCTCGCGAATGGCCTGCGCCACCTCCATCCCCTCGTCGCGCAACTGGTTGGCGAATTCGACGATCAATATGCCGTTCTTGGCCGCCAGCCCGACCAGCATGACGATGCCGATCTGGCTGTAGAGATTGACCGATCCGCCCGTAACGATCAGCCCCAGCACACCGCCCGCCACCGCCAGCGGCACCGTGGCGATAATCACGCCGGGGTGAATGAAACTTTCGAACTGCGCGGCCAGCAACAGATAGACGATCAATATGGTGAGGCCGAAGATCAGCCAGATCGACCCGCCGGTTTCGCGCAAGGACTGGCTTTCGCCGCGATAGCCGATCGCCAGCACTTCGGGCGACTGGCGCGCTTCATTTTCCAGAAAGGCGAGCGCCTGCCCCAGCGACGTGCCGGGGGCCAGCGCTGCTGACAAAGTGATCGCGCGCAGCTTGTTGTAGCGGTTAAGCTGGCGCGGCCCGGCAACTTCGCGCACCGTGACCAGCGCCGACAGCGGGACGAGCGCCCCATTGTTCGCGCGCACCTGAATCCGCTCAAGATCGGCGAGCGTCTGGCGTCCCTCCTGCTCCGCCTGCACCAGCACGCGATATTCCTCGCCCCGGTCGACATAGGTTGTCACGCGGCGCGACCCCAGCAGGCTTTGCAACGCCTGGCTGATGTCATTCACCGACACGCCCAGATCGCCCGCGCGCTGCTGGTTGACGTCGATCCGCATCTGCGGCTTGGTTTCCTTATAGTCGCTGTCCAGGTTGATCAGCCCCGGATAGTTGGCCGCCGCCGCAAAGACGCGATCGCGCGCCGCCACCAGCCCTTCATAGGTCGAACCAGCCAGCACGATATTGACCGGCAGCCCGCGCCCGCGCCCCAGGCCCGACCGGGGGGCGGCGTTGCCGCGCACGCCGGGCTGCTCGGCAATCACCTTGTTGATGATGGTCGCGACTTCCGCCGTCGTGATCGTGCGGTCCTCCCATGGGCGCAGGAAGGCGATCACGTTGCCGCTGTTGAAATCGTCCGACGTGCCGAAACCGGCGGGGGTGCGGACGACCAGATTCTGGAGCGTCCCGTCTTCCCGCAGCGGCGCCAGCGCCGCTTCGATCTTGCGCATATAGGCCAGCATCCGGTCATAGCCGGTGCCCTCCGGCGCGCTGATCTGGCTGTCGACGACGCCGGTATCCTCCGCCGGCGCCAGTTCGTTCGGCAGCAGGGTGAACATGCCCCCGGCAAGCGCCAGGAACAGTCCGACGCCGATCAACGGCAGCAGCGGCTTGCGCAGCACATGGTCCAGCCAGCGGGAATAACCGCCCTCCAGCCGCTGGAACCGGGCATCCACCCAGCGCGCCAACCGCCCGCGTTCGGCATTGTTGAGCAGCTTGGAACAGAGCATCGGCGCCAGGCTGAGCGATATGAAGCCCGAAAAGGCGATGGCGGCGATCATCGCGACCGCCAGTTCGCGGAACAGCAGCCCGGTCTGCCCCGCCAGGAACATCACCGGCACGAACACCGCGCACACAACCAATGTGGTGGAAATGATCGCAAAACCCACCTGCCGCGTACCGAGATAGGAGGCGACCAGCGGGTCTTCTCCCTGCTCGATCCGATGATAGACATTCTCCAGCACGACGATCGCGTCATCCACCACCAGCCCGATCGCCAGCACGAAGGCCAGCAAGGTCAGCAGGTTGATGGACAGGCCAAGCAGCCACATGACCGCGCAGGTCGCCAGCAGGCAGATCGGCACGGTGATGGCGGGAACGATCGTCGCACGCACCGATCCCAGGAACAGGAAGATGACGAGGATGACGAGCAGCGCCGCTTCAAGCAGCGTGTCATAGACGTTGTCGATCGCGCGGCTGATGAACAGCGACTCGTCGGAGCCGACCGCCACCCGCATCCCCTGCGGCATGTTCGGGCGCAATTGCTCGACCAGCGCCTTGGCCTTGTCCGCCACCTCCAGCGTGTTGGCGCCCGATTGCCGCACGATCCCCAGGCCGATGGCCGTCCCCGCGTTGGAACGGAAGCTGCTATAGGGGTTTTCCGCCCCTTCCTCGATCCGGGCGACATCGCCCAGCTTGACCTGATAGCCATTCGCGCCCCGGCCAACCACCAACTGGGCGAACTCGTCGGGCGTGGCGAAGGGCCGCTCGACGCGCAGTGTCTGGTTCTGATCCTTCGATTCAAATCGACCGGCGGGCAGTTCGACATTCTGCGTGCGCAGCGCATTTTCGACGTCGGCTGGCGTCAGGCCGAAGGCCGCAAGCCGTTCGGCGTTCATCCACACACGCGTCGATGGACGCGCCTCGCCACCGATCGTGACGCGGGCCACCCCGTCAATGGCGGAAAAGCGATCGGCGATGTTGCGATCGATATAGTCGCTCAGCTGGATTTCGCTCCAGCCGGGGCGGGAAAAGGACAGGAACAATATCGGCCGCGCATCGGCGTCGACCTTGCGGATTTCGGGCGCCAGCGCCTCTTCCGGCAAATCCTCCACCACCGATCCCACCCGGTCACGCACATCGTTAGCCGCAGTGTCGATGTCGCGCGAGGGATCGAATTCGATGCTGATGTCGGACGTGCCATCCTGGGATGTCGACGTGATGGTGCGAATACCCTGAACGCCTGCGACGGCATCCTCGATCAACTGGGTGATCCGGGTTTCGACGACCGAAGCGGCAGCACCTGTGTAGATGGTCTCCACCGACACGATCGGCGGGTCGGTGTCAGGATATTCGCGCACCGACAGGCTGAGATAGCCGACCACCCCGACGATGCAGAGCAGGATCGCGATGACCGCGGAGAATACCGGGCGGCGGACGGACAGGTCGGACAATTGCATGGCGGTGCCCTACCCCGCCGATTTGGAAGACGGCGCGGGCTTGTCCCCCGCCAGCCGCACCGGCACGCCATCGCTCAGCTTGACGACGCCATCGGTCACCACCTGCTGGCCCGCCTTCACCCCGCCCAATATCTCGACCAGCCCGTTCTGCCGCAGCCCGGTATCGACCTTGACCCGCTTGGCCTTGCGATCCTCCACCACGAACACGAAGCGATCCTCGCCATCGCCCACCACCGCCAGTTCGGGCAGGGCAAGCGACTGGCGCTGGCGCGACACGATGCTGACGGTCAGCAACATGCCGGGTTTCAGCGCATGATCAGGATTGGGCAGGATCGCGCGGACGCGCACCGCGCGCGTGGCGGGGTCGATCACCGGGTCGATGGTCGCGATCGTGCCGTTGAATGGCCGGTCGGGCCAGGCGGCGGACACAGCGCGGATCGTCTGCCCTTCGCGAATGGTCGACAGGCGGGTTTCGGGCACGGTGAAGTCCAGCTTGATCCGTGAGATGTCGCTGACCGTGGCGATGGCCGTGCCCGCCGTCACGATTGCGCCGGGCGACACGGTGCGCAGGCTGAGCCAGCCGCCAAAGGGCGCGCGGATCACCCGGTCGTTGATCGCGGCACGACTCTGATCGGCACTGGCCTTGGCTGCGTTGGCCAGCGCAAGTTGCTGGTCCAGCAAGGCGGCCGTGGCAAAGCCGCGCGCCTTTAGCGCCTGTACCCGTTGCAGTTGCTGCCCCGCCTGCAATGCCTGCGCCTGCGCCGCGGCCAGTTCGGCCTGTTCCTGCGCGATCGCCATGGTCGCGATCACCTGCCCTTTGGCGACATAGCCGCCATCGGCAAAGTTGATCGAGGTGACCCGTTCGGTCACGGGCGCGGACAGGATCACCTGTTCATTGGCCAGCGCCGTGCCGACGGCATCCAGCGTATCGGCAAAATCCGCCTTCGCAATCGGCGCTGCCTCGACCAGCGCAGCCTGGCGCGGCTTGGATGTCTTGTCGCCACTGCAACCGGCAAGGCATAGGGCGGTGATAAGAAACAGGGATTTGCGCATGGTGGAGGGCTATCGGGCCTTTCGATGCGACACAACATGGCCTTTTGTCGCAAGATGTAACAACGTCGCAAATAACGAATACAGGACGCTTATCCACCAAGCCGGGCATAGAGTAAAAATTCGACATTGCCCTGCGGTCCCGTGATCGGGCTGGGCGTGATGCCGACAACGCTCCACCCCTGCGCCTGTATCCATGTACGGACCTCTTCGCACACCCGTTCGTGGATGGCTGGATCGCGCACCACCCCGCCTTTGCCGACCTCCTCACGTCCCGCCTCGAACTGCGGCTTGATGAGCGCCACCAGCGACGCGCCGGGCCGGGCGAAGGTCAACGGCCGTTCCAATACCTTGGCCAGCGCGATGAAGCTGGCGTCGCACACGATGATGTCGATCGGCTCGGCAATATGGGCCTGTGTCAGGATGCGCGCGCTGGTCTGTTCATGGACGATGACGCGCGGATCGCTGCGCAACTTCCACGCCAGCTGGTTGGTGCCGCTGTCCACCGCATAGACGCGAACCGCACCATTGGTCAGCAGCACGTCGGTAAAGCCGCCGGTCGAGCTGCCCACGTCCAGCCCCACCATGCCGGTCACGTCGATGGCATATTCGGCCAGCGCATGGGCCAGCTTGATGCCGCCGCGCGACACCCAGGGGTGGTCCCGGCCCCGTACGTCCAGTTCGGCATCGGGCGCGACCTGCTGCCCGGCCTTGTCGATCTTCCTGTCGCCCAGAAAGACGAGGCCAGCCAGGATCAGCGCCTGCGCGCGCGCGCGGCTTTCCGCCAGGCCATTGTCGACAAGCAGCTGGTCAGCGCGAATCTTCGCCATCAGCCCACCAGCGCCGTCAGCGTCGCGGGCGTCAGCAATTGCGGCAGCGTCTGCGCCTCCTTGCCCGGCGCATACCAGAGATAGAGCGGCACGCCCGACCGGCCCTGACCTTCCAGAAAGCGGGTGATCGCCGGATCGGCATTGGTCCAGTCGCCGACCATCACCGTCACGCCCCCCTTGTCGAAGGCGGCGCGGGTCTCGGCGCGGTCGATCGCGGCGGCTTCATTGGCCTTGCAGGTCAGGCACCAGTCGGCGGTGAAATAGAGGAATACCGGCTTGTTCGCCGCGCGCAGGCTGGCCAGCCGCGCTTCGTCGAAAGGCAGCGCCGCCCCCTCCTGCGCGGCGGCGGCAGGCGCGCGCGACGGCAGCAGCGCCGCCGCCCCGCCCAGCACCGCAAGGGCCGCCAGCGCCACGATCCAGCCGCCGCCCCGCCCGGCCCGCTGTCGGCTGCCCAGCCACCAGAGCAGCAGCACCAGCGCCAGCATCGCGGCCAGCCCGATCGTCATGCCCGTCACGCCGCGCTGTTGCCCCAGCAGCCATGCCAGGCCCAGCGCGGTCAGGAACATCGGGATCGACAAAATCTTCTGGAACCGCCCCATCCACGGCCCCGGTCGCGGCAGCCGTGTGCGCAGCGCGGGAATATAGGCCAGCAGCAGGAAGGGCAGCGCCAGCCCCAGCCCCAGCCCGGCAAACACCGCCAGCGCGGCGGCCAGCGGCAGCACCAGCGCCGCGCCCATCGCCGCGCCCATGAACGGCCCGGTACAGGGCGTCGCGACGAAGGCGACCAGTGCCCCGGTCCAGAAGGCGCCCGCCATGCCGCCCTTGCCCGCCAGCCCCTCACCCCCGCCGACCGCCTGCAATTCGAACAGGCCCGAAAGATTGAAAGCGATCGCGCCGACCAGCAACAGCAGCGTCAGGATGATGCGCGGGTCCTGCAACTGGAACGCCCAGCCGACAGCCGCCCCCGCCGCGCGCAACGCCAGCAGCGCCGCGCCAAGCGCCAGGCAGGTGGCGATCACCCCGGCGGCATAGGCGATCGCTTCGCGCCGCACGGTCCGCTCATCGCCCCCGGCCTTGGCCAGTTTCATGGCCTTGAGGCCCAGTATCGGGAAGACACAGGGCATGATGTTGAGCAGCAATCCGCCCAGCAGCGCCCCGCCCAGCGCGATCAGGATCGCGCCGGTCACGCCGCCGCCCGATGCCGCGACCTGGCCGGGACGGGCCGTCAGCAGAAAGCCGACATGGTCGCCCGTGGCCAGCACCGCCTGTACCGCGCCCCCCTTGCCGCCCTCGCCCGCATCTGTTTCCACCAGCAGCCGGTCGCCATCGCGGGTCACGCTCTGCGGCGCGGCATAGCGCGCCAGCCCTTCGCCCAGGGGAAAGAGATGCACCTGATCCGCCTGCGCATCAGCGGGAAAGGGTACGGACAGGCGCAGCTTGCCATCGGCAATCGCATAGGTCGCTTCCGATCCCAGCGGCCGCGGCAGATGGCTGCGCCAGGCGTCGAACCGCGCCCGATCGGCTGCCGCCACCTGCCCGTCGCCCGCGACCAGATCCAGCGCCATCTCGCCACTTTCCGGCACGCACACCTTGTCGGTGCAGGCCAGCCATTGCGCCTTCACCCGCACCGGCAGGCGCGTGCCTGCCGCGACATCGGGCGCAACCGTCAGGGTCGCCAATATGCCATAGGGGCCTTCATACACATGGTTCATCAGGCCAGAAATCAGCAGCGTTTCGGGCACCGGATAGCGCAGGCGACCCACGCTCACGCCCTTGGGCAATGTCCAGCTCACCGTCATGCCAAGGCCGGCGTCGCCCGGATTTTCCCAATAGCCGTGCCATCCCGCTTCCGGCACCATGGCAAAGGCTATGTTCGTCGTCTTGCCCGGTGCGGGCGTGGCGCTTTCGGCCACCAGATGCGCGGAAATATGCGGTGCACCGCCCCCGAACGCGCCCTGCGCCTGCGCGCCTGAAACCCCGGCCAGCAAAGCCAGCGTCATCAATATGACATGAAAAATCCGCATCGGGCCTCTGGTCGCGTGGGTGTCAGCGGGCTAGGTCGGGTGACGTTCGCCGTCAAGGCTGGAGAAGGTAGAGTAGATGTTGAGAAAAGTCGCCACAGCTCTGCTGCTCGCCACCGCGATCCCGGCCACGGCCCAGACGACGCCGCCCAAGCTGATCGTCGCCATATCGGTCGATCAGTTTTCCGCCGACCTGTTCGGCGAATATCGCCAATATTATAGCGGCGGCCTGAAGCGGCTGACGCAAGGGGTCGTGTTTCCCAAGGGCTATCAAAGCCATGCCGCAACCGAAACCTGCCCCGGCCATTCGACCATCCTGACCGGCAGCCGCCCGTCGCGCACCGGGATCATCGCAAACACATGGTTCGACCTGTCGACCGCGCGCGAGGACAAGGCGGTCTATTGCGCCGAGGATGAAAGTCAGCCGGGCAGCAACAGCGGCAATTATGTCGCCTCCCCCATTCACCTGAAAGTCCCCACATTGGGCGGCCGGATGAAGATCGCCAACCCCGCCACCCGCGTCGTATCGGTCGCGGGGAAGGATCGCGCCGCGATCATGATGGGCGGACCGACCGCTGATCAGACATGGTGGATCGGCGGCGCGCAAGGCTTCGTCAGCTACAAGGGCGTCGCCACCCCGCCACTGGTGGCGAAGATCAACGAAGCCTTTGCCGCGCGCCTAACCCAGCCCAATGCGGGATTCGACCTGCCGCAGCAATGCGTGGCCAAGGATTTCCCGGTCGCGATCGGCGCTGGCAAGAGCGTTGGCACCGGGCGCTTCGCGCGCGCAGCCGGTGATTTCAAGGCCTTCCGCGCCTCGCCCGAACAGGATGCGATGACGCTGGTGCTGGCTGCTGGTGCGATTGAAAGCATGGCGCTGGGCAAGCAGGCGCAGACCGACATCATCTCGATCGGCCTGTCGGCGACCGATTATGTCGGCCACACCTACGGCACCGAAGGCACCGAAAGCTGCATCCAGATCGACCGTCTGGACCGCGAACTGGGCGCTTTCTTCGACCGGCTCGACAAGGATGGCATCGACTATGCGGTGGTGCTGACCGCCGACCATGGCGGCCACGACCTGCCCGAACGTCACCGCGAAAATGCCATGCCGATGGAAAACCGCGTCGACGCGGCATTGACGCCCAAGGCGCTGAGCGCGACGATCGGAGCCATGACCGGCCTGTCCGGCAAGACGCTGATCTGGGGTGACGGCCCGGCGGGCGACCTTTATGTCGACAAGGGGCTGACCGCCGCCCAGCGCGCGAAGGTGGAGGCCGAGACGCTCAGGCTGCTGCGCGCGCATCCGCAGGTCGAGGCCGCCTATACCAAGGCGCAGATCGCAGCCGTCCCCTCCCCGTCCGGCCCGCCGGAAAGCTGGTCGCTGCTACAGGAAGCGCGCGCCAGTTTCGATCCAGAGCGGTCGGGCGACATCCTGTTGCTGCTCAAGCCCCGGATCACGCCGATCGTCGATCCGACCAAAGGCTATGTCGCCACCCATGGCAGCCCGTGGGACTATGATCGCCGCGTGCCCATCCTGTTCTGGCGCAAGGGGCTAACCCATTTCGAGCAGCCGCTGGGCGTGGAAACGGTCGACATCATGCCGACGCTGGCGGCTCTGATCGGCCTGCCCGTTCCCAAGAGCGAGATTGATGGCCGTTGCCTGGATCTGGTGGCGGGCGAAGGGAGCAGTTGCCCCGCGCAATGACGGGGCTTTGGCCGGGCTATTCCGGTTCGCGACGCGAATATCGCTCGCGACCGCGGTTTCTCATTTGCCCGAAGGCAGGAACAGGCAGATTTCAGCGCGCAAGCCCCCTTCGGGCCGGTTCGCGAGCGTCAGCTTGCCGCCTTCGGCATCGACCGCCTTCTGCACGATCGCCAACCCCAGCCCCAATCCGCTGGTATTGCGCTGGCGCGCGGTGTCGAGCCGGGCAAAGGGTTTGAGTACGGCGTCAAGCTGGTCGCGCGGGATGCCCGGTCCATCATCATCGACGCGGATCAGCACCTCATTCCCCTTGCGCTCCAGGCTCACGCGGGCGCGCTTGCCATAATGCAGCGCATTTTCGATGAGGTTGCGCACCGCCCGGCGGAGCGAGAGCGCCCGCACCGCCAGTTCCAGATGATCCGGCCCGGCATATTCGACATCATGGCCATGGTCCTGAAACGAATCGACGATCGTCGCGACCGTAACTGCCAGGTCCGTCCGCACTGCAGGTTCAGGGTCTTTCTCACCGCCCAGAAAATCGAGCAGCGATTCGATCATCTGCCCCATTTCCTCCAGGTCGCCATCCATCGCCTCGCGCGTTTCGCCGTCGGGCACCGTTTCCAGCCGCAATTGCAGCCGCGCCAGCGGCGTGCGCATGTCATGGCCAACCGCCGCCAGCGTCTCCGTCCGTTCATCGATCAGACGATGGATGCGGGTCTGCATCACGTTGAACGCGCGGATCAGGTTGCGCACATCGTTGGTGCCCGCTTCTGGCAGGATCACCTCGCGCCCCAGGCCGATCTGCTCGGTCGCGCGAGTCAGGTCGCGCAGCGGGTCCAGCGTCTTGCGGATCAGAACCCAACCCGCAATCAACAGCGCCAGCACGGGAATGAGCGCCATCCCCATCCGTCCGATGGTGAAGGCCCATTTGCCCCCGCCATGGTGCATGCCGAAATAGAGCCAGCTGCCATCGGGCAATTGCAGCCCACCATTGATTTCCGAATGGCGGCCCGGCGACGCCAGCCGCAGCCACAGGCGGGACCGTTCCAGACTGGGTTCCCAGGCGATGATCTGCTGGCGCATCCGCTCCAGTTCGGGCGACAGGGGCGGCGGCGGTGGCGCAGCGGGCGACCAATGCACGTCATAGCGGTCCGTGGTCAGCTGGACGCCCATCGTGCGCCGCTCCTCGACCGGCTGTTCGGTCAGCAGCTTGCGCGCGATCACCAGATGCTCGGCCAGCCGTCGCGCCTCGTCATCCTGCAGGGATAGCTGGCTGGCCCGCTCGTACATCAGCGTGCCGACGGCAAATTCCAGCGTCACCGTCAGCAAAAGGATCGCGAAAATGCGGCCGACCAGCCCCAGCGATCCTTTGAAATGCCGTTTCAAGCGCGGCTGACCTCGGCATTGAACATATAGCCGACGCCCCGCACCGTGGTGATCGGCGCTGGCCGATCCTCGGTGGTCAGCTTGCGGCGCAAACGGCTGACCAGCACATCGATGCTGCGGTCGCTGCTGTCGCCCATGCGGGTGCGCGACAATTCGATCAGCCGCTCGCGCGCGATCACCCGCTGCGGATGGCTGAGGAAGCTGCCGAGCAGGTCGAATTCCGCGCCCGTCAGGTCGACGATCGCGCCCGTGGGCGACCGCAGTTCGCGGCGGGGGAAATTGACCACCCAATCGTCGAAGCGCGCTTCATTTTCGCGATGATCGTCCGGCCCGCGCTCCAGCCCGACACGGCGCAGGATGGCGCGGATGCGGGCGATCAGTTCGCGGGTGCCGAATGGCTTGGGCAGATAATCGTCCGCGCCCAGTTCCAGCCCGACGATACGATCGGTCTCGCTGCCCTTGGCGCTGATGAAGATGATGGGAACATCGCTCTTGCGCCGGATCTGGCGGCACAGGTCTATGCCGTTGGTGCCCGGCAACATGACGTCCAGCACGACCAGATCGACCGGCCCGGCGTCGAACGCCACCCACATTTCCGGTCCCGAAGAGGCAGGACGGACCTGATAGCCATGTTCCTGCAACGCCCGTGCGGTCAGCGTACGCAGTGGCGGGTCGTCCTCGACCAGGATGATGGTGGGGGCGGTCATGATGGGAACGACAGGACGTTGGTCATGTCAGCAGGGATAAGGTCGCCCTTGAACAGGGTCAACCATGTGAAGCTTGCGAAACGAACTGCAAGCGCGACAGCAACAATTTGTCATGCCCGCGACATCGGCGGATGGACGCGGCAGGACAGGTTGCGCCGGGCCTGCGTGACAGGCCCGGCGCATCTGGATCAGAAAGCTGCGGTCAGCGAGAAGACGACCTGGCTACGTGCGATCGACTTGCCGACATCCTTGCTGTCGCCCGACACCATGAAGTTGGGGCGCAGGTAATTTTCCTCGACGCGCGCAATGTCGGTATCGACATAGGCGACGCCCAGCGTCAGCGGCGTGCCGGGGATGGCGACGTCCGCGCCGACCAGCCAGTCGAGATATTTGCCGGTGGGGGCAATCGACGTGCCGTTCGGGCCAAGGCCGGGGTTGCCGTTCGACCAGCCCATATGCGCCTTCAGCGAGACAGGCGTATTGGGGATGGCACCGCTCACGTCAGCCCAGACGTAGAGGTTATCTTCCTTGTCGCCCGGATTGAAGATCGTGCAAGCCGCGTCGCTGCACACATTACCCAGCGCTTCCTGCTTGGGCGCATAGGCAACGCCAACCAGACCCTTGACCGGACCAACGGTGCTGGACAGCTTGACATAGGGTTCGGCGAAATCGGTCGTGTCGGCGCCCGACGGATACATGTACCAGGTCAGACCAACGTCGAGCGTCGCGCTGCCCAGCGGAATGGCGTAACCGGCGAACAGGTCGAGTTCCATGTTGGAACCACCGAAACGGCCCCAGCCGCCCAGGTTCGATGCCCAGGTGCCGACATAGGCGCCGCTTTCATGCGTGGCGGTAATGCCGCCCTGAACGGCCATGCCCTTGTCCGTCTGCGACACGCCACGGAAGCGATAGTCGGAAACCAGGGCAACGCTGCCCGATACGGTGATGGGACCGGCAGGTTCTTCCTGCGCGAAAGCCGGAACGCTCGACATAAGGGCGAGGGCGGCGGTAGCGATCTTATACTTCATGAACATTCCCCTTTACGAAAGAATGTTCCGTCCTGCGTCCACTGGCCCGAAAGTCTGTTGCTGTCGCTTCCAGTGCCTGTGGTCGACGTCTGACTAATTCTCAAATGCCCGGCAGGCAAACAGGTTTTTCTCGCATATGCGAGATGTTGGAAATTGCTGTGACATAAAAGTAACGATTTGACCGTCGCCCTCATCGCTCTGAAACGGCAAAATGCCGCCGTGTCGGGAGGAACACGGCGGCATTTTGGTCGCCTGATCGAGGGGGGATGATCAGGCGACGAGCTGGCGCATCCGTCCGGTTGCGCCGAACAACTCCACGGGGGAACCGGCACCGCGGCGGCGATCGACCCATTCCCGCACCATTTCGGCGCAGGTATGGTCGATATGCCCCAGCCGCTCGACATTCAGGATGACGAGGCCGGCCGCAGGCAGCGAGTCGAGCTTAGCCGACAGCTTGGGCAGGTTGAGGAAGGTGGCCGAACCGCGCAGCGCCACTTCATGCGTGTCGCCACGGCTTTCTTCCTCCATCTTCAGCCGCAGACGGCTCAGATGCGGGATCAGTTCCAGCATCGACAGGCCAATGCCGACCAGCACGCCGGTCAACAGGTCCGTCGCGACCACGCAGATCAGCGTCGCGGCCCACACGATGGCCGGCAACGGTCCATAGCGGTGCAGCAGATGGCGAACATGATCGACACTGACCAGACGGACGCCGGTGACAACCAATATGCCCGCCAGCGCAGCCATCGGAATTTCACGCAGCAACCAGGGGAGCAGCGCCACGAAGCCCAAAATCCAGATGCCGTGCAATATGGTGGACATCCGGGTCTTGGCCCCCGCCTGCACGTTGGCGGAACTGCGCACGATAACGCCGGTCATCGGCAGCGCCCCGGCAAAGCCGCAGAGCAGATTACCGACGCCCTGCGCGCTGAGTTCCCGGTTGTAATTGGTGCGTACGCCATCATGCATCCGGTCGACGGCAGCGGCCGACAGCAGGGTTTCGGCGCTGGCGATGAAGGCGATCGCAACGGCGGTGGTGATCACGGTCGGATTGAGCAATTGCGCCAGCAATCCGCCTTCGGGCAGCGCGATGGCGCCGACAATCGATTCCGGCACGACGACCCGCGCAACCGGCAGGGCGAGCAGGAAGGCGACCAGCGTGGCCGCAACCACGCCAACCAGTGCGCCGGGCACCAGCTTGAGCGAGGCGGGGCGGAATTTCTCCCAACCCAGCATGCCAAAGATGGTGATGAGGCCGACCGCGAAGGCCGTCGCCGCATCGCCGTTGGTCAGGCCGAAAATCTGGCCCGGCATAGCGATCAGATTGTGCAGGCCGCTCGACAAGGGCTTGTCGTCGAACAGCACATGGAACTGGCCGACCACGATCAGCACGCCGATGCCAGCCAGCATCCCGTGTACGACCGCGGGCGAAATCGCGCGGAACCAGCCGCCGACCCGCAACAGCCCGGCGACCACCTGGATCGCGCCTGCCAGGATCAGGATGGGGCCAAGGGCGGAAAGCCCCTGTTCGCGGACGATTTCAAAGACGATAACGGCCAGGCCCGCCGCCGGCCCGCTGACCTGCAAGGGCGAACCGGCCATCAGACCAACGACGATGCCGCCGATGATCCCGGTAATCAGGCCCTTTTCCGGTGGCACGCCGGAAGCAACCGCAATGCCCATGCACAGCGGCATCGCCACCAGAAAGACAACGATCGACGCTACGAAATCGCGGCTGAATGTGCCGCCGGAAAAGGCTTTCAACATGGCTTACTCCGCCGCCAGGGCATATTCGCCTTCGCCAGCGAGGCGACGGGCGTGGGGGAGCGCTACGGGCAACGGCTGGCCTTCGCGCAGCGGCGAGAAACGGCCGGTTTCGCCATCAAGGCCCATCACCAGACCGGCATGAATGTCGACATACCAGCCATGCAGCGCAATCTCGCCACGGGCGATGCCCGATGCGACCGATGGATGGGTGCGCAGATGGGCGAGTTGCGCGACGACATTTTCCAGCGCCATGTTGCGCAGCTTTTCCGCGTCGCTCAGATCGGCGGGATAGCTTGCCTTGCAGACCTGCTGCGCGGCATGGCTGTGCCGCAGCCAGGCAGCGACATTGGGCATGGCGGTCAGGTCGGCCTCGGTCGACAAAGCCTTCATCGCGCCGCAATCGCTATGGCCGCAAACGATGATGTCGCGGACGCCCAGAACCATGACGGCATATTCGACCGTGGAGGTGACGCCGCCATTTTGCGTCGCGTGCGGCGGGACGATGTTGCCTGCATTGCGGCATACGAACAGATCGCCCGGCTGCGCCTGCATGATATGTTCGGGAACGATTCGCGAATCGGCGCAGGAGATCATCAGCGCCTTGGGGCTCTGTCCGTCACTGGCGAGTCGGTTGTAAAGCGCGCTTTCGTTCGGAAACGTGTGCTTTTCGAAGTTGAAAACGCGACCGATGAGCTCGTTCATGGAGTCTCTCCTTCGTTGTTTTGCCAGTCGGAACGGACCGGCCTGTCAGGATAGATAGGAGAGCGGCTTTGCTAGGTCGCAGCGGCTTTGTTAAATAGTATGTCTGAACGTTGAATCGATGTTGCAGTGCGGCGAAAGCATATTTCAGCAACGATCGACGGTGGCGCTGAACATGTAGCCGATGCCGCGGGCTGTCACGATCGGCGCGGGCTGGTCGCCATGGCGCAATTTGCGGCGCAGGCGGCTGATCAGCACGTCGACGCTGCGATCCGACGATGGCGCGTCGCGCACGCCGGCCAGTTCCATCAGCCGCGCCCGCGCGATCACCGTCTGGGGATGGTCCAGCAACACAGCCAGCAATGTAAACTCCGCCGCCGTCAGATCGACCGGCGCGCCGGCTGGATCAAGGATGGTCCGCCGTCCGAAATCGACTGTCCAGCCGTCGAAGACCGCCTGGGTCTGGCGATTGAGGCCTGGCGACCGATCGCTCCTGCCGCGGCGCAGCACGGCCCGCACGCGCGCAGCCAGTTCCCGCCCCGAATAGGGCTTGGCCATATAATCGTCCGCCCCCAGCTCCAGCCCGACCACCCGGTCCACTTCGCTGCTGTTGGCGCCGACCAGTATGACAGGCACGTCGCTGCGTTCGCGCACGTCGCGGCACAGGTCCAGCCCATCCGCCCCGCGCAACGCCGAATCCAGCACCACGACGCCCACAGGCACTTTACCGAGCGCCTGAAACACATCGTCGGACGATTGGGCAGGCAGGACGCGGAAGCCGCTTTCCTCCAGAAACTCGCGGATCGTCCGGCGCAGATCCGGCTGCGTCTCCGCGACCATGATCAACGGCGCGGTTACCGGCATCGCGGACCATTCGGCGCGGCATTGTGCGTCATCATCGCAACTCCTGCTCAGGCGAAAGCATCCGGCCCCTGCGAAGCCGGCGCGCCCGAATTAGGGCAGGCGAATGTCTCCGAAATTTGCCGGAGGTAACAAATTGTTGCTAATGGCCGACGGCAGATTTGGATCAGTAGCAGGACATCAGCGGCATCCGCACCGGCGGAGCAGCGGCAAGGTCGGGCCAGAGCTGCGCCACGACGCATGCCAGCCACAGGGCATCGCTGCCTGCCCGGTGCCGCGTCGGACAGCGCTGGTCGGCGATCCGCACGGCCGCGCTGATTTGCGCTTCATCGACCTGCCGTTCGTCCAGCAGCGTTGCGACATGATCGATCGCAAAGGGGGCCGACCGACCGGCCGCCGCCGCCAGCGTCTCCAGCCAATAGGGATCGATCAGGCTGTCGGCGACCACGCGCTGGCCACCCACCGCCTCGACCAGTTGATCCAGCACGACATGGGCAGGCAGCCCGTCCCGTTCGATCCGCGCCCGGCTCAGCCCGTGCAAGGCCTCGGCCTCCGCCGTCCAGCCCCAGCCCGCCCAGTCGGGATGCGGCCTTATGATCCAGCTGCGCGCGCCATCCGTTCCCGCCAGTCCGACCTCGATCGGAAAGGACCGCCCGTGGCGCGGCAGGCAGGATGCCTCGAAATCTATGGCCAACATGATGGGGACCGCCTTCGCCTGCTATTTCCAATCCCCCTCTCGCCCCCAACTATGTCAGGGCGAAGTCACCTGCCACCGCTTCGTCGAAAAATCATGCGGGCCGTGGCCTGATTGGGATAGGACGCCATCCCCGCCATCTGCTAATCGAACCTCGCCTTGCCCCAAGCCGGACCTGTTCATGACTGTCATCGCTGCCTATCTCTATCGCAACGGCGCCCGTGTCCGGTCGGTGTCGATCGACGAGCGAATCGACTGCGCCCACGACAAATCCGAATTTGTCTGGATCGGCGTCGCCGACCCCACGCTGGCGGAAATGCAGGCGCTCCAGCGCACCTATGATCTGCATCCGCTGGCTGTCGAGGATGCGGTCAAGGCCAACCAGCTGCCCAAAGTCGACCTTTATGGCGACCAGCTGTTCGTCGTCGCCCGGACCGCCCATGTCGAAGATGACAGCATCTGCTACGGCGAAACCGCGATCTTCGTGGGGCACAGCCATATTATCACCGTCCGCCACGACTCTTCCCGCGCACACCTTGCCCTGCGGCAGGATCTGGAAGCGGTGCCCGCCCGCCTCGCCCAGGGGGTCGATTATGTCCTGCACGCCATCCTCGACTTCGTGGTCGATGGCTATCTGCCGATCATCGAGGGGATAGAAGAAGAGGTGCTGGCGATGGAACAGCATACCATCGACACGTTTCTGGGACATGACGACATCACCCGCATCTTCAATCTGCGCCGCCAGCTGCTGCGTTTCCAGCGCATCCTGACGCCGATGCACGAAGTCGCGACCAAATTCGTCAAGCAGGAACTGCCCTGCATCGATGCGGAGGCCCGCCCCTATTTCAGTGACGTGCGCGACCATGTGCGCCGGGTCCAGACGATGGTGGAGGATCTGCGCGAGATTCTGGCATCCGTATTCGAATTCAGTAATTTGCTGGAACAGCAGCGCACCGGGGTCATCACCCGCCAATTGGCGGCCTGGGCCGCCATCCTGGCCGTACCGACCGCGATTGCGGGCATTTACGGCATGAATTTTGCGAATATGCCCGAACTGCGCACCCGCTATGGCTATTTCGTGGTGCTGGGCGTGATCAGCATCATCTGCGCCCTGCTCTATGTTCGCTTCAGGAAACTCAAATGGCTGTAACCAACGCCCTGGAACGCGCCGCCCGCGCCATGTACGCCAATATCGCGCCCGACTGGGACTGGGACGATCCCGATGCAGAACCGATGCGGCGCATGTATCGCGACAATGCCCGCGTCGTGCTGGCCACGATCCGCGATCCCGACCTGTCGATGGATAGCACCGCGCTTGCCGCCTGGCAGGCGATCATCGACGCCATGCTGGCAGAAGGCTGAACGGGGCACGCATGCCCGCGCTGGCGCCTGAGGCTGGAAAAAATGGTGCACCCGACGGGATTCGAACCCATGGCCCTCAGATTAGGAATCTGATGCTCTATCCTGCTGAGCTACGGGTGCCCATCGCTTGGCCTCTATTATGGGCGGGCGACGCGGTCAATTCTTCGCTTCGGGGGGAATGACGGGAAAAGGCAGCGGCGCAACCGGCACGCCCTCTTCCATCAGCGCTTTCGCCTCTGCCGGGGCGACCTCGCCATGGATGCTGCCGCTGGCCTGTTCGCCATAATGCATGGCGCGCGCCTGTTCGGCAAAGCCGCGGCCGACCCAGGTGGACCCTTCCAGCAGCTTTTGCTGGGCCTGCGCCAGCGCCTCGACCATCGCGCGCATCTTGGCCGCATCGCCCGTGCTGATCGCGACGGGGGCGTCGGGCGCGGACGCGGGGGCGTCCTGCACCACGACCGAGCGGCTATTGCCCTTGGCCGCCACCGCGGGCGCCATCACCGCTTTGGTCACCTGCGGGTCGCCACATATCGGGCAGGCCAGAAGCCCGCGTTCCTGCTGGTCCGCATAGTCGGCGCTGGAACCGAACCAGGCTTCGAACACATGGCCCTGCGACTGGCATTTGAGGTCGAACACGATCACGAAATTTGCACTTCCTGCGGAATGGCACGGCGGTTGGCGATGGCGGGCACACGCGCCCGCACATCCCCTAGCCGCGTCAGGTCGATATCGACAAGCCCCAGTCCCCCGGCCTCCCCCATGTCGAGCAGCACATCGCCCCACGGATCGACCACCAGGCTATGGCCATAGGTCACGCGCCCGTCCGCATGCGCGCCGACCTGCGCCGTCGCAATGACAAAACAGCCCGCCTCGATCGCGCGGGCGCGCAACAGCACATGCCAATGCGCCTGTCCGGTCGGCACGGTGAAGGCGGCCGGGGCCAGAAGGATCGTCGCCCCGGCATTGGTCAGCGCGCGATACAGGTCGGGAAAGCGCATGTCGTAGCAGATCGAAAAACCCATACGGCCCCAGGGCGTATCGGCAGCGACCACCTGTTCGCCCGGTCCATAGACCGACGATTCGCGCCAGCTTTCGCCCGTCGCCAGATCGACGTCGAACAGGTGGATCTTGTCATATTGCGCCCGGATCGCGCCGGTGTCGTCGATCAGGAAGCTGCGATTGGCCCAGCGACCGTCGGCGCGCTCATCTTTCAGAGGCAGCGATCCGATATGAATCCACAGGCCCTCCCTGGCCGCCGCTTCGCGCACGGCGGCGAGCACCGCATCATCGGCTTGGGATCGCAATGTGGCGGCAGCACGCGCGCGGTCGCGGTCCAGATAGCCCGCCATTTCCGGGGTGAAGAGCATGTCCGCCCCCTCCCCCCTGGCCCGCGCCGCCATCGCCACGATGGCAGCGGCGTTGGCGGCAGGATCAGTGCCGCTGGTCATCTGGAACAGCGCGGCGCGCATCGTGGTCACAGCCCCAGTAGCGGGTCGAGCTTGCCCTGCCGGTTCAGCGCCGCCATGTCGTCGCTACCACCGATATGCTGTCCGTCGATGAAGATTTGCGGCACGGTGCTGCCGCCCCGGCTGCGCTGCAGCATCTCGGCGCGCTTGGGCCCGCCCATCGTGATGTCATATTCCTCGAACGCGACACCCTTGTCGTTCAGCAGCGCCTTGGCCCGCGCGCAATAGCCGCAAAACGCCTTGGTATAGATTTCGACTTTTGCCATCTGTCCGTCATTGCTCCTTATTCCCTGAAATTGGGGCTTTGCTCCGCATTGTCAATCGGCGCTTTCGCGTGGCAAGGCCCGCGCCCAGCACAGCAGCCGCACCTCGCCAGCCCCGCCGCGCTTGAGAATATGGGTGCAGGCCGCCGCCGTCGCGCCGCTGGTATGAACGTCGTCGATCAGCAGGATGCGTCGTCCCGTCATCCCATGCCCGGCCGCCAGCGCAAAGGCGCCACGCACCGCCCTTGCCCGCTGCCCCGGATGCATGCCGCGCAAGGGCGCTGTACGCTTGACCCGCAGCAGACCATGTTTGTCCACCGCCAGCCCGGTCAGCCGCCCCAGATGATCCGCGATCAGCGCCGACTGGTTGAATCCCCGCCCCCATAATCGCCAGCGATGCAGCGGCACCGGCACGATCAGCGGCGGATCTTCCCCGGTCGCGGGCACATGGCGCAGCATCTGCCGCGCGACCAGCCGGGCAAGGCCAATGCGCCGCCCATATTTCAGTCGCAGCGCGACCGTGCGCGCGACATCGCCATAGGCCAGCACCGCCCGCGCGCTGTCGAAGGGCGGCGGATCGGCCAGACAGGCGCCGCACTCCGCGCCCTCCCCCATGTCATGCGGAAAGGGTATGCCGCAGCGCGCGCAACAGGGTTCGCCCAAAAATTCCATGCTGTCCCAGCAAGACAGGCAGAAACCATGATCTTCCCCCACGATCACGCCGCAACCGGGACAGCGCGGCGGCAATGCATAATCAAGCGCGGGGCGGATCGCGCTCTTGAGAAGCGGCAGGAAAGGCATCATCTGCCTTGTCCCCCCTTCCCGCCCGTTGCACAAGGCCCGGCATGAGCAGCCCCGACATATTCGACCGTTCCCTGCGCAGCATCCGGCGGGACCGGATGCCGGCCGATTTTGCGGCCCATGACTTTCTCTATCGCGCCATGCTGGACGAACTGCTCGACCGGCTGGGCGATGTGCAGCGCGACCTGCCCGAAGCCTTGGTGATCGGCTGCCCGGACGGCAGCGCCAGGGCCGCTCTGGAAGCGATGGGCAAGCGGGTCGCCTGCATCGACCCCGGCTTCCGCGCCGCCCGTGCCAGTGATGGGGTGCAGGGGGATGAGGACGCCCTGCCCTTTGCCGACAATAGTTTCGATCTGGTCATCGCCTGCGGCACGCTCGACAGCGTCAATGACCTGCCCGGCGCGCTGATCCTGATGCGGCGGGTGCTGCGGCCGGACGGGCTGATGCTGGCGGCCTTCACCGGCGCTGGCAGCCTGCCGCGATTGCGCGCCGCGCTGATGGCGGGCGAAGGAGACCGGCCGGGCCAGCATATCCACCCGCAGGTCGATGTGCGATCGGCGGGCGACCTGCTCAGCCGCGCGGGTTTTGCGATGCCGGTGGCCGATGGCGAAACGCTGACGATCCGCTATGGTGATCTGCTGCGACTGATGCATGACCTGCGCGGCATGGGCGCGGGCAACGTGCTGACGGCGCGCCCCCCCGCGCTGCGTCGGGACGCACTCATCGCCGCCGCACGCCATTTTGCCGATGCAGCCGACCCGGATGGCCGGACGGCGGAGCAGATGGCGATCCTCTATCTGTCAGGCTGGAAACCCGACCCCAGCCAGGCCGCCCCGGCCCGACGCGGCAGCGCGACAATGTCGCTGGCGGAGGCGTTGAAGGGGAAGGCGGGATAACGCCCGCCCCCTGCCCCACTTCACTCGATAGTGATGCCTGCTATGCGCCACTGCCCATCCTCGCGATCCAGACTGACCGTCTCGATCGCCTCTCCCTTGTTGGCGAAACGGGTGCGGAATTTCACCACTTCATAGCCGGCGGGCGGTGCAGGCAGATTTTCCTGACTGACGAAGATACGCGAAAGTGCCGCGCCCAAGGGCACGCGCACCTGTTCCGAGGTATCGGCCCACACCTTTGCCGTGTTCATCCGGCGAAAGGTCACGGTAGTCTCGCGATAGCTTTCGTCCCAACGCCCCTCGTCCACTAGCACCAGCCATCGACGCGCTGCATCCACCACTGCCGGATTTTGTGCTGTGCTGGCAACTGGCACCGGGGAAGAAGGGGCTGAAGCGAGTTGCGGCAGAGCGGTGAGGGCCAACAGGCCAAGGGCAAGCGTCATGAGAGCTACTCCGATGATGATCCAGTAAGGGCGGATGCCCCGCCCTGCGCCGCTAATCGGCACGCTGTCCTGATTCACCGGACTACCCGGCGCGTCTGCCCGGATTTCCTTGTCCCCCACATAATTGGGGGACGGTCCCACACCGTCCCCCTCCACCTCCAGCAGCAGCCGGGCCGCTTCCCGGCTGCTCGATACCGCCATTTTCCGCCGCGCATCGCGCAACCGCTCGTTAATAGTGTGGACCGACAGGCCCAGACTTCGCGCGACCGACTTCGCGTCATGACCGCGAACGATCAGGCGCAGCGTCTGCTTCTCCTTCTCGGTCAACGCCCAGCCCATATCCGTCCTTTGCGTGTCCATCATGTCGACGGCCTAGGTCAGGCCAGGGAAAGCAGCTACCCCCAAAAATTTGTAGTGTAATCGGGCCGCCATATCCTCACTCCACGATCTCACCGATCCTTGGAGCGTCCGCCAAGTCCCGTGGTGTCCAATCCTGCCCGTCGCGGACATATTCCACATGGCTCGCCCGGCGAAAGCCTGCGCCGTCCCAAACGATCACTTGCAACTCCATCGCATTGTTGCGCCGGACGTGCAGCCAGTTGAAGCTTTGTGGTTCGGCGTTGCGCAGCCGGGTCGATGTCGCGGTGCCGGCCTGGATGATCAACGCGCCGCCCGCCCGTTCCACCATCTTGCGCGCCGCCTGCGCATAGGTGCGGTGGAAATGGCCCGCCAGCGCCAGATGGACGCCCGCTTCGCATGCCGCCTGGACGGCGTCGTCATGCTGGCCGACCGCTTCGCTCAATTCCCCGCCCCGGCCGATCGGCATGGCGAACAGGGGATGGTGCGTCACCAATATGCGCGTCTTGTCGCTGGCGACCGGCGCGAAATAGTCCCGCAGCATGTCCATCTGGTCATGATTGATCCGCCCGTCCTTGATGGTCAGCGAGCGGGCGGTGTTGAGGCCAAGGATCGCGACCTCCTCATCCTCATACCAAGGGCACAGGTCGTGACTGATATAGCGCTTGTAGCGTTTGAGCGGAGCAGCAAAGCGCCGCACCACGTCATAGAGCGGAATGTCATGATTGCCGGGAATGACCAGCAATTTCAGCCCCGCCGCGCGCAGCCGGTTGAGCCATGCGGACGCTGCGCGGAACTGCTCGACCCGCGCGCGCTGGGTCAGGTCGCCGCTGATGATGACCAGGTCGGGCCGACGCTCCTCCAGCCAGGCTGTGGCGGCGTCGACTATGCGCGGATCGTGCGCGCCGAAATGAATGTCGGACAGATGAGCGATACGGGCCATGATCAGGTAACGATCCAGCGGGACATGGTTTCCCCGGAGCCTAACCCGCCTTCGCGAGTTGTTATGGCATGATAACGAAATCCTCCAATCGCCCCCTCCCGCGTCAGGCCGCGCTGATCGTCAACGCGCACAGCCGCAAGGGCGAAGCGCTCTTTGCGGAGGCGAAGGAAAAACTGGAGGAGGCGGGCATCGACCTGCTCGCCGCCCATGCAGTCAAAAACCCCGCACTGATGGAAGAAACCGTGGCAAAGGCGATTGCCGATGGCGCGCCGATGGTGATCGTGGGCGGCGGCGATGGCTCCATGTCCAGCACGGTCGACCAGTTTGTCGGCAAGGATTGCGTGTTCGCCGTCCTGCCGCTGGGCACCGCCAACAGCTTTGCGCGGACACTGGGCCTGCCGCTCGATCTGGACGGCGCGATCGCGGCCATCGCCAACGGACGCCGACGCCGGGTGGACCTGGGCATGATCGACCAGGATTATTTCGTCAACGCCGCCTCGCTCGGCCTGTCGCCGATGATCGGCCGGACGGTGCCGCACAAGCTGAAACGCTATCTGGGGCGGATCGGCTATCTGCTATGGGCCATCAAATGTTCGGTCGGCTTCCGCGCCTTCCGCCTGATCATCGACGATGGCCAGCAGGAACGGCGGCTATGGTCGACCGAAGTACGCATCCTGAACGGCCCCTTTCATGGCGGGGTCGAACTGTCCGATCATGCCGACGTCGATAGCGGCGAAATCGTGGTCCAGGCGGTCGTCGGGCGCAGCAAGCCGCGGCTGGCGTGGGACTGGTACGCCAAATTCTTCAAGCTGCGCGATCGCGACGCGCATACGCAGGAATGGCATGGCAAGGCTTTCACCATCACCACCCGCCCGCGCCAGCGCATATCCATCGACGGCGAAGTGCTGGCGAAAACGCCGGTCGTGGCGCGGATTGCGGCGGGCGCTGTCGATGTCGCCGTGCCCGCCGATCCATGATCAGAGCGGCTTTTCGTACAGCTGATAGACTTTGTTGACCTTGCTGTTGATCGCCTGCGCAATGGCGTTCATGCCCTGATTGTCATCCAGAACCCAGCCGATCTCGCCACGGGTCGCGCCATAATGGGCAATCGCTTCCAGCCGTATCGCCTCAATCATCATGAACGCCAGCTGGCTGGCCAGCCGGGACGATTGCAGCCGTTGCAGCACGCCCATCAGCGGCACGCGCATCGTGCGCACCTTGGGCTTGCGCAGCCACCAGAGCAGCTTGGCCCAGCCAAAGGGAAACAGCGCGCCGTTGAGCGGCTTGATCGCCTCGTTAAGGTCGGGCAGCGTCATCATGAAGGCGACCGGCTCACCGTCCAGCTCGGCGATCATGATCAGATCTTCGAACACGATGGGTTTCAGCTTCTTGCCGGTATGCGCGATCTCCGCATCGGTGATCGGCACGAAGCCCCAGTTGCGGCCCCAGGCGTCGTTCAGGATGTTGAGGATGATCGCCGCCTCCGCATCGAATTTCGATTTGTCGACCTTGCGAATGCGGATGCGCTCGTTCTTCTGGCCCGAAGCGACGATCCGCTGGATCAGCGGGGGGAAATTCTGGGTGATGTCCAGCTCAAAACAGTTGAGCGTCTTGACCGGCTGATACCCTGCCCCCTCGACCATCGCCTGATAGGTCGGGCTGTTGTGCCCCATCATGACCGTCGGCGGATGGTCATGCCCGGCGATCAGCAGGCCAGGCTCCTCCCAGATCGACAGCGAGATCGGACCGATCACGCGGGTCATGCCCTGTTGACGCAGCCATTGTTCGGCCTGCGCGATCAGCGCCGCGCCAATCGCGTCATCTTCCGCCTCCAGCAGGCCGAAATTGCCGGTTCCTGGCCCCATGCCCTGTTCCAGCGGCATCGACAGCGCCAGTTCGTCATAATGGGCCGAAATGCGGCCAACGACACGGCCGCTGCGGCGAGCCAGGAAATATTGCGCCTTGGCATGTTCGAAAAAGGGATTTTTGCCGGGCGTCAGCAATTCGTACATTTCCGCCTTCAGCGGCGGCACCCAATTGGGGTCCGTGGCGTAAATCGACCAGGGCAGGTCGATAAAGGCCTTGAGGTCGCCCTTGCCCGAAACGGGCGTAATCACCAGATCAGAATGTGCCACGGCTGCCGCTTTCACCAAAAGATGGCAGCAGTTCGCCGCTTGTTTGCGGATTGTCAATCACAGCCCGCCGCCAGCCCGCTATTGGGCGGATAATGTCATCGTGCTGCCACGATGTCAGCGCATTTGGAGATTAGGACGCCTGCCATGACTGTGCATGATCCCATCCTTGCCGCCGCGCAGCGCGCCCGTGCGACCATTCCCGATGACGTGGCGATGCTGCGTGCGGCGGCCGACCTGACGCGCGACCTGTCCACCGCCAATCCGCGCATCTACTGGCCCGACATGCTGGCGTCCGCGCTGATCGGCTGGGGTGCGCTGGCGGGTGCTATCCTGATCGACAGCGTGCCGCTGGCCATAGCCTGCGCGGTGATTGCGATGCTGGCGCTGTATCGGGCGGCCAGCTTCATCCACGAACTCACCCATATCCGCGCCGGCGCGCTGCCCGGTTTCCGCGCCGCGTGGAACCTGATCGTGGGCATTCCGCTGATGATCCCGTCCTTCATGTATGAAGGCGTCCATACCCAGCATCACGCCCGCACCCGCTACGGCACGGCGGAAGATCCGGAATATCTGCCGCTGGCGCTCATGAAGCCCTGGTCGCTGCCGCTGTTCATCCTCGTCGCCGCGCTGGCGCCGGTCGGCCTTATCCTGCGCTTTGCTGTGCTGACGCCATTGTCCCTGATCATCCCGCCGCTCCGCGCGAAGATGATCGGTGAACTGTCCGCGCTGTCGATCAATCCGGCCTATCGCCGCCGCAAGCCCGAAGGGGCCTTCGCCCGCATGTGGGCGTGGCAGGAGGCTGGCGCGTCCCTGTTCGCGCTGGCGCTGGTCGGCAGCGTGTTCGTGGTCGGGTGGAAGCCGTTGCTGGTCTATATGGCCGTCCATTCGGCGATGACCGTCATCAACCAGCTGCGCACCCTGGTCGCGCATTTGTGGGAGAATGAAGGCGAACCGATGACCGTGACGGCGCAATATCTCGATTCGGTCAATGTGCCCCCGCCCGGCAGCCTGCCTGCGCTGTGGGCGCCGGTCGGCCTGCGCTATCATGCGTTGCACCACCTGCTGCCCAGCGTGCCCTATCACAATCTGGCCGCCGCGCACCGCAAGCTGGTGGCGACGCTGGACCCGCAATCGCCCTATCATCGCGGCAATTATCGCGGGATGATGCCGCTGGTCGGCAAGATCGCCCGCAGCACCATGGTGGCGCGCTAGGCTATTCCTCCGTCCTGAACAGCACAGTCTCACCGACCAGCAGGAACAGCAGGAAGGGCGCCCAGGCCGCCAGAAACGGCGGATAAGCGCCCAGGCTGCCCATCGCGAGCGAGAAATTGTCGGCGACGAAATAGGCAAAGCCCAGCGCCATGCCCATCACTGCGCGCACGAACAACTGGCCCGATCGCGCCAACCCGAACGCCGCGACCGACCCCAATATCGGCATCAGCAGGGCCGAAAGCGGGCCGGACAGCTTGTGCCACAAATTGGCCTCCAACTCGGCCGTGGGCCGCCCGGCATCATGCAGGTCGGAAATCGCGGCCTGAAGCTGGCTGAAGGTCAGGGCATCGGGATCGACCTTGGCCAGGGTGAACTGGTCGGGGCGAATGTCGCGGCCAAAACGCACGGTGCCGACATTGGTCACGGTGCCGCGCGCCACGTCGAACTGGCGCGCCTCTTCCAGCACCCAGCTCTTGTCCGCTGCGTCATAATGGCCGCGCGGCGCCTGGATGATGGTCGTCAGGCTGTTGTTGATGCGGTTGAAAATCTCGACCTTGCGCAACTGCACCTGCGTACCGCGCCCGGCGACGATCGCCGCGTTGACCAGATTATTGCCGTCGCGCACCCAGGGATTGCTCTTGACCCCGCTATCGCGCGGGATCGGGCCGTAATCGACCGCCTGCCAGGCACTGAGCGCCGCGGTGGACCGGGCGACGATCCGGTCGTTAAAGGCATAGCTGATGATCGCCACGCCCAGCGCGGACACCACGAGCGGGGCCAATATCTGGTGCGCGGACAGGCCTGCCGCCTTCATCGAGATGATTTCGCTATTCTGGTTCAGCGTCGCCAGCATCACCAGCGTGCCGAGCAGCACCGAAAAAGGCAGGAAGCGCGCCACGATCTGCGGCACGCGCAGGCCGACATAATGCCACAATTGCGCGTCGCCATTGCCGGGATAGGCAAGGATGTCGCCTGACTGGCCCAGAAGGTCGAGCGTCTGTAGCACCAGCACCAGCAGCGCCAGCACCGCCAGCGTCCGCGTAAGGAACAGGCGGGCCATATACCAGCTGATCTGGCGCGAGGGGAAGAAAGCAAATTGCATGGGTCAGGCGGCTCCTTCCGCCGCGGGCGGGCGTCGACGGCCCAGCCGCAACAGGCGCACGATCTGCTTGCCCACCTTGGCAAAGGCGACTTCCAGCGCGCCGATCGGCTGCCCGCCGGGGCGGTGCGCGATGACATGATACATCCAGAAGATCAGGCCCGCCGTCAGCAGAAATGGTCCCCATAGCGCGATGATCGGATCGACCTTGCCCAGCGCGCCCACGCTTTCGCCATATTGGTTGATCTTGTGATAGGTCACGATGAAGATGATCGACAGGAACACGCCCAGCGCCGATGTCGACCGCTTGGGCGGGATCGCAAAGGCGAGCGCGGCCAGCGGCAACAGCATCATCATCACCACTTCCACCATGCGGAAATGGAAATTGGCGCGCACTTCGTTGCGCAATTTGTCCGGGGTAGCCGGATCGCGGCCTATGACGATCAGTTCGGGGATCGTCTTTTCCCGGTCGACGTCGCGCCCGCGGAAATTTTCGATCTGCGGCAGGTCGATCGGCAGGTCGTGGCTGGAAAAGGACAGGATTCGCGGCGTCTTATATTTGGGCGCGTCGTTGACCAGAACGCCGTCGCGCAGGCGGAAGATGATCGTGTCGGGATCGTCCGTCGCCAGGAACATGCCCTGCGCCGCCGTGACCGCGACCGATTGCCCGTCCCGGCTGACCGCGCGGACGAAAATCCCCTGCAGATTGCGCCCGCCGTCCAGGCTGCGTTCGATCCGCATCGTCATCCGCTTGCCCAGATTGGTGAACTCGCCGACCTTGATCGACGCGCCCAGCGCACCCGACCGCAATTCGAATCGCAGCGCTTCATAGGCGTGGCGGGACAGCGGCTGGACGAAGCCGACAATGCCGAAATTAAGCAGCGCCAGCGCGATCGCATACATGTACGGCACCCGCAGCAGCCGCCCGTAGGACAGGCCGACCCCCCGCATCACGTCCAGTTCCGACGACAGCGCCAGTTTGCGAAAGGCCAGCAATATGCCCAGCATCAGGCCGATGGGAATGCCGAGCGAGAGATATTCGGGCAGCATGTTCGCCAGCATCCGCCATACGACGCTGACCGGCCCGCCTTCCGCCGCGACGAAATCGAACAGGCTGAGCATCTTGTCCAGCACCAGCAGCATCGCAGCGATCACGAGCGTACCCAGCATGGGCACCGCGATCAGGCGGGCAAGATAACGATCGGTGGCGGTCAGCATTCTCTAAGTCGTCGTCCCATCACCATGTTTTGGCCGCAAACCCATTCCATATTGGAATCAGGAAAATAGCGGGGCGAACAGGGGCTGCCGTCCGACCCGATCGGGCGGCTATAGCTTCCAGGAGTCTAATGGTCATGGTAAAAGTTGCAGTGGGTCTGATGTCGGTGGCAGCGATGATCGCAGCTATCCCGGCAATGGCCCATGGTCAGGTCATTCCCAACGATCTGGAACGTTGCGGCAACAGCCGGAACGGCCCGGCCGTATTGGTCGACGTGCGCGGCTTTGCAGCGGAAACCGGCAAGGTGCGCGTCCAATCCTACCCCGCCACCAAATCCGCCTGGTTGAGCAAGGGCGAATGGCTCAATCGTATCGACATTCCGGTTCGCCCGTCCAATGGCACGATGCGCTTTTGCATGCCGGTGCCGCAGCCGGGCAAATATGGCATCGCCGTGCGTCATGATCGCGATGGCAATGGCAAGACCGACATCAGCCGCGACGGCGGCGGTTTTTCCAATAATCCGTCGATCAACATCTTCAACCTGGGCAAGCCTGGGGTCGAAAAGGCCGCTTTCTATGCCGGTCCCGGCGTGACGAAAATCACCATCACCCTCAAATATATGTGATCAAAAGCCATGGTCTGCGTCGCGCTCCTGTCCAATCCCAAGTCCACGGGCAACCGCCAGACCCTGCCGCGCGTTCGCAGCTATTGCGCCAGCAACCCGGACATCTTCCATTATGAAGTGGAGCATGTCGACCAGATCGGCCGCGCGCTCCAGACGATTGCCCGCGTCGATCCCGTCGTCATCGTCATCAATGGCGGCGACGGCACGGTGCAGGCGGCGCTGACCGAGCTTTACCAGGGCGAACATTTCAAGGGCCGGGTGCCGCCGATCGCCGTGCTGCCCAATGGCAAGACCAACCTGATCGCGCTCGACCTTGGCATCCATGGCGATCCCATCAAGGCGCTGGAACGAATCGTCGCGCTGGCCAAGGCTGGCGTTGACGACCATGTCGTCGCGCGCGAACTGATCGCCCTGTCGGACGGGCAGGTCGGCAGCCGCCCGGTGCTGGGCATGTTTTTGGGCGGCGCGGGGCTGGCCGATTACATGCTCTATTGCCGCAACCAGATCTATCCGCTGGGCCTGTCCAATGGCCTCAGCCATTTCCTGACGGCGATGGCGGTTCTGGTTTCCCTGATTTTCGGCATCCGCGCCAAATTCCTGCCGCCATCCAGCAAGCCGGTCAGCATCTCGCTGATCCGCGACGGGCAACTGGCCGGGCGATTCTCCGTGCTGATCGTCACCACGCTGGAACGACTGCTGCTCGGCGTCCAGCCGGGCGACAGTCGCCGGGGCAATATGAAGCTGATGGCGGTGGAACAGAGCTTGCCAGCCCTGCTGCGCCTCATCTTCGCGAGCCTCTTCAAGCGCGTGGGCAAGAGCCAGATGCAGGGCATCCATCTGGAACAGGGCGACACCATCCGGATCGAGGGCAACCACAGCAGCGTCATTCTGGACGGCGAACTGTTCGAAGCGTCGGAGGGCAAGCCAATCGTGCTGCGATCGACCCAGCCGGTGCCGTTCCTGCGGCTGGCAGCGTAGGGAAGAAGCGACCATTTGCAGACCTTGGTGCTGCTGATAATCAACCGGTATGAGCCCAAGAGCATACATCATCTGCTTCCCTGCATCGGTAGCAATCGGGACGGTCGATGAAATGCTTCGGGCGGCTGCCGAATTGGGTGCAATCTCAGTGGGAACCAACGATCGCGAACATTTTGTTGTTATCGAGCGGTCAGCCGATCTTGAGCGTTTCGACCGACTCACCTCCGATTGGCAGAAGAGCGAAATGGTTGTCGTTCGACCGCTCTAACTAAAGTCAGCTCTCCACCCTTTTTCGTCATTCCCGCGAAAGCGGGAACCCATCTCCCAAGCTCTCAACACGGTGCGAAGGCGGGAAATGGATCCCCGCTTTCGCGGGGACGACGGTGTGGGAAGGGCACGGCGGCTACCCACCCAAACCGCCACGCCCTCACCCCCGCAATTCGACCCAGGTCGGCGCATGGTCGCTGGCTTTCTCTCTGCCGCGAAAGGCCTTGTCCACCTGTGCATCGACCAGCCGGTCGGCGGCAGCGGGGCTGAGCAGCAGATGGTCGATGCGGAAGCCCGCGTCGCGGGGCCAGGCGTTCATCTGATAGTCCCAATAGGTCCACACCCCACCCGCGGGATGGCGGCTGCGCAGCGCGTCGGTCCAGCCATCGGCCAGCAGGCGGCGATAGGCAGCGCGGCTTTCGGGCTGCATCAGCGCGTCATTGGCCATCGCCTTGACCGAATAGACATCATCGTCGCGCGGGATGACATTATAGTCGCCCGCCAGAATCGCGGGCACTTCCTCCGCCCAGATTTCCGCCGCACGGGCACGCAGGCGCTTCATCCAGCGCAGCTTGTAATCGAATTTGGGGCCGGGCTGCGGATTCCCGTTGGGCAGGTAGATGCTGGCGACGCGCACGCCCTTCACATCCGCTTCCAGATAGCGGCTATGCTCGTCCTCCGGCTCACCCTCCAGCCCGCGCCGCACTTCCACCGGGGTTTCTCCCCGCGCGAGGATAGCAACGCCGTTAAACCCCTTCTGCCCGTGCCAGATGACGCCATAGCCCGCCGCTTCTATATCCTTGGCCGGGAAGGTCTCGTCGGACGTCTTGATTTCCTGCAGGCAGGCAATGTCAGGCCGCGTTTCGTCCAGCCATTCCAGCAGGCGCGGCAGGCGCGCCTTGATGCCGTTGATGTTGAAGGTGGCGATGCGCATGACCTGACCCAATCCGTTTCGATTCCAATGTCGATGCCCCGCCCATAGCATGAAATGCGCTCCCGCGAAGGCGGCAGCCCCGTTCCGATGGCTGGACCGGACTCCCGCCTTCGCGGGAGCACGTCATGGATGAAATCAGACCGAGAAGCTTGTGCCGCAGCCGCAGCCAGCAGTGGCGTTGGGATTGGTCACCTTGAACGCCGCGCCGCCAAGGTCGGAAACGAAATCGACCGCCGACCCGCGCACCAGGTCCAGGCTGACGTCATCCACCACCAGCGTCACCCCGTCGCGCTCGACCGCCAGGTCATCCGCCTCGACCGCATCGGCCAAGCCGAAGCGATATTGGAAGCCGGAGCAGCCGCCCCCCTCCACCGCCAGCCGCAGGATCGCAGGCTTGCCCTGCTTGGCGGCGATCGCGGCAACACGGGCAGCGGCAGATGAGGTGAGATCAATATCGGTCATGCTACCCTAGATAGGATGACGCAAAAGGCCCGGCAACCCATAGGGTACCGGGCCTTTTGCGAAAGTCGATAAAAGCGCGATCAGTCGATGCTCTTTTCCTGCGCCTTGGTCGGGCCGCCCATGGCGACCGGGGGCTTGTTGTTCATCGCCACCAGATAGTCGGTGCCAGCGACGAAGGGCAGCGGGTTGATCGCGGCGCCGTCAACACGCACTTCATAATGGAGGTGGCTGCCGGTCGAGCGGCCGGTCGATCCCATCAGGCCGATGATCTGGCCGCGCTTGACGAAGCTGTTGGCGGGCACCAGCAGCTTGGACATATGGCCGTAGCGTGTTTCCATGCCATTGCCATGAGAGATCTGAACGAGATTGCCATAACCGCTGGCCCAGCCAGCACGGTTGACGATGCCGTCGGCGGTGGCGTGGATCGGCGTGCCGACGGGACCGGGAATATCGATGCCCTTGTGCATCCGGGCGCTGCCATTGAACGGATCGGACCGGACGCCGAAATTGGAGGTCAGCGCCAGTTTTTCGACCGGACGGCCTGATGGGATATAGGCAGCGGTCTTGGCATTGCCATCAAGGCGTTGAAGGCTGGAGAAGAGGTTGGAAAAACCGACATCCTGCGGCCCAAGGGCGCTGGTGTTGATTTCCGACGCATCACCATAGGGATCGTCAGTTTCCGTCGCATTGGCCGATGCAGCGGCGCAAAGCGCGCCCGCGATACCGAGTCCTGCGAAAATCTTTGTCGCCTTTACGGCAGAATGGAACAAACGCGCACCACGAGTATTGATCATATGACGTTCAAACATGCCGACCCCGACTATGTCACCGGAGGCTTATGCCCCTCGGCGCTTCCCGTGTTACTTTTTGGCGACCTGGATCGCCCCCGCTGTTAGGCAGACTGCAAATCGGCGGTCATGTTGCAAGCGCGGCGTAGAATTCTAGCGTCAAACCGGCCTGCCGACGCGCTGAGTCGTTGAACGGTGGCTTAACCGAACCACGAAAATGCCTTTTCACAAGCATTTGGTAATGATTTGGGGCAGACAGGCCCAATCGGTTCGTCGCCGCAAGGAACCATGTCGTCCCCGCGGCGACATGGCGAATCTCATCCGCCATGATGCGGCGCAGGAACTTTGCCGACACAAGGTCGCCCGCCCCTTCGAACCGCTCGACCGTCGCTGGCGTGATGTCGAGGGCGCGCGCTTCCAGCACCATCGGGACGATGGCGAGCCGGGCTAGAACGTCGTGCGCCGTCTCCTCGGCCGCCTGCCATAGCCCGTCATGGGCGGGGAGCGCGCCATAATGGCTGCCGCACTGGCGCAGTCGCCGGTCGAGCAGCGCGAAATGCATCGCTTCCTCAGCGCCGACCTGCATCCACTGGTCGACAAAGGCAGGCGGGAACTGATCGCCGAAACGACCGATCAGGTCGAACGCAAGGTCGATCGCGACAAATTCGATATGGGCGAGCGCGTGGAGCATGGCGACGCGCGATCGCGCCGACCCCATCTTGCCGCGCCGGGGCATCTGGCCAGGATGCAGCAGGACGGGCGCGTCCGGGCGCGCGGGCTGATCGGGCATCGTCCCATCAAAGCAGTGCGCCAGCCGTCCCAGCCGCCACGCCCGCGCGACGGCGCGCGCAGCCATCACCTTGGCATGGGGATCAGCGGTCAGCAGGACATGGCGGCACGCCGCCCCGACACTATCGGGCAGGGTCAAAGCGCCTTCGCTGCCTCCAGCACCTCGGCGGCATGCCCCTTGACCTTCACCTTGGGCCAGACCCGCGCGACAACGCCATCCGCACCGATCAGGAAGGTCGCCCGCTCGATCCCCATATATTTGCGGCCATAGAGCGACTTTTCGACCCATGTCCCGAACGCCTCGCAGGCATCGCCCGGCTCGTCCGACGCCAATGTGACCGTCAGGCCATATTTGTCGGCGAATTTCCTGAGCTTGGCGGGCTTGTCCTTCGACACGCCGACCACCGGCACGCCCAGCGCGGCAAAATCGCTGGCCAGTTCGGTGAAATCCTTGGCCTCATTGGTGCAGCCGGGCGTGTCGGCCTTGGGATAGAAATAGACCACGACCGGCTTGCCCCGATAGCGAGCCAGGGTGAAGTCCGCGCCATCGGCATCCTTGAGCGCGACGTCGGGCGCGCTGTCGCCTTGTACCAGCATCACATATCCTCCTGATAGGGCGCGGCGAGCGCGGCCCAGGCTTGGGCTATGCTTTGCCGCGACTTGGCATAGCTTTCAAGCAACCTGTCCCAATGTTCAGCGCCGCAGGCGCGGGCGACCAGCGGGCGCGTCGCTTCGGGCGGTTCGGTGGAAGAAGGCGACACTAACCTCGACACAATCAAATAGCGCGTGATGAGCGCATGGGCCTCGATCAGATCGGCAGGCAGATGACCCGCCTCCACCAGCATGGTCAGCGCCTTGCCCAGATCGGGGTCGAACGCCATGCCGTAGCGGAATTGATTGATGTGGATCAGAAATTCCAGATCAACCAGACCACCCGGCACCAATTTGACGTCCAGTTCGCTGGCTGGCGGCTTATGGGTTGCGATGTCGCCGCGCATCTTGACGGCTTCTCGCTGTAGATCGTTGATATTGCGTTCTTTTTCTAATGTTTCGGTCAGAATCGCGGCCAACGCCGTGCGGGCCTTGGCCGATCCGAATATCGGCCGCGCCCGCGTCAGCGCCAGATGCTCCCAGGCCCACGCCTCTTCGCGCTGATATTTGGCGAAACTGTCGAAACTGACCGCCAGCAGGCCCTGCGCTCCGGAAGGGCGGAGCCGCGTATCGACCTCATAAAGCGGGCCGGACGCGGTATGGACCGACAGGGCGTTGACGATGCGCTGCGCCAGCCGGTTGAAATATTGGGTCGCGCCCAGCGGCCTCTGACCATCGGATTCGGCGCGGAAATCGCCGGTGAACAGGAAGATGACATCCAGGTCCGATGCATGGGTCAACACCCCGCCCCCCAGCCGCCCCAGCGCCAGAATGACGATCTCGCCCCCCGGCACCCGGCCATGTGCAGCCTCGAACTCCGCAACCGTCCCAGCCGCCAATGCCTCGATCGCGGCCTCCGCCACCCGGCCATAGCCGCGCCCGGCCTCCAGCGGATCGCCGCCCCGGATGATCTGCGCGCCCAGCGCGAAACGGCGATCGCCCACGCGCTGGCGCACCCGGTCGAGCAAGGCCTGATAATCCTCGCCCGGCTCCAGCGCGGCCAGTTGCCCGGCCAATATCTCGACCGGCGGCGGCGGGTCGAAAGCCGTGGCGTCGATCAGGCCGTCGATCAGTTCCGCCCGCCGCGCCAGCGCATCGGCCAGCGTCGGCGCATGGCTCAATATCTCCGCCAGCAGCGCGACCAGCGCGGGCCGCGCGGCGAGCAGCTTGAAGAAATTGATCGCGCTGGGCAGTCGTCCGATCATGTCGTCCAGCCGGTTGAGCGCGCGCGACGGATCGGGCGCAGTCGCCAGCGCGCGCATCAGGCCGGGCAGCAGGCTTTCCAGCGCTTCGCGTGAGGGACCGCTGCGCAGCGCCCGCACCTTGCCCGCGCGCCAGTGGGCGATCCGCGCCATCGCCGTTTCAGGATCGGCAAAGCCCATCTCGACCAGTTGCCCGGCCAGCAGCGCCTCATCCTGCGACAGGGAGGCGTCATCCTGTTCGGGGCTGAGCCGGTCATAATTCTGCCCGACCCATTCGACCTGCGGCCGCAACAGGTCCAGCAGCGCGTCGCCATCGGCCAAACCATGGAGCCGCGCGACATTGTCCATCGCTTCTGCCGATTTGGGCAGTTCGTGGGTCTGCAAATCCTCCACCATCTGAAGCCGGTGCTCGATGGTGCGGAACAGGACGTAAGCCTCGTCCAGCCGTGCCGCGACGTCAGGCTCGATCAACCCCGCCTGCGCCAGCGCCGCCAATGCCTGCCGCGTATTGCCCGATCGCAGCGCCGGGTCGCGACCGCCATGGATCAACTGGTGAACCTGCGCGAAAAATTCGACTTCGCGGATGCCACCCCGCCCCCGTTTCAGGTCAAATCCCGGCCCGAACGCCTGCCCCTGCGCATAATGGTCGCGAATCCGGCGGCTGATGTCGACGATCGCGTCGATCGCGCTGAAATCCAGATGCCGCCGCCAGACAAAGGGACGGATCTGGCGCAGGAAATAGTCGCCCAGCGCCATGTCACCAGCCGCCGCGCGCGACCGGATGAAGGCCGCCTGTTCCCACCCCAGGGCGGTCGATTCATAATAGCCGATCGCCGCTTCCACCGGCAGGGCGATCGGCGTCGCTTCGGGCGAGGGACGCAGGCGCAGGTCGACCCGGAATACATAGCCGTCGCCATCGCGCGCGGTCAGCAATTCGCTCATCCGCCGCCCGATCCGAACCGCCGCATCGGCGGGATCTTCGCGCGGGCCGTGCGGCAGGGTGGCGGGATCGTAGAGCAGTATGGGGTCGATATCCGACGAATAATTCAGCTCGCGACTGCCATGCTTGCCCAGCGCCAGCACGACGAACCCTTTATGCTCGGCATCGGGATAGCGTTCGGCCATGGCGGCGGCCAGCGCTTCCTCCACGGCGGTATCGGCGAAATCGGACAGGGTGCGCGTCACCCGGTCCAGCCCCCATGCCCCGGACAGATCGGCAGCCGCCGTCACCAGCGCGATCCCCGTGCGCCGCCGCCGCAAGGACCGGGCGACGCCATCCTCCGGCTGGCCAAGCGCCTGCGCCACAGCCAGAGCCGCGTCCATGTCTCCGGTCGCCAGCGCCGCCGCCACTTCAGGGTAGCGATCCAGCGCGCGCGTCAGAAAGGGCGAATGGCCGCGTATCCGCGCCAATGTTTCGGGCCAGTCCGTCACCATCGTCTCTCCCCTTGCGCCGGGCCTGCTGTCGCGCGCTATCGCTTGGGCTTGCGACGAATGCCAGAAACTTTTGCCTGCGACGTCCGTTCTACTGACATGGAAATGCAGCGCAAATCGTCCGGCCGATCGGCACCGGGTCGCCAAGGCGACAAGGGACGGGTTGTGACTGTCGCGCTTCCCCTGCCTTATGAGGGCGTTGGCAATGCGCTGCGCTCCACCTACGCGCCGCCGCGCGATGGGCTGCCCGACGATATGACCGCCCTGCTGGCCCGGCTCGATGTGTTCAGCCGGTAAGGTACTGATCGGCACAGGCATTTATTTACCGATTTTGGATATTGTCGCCGGGTCGATCAGCAAGAAGTCCAGGCGATGATATACCGCAATTTTGCCATCTGCACGGTGATCGCAGCACCCTTGGTCGTGCTGGCGGTGCAGGACGTGTTGCCCAGACGTCCCGTATCTTCCCCATCGCAGCCCGCCATCATCGGCACATCGCTACCGCCGTCTGTCACCGTGCCCTCAGCGCCGCCGGTCGTCCCGCCACCCCCGCCTGCGGATGCGCCAGCCTTTGGCCAGCCGATGGCCGGAGCCGGGCAACCGATGCTCGCCCCCGGCGCTGGCCTGCCGGAAACGAGCGCCGCGCCAACGGACGCCAACGGCCCGATGGTCGACCCGGAGGCAGATCAGGCCGAATCAACCGACGATCAAGGACAATAGCCTTAGAGCGATCCGTTGAACGTGTCGCACTGGGCCGGATCGCCGGTCGACAAGCCCTTGCGCAGCCAGGCCATGCGCTGGGCGCTGCTGCCATGGGTAAAGCTTTCGGGCACTGGACGACGTCCCGCCGCCTTTTGCAGCGTGTCATCGCCAATCGCCTCTGCCGCGCGCATTCCTTCTTCCAGGTCGCCCGCTTCCATCAAATTGGTGTCGCGCGCCGCCCACACCCCGGCATAGCAATCCGCCTGCAATTCCATCTTCACCTGCAGCGCATTGCCCTCCGCTTCCGATGCGCGCTGCTGCGCCCTGCGAATCCGGTCCGCCTCGCCCGTGATGGTCTGGATGTGATGCCCCACTTCATGGGCGATGATATAGCCAATCGGGAAATCGCCCGGCGCGTTGAACTGCGTCTCCATTTCCTTGAAGAAATCGGTGTCGATATAGATGCGCTGGTCGGCGGGGCAGTAGAACGGCCCCATCGCCGCCTGTGCTGCGCCGCAGCCTGACTGGCCGTTCTGGCTGTAGAATACCAGCGTCGGCGGCGGATAGCTTTGTCCTTCCGCCCTGAAAATCTCGTCCCAGCGGCGCTCGGTCGATCCCAGCACTTTGAGCGACGTGCGCTGAATGTCGGTCAGTTCGGTCGTCGCAGGGCGCTGCGTCTGCACAGGCTGGCCGCCCCCGCCGCCGCCGATCAGGCTCAATGGGTTCATACCCATGACCATCATGATGATCAGCGCCACGACAATGCCGCCCCAGCCAAACCTGCTGCCGATCAGAGGCAGGAGCATCCCCAGCCCGCCACCAAAGCCGCCTCCGCCGCCCCGGCCGTCCTGCACCTCGAAATGGCTGCTTTCCTGTTCGTCGTCGAGACGCATGACGCCCTCCCTGTTCAGGCCTGTGCCTAGCCGATTCACCGGATGCTGCAAACCGCCGGAATGGCCAGAGGGTTGCGGGCAAAGCAAATTTTATCTGGCGACATAAAGTTGGATTGCCGTTCGCAAAGCCTATATTGCACTGCATCATGGATATTCAGCCAAAGCCCCTCCGCCGTGCCCGCACGCCTTTGCCCCTACCCCGCGAAGTCGCGCTCCTGCTTCAGGGGGGCGGCGCACTGGGTTCCTTCCAGTCTGGCGTCTATGAACGGCTGGACGAACTGGGGGTCGATGTCAGCTGGGTTGCGGGCATATCGATCGGCGCGGTCAACGCCGCGATCATCGCGGGCAACCCGCCCCACCGGCGGATCAGCCGCCTCAAGAAATTCTGGTACACCGTATCGGGCGGGATGCCCAATATCCTGCTGCCCGACATCGACCATATCCGCGAGATCGCGCATCTGGCCGCCGCAGGGACGGTCGCGACCTTTGGTGTGCCGGGCATGTTCCGCCCGCGCCTGTGGCCCGCGACGATGATGCCCGAAGGATCGGCCGGCGCGATCAGCTTTTACGACAGCGCGCCGCTGAAAGACACGCTGGACGCCTGTATCGACTGGGACTTGCTGAATGACGGGCCAGTGCGGCTTTCGGTTGGCGCGGTCGATGTGGAAACGGGCAATTTCGCCTATTGGGACACGCGCGGGCCGGGCGGCAACACCCGGATCGACGCGCGCCACATCATGGCGTCGGGCGCGCTGCCGCCTGGTCTGCCGCCGGTCGAGATTGACGGGCGCTGGTATTGGGATGGCGGTATCGTATCCAATACACCGCTGGCCCATGTGCTGGACCATCAGACAGAAGACATGCTGGTGTTTCAGGTCGATCTGTTCCCCGCCGAAGGGCCGATGCCGCGCCAGATGACCGACGTCTATTCGCGGACCAAGGACATTCAATATAGCAGCCGTACCCGGCAGGTGACGGACCAGTATCTGCGGCTGCGGCGCGAACATGGCACGATCCGCGCCCTGCTCGACAAACTGCCCGAAGAGCTGCGGAACGATGCGGATGCGCAGCAGTTGCGTCAATATGTCGAAACCGGATCGATCAACATCGTCCACCTCATCTACCGCAGCCGCAACTGGGAAAGCGGCGCGAAGGATTTCGAATTTTCCCGCGCCACGATGCTGGACCATTGGAGCCAGGGCCGCGACGCGGTGGAAGAAGTGATGCACAAGGGCGATCTGATTGCCCGCAACATATTGGATGGCAAGAGCGCCACGTTTGACCTCGACCGTCCCGATCATCTCAAGGAGAAAAAGGCATGAGCAAGTCCCTCGCTGGCAAGACCGCTTTGATCACCGGATCAACATCCGGCATCGGCCTGGCCTATGCCAAGGCGCTGGCTGGCGAAGGCGCGAATGTCGTCATCAACGGCTTTGGCGACAAGGACGCGATCGAAAAGGAGCGGCTGGGCCTGGAGGAACTGAGCGGGGCCAAGGCGCTCTATAGCGGCCATGACCTGACCAAGCAGGAAGAGATCGAGACCATGATGGCGGAGGCCGCCGCTACCTTTGGCGGGGTCGATATTCTCATCAACAATGCCGGAACCCAGCATGTCGCTCCGGTCGAGGATTTCCCGGTCGACAAGTGGAACCTGATCATCGCGCTCAATCTGACCAGCGCATTCCACACGACGCGGCTGGCCGTCCCCTATATGAAGAGCAAGAAATGGGGCCGGATCATCCAGACCGCCAGCGCGCATTCGCTGACCGCGTCCCCTTTCAAAAGCGCCTATGTGACCGCCAAGCACGGTCTGGCAGGCTTTACCAAGACCGTGGCGCTGGAAGTCGCGACCTGCGGCATTACCGCCAACTGCATTTCGCCCGGCTATGTCTGGACGCCGCTGGTTGAAAACCAGATCCCCGACACGATGAAGGCGCGCGGCATGACGCGCGAGCAGGTCATGAACGACGTGCTGCTGGCGGGCCAGCCGACCAAGCAGTTCGTGACGGTCGAACAGGTCGCCGCGATGGCGCTGTTCCTGTGCAGCGACGCCGCCGCCAATATCACGGGGGCGAATATGAGCATTGACGGCGGATGGACGGCGCAATGACGCGCCGCCCGGCCTGACGTCAGGCCGGGCCAGCCTCCAGCCGGCGCAGCACCGCTTGCAGACCCTCCTCGCTCGCCGTCGCCAGCGGCAGCGGGCGGTCGGCCATGCCGTCATGCTGGCTGTTGAGGAACAGGATCGCGGCAGGCGCGCCCAGTTTCTCGATCGCGATCCGGGTGACGCGGCCCTGTCGTTCGGCTTCCGCCGGGGACAGGCGCACGGCATTGTGCGGCGTGAAGCGCCGACCCGGCGATGTGCGGTTGGAAGCGGGCGCTGGCGCGGACTGATCGGGTGTGTCGGTCGTCATCGTTCAGCTTTTCAACGTCACGATGCCGACCGGGCCGGGCTTGGTAGACGGGTTGGACGCATTGGCCTTGGGCGGTTTTCCCGCCTTGGGCTTGCGGATTTCCCGGTTCGATTTCTTCTGACCCTTGGCCATGATCTGGATCTTTCCGCTATGTGAGAGGGGTGTCAGCGCGCCGCGTCAAACGCGGCTTCGGCGTCATCTTCAGCGCGAAATTCGGCGGCGATCGCCTCATCCTCCGTCGTGATCGTGCGCGTCGCGCGGCGGCGTTCGGCGCTCGCAGCCAGCTTGGCTTCCCGGCCCCAGGCATTGGCAGCGGCCAGCGCAACGCCACGGGCGTTGGGCAGGGTTTCGGACAGGGAACGGGCGTGATGGATCGACTGCTGGGCAAGGCAGAAGGCGGATGTCTGGGCCATGGAGCAGGCTCCTTTGCGCGAGGGATCGGGATAGCAGGGCAACAGGATGCGCTTCGTCGGACGCGCGCGGATCAAGCATGTCGCAGGAGGATGGACGATCATCGCGCCACGCAATGCGGCGGATCGTTCCTTTCACTTGTGAAATAGTATCGACGGGACGGGTTTACAAGGGCCGCCGCTTTTTCGGCATTTGGCACGCAGCCCCCCTTTCACCGGCCTGAAATCGCCTTATGCTGCGGATAGCCAAGGGAGACTTTCATCATGCGCCATGCGCTCGCAGCCATATTGGCCGTCGCCAGCTTCACCTCCATCGCGATCGCCCAGACCGATCCGGCAACGCCGCCGACCGCCCCGGCGGAAACGCCGCAAAGCGCGATCGGCGCGACCATAGCGAAGGATATGGAAGGGCTGATGGCGCTCTATCGCGACCTCCATGCCAATCCCGAATTGTCGGAACAGGAAGTCAATACCGCCGCGAAGCTCGCCAAGCGGCTGAAAGCGTTGAAGTTCGACGTGACCGACAAGGTCGGCGGCACGGGCGTGGTTGCGGTGATGAAGAACGGGTCCGGCCCGGTGCTGCTGATCCGGGCGGATATGGACGCATTGCCGGTCGTCGAACAGACCGGGCTGCCCTTCGCGTCGAAAGTGCGTACCAAGACGCCCGAAGGCGTTGAAACGGGCGTCATGCATGCCTGCGGCCATGACACGCATATGACCGCCTTTATCGAAACGGCCAAGCTACTGGCGGCGGCCAAGGATGAGTGGAAAGGTACGCTGGTGATGATCCTCCAGCCTGCTGAGGAAGTCGGGCGCGGCGCGCGGCTGATGCTGGAGGACGGGCTCTATACCCGCTTCCCCAAGCCGACCCACGCCATCGCCTTTCACGACGCGGCCAATCTGGAGGCGGGCAAGATCGGCTATACGCCCGGCTATGCGCTGGCCAATGTCGACAGCGTGGACATATTGGTGCGGGGCGTGGGCGGCCATGGCGCCTATCCGCAAACGACCAAAGACCCGATCGTGCTGGGATCACGGATCGTGGGGACGCTCCAGACGCTGGTGAGCCGGGAACAGGAACCATCCGACCCGGCGGTCGTGACGGTGGGCAGTTTTCAGGGCGGGGCCAAGCATAATATCATCCCTGACGAAGCGAAATTGCTGCTGACGATCCGCAGCTATTCGGATGAGACGCGGGCCAGGCTGATCGACGGGATCAAGCGCATTTCGCGCGGCGAAGCGATCGCGGCCGGGGTGCCGGACGACCGGATGCCGGTGGTGACGGTGAAGGACGAATTCACCCCCTCCACCTACAACCCGCCCGAATTTGCCGAACAGATGGCAGGCGTGCTGAAAGGGCATTTCCCCGAAGGCCGGGTGGTCAAGACCCAGGCGGTGATGGGTGGCGAGGATTTCGGCCGCTTCTATCGCGCGGACAAGAGCATCCACAGCTTCATCTTCTGGGTCGGCGGCGTGCCTGCGGACAAGATGGCGGCGGCGCAGGCCGGACAGGCTCCTTTGCCCTCGCTCCACAGCCCTTTCTGGGCGCCGCAAGCCGACGCGGTGATCGCAACGGCGAGCGAAGCGATGACGGTGCTGGCGCTGGATATATTGAAGAAGGAGTAGGCTGCCTATTGCGGCCGATGCCCCTTGCGCCATTTGGTCCACAGGTGCCGGGCCAGCATCAAGGGCGGCATCCTCAGCCAGTGGGAGCGCAGGAAGAAGGCGAACACCAGCGCCTTGCGGGTCTCGCGGCCCCAGCCGTCGCGGGCCAGCAGCCGGGCGCGGATCAGGCCGTCCCACAGGGTCAGGCGCGCGCCGGGGCCGTAGAACGCGGCGGCCAGGCGCTGCGCTTGCCGGACATGCGGCGTCAGACCATGGCGCGCGGCGCGGCTCGCCAATATGTCCAGGTCAGTGTCGGCCAGCAGATGATGGATGTCCCACAGGTTGCGCAGCCCGCCCTGCAAATCGCCATCGGCCAGCATATGGGCGACGGCATGGACGACCCGATCTTCGGGGGACAGGACGAAAAGGCCATCATCCACAGGCACGGCGTCGGCGATCATCGCGACGGCATCGGGGGTCTGGCGCGCGGTCAGCGGCAATATCGTGTGATGCACGTCGATCATCCGGTCGCGCGTCGCGTGGATCATCGGCGGGAGTTCGTGCATCCATTGGCGATAATAGGCATCGTCATAGGGATCTTCCTTCACCCATTCCCAGCCCGCTGCGATCAACGCCTGTTCGACCGCCGCCATCGCCTCGACGGGGACCAGGATGTCGAGATCGCCGATGAAGCGGCCCTGCCCGGCCTTCAGCCCGGCAGCGGCATAGGCCGTGCCCTTGAGCAGGACGACACGCACGCCCAAAGCCCCAAGCGCCTGCGCCCCGCGATCAGCCTCCCATAGCGCCTGCCGCGCTTCGCGGGCGGCATCCAGCCGCGCATCGGACAGGATCGGCGTGAGTGCTGGGGGCACCGTCTCCCCATCAAGCCGAAACGCCAGCGTCCCGATCAGCCGTTCGGCACGCGCGGCGGCGATCAGGCCGTTCCAGCCGGATGCGTCCAGCCCGGCGACGGACGCAGGATCGCGCAGCGCGCGCACCAGCAGCGCGGCGCTCATGCCATCTCCTCCCACAGCCGTTCGACCATGGCGATGGCGTCCTCACCCGTGGGGAAGTCGATCGCGCGGGCGGGAACATCGCGCACGAACCGGGTCAGCGCCGTGAAAGCGGGTTCGCCCAACGCGACATAATTGGTCGAGGCCTGTGTCAGGCGCATGAAGATTTCCGCCTGGCCAACGGCACGCACATCGGCGGCGTGGCCGAAGCGGGGGAAAAGCAGCAGCGCAGGCATCGCCCCCTGCCCCATGCGCGCGACCGCATCATGGCGGGGGACCATATGGCGAATGTCGCCCTTGGCCGTGGCGGCGAGCAGCGGTCCCATGCGCCCCTCCCCGACTTGGCCCGCCACCACGTCGATCGCGCGATTCTTGAGGCTGACGAGGCGGGGAAAGGGCAGGATCGCGCCGCTATCAAGGTCCAGCAAGGCAAATTCATCGCCCATGAAGCGCCAGCCACGTTCGCCAAGCAGGGCCGCGAGGGTCGATTTGCCGGAGCCGGACTCGCCGGTCATCACCAGCACGCGACCATCTTTTTCGACGCTGGAGGCATGAAGCAGCAGGTGCCGCCGCCAGCCCAGCGCCATTTGCAGGTTCATCCCCATCTCCGCCGCGAGCAGGCCATGGGACAGGCTCATCGGCGCGGCATCGGCCAGGCCATAGTCGCCGGTGATGAAAATGGACGGACGGATGAAGCGGCGCACAAGGCTGGTCGGCTGGAGCCGGACGGTAAAATCCGCGATGGCGTCGGCAGGTTGCGGATAGGCAGCGTAGAGGCTGGCAAGCCGGGCGATCGGCTCTGGCCAGGCGGAGCCGATGCGGAAGCTCGCCGGGCCAATGCGCAACGTCAGATGGTGCTTCATGCCGGACGCACCAGGCCGAGCGCCACCAGCGCGTCGAGATGGGCGGCAATTTCGCCCATCGCTTCGTCTGCCGGGCCAAGGTCGAAGCTGCGGGCCAGCCGGTCGTGGATCTGCGCCACGCTGGCCGGGCCGCCATCGGCCAGTTGATCAAGAATTTCGGGGACCGGGCTGATCACCATATGGGTCTGCCCCGACCGGGGATGGTAGAGGAGGACGATGTCGTCGAGCGCGCAGGCGGTCACCGCGTCCGCACCGTCCCGCCGATAGAGTTTCGTCGCTGTCACTCTCTGCTACCCCATAAGCAGCGCCCTGCTCCGGCGCTATTGCATATGGCGCCACCACATGCCCGTCATGCTGAACTTGTTTCAGCATCCATTTCTCGTCCCAAACAACTGCTTGATCTGGTGAAATGGACCCTGAAACAAGTTCAGGGTGACGATGAAGGAGATGTTGGCCTCACATACATCCGCCCTGCCCTAACGCAGAGGGGTAGCCAAGTGCCTAACGCGGCATCTGAAGCGAGGCGTAGCAGGTGAAGCCGCTGGTGCCGGACTGAAGGCGGCGGATATAGTTGAGATAGGCCTGATTCTGCTGATAGCTGGTGCCCGGCAGCGGGCGTCCCCGCAAGGCTTGCTTGACCTGTTCGCCGGTGAAGGGGCGGCCCGCGCCGGGAAAGGCGCCGGGCGTCCCGGCGGGGACGAGCTGGCCATTGGGGGCGATCAGATTGCCCGCCCGGCCGGCATCCGGCACGGGTATCGTGCAGTTGAGGACCGAGGCGGCGGTATTGGCCAGCGCCGGGCGGATCGACACGATCGCGGACGCCGCCGCTGCGCCACCCATCAACAACTGGCGACGCGACGGCACGGCCAGATCGGGCGTGTCGGCCTGCGCAGCCATATCGGGCTGCTGGTCATCATCCTGTCCGGTCATCGGCTCGCTCATCTGATCCTGGTCCGCTATCGGGCTTGCCAAAGCGTCATGATTGCACGCTATTGGGCCAGACATCGCAGCAAATGCGCGACAAATCCAGTGCGGTAACCATGAATCGACTCAGTCCTTCCCAGATCATCGCCTCCTTCGCCGTCCTGCTGCTGAGCACGGGCGCTGCCCTGATGATGGGCGCATCCCCCTTTGCCGTCATGCTGCCGGTGCTGGCGGGCGTGATCGTCCTGGCCATTACCGCCGAAGCCGGTACGCCGCGGCGCGACGTACCGAAAGTGACGCTGGACGAGCCGGACCTGATCGACCATCCCGATTTCGCGAGCCTGCTGGAGGGGATTTCCGATCCGCTGATGCTGGTGGAGCGCGGGCGGATCGCGCGGGTCAACCGGGCGGCGCAACGCCTGCTGGGCGCGCATATCGAGGGGGAGGATGCCCGCATCGCCATCCGCCATCCCGCCGCCGCCGAACGACTGGCGAGCCTTGCCCCGCTGGCCGAACCGTTCATGATCGAACTGGTCGGGCTGGGCACGCGCGAGCAGCGCTGGCAGATGCGGGTCGCGCCGGTGGGCGCGGTGGCGGACATGCGCCGCCTGGTGCATCTGGTCGACCATAGCGGAACCCATGCCGCCGAACGGATGCGGGTCGATTTCGTCGCCAATGCCAGCCATGAACTGCGCACGCCGCTGGCCGGGATATTGGGCTTTATCGAAACGCTGGCCGATCCCGAACTGGGCAAGGATGACGAAACCCGGCAGCGCTTCCTGAAAATCATGGATGGCGAAGCGCGGCGGATGCAGCGACTGGTCGATGACCTGATCTCGCTGTCGCGGATCGAGGCGGAGAAATATCGCGCGCCCGCCGACGCGGTCGATCTGGGCGAACTGGTCGCCGAAGCGGTCAATGTGTTCCGATCCAGCCATGGCGAGCGTGGCCGCGAGGTGGAGATGGATGTCGCGCCGGGGCGGCAGGCGGTGCAGGGCGACCGGGCGCAGCTGTCGCAACTGCTGCACAATCTGATCGGCAATTCGGTCAAATATGGCCGTCCCGGCACGCCGATCCGGGTGACGCTGAGCGAAGGCGGCAGCCGCATGTGCCGCCTGTCCGTCGCTGACGAAGGGGAAGGCATAGGCCCGGACCATCTGCCGCGCCTGACCGAGCGCTTCTACCGCGTCGATTCAGGGCGCAGCCGGGCGATGGGCGGCACCGGGCTGGGGCTGGCGATCGTCAAACATATTGTCGAACGGCATCGCGGACGGCTGGACGTAGCGAGCGTTTTGGGCAAGGGAACGACCGTGACCGTGCTGCTGCCGCTGATGAACGAGGCGGAAGCCGGGCAGGTTTGACCAAAATAGCGATCCTGTCATCATCGCCTTTTGCGATGTCATCAAACTGCAACCTGAATGTCACAATGCCGCGATGGAGCGGCCCTATAGCGCCGGTCAAAGGGGGCAGCGAACAGCGAATCGCGGCCTTTCATAATGGAGGTTTCCGTGCATAAATTCACCCTGTTCGCCGCAACGGCATTGAGCGTCATTTCCCTGTCCGCCTGCGGCGACCAGAGCGGCAGCGGCGGCGCGGGCCAGACCCGCGACCAGATTCGCGCGGTCGGATCGTCGACAGTCTATCCCTTCGCGACGGCGGTTGCCGAACTGTTCGTTCAGGGCAATCCCGGCATGAAGTCGCCGATCATCGAATCGACCGGCACTGGCGGCGGCATGAAGCTGTTCTGCGCCGGCGTCGGCGCCCAGCATCCCGACATTGCCGATGCATCGCGCCGGATGAAGAAATCCGAATTCGACATGTGTGCGACCAACGGGGTCAAGGACATCATCGAAGTGCAGGTCGGCGTCGACGGCCTGGCCTTTGCCGAAGCCAAAAACGGCCCCGGCTACAAGCTGACGCCGAAAATCGTCTATGAGGCGCTGGCGGCCAATCCCTATGGCAAGGGCCCGAACAAGGCGCAGACCTGGAAGGATGTCGATCCCAGCCTGCCCGCCATCGCGATTTCGGTGTTCGGCCCTCCGTCCACCAGCGGCACGCGCGATTCGCTGGCGGAACTGATCCTGGAAAAAGGTTGCCAGTCCGACCCGGCGATGAAGGAACTGAAAGAGAAGGACGAGGACGAGTATAAGGCGACCTGCACCCGCGTCCGCGAGGACGGCAAATATGTCGATTCGGGCGAGAATGACAATCTGATCGTCCAGAAACTGGGCGCGAATCCCAATGCGGTCGGCATATTCGGCTACAGCTTCCTGGAAGAGAATAAGGACACGCTCAAGGATGTGCCGATCAACGGCATCCAGGCGACTTATGAAACGGTCTCGACCGGCCAGTATCCAGGTGCGCGTCCGCTCTATATCTACGTGAAGAAGGCGCATATTGCGGCCATTCCGGGTCTGCAAAACTATCTCAACACCTTCGCCGCCAACTGGGCGCCCGATGGCGCCCTCACCAAGCGCGGCATGGTCGCGGCCCCCGAAGATGTCCGCAAGGCCAGTGCCGAAACGATCAAGGCGCTGACCGTGCTTGACGGCTCCAAGCTGAAGTAAGGGCCATAATGACCGGTCCCGCACTTTTCCTGCTGCTCGCTGGCCTGGGCGCTATCGCCTGGGTCAGCGCCCGCGCCCGCGCCATGCGTTTGCAGACCGTGGCACGGGCGACCGGGCGGCGCGATGCCGTCCATTCGCTGCCGGGCTATCATGGCTGGTATGTCGCCTTGTGGGCGATCGTCCCGGCGGTCCTGTTTCTGGCGGTCTGGTCCAATATCGCGCCCGGTCTGGTGACGCAGGCGGTGCTGGCCGATCCGGCGGCGCAAAGCCTGCCCGCCGACGATTTCTCGCGCTCCGCCATATTGGGTGAGGCACGGGCGATCGCGACGGGCGCGCAGGCGGGCGCGTTCAATCCGCTGTCGCAGGGACTGGTCGAACCCTATCGCGCCGCCATCAGCAAATATGGCCTGGCGGGCGCTGTGCTGGCGATCGTGCTGGCCTTTGCCGGCGGCGCCTATGCCTTCACGCGCGTTCGCCCCGATTTCCGGGCGCGCACGCGGGTCGAACGGCTGGTGATGGCGACGCTGCTGATCGCATCGCTGATCGCGATCGTGACGACGGTGGGGATCGTCGCGTCCCTGCTGTGGGAAAGCTTCCGCTTCTTCTCCATGGTCAATCCGCTGGACTTCCTGTTCGGCACCAAATGGTCGCCGCAATCGGCGGCGATGGGCTATGGCAACAAGGATGCGTTCGGCGCGGTGCCGCTGTTCTGGGGCACCATCTTCATCGGCGCGATCATCGCCATGGTCGTCGCCATTCCGCTGGGCCTGATGAGCGCCATCTATCTGACCCAATATGCCCAGCCCGTCGTGCGCAAATGGATGAAACCGACGCTGGAGATGCTCGCGGGCGTTCCAACGGTGGTCTATGGCTATTTCGCGGCGCTCACCATTGCGCCTGCACTGCGCGACTTTGCGGTGATGATCGGCATTCATGGCGCGTCGTCGGAAAGCGCGCTGGCGGCTGGTCTGGTGATGGGCGTGATGATCATTCCCTTCGTCTCCTCCATGGCCGACGACAGCATCGCCGCCGTGCCGCAGTCGATGCGCGACGGCAGCCTGGCGATGGGCGCGACCACCAGCGAAACGATCCGCAAGGTGTTGATCCCGGCCGCCCTGCCCGGCGTGGTTGGCGGCGTATTGCTGGCGGTCAGCCGCGCGATCGGCGAAACGATGATCGTGGTCATGGCCGCCGGTCTGGCCGCGAACCTGACCCTCAACCCCTTTGCCAGCGTGACCACGGTGACGACCCAGATCGTCCAGTTGCTGACCGGCGACCAGGAATTTGACAGCGCCAAGACGCTGGCCGCCTTCGCGCTCGGCCTGGTGCTGTTCCTCGTCACACTGCTGCTCAACATCGTGGCCCTGCGGGTCGTGAAGAAATATCGCGAGGCTTACGAATGAGCCGGAACACCCAACATCCGTTCGCCCTGAGCGAAGTCGAAGGGTTCGACCGACCGGAGGGAGGTCACTTCGCTGCGCTCAGTGGAAGGCTTCGACAGGCTCAGCCCGGACGGGGAGAGACAGAATGACCACTCGCAACCCCACCGACTGGAAGTCGGACGCGATGCGCAAGCGGATTGCGCGGCGCTATGCGGCCGAGCGGCGGTTCAAATTCGCCGGCCTGTTCGCCGTGGCGCTCTCTGCCGCATTCCTCGCCTTCTTGCTGTTCACGATGATCGGCAACGGGCTGCGCGGGTTCACCCGCACGGAAATCGCACTTCAGGTCAACTTCCCGGCATCCCCGCTGCTGCTTGATCCGGCCAACATCACCGACGCAGCCTTGGCCAATGCCAATCTGCCGATGGTGACCGGGCAGGTCGCCAAGGCAGCGCTCGGCCCGGACGCCGACGCCCTGCTGTCGCCGACCGCCTGGATCAGCATCCGCGATGCGATCAAGGCCGATCCCGCGATATTGGGACAGACGGTGACGATCCGCGTTCCAGCCTCGACCACCATAGACCTCGCCGCCAAGCATGAAGGCGCGCCGGAAGCCGAAGCGGCAGTGGAGCGTCTGCGCAAGGCAGGGTTGCTGACGACCGGCTTCAACTGGGGCTTCCTGACGTCCAGCGACGGCACCGATCCGACGCAGGTCGGCATCTGGGGGGCGTTCAAGGGTTCGTTGCTGACGATGCTGGTGACGCTGGCGCTCAGCTTCCCGGTTGGCGTGGCCACCGCCCTCTATCTGGAGGAATATGCGCCCAAGACGTGGTGGACCGACATTATCGAAGTGTCGATCAACAATCTGGCGGCGGTCCCCTCGATCATCTTCGGCCTGCTTGGCCTGTCCATCTTCCTCAACTTCATGCACCTGCCACGATCGGCGCCGCTGATCGGGGGCATGACGCTGGCGCTGATGACGATGCCGGTCATCGTCATTGCCGGGCGCAACGCGATCAAGTCCGTCCCGCCCAGCATCCGCGACGCAGCGCTCGGCATCGGCGCCTCGCCGGTGCAGGTCGTGTTCCACCATGTCCTGCCGCTGGCGCTGCCCGGCATCCTGACCGGCACGATCATCGGCATGGCCCGCGCGCTGGGCGAAACCGCACCGCTGCTGATGATCGGCATGCGCGCCTTCATCGCGACGCCGCCGGGCGGGATCAACGATCCGGCAACCGTGTTGCCGGTGCAGATCTTCCTGTGGTCCGATGAAGTCTCCAGGGGCTTTGTCGAAAAGACGTCGGCCGCGATCATCGTGCTGCTGGCCTTCCTCCTCGCGATGAATGGCCTGGCCATCTATCTGCGCAACAAGTTTGAAACACGGTGGTAAACGCGCCCATGACCGAAGCAACAAATCCCCTGGCTATTGCCAACCCCAAAATGTCGGCCCGCGACGTCAAGGTATTTTACGGCGCGAAGCAGGCGATCAAGGGCGTGTCGATCGACGTCGACATGGACCATGTCACCGCCTTCATCGGCCCGTCGGGCTGCGGCAAATCGACCTTCCTGCGGACGTTGAACCGCATGAACGACACGGTTGCCAGCGCGCGGGTGGAAGGCACGATCACGCTGGATGGAGACGATATTTATTCTCCGTCGATGGACGTGGTGCAATTGCGCGCGCGGGTCGGCATGGTGTTCCAGAAGCCCAATCCCTTCCCCAAGTCGATCTACGAAAATATCGCCTATGGGCCGCGCATCCATGGCCTGGCCCATGCCAAGGCGGACCTGGACGTGATCGTCGAAAAGTCTCTGCGCCGCGCGGGCCTTTGGGAAGAAGTGAAGGACCGGCTGCACGACAGCGGCACTGCCCTGTCCGGCGGGCAGCAGCAGCGGCTATGCATTGGCCGCGCTATTGCGGTGGAGCCGGAGGTCATCCTGATGGACGAACCCTGTTCCGCGCTGGACCCGATCGCGACGGCGAAGATCGAGGAGCTGATCCACGAATTGCGCGGCCGCTATGCGATCGTCATCGTGACCCACAACATGCAGCAGGCTGCGCGCGTGTCGCAACGCACCGCCTTCTTCCACCTCGGCGATCTGGTCGAATATGGCGTGACGAGCGACATCTTCACGAACCCGACGCAGGAGCGGACCAAGGATTATATCACCGGTCGCTACGGCTGATCGCGGGAGAAACGAATATGGCTGAACATACGATCAAGGCGTTCGACGAGGAAATCGACAGGCTGCGCGGCCTGATCGCGGAAATGGGCGGACGGGCCGAAGCTGCCATTGAAAGCGCGATGATCGCGCTGCAACGGCAGGATCTGGCGCTGGCGGCGCAGGTGGTGGCCGAAGACAAGCGTATCGACGCGATCGAGGCGGAAGTCGAAAAGCTGGTCATCCAGGTGATTGCGCTCCGCGCGCCGATGGCCAACGACCTGCGCGACGTCATCGCCGCACTCAAGATTGTCGGCGTGGTCGAGCGGATTGGCGATTATGCCAAGAATATCGCCAAGCGGGTGCCGCTGATCATGGTCAACCAGCGCACGCTGGAGCCGGTGTCGCTGTTGCCGTCCATGGGGCAGGTGGCGAGCGAGATGGTGCATGACGCGCTCAACGCCTTTGCCGCGCGCGATCCCGATCTGGCGGTCGCCGTGGTCGAGCGCGACACGGTGGTCGACGATTTCTACAACAGCGTGTTCCGCACGCTGGTCACCTATATGGTCGAAAATCCCAAGACGATCAGCGAATGCGCGCATCTGCTGTTCATCGCCAAGAATATCGAGCGGATCGGCGACCATGCGACCAATGTCGCGGAAATGGTCTATTATGCGGCCACGGGCCAGACCCTGCCCGACCGCGATCGCGGTGGCGCGGCGGCGGAGGAATAAGAATCATGGCCCGTGCAAAAATGCTGCTGGTCGAGGATGACGCAGCGCTGGCCGAATTGCTGATCTGGCATTTCAAGCGTGAGGATTTCGACGTCGCCCATACCGTCGATGGCGAGGAAGCCCTGCTGATGGCGCAGGAAAATGTGCCCGACATCGTGCTGCTCGACTGGATGGTGGAAAGCCTGTCGGGGATCGAGGTGTGCCGCCGCCTGCGTCGCGCCAACGGCACCGCCAATGTGCCGATCATCATGCTGACCGCACGCGGTGAGGAAGAGGATCGGGTGCGCGGGCTGGAAACCGGCGCGGACGATTATGTGACCAAGCCGTTTTCGCCGCGCGAGTTGGTGGCGCGGGTCGGCGCGGTGCTGCGGCGGGTACGCCCGGCGCTGGCCGGCGAGACGCTGACCTTTGCCGATGTCGAGATGGACACGGTGGGGCACAAGGTACGGCGCGGCGGCCAGGTGATCCCGCTGGGCCCAACCGAATTCCGCCTGCTGCGCCATTTCCTGGAGCATCCCGGCTGGGTATTCTCGCGCGAACGCCTGCTCGACAGCGTGTGGGGACAGGACAGCGATATCGAACTGCGCACGGTAGACGTGCATATCCGCCGCCTGCGCAAGGCGATCAACGGCGATGGCCAGTTTCAGGACATCATCCGCACCGTGCGGTCGGCGGGCTATGCGCTCGACACCGACGGGGTGAGCTGACCCAAAGGCCCGTCATGCCAGCGAAGGCTGGCATCTCCCTTGTTCTTGCAGCGCCGCGCAAAGGCAGCGAGATCCCGGCTTTCGCCGGGATGACGGACATAAATCAGGCGGCGCGGCGGGCCTTGGTCAGCTTCTTCATCAGCATGTCGCGCTTCATGCGAGACAGATGGTCGATGAAGAGTACACCCTCCAGATGGTCCATTTCATGCTGGAGGCAGGTGGCGAGCAGCCCGTCGAGCTGTTCCTCATGAATGCGGCCGTCACGGTCCATCCAGCTGGCGCGGATCGTCGCGGGGCGCTCCACCTCCGCATATTGGTCGGGAACGGACAGGCAGCCCTCGTTATAGACGGACAAATCCTCCGATTCCTTGAGGATTTCGGGGTTGATGAACACCATCGGTTTCTTGACCGGGGGAGCGTCCTCCGCGTCGGATTCCGGTTCCTGCAAGTCCATCACCAGCACCCGCTTGGGCACGCCGACCTGGATCGCGGCCAGGCCAATGCCCGGCGCGTCATACATGGTGTCGAACATGTCGTCGATCAGACGTTGCAGATCGTCGTCGATCGACTCCACGGGGGTCGAAATGGTGCGCAGGCGCGGGTCCGGCGCCTCTAGGATGGGAAGAATGGCCATCTTCATAAAATAGCGGAAAGACGCAGGATTTCAAGCGATCCACGGTGCGGGCAAAAGGTTTCGCTCCCCTACCCCACCGGCCTCCGCGCCCGCAGCGCCTGCGCCAGCGTTCCTTCGTCCAGATAGTCCAGTTCGCCGCCCACCGGCACGCCATGGGCCAACTGGGTCAGGCGGATCGGGAAATGTTCGAGCCGCTCGGCCAGATAATGGGCGGTCGTCTGCCCCTCCAGCGTCGCGTTCATCGCCAGCACCACTTCATCGATACCGCCCTGTTCCAGCCGCCCGACCAGCGCATCGATCGTCAGATCCTCCGGCCGCACCCCTTCCAGCGCGGACAGGCGACCGCCCAGCACATGGAAGCGGCCGGGAAAAAGGCGCGACTTGTCGAGCGCCCACAGATCGGCGACATCCTCCACGACGCACAGCGCACGCGGGTCGCGGCGTGGATCGGCGCAGATGCCGCAGGGGTCGACCGTATCGACATTGCCGCAGACATGGCAGGTGACGAGCCGGTCGTTCACCGCCTCCAGCGCGCGCAGCAGCGGGGCCATGGCGGCTTCGCGCTTCTTGATGAGGTGCAGCACCGCCCGCCGCGCGGAACGCGGCCCCAGACCGGGCAGGCGGGACAGGGCTTGCGTCAGCGCTTCGATTTCGGGAGAGGCCATGCCGTGAGATAAGGGCTTGCAACCCGTCCCGACAAGGGCTTTGAGATGACGCTATGCGTATCATCTACATGGGCACTCCCGATTTCGCGGTTCCCGCGCTCGACGCACTGGCAAAGGCGGGGCACGACATCGTCGCGGTCTATAGCCAGCCGCCCCGTCCGGCGGGGCGTGGCAAGAACCTGACCCCCTCCCCCGTCCATCAACGGGCCGAGGCGATGGGGATTGAGGTTCGGACCCCGGAATCGCTGAAGGACGCGGCGGTACAGGCCGCCTTCGCGGCGCTCGATGCCGATGTCGCGGTGGTCGCGGCCTATGGGCTTATCCTGCCGCGCGCCATATTGGATGCGCCGCGCCATGGCTGCATGAACATCCACGCATCATTGCTGCCGCGCTGGCGTGGGGCGGCGCCGATCCAGCGGGCGATCCTGTCGGGCGACAATGTCACCGGGGTCACGATCATGGACATGGCGGCTGGCCTGGATACCGGGCCGATGCGGGCCAAATATGTGACCAAGATTGAGGGCAAGACGGCGGGTGCGTTGACCGCCGAACTGGCGCATGCGGGCGCGGACCTGATGGTCGAGGTGCTGGACGATGTCGCGCAGCATCCGCCAATGGTCCAGCCCGATGAGGGCGTCACCTACGCCGCCAAGATCGCCAAGGCCGAGGCGCGGATCGACTTCACTCGGCCCGCGCTTCAGATCGAGCGGCAGGTTCGTGCATTCAATCCTTTTCCCGGTGCCTTTTTCGAATATGGCGGGGAGCGGTTTCGCATCCTGACGGCGCAGGTCGAGCATGAGGATGGCGCGCCCGGCGCGTTGCTGGACGACGCGCTGCTGATCGCATGCGGCCATGGCGCGATCCGCCCGACATTGATCCAGCGCGCGGGCAAGGCGGCGATGACGCCGGATGAGATGCTGCGCGGGTTCGACATGCCGGCCGGGAGCCGGGTGGATGGGTGAGATGGCGCGTCCCCTGTGTCTCGACCATGTTCGACGCGAACGCCCCTGAGCCATGACCCGTTTTGCCTTCACCGTCGAATTTGACGGACGGCCGTTCATGGGATGGCAGCGGCAGGCGCATGGACCGAGCGTGCAGCAGGCGATCGAGGATGCGATCCATGCCGTGACGGGCGAGCGGGTCGTGGTTCATGCCGCCGGGCGCACCGACGCCGGTGTGCACGGGCTGGCGATGCGCGCCCATGCCGATGTGGCCAAGCCGATGACGCCATTCCGCCTGATGGAGGCGATCAACGCGCGACTGGGACGGCAGCCGGTGGCGATATTGGGTTGCGAAGAAGTATCAGACGACTGGCACGCGCGCTTTTCCTGCATGGGCCGATCCTATGTCTATCGCATCGTCAACCGCCGCGCGGCGCTGACCTTCGAAGCCGGGCTGGCCTGGCAGGTGAAGCCGCAGCTTGATGCCGGGGCAATGCATGACGCGGCACAAGTGCTGGTCGGGCTACATGATTTTACCACCTTCCGCTCGGCCCACTGCCAGTCGGCCAGCCCGGTCAAGACGCTCGACCGGCTAAGCGTCGAGCGGGAGGGGGACCGGATTGCGATCCATGCCGGGGCGCGGTCTTTCCTGCATCATCAGGTGCGATCCATGGTCGGTTGCCTGGCGATGGTGGGAATGGGGCGATGGTCGGCCGATGACCTGCGTGATGCGCTGGAGGCCCGTAACCGTGCCGCGCTGGGGCTCAACGCGCCGCCAGATGGCCTCTATTTCGTGCGGGCCGATTATCCGGCTTAAAGCCGGGCGCGGAACGGCGTGAAATTGGTGCCCTGGTCATAGACGTCCAGCCCTTCGCGCCGCTTGAGCATATTGACCACGCCATAGGTCACCGGCGTCAGCAGCATCTCCCAAAAGACCTTCATCGCCCAGTTGGTGACCATGACGGTCAGCACCTGCGCATTGCTCCACTGTCCGTAAAAGGCGAGCGGATAGAAGAGCAGGCTGTCCACGCCCTGCCCCACGACGGTCGACCCGATCGTTCGCATCCAAAGGTGCCGCCCTTGCGTCAGCACCTTCATGCGGGCCAGAACGAAGCTGTTGGCAAATTCCCCGGCCCAGAAGGCGATGAGGGAAGCGAACACGATGCGCCAGGTATTGCCGAACACCGATTCATAGGCGTCCTGCCCCGGCCAGCCCGGCGCTGGCGGCAGCACGACTACCACCCAGCTCATCAGCGCCATGAACAGCATCGCGACAAAGCCCGCCCAGACGCAGCGGCGCGCGCGGGCATAGCCATAGACTTCGGTCAGCACGTCGCCGATGACATAGCCCAGCGGGAAAAACAGGATGCCAGCGCCAAAGGTGACGCCGCCCAGCGTCGACAGCTTGGCCGCGCCGATCAGGTTGGACAGAAGCAGGATGACGACGAAGGCCGCCATCACAAAGTCGAAATAGCGCAAAGGGCGACCACCCAGCGCATCGGCATCGATTTTCTGAACGGCCCCGTCGATCATGCAGCCGTGCATATCGCACAGGCCGGTGATTGCAAGCTGCCGCGCGCGCCGCTATCGGGGCGAAGCATGGCCCCGTAGCTCAGCTGGATAGAGCATCCGCCTTCTAAGCGGATGGTCGCAGGTTCAAGTCCTGCCGGGGTCACCATCCATCACAGAAGGACGATCAGCGCCGGGCGCGTCGTCTAACGCGCCCGGCGTCCCTGGATCAGAGGATAGTCTGGCCGGTCTTTTCCCAGTCGGCCAGGAAGCCTGCAATGCCCTTGTCGGTCAGGACATGGTTGAACAGCGCCTTGATGACCGCGGGCGGCGCGGTCATCACGTCGGCGCCGATCCGCGCGCTTTCCAGCACATGGATGGGGTGGCGGACCGACGCGACCAGGATTTCGGTGTCGAACCCGTAATTGTCGTAGATCAGGCGGATGTCCTGAATGAGGGCCATGCCGTCAAAGCCGTTATCGTCATGCCGACCGACAAAGGGCGAGATGAAGCTGGCGCCCGCCTTGGCCGCGAGCAGCGCCTGATTGGCGGAAAAGCACAGCGTGACGTTGACCAGCACGCCATCGTCGGTCAGCGCCTTGCAGGTTTTGAGGCCGTCGATGGTCAACGGCACCTTGATGCAGACATTGGGCGCGATCTTCCGCAGGACGGCGGCTTCCTTCATCATCGTCTCATGATCGAGCGCGACGACTTCGGCGGAGACGGGGCCTTCGACCAGTCCGCAGATTTCCTCCACCACTTCCAGGAACTTGCGGCCCGATTTGTGGATCAGCGACGGGTTGGTGGTCACGCCGTCGAGCAGGCCGGTGGCGGCGAGATCGCGGATTTCGGCGGTGTCGGCGGTATCGACAAAGAATTTCATGGAATGCGGCTCCGGGGATGGGCGAATCCGGTCCCTTTAGCGGCTGGCGGCGGGATTGGCCATGTCGGATCGGGTGATTGTGTCGTCCCGCCACTGCGACTATAGGGCGCGCACCTTGCCAAAGGACCAGAGATGCGCCGCCATTTGCCCCTTAGCCTGCTGGCAGGCGTCCTGCCGGTCATCGCGATGCTCTCTCCCGCGCTAGCCGCGACCCAGGAATCGCAAATGTGGATCACGGAAATGGCGACGGTCCACGCCAGCAAGGACGATCTGGTCACCATTGATGCAAGCCAGCGCGCGCGGTCCGACACTGGCAGCGGCGGCGAGCAGTTTCTGGCGCGGATCGCGTTGGACCATCGCATCAGCCCGGCGGTGCAGGTGGGCGGCGCGATCGCCTATCTCAAGAGCGAGGTCGACCAGGAACTGCGCTTTCATCAGCAGGTGACGCTCAGCAAGGGTATCTGGCAAGCCCGCACCCGCATGGAGGAGCGCTTTTTCGACAATGTCGATACCGCCAGCTGGCGCCTGCGCCAGCGACTCCAGGCCAGCGTACCGCTGGACCCGGCGAAACAATGGACCATGATCGCGGTGACGGAATTCTTCTTTCACCTCAATCGCGCCCGGCCCAGCGACAGGACCGGCCTTGCCGTGATGCGGCAACAGATCGGCCTGCGCCACCCGATCGGCAAGAACCTCGATGCGCAACTGCTTTACATGCGGCAGCAGACTTTTCGCGAGGCCCGGCCAGATGTCGTCGCCCATATACCCTGGCTGACATTGAGCTGGCGGATATAGCAGGCGGCATTTGCCTGTCGGGCGTCAGGCGCTAAGGACGGGGCATGTCCCGCGCCCGTGTCCTCCTGCTCAACGCTGCCCTGGGGCCGCTCGACTATCGCGTGCCGCACGGCATGAACGTGAAGCCCGGCAGCATCGTCGTCGCGCCGCTTGGCCCCCGCCAGCTGGTCGGCGTGGTGTGGGAGGAAGATAGTTTCCCCGATGTCGAGAGCGTGGGCGACAACCGGCTGCGCAACCTGATCGAGTTGGTGGACGCCCCGCCTTTGCCAGAAACGCTGCGGCGGCTGATCGAATGGACGGCGGACTATTATCTGTCGCCCCCTGCCGCCGTGCTGCGCATGGCGCTGGCGTCCATGGCGGCGCTTGAAGGTACGCGCACCGTCATCGAATATAAGGCCAATGGCCGTCAGCCCGACCGCATGACCGATCAGCGCGCCCAGGCGCTGGAGCGGATCGGCGAGCGGCAGGGGCTGGTGCGCGAACTGGCGCTGATCGGCGGGGTGAGCGACGCGGTGATTCGCGGCCTCATCAAGCAGGATATTTTCGACGCCATCGAAGTCAGCGTCGACACGCCCTTCCCCGCACCCGACCCGGACCATGCCCCACCCACCCTGTCAGCGGCACAGGCGGACGCGGCGATGACGATGGCGAACGCCGTGCGCGACCATGAATTTGCGCCCTTCCTGCTCGACGGCGTGACCGGATCGGGCAAGACCGAAGTCTATTTCGAGGCGATCGCCGCCGCCATCCGGGCCGACGCCCAGGTGCTGGTCCTGCTGCCCGAAATCGCGCTGACCGAGCCGTTTCTGGAACGGTTCGAGGCCCGGTTCGGCACGATCCCGGTCAACTGGCATAGCGGCCTGCGCCAGACCGAGCGACGGCGGGCGTGGCGGGCGATTGCCAGCGGGCAGGCGCAGGTCGTCGTCGGCGCGCGCTCGGCGCTGTTCCTGCCCTATCCGAAGCTCGGCCTGATCGTCGTCGATGAAGCGCATGAGGCGAGTTTCAAGCAGGAGGATGGCGTCCATTATCACGCCCGCGACGTGGCGGTGATGCGCGGCCTGATCGAAAAATTCCCGGTCATCCTGGCGTCCGCAACCCCCGCGATCGAAACGCGGCATCAGGTCGAACTGGGCCGCTATCGCGAAATCAAATTGCCTTCCCGCTATGGCGGGGCGGAAATGCCGCAGATCGAGGGGATCAACCTGCTGACCGATCCGCCCGAACGCGGTCGCTGGATCGCGCCGCCTCTGGTCAAGGCCATCGACGAGGTAATGGCCAAGGGCGAACAGAGCCTGTTGTTCCTCAACCGGCGCGGCTATGCTCCGCTCACCCTCTGCCGCCATTGCGGCTATCGCTTCCAATGCCCCAATTGCACCGCCTGGATGGTCGAACACCGGCTGACACATCGGCTGGCCTGCCATCATTGCGGCCATGTCGTTCCCGCGCCCCGCTTCTGCCCGGAATGCAAGGAGGAGGATTCGCTGGTCGCCTGCGGGCCGGGGGTGGAGCGGATCGCTGACGAGGTGAAGGCGCTATGGCCGCAGGCGCGCACCGCCATCGTCACATCCGACACGCTATTTTCACCAGCCAGGGTCGCCGATTTCGTCAAATCGGTGGAGGCGGGCGACATCGACATCATCGTGGGCACCCAGTTGGTGACCAAAGGCTATCATTTCCCCAATCTGACATTGGTGGGGGTGATCGACGCCGATCTGGGGCTGGAGGGCGGCGACCTGCGCGCGTCGGAGCGCACCTTCCAGCAGATCATGCAGGTGGCAGGGCGCGCCGGACGCGGGCAAAAGCCGGGCCGCGTGTTCATCCAGACCCGGATGCCCGAAGGCGAGGTCATCAAGACGCTGATCGAGGGCGATACCGAGCGTTTCTACGCGGTCGAGACCGAAAATCGACGGCGCGCCAACGCCCCGCCCTTCGGCCGCTTCGCCGCGATCATCATTTCGAGCGAGGATGCCGACGAAGCAGCGCAGGTCGCGCGCCTGATCGGGAAATCTGCGCCGCTGATAGAGGGGATGCGCGTCTATGGCCCTGCCCCTGCGCCGCTCTCCGTCCTGCGCGGACGGCATCGCCACCGGCTGCTGATCCACGCGACGCGACAGGTCGACATACAGGCGGCGATTCGCGAATGGCTGGGCAATATCGTGTGGAAATCCAGCACCCGCGTCGCCGTGGATGTCGATCCCTACAGTTTCATGTGATGGACACGCCTATTGCAAGCCCATGCCGCAACCTCTGCGCGCTGGACGCAGCGCGGATCTGCACTGGTTGCGGACGGACGATCGACGAAATCGTGCACTGGCGCAGCATGGACGACGAAGCCCGCGCCGCCGTCATGGCGCGGGTGCGGGATTTTCGTCAGGACAGTGCAGCGCGATCGTAACAGCGCCGCCCACCGCATTTCTATTTCTTGCGCTTTTCCCGCGCCAGCAGCGCCTGCTTCCGCGCCACGCCCCAGGCGTAGCCGCCCGCCGTGCCGTCGCTGCGCAGGACGCGGTGGCAGGGGATGAGGACTGCGAGCGCATTGTCGCCGCAGGCGGTGCCAGCCGCTCGGACGGCGCCGGGGCGGCCGATGGCGGCGGCGATCTGGCCATAGCTGCGGGTTTGCCCGGCAGGTATCGCGCGCAGGGCGGACCATACCGCCTGCTGGAAGGCGGTGCCGCCAACATCGACCGGCAGGTCCGGCGCGCCGGTCGGATCATCCACCAGCGCCACGACGGCAGCGGCGAGCCGGTCCAGAGCAGCGTCGGCGGGGCGCAGGTCCGCCTGCGGGAAGCGGTTGCGCAGCGCCGCCTCGCCCTCATCGAAGCTGATCCGGCACAGCCCCTTGTCGGTCGCTGCGACCAGCATCGGGCCAAGGCTGCTGTCGATGGTGCGCCAGCGAATCGTGACGCCGCGCCCGCCCGCGCGCCAGGCGCTGGGCGTCATGCCCAGATGGGTTGCCGCGTCGGCATAGGCGCGACTGGGCGCACCATAGCCCGCCTCGTAAATGGCCGCCGTCACGCTGCCGCCCGCGTCCAGCGCGGTCTTCAGCCGGTCGGCCCGCAGCGTACGGGCATAGGCGGCGGGTGTCTGCCCGGTCTCGCGCTTGAACAGCCGATGGAAATGATGCGGGGCATAGCCGACATGGGCCGCGATCGCCTCCAGCCGGGGGGACTCCTCCGCCGCTTCGATCAGTGCGATCGCGGCGGCCACGGCCTGCCGGTCCCGCCCCGCTTCGTCCGGGCGGCAGCGCAGGCAGGCGCGGAAGCCCGCTGCGCGCGCCGCTGCGGGATCGGGCAGGAAGGTCATATTCTCCCGCCTGGGGTGCCGCGCGGGACAACTGGGCTTGCAATAGATGCCGGTGGTCGCGACGCAACTGACGAAGCGCCCGTCCATCGTCCGGTCGCGCCGCAAGACCGCCGCCCAGCACTGGTCGGGATCGGGCATGGAGGGCACGGGCGTGGACAGGCGGGTCATCTGGTTCATACATTATGGGATATAGCGAAAGCGCTGGCCATGCTTCCCGCAGCTTGCGCTCAAAAAAACCACGCACTTTTCCCGATTGCGCAACGCCCGCCTTCGCATATGTATGCGCGCCTATGGTCGCTCTTTTCCGCTTCATCCTCCTGGCGTTCGCCCTTGCCGCGCCGACGGTCTCCCGCGCCGAACAGCAGGACATCGCCGCTGCCGCGCGCGGGGTGGTGCGCGTCGTGCTGGTCGCGACCGATGGCAGCGAAGCCTATTTTGTCGGCCATGGCAGCGGCCTAGCGGTCGCGCCCGACAAGATATTGACCAACGCCCATGTCGTGGAACTGGCGCGGGAAGAGAAAAATCTCGTCATCGGCGTCATCCCGTCCGAAGGCACGAACAGCTATGGCGGGCGCATCATCGCCTTTTCGCCCGGCAACGACCTGGCCCTCATCCAGCTGGAACAGGGCAGCCTGCCGGTCAGCACTTTCTACGCCGGCGCCGTGACCGACGGCCAGCATGTCACCGCGATCGGCTATCCCGGTACGGTCGACCGGGCGCAGGGGCTGGGCCTCAAGCAGATGGTCGAACCAGTGGCGACCGTCAAAACCAGCGGCAATGTGTCCGCCGGCCGCGCGAGCCGCAGCTTCGACACGCTGCTGCACACGGCGCCCTTGGCGGCTGGAAACAGCGGCGGGCCATTGGTCGATGATTGTGGTCGAGTGCTGGGGGTCAACAGCTTCGGATCGGTATCGGATGGCAGCGACGCCGAATTCGGCTTTGCCGTATCCTGGCGAGAAATCGCCTCCTTCCTGCGGCAGGCGGGCGTATCGTCGCGCCATACTGTCGTGCCGTGCCGTTCCTTTGCCGACGCCGATTCGGCCGAGGCCGCGATCCTCCAGCGCGAATCGGCGATGAGCGAGCAAAAGCTGCGCGCCAGCGACAGCGCGCGTCAGCAGGCAATGGACCGCGCTCGCGACGCTGCCGAGCGGGAGGTGATTTCCGCGCGCGAAAACGCGATGGCCGGGGCAGCCGTGCTGTTGGCCGTGGCCGTGCTGGCGCTGGGCGCTGGCGGGCTGTTCTACAGCCAGAAGCGGGAGAAGCATGCGACATGGTCGCTGGCAATCGGCGGGCTGCTGCTGTTCGGGGCGGCGGGGCTGTTCTTCTTCCGACCCAGTTTCGCCAGCATCGACGAAAAGGTCGCCGTAGCGCAGGATGGGGGCGTGGTCAGCAATACCGCCTTTGCCTGGGCGGGCGACAATATCTGCAAGGTGGACATGGCACGCAGCCGCCTGACCCTGTCGCAACCCGATGACATCGCCTTCAACTGGGCGGAGGGCGGCTGCGTCAATGGCGACACCCAATATGTCGCCAGCGGCACCGGATGGCAGCGGGTGACGATCCCGGCGGAGGGCCATTATCTCGCCTCCAGCCGCTTCGATCCCGCCAATGGCGTGCTGCGCGTCGACCGCTGGCTGCCCGATGCCGACACCATGGCCAAGGCGCGCGCGCTGGTGGGGGACAAGCCGATTCCCGCCTGTGGCAGCAATCCCGAAGCTCTGGCCCGGATTGCCGCGCTGCAATCGCATATTGCGGCAATCGTCCCGGCCCAGCCCAACGAACGGATTGTCTATCATTGCCAGAAAGGTCGGCTTGCCCCGGTCGATCCGGCGCAATAACCGATTCGGTGCCGCGAAAAAACTCAGTCAAATGCCAGCGGTTTCGCACTATTGCCGGAATCGCGCAGCATGACTTGCATAGTCATAATCGCGCTGCTAACCGGCCCCACAACAAGGGGGACGGGCGTAACTGCTCCCCCCTCTTTGCATGACCGGCACATCAAATGGAGGACGGTAAGCGCGTGGAGACTACCGGCGGTATACAGGCCAGCCTCAGCGGCCGCTACGCGGTTGCGCTGTTCGATCTGGCGCGCGATGGCCAATCGCTCGACACCGTGGCGGACAGCCTTGCCGCGTTGAAGGGTGCGATTGCCCAATCGCCTGATTTCAAAGCGCTTATCAACAGCCCGGTGCTGAGCCGCGATGCGTCTGGAAAGACGATCGCCGCCGTCGCATCCTCCATGGGGATCGATCCCCTGACCACGAAATTTCTGGGCGTGCTTGCCGGGAACCGCCGGCTTGGCCAGCTTCCCGCCGTCATCCGCGCCTATGAAACCCTGCTGTCGAATCACAAGGGCGAGGCCCGCGCCGAAGTGACGAGCGCGCACCCGCTGACCAAGACGCAGATCACCGCGCTCGGCAAAAGCCTGCGCGCCCGCGTCGGCCGCGACGTCGCCATCGATGCGAAGGTCGACCCCGCGATCCTGGGCGGGCTGGTCGTCAAGATCGGCAGCCAGATGATCGACAGCTCCATTCGTACCCGTTTGAATAGTCTCGCCATGGCGATGAAAGGCTGAACATGGATATCAACGCCGCAGAAATTTCGAAGGTCATCAAGGACCAGATCGCCAATTTCGGCACCGAAGCGCAGGTTAGCGAAGTCGGTTCCGTGCTGACCGTGGGTGACGGCATCGCCCGCGTCCATGGCCTCGACAATGTCCAGGCGGGCGAAATGGTCGAGTTTGCCAACGGCATTCAGGGCATGGCGCTGAACCTGGAAGCCGACAATGTCGGTGTCGTGATCTTCGGGTCCGACAGCGAGATCAAGGAAGGCGACACCGTCAAGCGCACCGGCACCATCGTCGACGTCCCCGTCGGCAAGGGCCTGCTGGGCCGCGTCGTGGACGGCCTTGGCAACCCGATCGACGGCAAGGGGCCGATCGTGTCCGACCAGCGCATGCGCGTCGAGCGCAAGGCGCCCGGCATCATCCCGCGCACCTCGGTTCACGAACCCGTGCAGACCGGCCTCAAGGCCATCGACACGCTCGTCCCCGTTGGCCGTGGCCAGCGCGAACTGATCATCGGCGACCGCCAGACCGGCAAGACCGCCGTGGCGATCGACACCTTCATCAACCAGAAGGCCGCCAATGCGGGCGATGACGAAAGCAAGAAGCTTTACTGCATCTATGTCGCGGTCGGCCAGAAGCGCTCGACCGTTGCCCAGATCGTCAAGCAGCTCGAAGAAAATGGCGCGATGGAATATTCGATCGTCGTCGCCGCGACCGCTTCGGAACCCGCTCCGCTCCAGTATCTCGCCCCCTATACCGGCGTGACCATGGGCGAATATTTCCGCGACAACGGCATGCACGCCGTCATCGTCTATGACGATCTGTCGAAGCAGGCCGTCGCCTATCGCCAGATGTCGCTGCTGCTGCGCCGTCCTCCGGGCCGTGAAGCCTATCCGGGCGACGTGTTCTATCTGCACAGCCGCCTGCTGGAGCGCGCGGCCAAGATGAACAGCGACAACGGGTCTGGCTCGCTGACCGCGCTGCCGATCATCGAAACGCAGGCAGGCGACGTGTCGGCCTACATCCCGACCAACGTGATCTCGATCACCGACGGCCAGATCTTCCTGGAAACCAACCTCTTCTACCAGGGCATCCGTCCGGCCATCAACGTCGGCCTGTCGGTGTCGCGCGTCGGTTCCGCCGCGCAGACGAAGGCGATGAAGAAGGTGTCCGGCTCGATCAAGCTGGAACTGGCCCAGTATCGCGAAATGGCGGCCTTCGCTCAGTTCGGCTCTGACCTCGACGCATCGACCCAGAAGCTGCTGAACCGCGGCGCGCGCCTGACCGAATTGCTCAAGCAAGCGCAGTTTTCGCCGCTGCCGTTCGAGGAACAGACCGCGTCGATCTTCGCTGGCACCAACGGCTATCTGGACAGCGTCGCTGTCAAGGACGTGACCCGCTACGAAGAATTGATGCTGGCCTATCTGCGCCACGATCATGCCGACGTGCTGACCATGATCCGCGACACCAAGGATCTGGGCGACGAAGCCAAGGGCAAGCTCAAGGCCGCGCTCGACAGCTTCGGCAAGACTTTTGCTTAAGTCTGGCGCCTAAGTGATTTGATGAAGGCCGCCGGGCGACCGGCGGCCTCCCTACACTGAATTCGGGATTGAGATGGCAAGCCTCAAGGAACTGAAGATCCGCATCGGGTCGGTCAAATCGACCCAGAAGATCACCAAGGCGAAGCAGATGGTCGCCGCCGCGAAGCTGCGCAAGGCGCAGGCCGCAGCGGAAGCCGCGCGCCCCTATAGCAGCCGCCTGGAAGCCGTCGTCGCCTCCCTCGCCTCGAAAATCGCGGGCGGTTCGGGCGAAGGCGCATCGCCGCTGCTGGCGGGCACGGGCAAGGATGACGTGCATCTGCTGGTCGTCGCCAACTCCGATCGTGGCCTGGCCGGCGCGTTCAACGCCAACATCGTCAAGGCCGCCCGCGCCAAGGCGGACGAGCTGATCCAGCAGGGCAAGACGGTGAAATTCTACCTGATCGGTCGCAAGGGCCGTCCGGTGATCAACCGCATGTATCCCGGCCAGATCGTCGCCCAATATGACACGACCGGCGCCAAGCAGCCCGGCTATGATCAGGCGCACGCCATCGCTGGCGAGCTGACCGACATGTATCTGAACGGCAAGTTCGACGTCGCGCATCTCTTCTATTCGCGCTTCAAGTCGGCGCTGGCGCAGATCCCGACCGAACAGCAGATCATCCCCGTCAAGATCCCCGCCGACGCCGACCGCAACGCCATCGCCGCGACGGTCGAATATGAACCGAGCGAGGAAGCGATCCTGGACGACCTGCTGCCGCGCAACGTCGCGATCCAGCTGTTCAAGGCGCTGCTGGAAAACAACGCATCCGAACAGGGCGCGTCGATGACCGCGATGGACAATGCCACGCGCAACGCAGGCGACCTGATCAACAAGCTGACGATCCAGTATAACCGCAGCCGCCAGGCCGCGATCACCACCGAACTCGTTGAAATCATTTCGGGCGCTGAAGCCCTCTAAGCACACGCACGCAAGGAAGCAGTCATGGCAACCACCAACAATGTAGGCCGCATTTCGCAGGTCATCGGCGCCGTCGTCGACGTGACCTTCCCTGATGCGCTCCCGTCGATCCTGTCGGCACTGGAAACCAGCAACAATGGCCAGCGCCTTGTTCTGGAAGTCGCCCAGCATCTGGGTGAGAACACCGTCCGCACCATCGCGATGGACTCGACCGAGGGCCTGACCCGCGGCCAGGAAGTGACCGACACCGGCGCGCAGATCAGCGTCCCCGTCGGCCCCGCCACGCTCGGCCGCATCCTGAACGTCGTTGGCGAACCCATTGACGAGCGCGGCCCGGTCGCGACCGAACTGCGTTCGCCCATCCATGCCAAGGCTCCCGAATTTGTCGACCAGTCGACCGAAAGCGCGATCCTGGTCACCGGCATCAAGGTCATCGACCTTCTCGCTCCCTATGCCAAGGGCGGCAAGATCGGCCTGTTCGGCGGCGCGGGCGTGGGCAAGACGGTTCTTATTCAGGAACTGATCAACAACATCGCCAAGGGCCATGGCGGTACGTCGGTTTTCGCGGGCGTTGGTGAACGTACCCGCGAAGGTAACGATCTCTACCACGAATTTCTGGACGCGGGCGTCATCGCCAAGGATGCCGATGGCAACGCCATCACCGAAGGGTCCAAGGTTGCGCTGGTCTATGGCCAGATGAACGAACCGCCGGGCGCCCGTGCCCGCGTTGCGCTGTCGGGCCTGACCATCGCTGAATATTTCCGCGACGTCGAAAATCAGGACGTGCTGTTCTTCGTCGACAACATCTTCCGCTTCACCCAGGCAGGCGCGGAAGTGTCCGCTCTGCTCGGCCGTATTCCTTCGGCCGTGGGCTATCAGCCTACCCTGTCGACCGACATGGGCGCGCTGCAGGAACGCATCACCTCCACCAACAAGGGGTCCATCACCTCGGTGCAGGCCGTGTACGTCCCCGCGGACGACTTGACCGATCCCGCGCCTGCGACGTCGTTCGCGCACTTGGACGCGACGACCGTTCTCAACCGCGCCATTTCGGAACTGGGCATCTATCCGGCGGTCGATCCGCTCGACTCCACCAGCCGCGTTCTGGAACCGCGCACCGTGGGTCAGGAACATTATGACACCGCCCGCGCCGTTCAGTCGATCCTGCAGAAGTACAAGTCGCTGCAGGACATCATCGCCATTCTGGGCATGGACGAACTGTCGGAAGAAGATAAGCTGACCGTCGCCCGCGCGCGCAAGATCCAGAAGTTCCTGTCGCAGCCCTTCCATGTCGCCGAAGTCTTTACCGGCATCAGCGGCAAGTTCGTCCAGATCGAGGACACGGTTAAGTCGTTCAAGGCCGTGGTCGATGGCGAATATGACCATCTGCCCGAAAACGCCTTCTACATGGTCGGCGGCATCGACGAAGCCATTGAGAAGGCCAAGAAGCTGGCCGCCGAAGCGGCTTAAGCGACCTGTTGCATCCCCTCCCTTGAAAGGGAGGGGCTAAGGAAACGAACATGGCACTGCATTTTGAACTCGTGACCCCCGAAAAGCTCTTCCGGTCGGAAGAGGTCTATCAGGTCGTGGTGCCCGGCACCGATGGCGACTTCGGCGTGCTGGAGGGTCATGCGCCCTTCATGTCGACCGTACGCGACGGTAGCATCCAGATCTATGCGACCGCAGGGGCCGCGCCCGAAATCATCCCGGTGGAAGGCGGCTTTGCCGAGGTCAATGAAAAAGGCCTGACGGTTCTGGCCGAAAAGGCCGGCTGATCACCGCATGTGAAAGGATCGGCCCGGCGTGGCACGGTCAGCAGAAGGGGTGCTCTACAGCGCCCCTTTTTGTTGAACGGTCATTCATGAAGGGGCCGGATTTCGATTTCGCTGGGTCCGGGCATAGGGTTGGGGCAACGTTTCGCCCAGGCAAGCGCCTCGTCCATATCCCTGACATCCCATAGCCAGAAGCCTGCCACCTGATCGTGGCTGGGCGTGAACGGACCGTCAATCACGGCCCGATCCGCGCCATCAAAGGCGATACGCTTGCCCTGCGATGTGGGGGTCAGCCCATCGGCGGCGATCAAAATGCCAGCGTCGCGCAATGCGTCATTATAGCGGCCCATCGCCGCCATCATCTGACTTGTCCAGGGTTCGGGAAACAGGCCGGTCTCGCTATCCGGCGTCGCCTTCACCAGCACCATCACCCGCATCGCCTGTCTCCCTGCTCAACGCAGGGCTATCGCGTATGACTTTGCGTTACCCCCAAACGTCATGCTGAATTTATTTCAGCATCCATTTATCGTCGCAGACAACGGCATGGGCTGGCGAAATGGACCCTGAACCAAGTTCAGGATGACGAATAAGATAGGCATGGTGCCATATGCGATAGCCCTGCTGTCCTATTGGGCAATGTTGGCAATCTGCATCCTTACCGCAACTTTTTTATGCATGAGGCGGGCAACGCCGATTGCCGCACTCGCCCCGCCTTGTCATGAACAAGCCCGATGATCGCCCCGCCCCCTTCCCCCGCGCTCCAGCGCCCTTTGCCCGGCGGCTGGCTGATCGCCTTGCTGGCCGGCTGGCTGGCCCTCGACCAGTTGCTGCTGTGGCGGTTCCTGAATGTCATGCCCCTCTGGGCCTATGGGCTGGGCGCGCTGCTGACCGGCTTGCTCTGCGTCGCCATCGTCCGGACGGCGCGCGACTTTGCCGGCCCGACAGCCGCGACATGGCTGATCTGCATCGGCGTGGCGACGATACTCCTTCTCCTGGGCGGGGAGGGACGCTTTTTCTACGCCAATATCGACTGGCAGGTGCGCTTCGCCGTGCTGCGCGACATGAGCATCAACCCCTGGCCGTTCGTCTATACCGCAAGGGGCGAGGCGGAACTGTTGCGCGCGCCGGTCGGCATGTTCCTGATCCCTGCGCTGGCGGCCAAGGCGCTGGGCGGAGGCGCTGGCGACATCGCGCTGCTGGTCCAGAACAGCCTGCTGACCGGCACGCTGCTGGCGTTGGGATCGACGCTATTTGTCACGCGCCGCGCGAAAATGATCGCGCTGGCGGTCGTCGTGGGCTTCAGCGGCCTCGACGCGCTGGGGCGCATCCTGTTTCGTGGTGGATTGTCGGATCATCTCGAAAACTGGGCCTATCTTCAATATTCATCGACCGTCACCCTGGCCTTCTGGGTGCCGCAACATGCGATTTCAGGCTGGATCGGCGCGCTGGGCTTCCTCCTTTGGCGTGCGGAGAAATTGCCGCTGGGCGTCTATCTGGCGCTGCTGCCCTTGACTGCGCTCTGGTCGCCGCTGGGGTTGATGGGCGCCATGCCATTTGCGGCATTGGCGGGTGTGCGCAGCCTGCGCACGCGCGCCATCAGCCCCGCCGACATCGCCCTGCCCGCCCTCACCACCCTGCTGTGCGTCCCCGGGCTGCTTTATCTGAGCGCAGCGGGTGATGGCGTGGGCGCAAAGCTGATCTCAATCGTGCCGTTGCAATGGGCTTTTTTCGAGCTGCTTGAAGTGCTGGTCTATGTCGTACCACTGGCGTTGTTCGTGAGGAGGTCGCGTTTCGGGATAGACATATTGGCGGTACTAACGCTGTGGCTGTTGGCGATCCCCTTCCTTCAGATCGGATCGTCCACCGATTTCATGATGCGCGGGTCGATCACTGCATTGACAATATTGGCAGTCATGGTCGCCGATGTCGTGCGGACCGCCTCGCCCGCACGGCCATGGCTTTTGCTGGCGCTGGCCATCGGCATCATCACCCCGCTGACGGAAATACGCCGCGCATTGGCCTATCCCCCGGCGCCGGAAGTCCGATGCAGTTTCGTCAAGGCCTGGGAAGGAAGTTTCTGGTTTCAGCCCAAAGGCACATATCTGGCTCCGCTGGACAGAATGCCGTCACTCGTGCGACCGACTGTTCCTTATCGGTTAGACCCGACCGAACCGGACCGCTGCTGGGACGGGGCATGGCATCACCCCGACAAGCCGGATGCGCCGCCGTCAGGCCGACAGGATCGCGTAAGCCGATAAGCCAACAGGCAGGCTGATCCGCCCGATCAGGTGGCGTTCCATGCAGAAAATATGGCGAAACAGTGCGTTTATAGGCCGTACAGGGCGCGAGTCTGCAGCTGTCGTTCGCCCCGTCAGGCGCTGCGCGAATCGCGCCAGAACGGCAACCGGGAATAGAAGGCTGTTGAAATAACCGACTTCTTTAACCTCTAGCCCGGCCGAACGAGCGACAGCAGACAGGCTGCCAAGCGTATAGCGGCGCTTGTGATGGTGGAGGATATCATGGTCCGACCACAGCCATGGCGCGGCCGGAACTGTCAACAATAGTGAACCGCCTACCGCGAGCCGTTCGCGCAAGGCCGCAAGCGATGCTCGATCCTGTTCGACATGCTCCAGCACATCGAGCAAAACGATGAGGTCATAGCAGTTGTCACCGAAGCCGATCTGGTCAGGTAATGCTCCCACCGCAACTGTGCCTACGCCGCGAGACATCGCAAGAGCAAGCGATTCGCCGTCATATTCCAGCGCATCGACCGTGCCATGGCGCGCCAGCATCGCCAGATTGCCGCCGGTGCCGCAACCCGCCTCCAATATGCGTGCATTGGCGCGCGGCGCGATCCGGGTGCGGATCAGCGCGTCCACTATGGCGCGGCGGGCGACGAACCACCAATGGCTCCCCTCCTGCGCGCTCAGGCTCGCATAGGCTGATCGGTCCATTCATCCTCGTCCCTGATTGGTTCGGCAACCGGAGCCACCGGCACAGTCGATTGATCCGCGACCACATAGAGCGGCCGTTGCCGCACTTCGCGCGCGACCCGGCCCAGATATTCGCCGATAATGCCCAGGCTGAGCAGGTTAAGCCCACCCAGCCCCAGCACCGCGACCATGATGGAGGCATAGCCGGGCGTATCGACTCCGGTGATGATCGTATGGGCGACCAGAAAGGCCGCATAGGCAAAGGCCAGGCACGCAATGCCACCGCCGATATAGGACCATATGCGCAGCGGCATGGTGGTCGACGCGGTGATGCCGTCGATCGCCAGCGACCAGAGCTTGCCGAGCCGCCATTTGGTCGTCCCCGTCCCGCGCGCGGCGCGAACATAATCGACCGTGGCGACGCGAAAGCCGATCCAACTGAACAGCCCCTTGTTGAAGCGCGCCTGCTCGCCCAATTGCTTGATGACGTCCACCGCCTGCCGATCGAGCAAACGGAAGTCGCCGACATTTTCGGGGATCGGATAATCGGACAGGCGATTGAGCAGACGATAGAATCCGCGCGCGCTCGTCCGTTTGAACCAGCCGTCCGTGGAGCGGTCGGACCGGCGGGCATTGACCACCTGCGCGCCCGCCAGCCAGTGGCGGACCATATCCACGATCACCTCCGGCGGATCTTGCAGATCGACGTCAATAGGGATCACGGCGTCACCGTTCGCATGGTCTATCCCGGCCGCCAGCGCCGCTTCCTTGCCGAAATTCCGCGACAGGGTGACGACGCTTATGTCGGGGTTCAACCGCGCCAATATGGTCAATATGTCGCCGGTCCGGTCGCTGCTGCCATCATTGACGAACAGATATTCCCCCCGCGCATCAGGCCCGATCAGCGCCAACGCCCGCTCCACCGCCGGACGCGCCGCCTCCAGGAACAGCGACAGGCTGTCCTGCTCGTTATAGACCGGGATGACGATCGACAGCGTGCGCATGGGCGCAATGATCCTCGCGAAAAACTCACTCCGCTATCGGCTAGAATGGTTAATGGATCGTAAGTGCGCGCCATCATCCTTACGCTTCATTTACCATATTGCGTCATCACCGGCCCATGCGCGCCATCGCCTCCCTTGCCAGCCGGCACCCGGTCTGGACGCTGACCCTGTTGGGCTGCGGGCTAATGCTGCCTGCCTTGCTATGGGGACCGGGCGCGACCCACAGCCATCTCTACAATCTTATGTGGACCCGCCATTTTGGCGATCAGATCGCGGCAGGGCATTTTTACGAGCGCTGGCTCCCCCACAGTTTCGAAGGGCTGGGCAGCCCGACCTTCTATTTCTATCCGCCGCTCGCCTATTGGCTGTCGGGCGGGCTGAACGCGATCGGGCTGAGCGTAACGCAGGCGATAAGCTGCGCTGGCCTGCTGTTGCTGATCGCATCGGGGCTCGCCATGTATGCGTGGCTGGCCGCGAGAGGAACGCGGCCATTGATCGGCGCGGCTCTCTATATGGTTGCGCCCTATCATCTGTTCGACCTGTATGTGCGCGGCGCACTGGCGGAGTTTGCAGGATTTGTCTGGCTGCCGTTGATCGCGCTGGGCATTAGCTGGCTGCCGTCGCGGCGTGGCGTGACGCTCCTCGCCAGCGCCTATGCCGCGCTGATCCTGACCCATTTGCCACTGGCAACGCTGACCGGCCTGTTCCTGATCGCACCATTGATGCTCCAGCGGATCGTGCAGGACCGCGCGACGTTGCTACCGGGCCTTGTAGCCGGCCTGCTCGCCTTTGCGCTCGCCGCTTTCTATCTGCTACCCGCCGCGACGCTTCAGGCACACATGTCGACCGCGCTCTTATGGACTGGCAAATATCAGGCAAGTGTCTGGTCGATCTGGCGCGAGGACTTTGAACTCTTCCCCTCCATCGCGCTGGGCCTTGTCCTGCTTGCCTGGCGCGCGCGATCGCTATGGACCGCCATCACGATCGGCACGGCGCTGGCGGCGATCAACCTGATCCCGCTGCTTTGGAGCATCGACCTGCTCGACAAGGTGCAATTTCCCTGGCGGATATTGGCCATCACCGAATTCGCCGCCGTCACTGCGATCGCCGCCGGCCCGCCTCGCCGCATCATTGCGTTTGGCGCGGCTTTGGTGCTGGCCTTTCCGTTCCTGCTCACTGGCCTGATTGCCCATGCCCTGCTGTGCATGCCTGTCGACTATAACAGGATCGAACGGCACCAGCCTGACGCACCGGAATATCTGCCCGCCGGATTCGATGCTTCGCTCGTCGATCGGGTCGATCGCTGGACCGATCTTGGCCGCTTTGCCACCCTCCCGCGCGGCGACAGCATCACCGTGACCCGCTCCGGCCCGGTGACCATGGGCCATGCGGCCTTTCCCATCTGGCGCGTGACGCGCGACGGGCAGGCCATTGCGAGCCATGGTCCGCTGATCAGCTTCGACGCGACGCCGGGCACCTACCGCATCGAACGGGTGCGGCTGTGGCAGGAGAAAGCTGGCGCGGCGGTCAGCCTGATCGCGCTACTGATATTGGCGCTGCTGGCGGGCCGCCGGTCCATTAGCCATTTGTCAAAGTTTCCATCTTATTCACCTTCCCAAGCCCTATCTGATCGGCCCTCAACCGGGCGGCTTCGATCGCGAATTACTGGCGGAGACTTATGAGCGCCTTTGGACGGAAAAATGGACCTGCTGGCATCAAGCCCGGCTTTGGCGTTGCCCGGCCGATGCAGGGAGGCGGTGCGCCCAAGGAAGAAGCGCGCGGCGGCGATCAGTTTCCCCCGCTCGACATAGCGGCCCTGCCAGGCGAAACGAGCGTCGATCCACTGGCTGCGCCGACCAGCCAGATGCAGCGCAATGCCGACGCCATCCAGCGCCTGTCCGACCGCGCCAATCACGAACATGTCGCTGATGCCGGGCCGCAGGGTTTTGAAGCCAGCGTCCACAAGATCAAGGAGCAGGTGCTGCCCCGCCTGCTGGAGCGTGTCGATCCTGAAGCCGCCGCGACCCTGACCAAGGATGAACTGGCGGAGGAATTCCGCCCGATCATCATGGAAGTACTGGCGGAACTGAAGCTGACCCTCAACCGGCGCGAACAGTTCGCGCTGGAAAAGGTGCTGGTCGATGAACTGCTGGGCCTTGGCCCGCTTGAAGAATTGCTGTCCGACCCGGACGTGACCGACATCATGGTCAACGGCCCGGACCAGACCTATATCGAAAAGAAGGGCAAGCTCCAGATCGCGCCGATCAAGTTCCGGGACGAGGAACATCTGTTCCAGATCGCGCAACGGATCGTCAGCAAGGTCGGCCGCCGCGTCGACCAGACCACGCCGCTGGCCGACGCCCGCCTGCCCGATGGCAGTCGTGTCAACGTCATCGTGCCGCCGCTGTCGCTGCGCGGCACCGCCATCTCGATTCGTAAATTCTCTGCCAAGCCGATCACCATCGACATGCTCGCCCAGTGGGGCGCCATGAGCCCCAAGATGGCGACCGCGCTCAAGATTGCGGGCGCCTGCCGCTTCAACATCGTCATTTCGGGCGGTACCGGTTCGGGCAAGACGACGATGCTCAATGCCCTGTCGAAAATGATCGATCCGGGCGAGCGTGTGCTCACGATCGAGGACGCGGCCGAATTGCGGCTGCAACAGCCGCACTGGCTGCCGCTGGAAACCCGCCCGGCCAATCTGGAAGGCAATGGCGCCATCACCATCGGCGATCTGGTCAAGAACGCCCTGCGTATGCGCCCGGACCGCATCATTCTGGGCGAAATTCGTGGTGCGGAATGTTTCGACCTGCTTGCCGCGATGAACACGGGCCATGACGGCTCCATGTGTACGCTCCACAGCAACAGCCCACGCGAATGTCTGGGCCGTATGGAAAATATGATCCTGATGGGCGACATCAAAATCCCCAAGGAAGCCATTTCCAAGCAGATCGCCGACTCGGTGGACCTGATCGTGCAGGTCAAGCGGCTGCGTGACGGTTCGCGCCGCGTCACCAACGTGACCGAAGTGATCGGCATGGAAGGCGATGTCATCGTGACGCAGGAACTGTTCAAGTTCGAATATCATGATGAAGATGACAGCGGGAAGATCGTCGGCGAATATCGGTCGATGGGCCTGCGTCCCTACACGCTGGACAAGGCGCGGATGTTCGGTTTCGACCAGCCTTTCCTGGAAGCCTGCCTGTAAGCGCTGGCTGAGAGAAACGGCGAAGCTGTTTCATGACGAATCGTGGCTGGCGGGGATTTCCCCTCCAGCCCCCTTGCATCGCTTCGCCGCGACCGGCACACCCTCCTCCTGACTTTTCAAGAGAGGACTGCCGATGAACCGTCTCGCCCGTGCCGGACTGCTGCTGACCGGCCTTGCCCTGCCTGCCCTGCCCCTGCTCGCCCAGCATGCCGGGCATGGCGATCATGCCGCGTCCAAGGCGGCTGACCCGATCGCCGCCGCCATCGCGGCGCCCAGCCGCACGCCAGCCAATGTCGCGCGCGACAAATATCGCCATCCGGCCGAAACGCTGGCCTTTTTCGGCGTGACGCCGACCCAGACAGTGGTCGAATATGCGCCCAGCGGTGGCTGGTACACCGAGATATTGGCGCCGCTGCTGCACGATCAGGGCAAATTCTATGCCCTGCAACCAACCGGGCGCTATCTGGACGGTTACAAGACCTTCCTGGCCGCCAAGCCGACCGTCTACGACAAGGTCACGGTCGTCCCCTTCCCCGACGAAAGCGCCACGATCCCCGCCAACAGCGTGGACACCGTCCTGACCTTCCGCAACGTCCATAACATGGTGATGGGCGGCACGGAGGCGGCGACCTTCGCTGCGTTCTTCGCGATGCTCAAGCCGGGCGGTACGCTGGGCGTGGTCGATCATCGCATGCCCGAAGGACGCGACAGCGCGCTGGAAAAGACCAGCGGTTATCTCAAACTCTCCACCATCCGCCGCATCGCGGAAGCCGCCGGCTTCACCTATGCCGGCGCAACGGAGGTGAACGCCAATCCCAAGGATACGGCGGATTGGACCAAGGGCGTATGGACCCTGCCCCCGACGTTGAGCCAGAAGGATGTCGACCGCGACAAATATCTGGCCATTGGCGAAAGCGATCGCATGACGCTGAAATTCGTCAAGCCGATGCAATAGGATTTTGCCGTCCCTTCCCGGTTGCGCGATGGCGCAACCGGGCTAAGGCGGAGCGGTGACGCCCGCCCCGCCCCATTCCCGACCGCATCGACCGCTATTCGCCATCGGACTTCGGCTGTCTGCTGTCATCTGCCTGTCCATCATGTTCGTGACGGTGCGGGTGGTCGATGGACGGGGCGTCCATGTCGTCGAATCGCTCTTCTATCGCCAGGCGCTGGCCCTTCCCTTCGTGCTGGGCTGGGTGGCGATGGCCGACGGGTTGCGCAGCGTCCACACCCGGCGCATCGGCGTCCATGCCAGCCGCATGCTGCTGGGCCTGACCGGCATGCTGCTCAACTTCCTGTCCTACATCCTGCTGCTGCCCGCCGAAGCCGCGACAATCGGGTTCACCATGCCGATTTTCGGCACGATCCTGTCGGCGCTGATCCTGCGGGAGGCAACGGGCATCCATCGCTGGGCTGCGGTGCTGATCGGCTTTGTCGGCGTGCTGGTGATGGTACGGCCCGATGCCGCCCATTTCCCGCTACAGGGCGTCGCGGTCGCCATCGCCGCCGCATTCGTGACCGCCAGCGTCAGCCTGGTGCTGCGCGAACTGGGTCGTACCGAAAGTGCTGGCGTGGTCGTATTCTGGTTCACCACGCTGTCGATGATCCCGCTGGGCATCGCCATGCCCTTTTTCGCGCAGATGCATGATCCGGTCACATGGGGCCTGTTGCTATTGATCGGCCTGTTTGGCGGCATCGCCCAGATTTGCCTGACCGCCGCGCTGCGCTGGGGTCCGGTATCGGTGGTGCTGCCGATGGATTACAGCGCGATCATCTGGACGACGCTGCTGGGTCTGGCGATCGGCGCGCCATGGCCGCTGGCGACGACCTGGATCGGGGCAAGCCTGATCATCGCCAGCGGCCTCTATATCGCCTGGCGCGAACATGTCCGCGGCAAGGCGGCACGGGTCAGGACAGCAGCTCTGCCTCCAGACTGATGTCGGCCTTCAGCAATTTGGAAATCGGGCAATTGGCCTTGGCCTTTGCCGCCAGATCCTGAAATGTCGACTCGTCGACGTCGGGGATGCTGGCCTTGAGCGTCAGATGGCTGGCGGTGACGGCAAAGCCATCTTCCTGCTTTTCCAGCGTGACGACGGCATTGGTTTCCATCTTGCTGGCGGTAAACCCGGCTTCTCCCAGGATCAGCGACAAGGCCATGGTGAAGCAGGAGGCATGGGCGGCGGCGATCAATTCTTCCGGGTTGCTGCCCGGCACCCCTTCAAAACGGGTCGCAAAGCCATAGGGATAGGCGTCCAACGCGCCGCTCTGGGTCGATATCGCGCCCTTGCCGTCCTTCAGCCCGCCGCTCCACACCGCTGAACCGCTGCGATTGATCTTCATGCTTCTATCTCCTGCTAATCGACAAGGAACCCCCAGCGTCGCTCGTGGTTGCATAGATATAACCCCACTGATGCAGGAGAATGACAATGTCTGAAACGACAATGATCAATCATGCAGCCAATCATGGCGAACTGATTGCGTCCGACCGGGTGGAGGGTACCGCCGTCTATAACCGGCAGGGCGAAAAGCTCGGCAAAATCTCCAACTTCATGGTCGACAAGATGTCGGGGCAGGTCCGTTATGCGGTGCTGTCCTTCGGCGGCTTTCTGGGGATAGGGAATGACCATTATCCCCTGCCCTGGTCGATGCTGAACTATGACACCGAACAGGGCGGCTATGTCGTCGACCTGGACAGCAAGGTGCTGGAGCAGGCCCCGCATTACATGGCCGATCAACGGCCCGACTATGACGAAGGCTATGGCCGCAACGTCTATCAATATTATGGCCTGATCTACCCCTGGTAAAATGGTGCTGGCGGACGGGCGCAGCCGCAGGGCCGCTCCTGTCCGCCACCACGTTTCCCGCTTCTTCGCCTCCCTTCCCACCTGCGACATTCCAATTGCCCGAATTCTGCCACATTCCGTCGTTGACCAATTGTCTATCTAAATAGTAGAATTACCGTCATGGCCTGGATAGACAGGATTGAGGACCAGATCATGGAGCGATTCGGATTTTCGGGAGACACGCGCCAACCGCTCGTGCTGACCATCCCCGGCCTGAACAATAGCGGGCCGGACCACTGGCAAAGCCTGTGGGAAGAAACGCGCGGCGATTGTGAGCGGGTGGATCTTGGCAGTTGGGCCAGCCCCAATCGCAATGCCTGGGTCACCCGGCTGGACGCGGCGATCCGCGCCGCCAACGGCCCCGTCATATTGGCGGCGCACAGCCTGGGCTGCATGGCGGTCGCATGGTGGGGCGCCTTGCAGAGCCAGGCCTATGGCTGGCCGGTGACCGGCGCGCTGCTGGTCACCCCGCCCGATTGCGACCGGATGGAAACGCCCGAAATGATCGGCGGCTTTGGCCCCACGCCACGCGCGCCCTTGCCCTTCCCCTCCATATTGGTGGCCAGCCGGGACGATCCTTATATTTTCTTCGAGCGCGCCCATAGCATCGGCAAATATTGGGGCAGCGAATTTGTGGACGCTGGCCATGCCGGCCATATCAACGCGGCTTCCGGCCTTGGCGATTGGCGCTTTGGGCAAGGACTGCTCGAACGGTTGATCGACAACGCGCGGGAACAGGCGTCCGCCATGCGTCAGTCCCGCCCGGCCATGCCACTTGCGCGGCAGCCTCTGGTCGCTGCCAGTGCGCGCGCCCATCGATGATCCTTGGCCCCGACAGGGCGCGACAAAGAGAAAGTTGCGCGCCATCTATATTTGCTTTTTTGTCTATCATTTTAGTTGATATATAGCGCGGAACGGAGGCCATATGAAAGACACCTTACCAACTGACTTGCGCAACGGCCGTACCGAAACCCAGCGCTCCGACATCATGGTCAGCATCGACAAGGTGCGCGCCGTGCTGACGGGCCTAAAGTTCGGATCGATCACGCTGACCGTCCATGACGCCCGCGTGGTCCAGATCGATGTGACTGAAAAGACGCGCCTGACCAGCTGACAGCGGAGGGCGAGTAAACGGGGCTACCGGGTCATCATGACCCATGCGGCAAGGGGGTGAGCCGCACTATTGAGCGTCACCCTGAAAATACAGGCTTTGACCGGACCACCGGAAACGCCGCGATCGACAACCACCGGACCGCCGGAAAAGGGGACCAATATGATTGCGCGTTTTCTGTTGCTTGCCAGCGTGGCAAGCGCTTCCTTCATCACGCCTGCCGCCCATGCGCAGGACGCCGCGCCGCAGCCGGTCGATCCGGCCGCGGAAACGCAGAACCCGCGCGGCGACGTCATCGTCGTGACCGCCCGCCGCCGTCAGGAAACGGCGCAGCAAGTGCCGCTGGCCATTTCCGTGGTCCGTGGCGACAGCATCGAAGCCACCGGCAACTTCAACATCGTGAAGCTGCAACAACTCGCGCCGACCTTGCAGGTCTATACCACCAACCCGCGCAACACGTCGGTCAACATTCGTGGCCTTGGCGTGCCGTTCGGCCTAACCAGCGACGGCTTTGAACAGGGCGTCGGCATCTATGTCGACGATGTCTATAACAGCCGCGTTGCCGCTGCGACCTTCGACTTTCTCGACGTCGCGCAGGTCGAGGTGCTGCGCGGGCCGCAGGGCACGCTCTACGGCAAGAACACCACGGCAGGCGCGATCAACATCACGACCAACCAGCCGACCTTCGATTTCGAAGGCCGCGCCGAACTGACCGTGGGCAATCTCAACCTCAAACAGGCAAAGGCTGCTGTTTCCGGCCCGCTGTCAGACACGGTCGCCGTGCGCATTGCCATGGCGTCGACCAGCCGTCGCGGCACGCTCTACAATGTGACAAGCCAGCGCTGGATCAACGAACAGGACAATCTGGGCCTTCGCGGGCAATTGCTGTTCAAGCCGAGCGAGGATTTCAGCATCACCCTGTCGGGCGACTACAGCCGCCAGAACCCGGAATGCTGCGGCACCACCTTCGTGCGCGTCGGCCGCACCCAGCGCCCGCTCAACCGCCAATATGACGCGCTGGCCGCTGCGCAAAATTATGTCGTGCCCAGCCGCAATCCCTATGATCGGCTGACCGACCTCGATTCCAACCTGAACGCAGGCAACAAGATTGGCGGCGTATCGGCCAAGATCAAATGGGATGTCGGTCCCGGCACGCTGACGTCGGTTACCGCCTGGCGCTTCTGGGACTGGAAGCCAGAAAATGACCGCGACTTTACCGGACTGTCGATCGTATCCCGATCGCAAAACCCCTCTCAGCAGGACCAGTATAGCCAGGAATTCCGCTACAATTACGAAAGCCAGCATGTCGATTTCGTTGTCGGCCTGTTCGGCTTCAAGCAGCGCGTCGACACCCAGGGCACCGAACAGCAGGGCAGCGCCGCCGCGCAATGGAGCCTGGCACCATCGACCGATCCGGCCAATCCCGCCAATATCCCGGCTACGCTGGCAGGCCTGACCGCCAGCAACACCCAATATCTTAAGGCCGACAGCGCCGCTCTGTTCGGTCAGCTAAGCTGGAAAGTAACGGACGCCCTGACGATCCAGCCGGGCCTGCGCCTGAACTATGACAAGAAGTCTGGCTTTTATCAGCGCGTCGTCACCAACGCTCAGGGTCAGGCCATCAGCTGCACTACCGTCGCTGAACCGGGGACAATCAAGGGCACCTCTCAGCAATGCGGCGTCTATCAGCCGCAGGTCAGCGCGCCGTCCGACAGCGCCTGGAATTTCACCTACGACTTCAACATCAACTATAAGATCGCCCGCGACGTGCTGGCCTATGCGACCTATGCCAAGAGCTTCAAGACGCTGGGGATCAACCAGAACGGCCTGCCGCTCAACGCCGACAACACGGTCAATTATGACGCCAGCACGGTGAAGCCGGAATCGGTCAACCATTATGAAATCGGCCTCAAGACCCAGTTCCTTGACCGGCGGGCGACCTTCAACCTCACCGCCTTCCGCACCGACATCAGGAATTTTCAGGCAACGGTGAATGGCGGCCAGTTCGGCACGGTGCGCGGCTATCTGGCCAATGCGGGCAAGGTCCGGTCGCAGGGGATCGAGGCGGACTTCAAGATCGTCGCCAGCGACCGCTTCACCGCCTATGCCAATGGCGCCTATACCGACGCCAAATATAAGAAGTTCGTGGACGCGCCCTGCCCGCCCGAACTGTCGGGCGGCACGTTCCAGGCGGCCAATGCGACGCCGGACTATTCGCAACCCGGCGTGCCGGGCGCACTCAGCCCGCGCCAGTGCGACATTTCCGGCGCCGATCTGCCCGGCGTATCCAAATGGGCCTTCTCCTATGGTGCGGAGATCAACCAGCCGGTGACGCTGCTGGCGAAAGAGGGCCAAGTCTATTTCGGCGTGGACGGCAATTACCGTTCGCACTGGAACAGCAACGCCTCGCCCTCGATCTACACCAATGTGAAGGGCTATGCGCTGACCAACTTCCGCGCCGGTTTCCGGGGCGAAGGGTTCGACGTGTTCGGCTGGGTCCGCAATGCGCTCGACGTCGATTATATCGAAACGCTTCAGGTCGCACCCGGCAACACCGGCCTGATCGCTGGCCAGCCTGGCGACCCCCGGACCTGGGGCGGCACGATCAAATTCAGCTTCTGATCCCTCTCACCCCGCCGGTGGGCGGAGCGGCACGACCATGCCACTCCGCCCATTGCTGGCCATTTGCGCCGCGGGACTGGCTGGGCTAGAGCCTGCCCATGTCCACGACCTTCACCCTCGACACCTCGACCAGCCGCGCCAATCCCACGCCCGCGCCGATGAAGCGCCTGACCGTGCCCGCCATCCAGCGGCGCAAGTTTGAGGGGAAAACGACCGAACCGCTGGTGATGCTGACCGCCTACACCGCGCGGCAGGCGCAATTGCTCGATCCGCATTGCGACATGCTGCTGGTCGGCGATTCGCTGGGGCAGGTGATTTACGGCCTGCCCTCCACCCTTGCCGTCACGCTCGACATGATGTGCGCGCATGGCGCGGCGGTGGTGCGCGGCAGCTATCATAGCGTCGTCATCGTCGACATGCCGTTCGGCAGCTATGAAGCCTCACCGCAACAGGCCTTTGCCAGCGCCAGCCGCATCATGGCGGAAACCGGTGCGGCGGCGGTGAAGCTGGAAGGCGGTCAGGTGATGGCCGAAACCATCTCTTTCCTCAGCCAGCGCGGCATCCCGGTCATGGCCCATGTCGGCCTGACCCCGCAGGCGGTTAACGCACTGGGCGGCTATGGCGCGCGCGGCAAGAGCCAGGAAGAACATGCCAAGATCATGGCCGACGCCCGCGCCGTCGCGCAGGCGGGCGCCTTCGCGCTGGTGCTGGAAGGCGTGATGGAGGAACTGGCCGTCGCCATCACCGACAGCGTCGATGTGCCCGTCATCGGCATCGGCGCATCGGCCCATTGCGATGGGCAGGTGCTGGTGACCGAAGATATGCTGGGCATGTTCGAACGGGTGCCGCGCTTCGTCAAACGCTTCGACAATATCGCCGAAACGATCGCCAGCGCGGCGGAGCGTTACGCCCATGACGTGCGGGCGCGCAGCTTTCCGACCGAAGAACAGGTCTATCGCCCTAAAAAGTGATTTGCCTGTGGCATAAGCGCCGCTATTGATCGCGCCTTCTGCCCATCTGTTTCTGATCCATGTCCCGGAGAATAAAGTGGCCCTGACGCCGCAAAATAGCGAAGCCTTCATGCGCGAGGTCGATGAAGCCGTCCGTCAGGACCAGCTTTTGACCGTGTGGCAGCGCTACGGGCGCTGGATATTGGTCGCGGTCGTGGCCGGGCTGGCGGCCTTTGGCGGCTGGCTCTACTGGCAGCATCACAGCAAGACCGAGGCGGAAGCCGTGTCAGAACAGATGGACGCCGTGCTGGCGACCGCAACCGGCGGCGGCACTCCTGACGCCAAGCAACTGGACGCGCTGACGAAGGCCAGCCAGCCGGGCTATCGCGCGTCGGCACTGCTGGTGCAGGCGGGGACGGCATCGCGCAAGGGCGATACCAAGGGCGCGATCGCGCTCTATGGCGCGATGGTTGCCGACACGGGGCTGGACCAGCCCTATCGCGATGTGGCGCTGATCCGCCAGACCGCGCTGGAATTTGACAGCCTGAAGCCGCAGCAGATCGTCGATCGGCTGAAACCGCTGGCGGTCGAGGGCGCGCCCTGGTTCGGCAGCGCGGGGGAACTGGTCGCCATCGCCTATATGAAGATGGGCAAGAATGACCTCGCCGGGCCGCTGTTCGCCGGAATCGCCAAGGACGCCAACGTCCCCCAGTCGATCCGTTCACGCGCGCGACAGATGGCGGGACTATTGGGGATCGACGCGGTGGAATCGCCCGCTGATCCGGCACAGGGATGAATGAGCGCATGGGAATGGACAGCATGAAGACAAAGGCGCCCATCGGCCGCGCTGTGACGCTCACCCTCATGATCGCGCTGCTGGCCGGCTGCGGCATTGTCGGCGGCAAAAAGGGCGGCCCCAAGACCCCGGTGCTGGGCAACCGCGTGTCCATCCTGAACAATGAACAGGGTATCGAGGTCGAACCGGCTCTGGCCGACGTGCCCGTCGCCCTGCCCGCCCCTTATGTCAACGATCAATGGGCGCAGCCGGGCGGCGATCCGTCCAAGGCGATGGGCAATGTCGCGCTCGGCGCATCGCCGACGCAGGTGTGGAGCGCTTCGATCGAGGGCAGTTCGCCACAGGCGCGCCTCGCCGCATCGCCGGTCGTGTCGGGTGGCAAGCTGTTCGTCACTGACGCAGGCGCCCATGTCATCGCGTTCGATGCGGCCAATGGCAGCAAATTGTGGCAGACCAGCCTGCCTGCCGAGGGCAAGGGCAATGGCCGTTCGCTTTTCGGCGGCGGCGTCAGCGTCCTGGGCGACCGGGTGTTCGCCAGCACCGGCCTTGGCGACGTATTCGCGCTCAACGTCGCCGATGGCGCGATCATCTGGAAAAAGCATCTGTCCGGGCCGCTGCGCGGCGCGCCGACGCTGGAAAATGGCCATGTCTATGTGATGGGTCAGGACAACCAGATTTTCGCGCTCAACCAGTCCGACGGCGAAACCCAGTGGACCGACAGCGGCACGTTGCAGGTGACCGGCGTGTTCGGCGTTGCCGCGCCCGCCGCGGCGCAGGGCACGGTGATCGCGGGCTATAGTTCGGGCGAACTGACCGCCTATCGATATGAAAATGGCCGGACGCTGTGGGGCGACGCGCTCTCGCGCACCAGCATTTCCACCGCCGTCGCGACCCTGACCGACATCGACGCTGATCCCGTGATCGACCGGGGCCGGGTGTTTGCGATCGGTCAGGGCGGCCGCATGGCCTCCTATGAACTGACCAGCGGCCAGCGCCTGTGGGAAATCAACATTGCGGGCATCTCCACCCCGTCGGTCGTCGGCGAATGGGTGTTCGTCGTCACCAGCGACGCCCGCCTGCTCTGCGTCGCCCGCGCCACCGGCAAGATTCGCTGGGTCAGCCAGCTGCGCCGCTGGCAGAAGGAAAAGAAGAAGGACAAGGCGATCCGCTGGACCGGCCCCGTTCTGGCGGGCAATCGGCTGATCGTCGTGTCGACCCGCGGCCAGATGGTCTATGTCGATCCCACCAATGGCAGCGTACAGGCCGATGTGGACATGAATCGCTCCATGTCGCTCCCGCCCATCGTCGCCAACAATATGCTTTATGTGCTTGCCGATGATGGAAAGTTGACGGCACTCCGCTAAGAGCAACAAACATGCTAAGCCCGCTCCCGCGAAGGCGGGAGTCCAGTTCCCCGATACGGACTGGGCTCCCGCCTTCGCGGGAGCGCGGCGTTTGTCGATTTTGAATTTTTCGGAAGGATACGGGCCTCCATGCTGCCCACAGTAGCCATTGTCGGGCGTCCCAATGTGGGCAAGTCCACCCTCTTCAACCGCCTGGTCGGCAAGAAGCTGGCGCTGGTCGACGACCAGCCCGGCGTCACCCGCGACCGGCGGGAGGGCGAGGCCCATCTGCTTGGCCTGGATTTCATCATCGTCGATACCGCAGGCTATGAGGATGAAGACGCAAACAGCCTGCCCGGCCGCATGCGGATGCAGACCGAAGCGGCGGTCGACAATTGCGACCTTGCCCTGTTCATGATCGACGCGCGCGCGGGCATCACCCCGCTGGACGAGGAAATCGCCCGCTGGCTGCGCGCCAATGACGTGCCGGTCGTGCTGGTCGCCAACAAGGCGGAGGGCAAGGCCGCCGACGATGGCGTGATGGAATCCTTCAGCCTGGGCCTTGGCGAACCAATCCCCTTTTCCGCCGAACATGGCCAGGGGCTTGCCGACCTGTTTCAGGCGCTGCTCCCGCATCTGGAACGGGAAGAATTTGAATCCGAAGACAAGACTTTTTACGAGGATGAGGAAAGCGCCCCGCTCAAGCTCGCCATCGTCGGTCGTCCCAATGCGGGCAAATCCACGCTGATCAACCGCCTGCTGGGCGAAAACCGGCTGCTGACCGGCCCGGAAGCGGGCATCACCCGCGACAGCATCGCCGTGGACTGGATGTGGGTCGATGACGAGGGGCTGGAGCGTCCCGTCCGCCTGATCGACACCGCCGGGATGCGCAAACATGCCAAGGTGCAGGACAAGCTGGAAAAGCTGGCCGTCACCGATGGCCTGAACGCTGTAAATTTCGCCGAAGTCGTCGTGCTGCTGCTGGATTCGACGCGCGGGCTGGAGGCGCAGGATCTGCGCATCGCCGACAAGGTGCTGGAGGAAGGGCGCGCGCTCGTCGTCGCGCTCAACAAATGGGATACGGTCGAACATGGATCGGCCCTGTATCAGGGCATCAAGCAGGCGCTGTTCGACGGGTTGGCGCAGGTGCGCGGCGTGCCGATCATGACCGTGTCGGCCGCGACCGGCAAGGGACTGGACGATCTGATCCGCGTCGCCTTCGAAACCCGCTCCACCTGGTCGAAGCGCGTGTCCACCGGCGTCCTCAACCGCTGGTTCGAAAGCGCGCTGGAGGCCAATCCCCCGCCAGCGCCCGGCGGCAAGCGGATCAAGCTGCGCTACATCACCCAGGCCAAGACGCGCCCGCCCGGCTTCATCCTGTTCGGGACCCGGCTCGATGATCTGCCCGAAAGCTATCGTCGCTATCTGGTCAACGGCATCCGCAAGGAACTGGGCTTTGGCGCGGTGCCGGTGCGGCTGACGCTGCGCAGCGCCAAAAATCCCTTCGGCAAATAGGCGCGATGGCCGACCCGGTCATCGTCAATGCGCGCGGCATGAAATGCCCCTGGCCCGCCCTGCGCGCGGCACGGGCCATGCGCGATGCGCCCGCCATCAGGATCGAAGCGGATGATCCGATTGCCGGGCGCGAACTGGAAGCGCTTGCCCGGCAAAATGGCTGGCTTTTCGCTGTCCTCGACACGCACCAATATGCGTTGTCGCGCATGGTTCCGGATTGACGCAAACAATCGGTTGCTGCTCGCCACGCTTTAACGCTCTATTTACGCGCGCCACTTATTTTCCCGTTCGTAGAACAAGGAGTGGCCCGGGTGCCTCATCAAGACGCCGACCTCGTCAATTGGAGCGATTTTGCACGAACCCGCGGTGAGCTGGGTGCGGCATTTCTGCGCATCCTTGGCTATTTCCGTGAAGATGGCGCCAAATCCATCAGCGCGGTCGAGGATGCCTTTCGTGCCCGCAACGCCGCTGCGCTGGTAACGCCGGCCCATACGCTCAAGGGCGAATCGGCCCAGTTCGGCGCTTATCGGCTGAGCGCCATGGCCGAAGAGATTGAGATGGTCGCCCGCCGATGCGTGGAAACCCGCGAAGGCCCGGACGAACTGATCGAAACCGTCGTGGCGCTGCGTCCCTGCTTTACCGAAACGATGGCGCTGCTCGACCGGGACGCAAATCCGCTGGTCGCCCGCCGCCCCGTGACATTTGGCCGCCGCGCAGACACCCCGCCACAGGGATTTGGTCGCGCCGTCTGATTTCCCGTATTGAAATAAAACTCATCATGCCCCCATATAGCGGGCATGACACGTTTTTCCCTGCTCGACCTCGTCCCTGTCCGCGAAGGCGACAGCGTATCCACCGCGCTCGCCAATGCCGCCGATCTTGCGGCCCATGCCGAAGCGCTGGGCTATCATCGCTACTGGGTCGCCGAACATCATGGCATGCCGGGCATCGCGTCGGCCGCCACATCGGTCGTGCTGGCCCATATCGGCCATGCGACCTCCACCATCCGTATCGGCGCAGGCGGCATCATGCTGCCCAACCACGCCCCGCTGCTCATTGCCGAGCAATTTGGCACGCTCGCGGCGCTTTTCCCCAACCGGATCGACCTGGGGCTGGGCCGCGCGCCCGGCTCCGACCAGCGGGTGGCGCAGGCGATCCGCCGCAATCTGGCCGGCGGCGCGGATCAGTTCCCGCGCGACGTCATGGAATTGCAGGCCTATTTCGCGGGTGACGAGCGGCTGGGCATAGAAGCGACGCCGGGCGTGGGCGAGGATGTGCCGCTGTGGATATTGGGGTCCAGCCTCTATGGCGCGCAGCTCGCCGCCGCGCTTGGCCTGCCCTACGCCTTCGCCTCCCATTTCGCACCGGGCGCGCTGGACGAGGCGATCGCCATCTACCGCCGCGATTTCCGTCCGTCGGCGCAGCTGAAATATCCCTATGTCATGGCGGGCTATAACGTCTTTGCCGCCGACAGCGCGGAAGAAGCGCAATTGCTGGCCAGTTCGATGCAGCAGGCGTTCGTGCGCCTGCGCACCGGGCAGCCGGGCAAGCTCCAGCCGCCGGTGGAGGGCTATTATGACAGCCTGCCGCCCCAGGCGCAGGCGATGCTGTCCGACGTGCTGAGCGTTTCCAGCATCGGCACCCAGGCCGATGTCGAGCGCGACATTGCCGCCTTCCTGCGCCGTACCCAGGCGGACGAGTTGATCCTCACGGGCCAGATCCATGATGTGCAGGCGCGCAAGCACAGCTTCGCCATCGCCATGGCCGCGGCACAGGCGCTTACCGCCCGCGAACCGGCTTAACGCGAGCGAGGTTTCAGCCGGCCACCGCTCAGCACGCTCGCCGCGCCGGGCGCGATCCGGCGCAGCCCGGTAGCGATCAGTATGACCGCGCCCAGCACCAGCAATGGCTGGATCAGCAGGTAGACGGGATAGAGCGGCGATCCGAGCTTGCCGAACAGCTTGCCCAGCAGTGGCCCGAACAGCCAGATCAGGATCAGGTGCGCACAGAAGAGGAAGAAGGCAAAAGGCTCGATCCGCAGCAGCACAGCGCGCGCCCTGCTTCCCGCCAGCGCCCATGCCAGCCGCCAGAAAGCGAGTGTGGCCGCGATCCGCACCATCAGGTCGATCGCATTGCGCACCGGCGTGTATGGCACCTCCACCAGCCCGACCATCAAGCAAAACTGCACGCCGATCATCAGCGCAAAGGGCAGCACTGCCGCCGCCAGCGGCAGGGCGATCGCCCGCTGCGCCCACGCGCCGCGCCGGGCAAGGATGCCGAGCGTGAAGAAGCACAGGATCGACGCCCGCATAAGCAATGGCGGCCCCAGCCCCGCCACATGCGCCGCAGCGGCCACCATGACCACCAGCCACAGCCCCCATCCCGGCGATCGCACCAGCATGGGCGCGGCGACCATGCACAGGAACAGGTCGCGCAGGAACGGCATCTGGACATTGATGTCGGGGTTGCGGCTGATGATCAGCACTTCCTGCACCACCCACCAAAGCGATGTCGGCACCGGCGCGCTCAGCGACCAGAGGTAGGCCGTGCCCGACACGAGCAGGATCGCCAGCCCGTTCCACAGGATCATCGGCAGCAATATCGTGCGCGCCTTGCGCCGGACATGCGGCGCCCAATGGCGCGCAGTGTCCGATCCCGCCACCAGCCAGCCGGAAATCAGCCCCAGCAGCGGCACCGCGCTGCGCCCGAATATCTCCATCAACGCCCAGCGCAGATTATCCTGCGCACTGCCGCGCAGCGCCGCGAGCGCTTCCCCATTCTGCCCGGTCCAGGCATGGACATAGACCACGCCAAGGATGCAGATGACACGGGCAATGGCGATCGCGTCGGAGCGACGCGCTCCATCGGCCAATATCGTTTCGGACAAACAAAGATCCTGACAGTTACGCGGCAACAATGCGCCAATTGGCCCGCTGTTCCCCGCGTGGCAAGGTCGATCCGTTTCGGACCCGTGCCTACGCCCTGTTAACCGTCGGCGCGTATAAGCCAATCTTTACCTTCATCGCCTAGACAAGTCTCTGTTTGCCGGAATCCGCTCCGGTCAAAGGGATGACAAAGGCTCAAGACCCAGATGCCGGGCGTACATGAATTTTGTAATGCTGTACCGTCCGCGCACCCCGCCTTGGGGCAGGCCATGGGTATGGTGTTCCAGATCGCCGGCTCCAGTTCCAAGGTGATGATAGACCCTGTGCGGCTCGCCGTCCTGGGTCAGGATCTTGATCCCTGCACCGCCATGGCCGGGCAGGTCGGCAGTCAGGTAAAGATGCGCGTCGGCGAATGCTGGCTGGTCGCCAGCGTCCGCGCGATGACGCTGGATCAGGCTAGCCAGAGCATCATCGCCGACATCGATTTTCTGGGTGAAGGCGAAGAGGAAAAGCTGACCGGCCGTATCCATCGCTTCCGTCGCGGCGTTACCCGCTATCCTACGCCGGGCACAGACATTTTCCCCGTGTCGGGCAGCGACATGCAGCAGATTTACGCTGCGGACGACCGGGCCAATGTCGAAATCGGCACTGTCTATCCGACCAACGACACCCGCGCCGCCCTGTATGTCGATTCGATGCTGGGCAAGCATTTCGCGCTGCTCGGCTCCACCGGCACCGGCAAATCGACCAGCGCAGCGCTGATCCTGCACCGCATCTGCGACCTGTCGCCGCAGGGGCATATCGTCATGATCGACCCGCATGGCGAATATGGCGCGGCCTTCGCCAGCAACGGGGCCGTGTTCGACATCAACAATCTGGCCCTGCCCTATTGGCTGATGAATTTCGAGGAACATTGCGAGGTGTTCGTCACCTCGTCCGGCTCCGAACGCACGGTCGATTGCGACATTCTCGCCAAATGCCTGCTCGCGGCGCGATCGAAGAACCGCCTGGCCGAACAGATTGGTCGCCTGACCGTCGATTCGCCCATCCCCTATCTGCTGTCGGACCTGACCAACATTCTCCAGAACGAGATGGGCAAGCTCGACAAGGGCACCAACTCGCTGCCCTATATGCGGCTCAAGACCAAGATTGACGAGATCAAGGCCGACCCGCGCTACAGCTTCATGTTTTCCGGCATGCTGGTCGCCGACACGATGCAGGCCTTCATTGCCAAGATTTTCCGCCTGCCATCGGACGGCAAGCCCATCTCCATCATCGACGTGTCGGCCATGCCGTCCGACATCACCTCGACCGTCGTGTCGGTATTGTCCAGGTTAGTGTTCGACTATGCCATCTGGGCGCGCGACGAACCGCAGCGCCCCATCCTGCTCGTCTGCGAAGAGGCGCATCGCTACATTCCCAACAGCACCACCGGCGCGGGTCAGGCAGTGCGCAAGATATTGGAGCGGATCGCCAAGGAAGGCCGCAAATATGGCGTCTCGCTGGGCCTTATCACCCAGCGCCCGTCCGATCTGGCCGAAGGCGTGCTATCCCAGTGCGGCACCATCATTTCGATGCGCCTGAACAATGATCGCGACCAGGCCTTCGTGAAAGCCGCCATGCCGGAAGGCGCACGCGGCTTCCTCGATTCCATCCCGGCGCTGCGCAATCGGGAAGCGATCATCTGCGGCGAAGGCGTCGCGGTGCCCATCCGCGTCGCGCTCGACAATCTGGAAGAACATCGCCGCCCCGCGTCTGGCGACCCCAGCTTCACCGAACTCTGGCGCCAGTCGGGCGGCGAGGACGCCATTCTCGACCGCACTATCACCCGCTGGCGCAATCAAGGGCGCTAAAGCGGCTTTGTGTTGAATGTGCCTTAGCACATTCGTGCTGCACCGTCCCTCTGCCCCACCCGGCCACCCATAGGCTACTATCGTGGGGTGGCCGGGTGGGGGAGAGGGCCGGTGCAGCTGCAAAAATGCGCCCTTCCGCGCATTTTTCAAAAGACCCCTTACCCTGTCGGCGCGATCCGCCCGGCCGGCTCCGCCTCGCTGTTCACGGCCTCGCGACATTCTTCCTCATGCACCGGCACCAGCAGCTTGGCCTTGCGCCAGCCGCCATGGGCATAGACGAGGAACGCCAGCAGCAGCGACACGAACGACCCCGCCGGGAAGCTGAACCACAGCGCGTCCGGCCCGATCAGCGGATAACCGACATAATAAAAGCCGATCCGCACCACGAACAGGGTGAAGATCAGGATGATGAGCGGCTTTACCACCACGCCATTGGCGCGCATCACGCCAAACAGGATCATGGTGCAGCCAAAGGCCAGGAAGCTCCAGCTCACCCGCAACTGCATGTGCCAGGCTTCGGCCATCACCGCGCTGTTATTGCCCAGGAACAGGCTCAGCAGCGGCTCGTGGAACGCCAGCATCACCGCGACCATCGTGCCGGTGATCAGCAATTGATAGCCGATGCCGACCCCCGTGATCCGGCTGATCCGGTCCCACCGGCCCGCCCCCACATTCTGCGCCGCCATGGCGCTGACCGCCGCGCCCATCGCCATGGCCGGCATCTGGAGATAGGTCCATAGTTGTTGCGACGCGCCATAGGCCGCCGTCACCGCCAGCCCTTCGCGATTGACGAGGCCGATCATCACCAGCCCCGACGCCGACATGACGATCATTTGCAGCCCCATCGGCAGCCCCTTGCCCAGCAGCACCCGCATCTGGTCGGCGGCAGGACGGAGATAGGCAAGCTCCGGGCCGCGCAACCGCAGCGGCAGATCCCTGGCATAGCTATAGGCGATGATGCCGATCAGGCTGATAAAGCCCGCCAGCGCCGTCGCGGTCGCGGACCCGGCGATGCCCATGGCGGGAAACGGCCCCAGCCCCAGGATCAGCACGGGATTGAGAATCAGGTCGACGCCTACGCTGACGATCATGAAAATGAGCGGCGTGCGGGCGTCCCCCACCCCGCGCAGGCCCATCATCATCATCACCGACAACAGGGTGGCGGGCATGGCGATGAAGATGACGCGCAGATAGACCAGCGCCATGTCATAGGCTTCCGCCGGGGTCGCCAGCACCCGCAGCAAAGCGGGCGCGCCCAGCCAGCCCGCGGTCGAAACGACGACCGCCAGCCCCATGCAGAAACCGACCGCCGATCCAAACGCGCGCCGCGCCGCATCGACATCCCGCTGCCCCATCGACTGGCCGATCATGACGGTGGCCGCCATGCCAAATCCGAACACGACGGAGAACATCAGGAACATGATGATATTAGCGTTTGCCGTCGCCGCCAGCGCCTGCGGCCCCAGAAAGCGCCCGACCCAGATCGCATTGATCGAGCCGTTAAGGGACTGGAGGATGTTCGACGCCAGCGTGGGAATGGCAAACAGCAACAGCGTGGACGCGATCGGCCCCTGCGTCAGGTCTTTTCCGCCCGCTGTGCTTGCTGCCACTTGCGACCTTTCCCTTCATGTCAGTGTTCCCGCGCAGGCGGGAACCCAGTTCGGACGTTTCAACTGGGTTCCCGCCTGCGCGGGAACACATAGTCCTTATAGCTTCACCCCAGCCGGTCCAGCGCTGCTTTCAACCGTTCGGCCTCGGCGCTCTTTTCGGCATGGTCCTCGCGGGCCTTGGCCACCGCTTCGGGCTTGGCCTTCTCAACGAAGCTGGGGTTGGACAGCCGCCCGCCCAGCGCATCGCGCTCCTTCTCCGCGGCGGCCAGCGCCTTGGCGAGCCGCGCTTTTTCCGCCACGATGTCGATCACGCCTTCCAGCGGCAGGATGAAGGTCGCCTCATCCACCACGATCTGCGCCGCGCCGCCTGCGGGTGGCTCGCCAAAGGTCAGGCTTTCGATCCGCCCCAGCCGCGCCAGCGCCGCGCCCTGCCGGTCGAGGCGACGATGCGTCTCTTCCGATCCGTCGCGCACCACCATGGGCAGTTTCGCGCCGGGCGGCACATTCAGTTCGGTCCGCCCGGTGCGGATCGCGCTGACCAGCCGGATCAGCCAGTCAATCTCCGCCTGAGCCTCCGTATCCACCGCCGCCAGCGCCCTGGGCCATTGCGCGACGATCAGCGCGCTCGCGCGGTCGCCGGTTAGGTGCCATAACTCTTCGGTGATGAATGGCATGAACGGGTGCAGCATCACCAAAATCTGGTCGAACGCCCATCCGGCGACGGCGCGCGTTTCGTCATCCATCGCGCCCTTGGTCAGTTCGATGTACCAGTCGCAAAACTGGTCCCAGACGAAATGATAGATGGCGTTGGCCGCCGCGTCGAAACGCAGGTCGGCAAGCGCCGTGTCTATCGCCTGCACGGTGGCCACCGTCTCCGCGATGATCCAGCGATTGACCGGCAGGCTTGCGGCGGGCGCATCGATGCTGGTCGACGCCGTGACGCCGTTCGACTGGAGGAAGCGCGCGGCGTTCCACAGCTTGGTCGCAAAGTTGCGATACCCCTCGACCCGCTTCTCGTCCATCTTCACGTCGCGGCCCTGGCTCTCCATCGCGCTCATGAAGAAGCGCAGGGCGTCCGCGCCATATGTGTCGATCAGGCCCAGCGGATCGACGACATTGCCCTTGGACTTGGACATTTTCTGCCCGTCCGCCGCACGAACGAGGCCGTGGAGATAGAGTTTGCGCCATGGCACGTCCCCCATGAACTCCATCCCCTGCATCGCCATCCGCGCGTCCCAGAAGAACAGGATGTCGAAGCCGGAAATCAGCAGATCATTGGGGTAGTGACGGGACACTAGTGAGTTGCTCCCCTCCCCTTCAGGGGAGGGGGTGGGGCTTTGCCCGATAGGCTGCCCATCGGCGACAGGCTCGACCCCAACCCCTCCCCTGAAGGGAAGGGGCTTTTCTGTTACGCCATCCGGCCAGCCCAGCGTCCCGAAAGGCCACAGCGCCGAGGAGAACCAGGTGTCGAGAACGTCGGAATCGCGGGTCAGCTTCCTGTTGCCAGCCATAGCCTGCGCTTCGGCTTCGGTCTCTGCCACATAAGATGCGCCATCCTCGTCGAACCACGCCGGAATCTGATGCCCCCACCACAATTGCCGAGACACACACCAGGGCTGGATATTCTCCATCCAGTTGAAGAAGGTCTTTTCCCACGTCTTGGGGACGATCTCGATCCGCCCGTCGCGCACCGCCTGCATCGGCGCGACGGCCAGCTTGGCGGCGTCGACATACCATTGGTCGGTCAGCCAGGGTTCGATCACCACGCCGGAGCGGTCGCCAAACGGCGTCTGGATGACGCGCGGCTCAAAGTCCGCGGCGACCTCCTCGCCTTCCTTGTTCTTCGTGACATGCGGCATCAGGAAGCCCAGCGCCTTCATCTCCGCGACCACAGCCTCACGCGCGCCGTCCACGCCATCGCGCTTGAAGCGGTGCAGGCCCAGATAGGCGTCGGGCACCAGACCGTCCGCCGTCTGCACGACATTGGCGTCCGCATCGAACATGTTGAGCATCGCGCCAGCGGCGATGCCCGCGCGCTTGCCGACCTCGAAATCGTTGAAATCATGCCCCGGCGTGATCTTGACCGCGCCCGATCCCAGTTCGGGGTCGGCATAATCGTCGCCAACGATCCGCAAGCGCCGTCCGGTGATCGGCTGCAATATCTCCTTGCCGATCACGCTGCGATAGCGCGCATCGTCGGGATGGACCGCGACCGCCATGTCCGCCAGCATCGTTTCGGGCCGCGTCGTCGCGACCACGATATGATCGCTCCCGTCCGCCAGTGTCACGCCATCGGCCAGCGGATATTTGAAGCGCCAGAAGCCGCCCTGCGTCTCCTTCGTCTCCACCTCCAGATCGGAAATGGCCGAACGGAAATGCGGGTCCCAGTTGACCAGCCTTTTATCGCGATAGAGCAGGCCGCGCTGGTGCAGTTCCACGAACACCTTGACCACGGCCTTGCTGAAATGCGGGTCCATGGTGAATTGTTCGCGACTCCAGTCCATCGAACAGCCCAGCCGCCGCAGCTGGCCGGTGATCGTGCCGCCGCTTTCCTGCTTCCATTCCCACACTTTGGCGATGAATTCGTCGCGCGTGTAATCGGTGCGCTTCTCGCCGCGCGCGTTCATCTGCCGCTCGACCACCATCTGGGTCGCGATGCCCGCATGGTCGGTGCCGACCACCCACAGCGCATCCTTGCCGCGCAGCCGCTCGTAACGGATCATGATGTCCTGCAACGTATTGTCGAGCGCATGGCCGATATGCAGGCTGCCGGTCACGTTTGGCGGCGGATTGACGATCGTATAGGGCTGCGCGTCCGGCCGTTCGGGGCGGAACAGGCCGTTCGTCTCCCAATGCTTGTACCAGCGGGCTTCGATATCGGCGGGGTCGAATGTCTTGGGCAGATCGGTCATGGAAGCGCCCTTAATGGCCCTTCCCGTTCCATTCCAGCCGAAAGATCAGCCCAGCCAGCGCCAAATGCCCGCAGGCCAGCCGGTCAGCGGTATATGCGCCCAGGTCGCAACCAGCCAAAGGACCGTTCCCCCTGCCAGCGCATGCAGACCGAAACGCCCGAAACGCGCCCGTCCGGCCAGGATGGCGGCGAACGGCCAATAGCTGGTCCGCGATTCCCACAGCGGCCACGAATCAGGGGTCAATGCCGCTTTCTTGCTGTCCTGCAGAGCAGCGCCCACCAGCGACAGGATGATGATCGCCACGGACAGGATGATGTTGGCGATGACGGGATAGACCAGAATATGCGCCACGCCCCACAGCGCGATGGCCCACATCATGGGGTGGCGGGTGATGGCAAACACGCCCCTGGCTTCGGCGGGCACCATGGCCCTGCCATCAGGCGCGGGCAAGGCGGGGTTGCCGACCAGCGACCCCAGCAGCAGGATCGACGCGATCAGCATGATGACCGTCACCAGCGCCCACAGGCCATCCCCCACTGGCCACAGCATCGGCGTGACCGGCGCGGCACGATAGGCCAGGATCATCCAGATCAGCGTTGCCGCCGCTACCAGCGAATAGAGGCCCAGAAAGCCTTTTTCCCCCAGACGCGACACCAGCGGCGCGCGCAACGGATGCGACATCAGGAAATGCGTTCCGACAAACGCCGTCGCCGCGATCAACAGCATCATATCGCCATGCCCCCAACCATGCCAAGCCACGGGCAGCATATCATGATTGGAACAATCGCGTCAGTCGTCAAACAAAGGAAAAATCAGCGCGCGGTGATCCGGGCGATTTCCTTGGCCACCATATCCTCGACCAATGCCGGCAAGCGGGCGTCCAGCCATTCCTTCAGCATCGGCTTCAGCATCGACCGGACCAGCCCGTCGAGCGTATTGTCGGCACCCTCGGGCGCGGCGATCAGCATGGAGGACAAGGCGGACAGCGAGTGGCGCGCGGCGACTTCGCTTTCGACCGACAGGATCGACTCGTCCGCCGGGGCTGCGGGCTTGGCCGCGGGCGTCGCCTTCGCGGCAGCTTTGGGAGCGGGCATCACATCCTCCACCACGACCTCATCGGTCAGTTCCAGCACCTCGTCGACCAGCGGCGCGAAGGATACGGGGGCCGGTTCGTCAGGCGTGCCAGTCTCGATCACGGGCTTGGGCGCGGCGTCAGCCCGCCCGCGACGCGGCGCCGCCTGTACCGCCTCCTCGCCTTCCTCGGCGATGATCCGCTTGATGGACGAGAGTATCTCTTCCATCGACGGTTCCTTTGTCATGTCGCCCATGCCGTCCCCTGACTATCGGCCCCGCAATCACAGCCCCTTATGGCTGTTGTGCCGTTTCGGGACTCACATTGGCGTTTTGTGGCAGCGTGTCAACGGTGCGCGTGGCGACCGGCATGGGCGCTGCACCATAGTCCCAGTCGAACCATTTGCCCTTCACCCGGTCATAATTGACCATCGGATCGTAGAGCGTGCCGCTGGCCAGCCCCAGATCGTCCGCTTCGGCATGGCCCATCGCGGCAAGCAGGCTGAAGCCGGCGACATAGGCGTTGCGCCGCGCCGACACCAGCTGGACGCGGGCGTTGAGCGCTTCCTGCTCGGCGTTGAGAATGTCGAGAATGGTGCGGCTGCCGACCGAATTTTCGGCCCGCACGCCTTCCAGCGACAGCGATGCCGCATCGACCGCCTTCTGGTTCGAATCGATCGTCTGGAGCGACGCCTGCCAGCTGGCATAGGCGGCGCGCGTCTGCGCGATCACGCCGCGCTCGATCTCGATCTCCTGTTCGATCGCCTGCGATTCGAGCGCCTGGGTCTGGCGCACCTGCGCGGCCGGACGACCGCCCTGATATAGCGGGATGGTCAGCTGTACGCCCGCGACGGCCTGCTTGTTGATCTGCGGCCCTTCGACCGCATTGCCATTGGCATCGAGCGCGGTGCTGTCGAGCGAATGGAGATAATTGGTGTAGCCCGCCTGGGTGAAAGCCGACACGCGCGGCAGCACGCCGCCCTTCGCCGCCTTCGCGTCATAATGGCGCGCCTCGCGCTGCTTCTGCGCCGCCAATATGTCCGCATTGTCGCGCAGGGCCACCTGCACGGCTGTCTCCGGGTTGGCGGGCAGACCCGGCAATTGCGGCGGCGGCTCCAGATTGTCGGGCGCCTCGCCGACCAGCGCAATGTAATTTTCCCGGCTGGTGATCAGGTTGGACTGGGCGATCTGGAGGTCGGACCGGGCCAGCGCCAGCCGCGATTCGGACTGGGCAACGTCGGTGCGGGTCAGGTCGCCCACCTCGAACCGGTCGTTCGTCGCCTGCAGGTTGACGTCCAGCACCTTCACATTGGCCTGGTTGAGCGCCACGATGGCGCTGTCGCGGATCACGTCCATATAGGCCGCGACCGTCTGCGAAAACACGCTTGCTTCGGTGCCGCGCAGGTTCGCCTGACCGGCGGCGACGCGCGTCTTGGCGGCCTTCACGCCATTGCGAACGGTCCCGCCGGAATAGATCGGCACATTCAATTGCGCCTGCGCATTCACGGTGCGCTGCGGCGCGGTGAAGCTGATCGTGGGCTTCAGGATGCTTTCGCTATAGCTACCGCTCACGTCGGCCGCGGGACGCCCGTTCGCCTTCTGGAGCGGCACATTCTCGTCCGTCGCACGCTGCCCCGCGCGCGCGCCGGTCAGCGTCGGGTTGGACGCATAGGCCTTCGCCAGTGCCCCCTGCAACGTTTCGGCCATGGCCGGACCGGCCAGGCAAGAGGATAGCAACAGCAAGGCTGTAGCGGTGGTCCGCCGGAAATTAGGTCGCTTTGCTGTCATGATCCCCGTCTCAAAAAACGAATCGCTCCGGCGCGGCAAAGCCCGGCAGCACCACCATCTCAATATCCGCGACGCTGGACAGGCCCAGCACGCCCGCGACGACCCGGCCACTCGCCAGCCGGGTGACGCCGCGTTCGACCACGCCCGTGACGACCCGCGCCCCATCGCAAAGCTGCCCAACGAGCGCGGCGGGCACTTCCGCCACCGCGCCGTCGATAAACAGCAGATCATACGGCGCGCCAGCGGGCGATCCGGCATTGAGCGGACCACGCACCACGCTCACGCCGGCAATGTCCGGGCCGCCCTCTTCCTCGATCGCCGTCACCTGCGCGCCCAATGCGGCCAGCAAGGCGGCGCTGTAGCCGGTCGCCGCACCGATCAGCAGCACCTTGTCGCCGGGCGCAACCTTCGCCTCGGTCAGCAGGCGCCCCGTCACCAGCGGCGGGTTCAGCGCACGGCCGCCGCTCAGCGGGATCGGGCGATCGACATAGGTCATGGCGCGGCGCTCGACGGGGACATAATCCTCACGCGGCACGCTCGCCATCGCGGCGATCACGCGCGGATCGTCCACGTCGCTGGTACGCAACTGGCTTTCGACCATGGCGGTCCGCATCGAAGAAAAATTCTGCTCGGTCACGATCATTCTCGCTTGGTCGATTGGACTTGGCACAACTGTATTGGTAATGCAATACAGCAAGGGGATCAACGGACCTCTAAATCAGCGCGCAGGCCACGCCAAGCGGCTTTGCACGGCAAAGGACCAGAATCTTGCGCCCACTGCCCGATCCGCCGCTTGACTTTGCAACCAAAGCCGCACATTTGCGGCGTCCACCGCGACGGATGGCCCGATGGCGGAGTGGTTACGCAGAGGACTGCAAATCCTTGCACGCCGGTTCGATTCCGGCTCGGGCCTCCAAAATCCTGTCTGGCGACGTCTGCCAACAGTTGAAAAATCCCTGATTTCCGGTAGTTTATGGGCATTCTCTGATTGTCAGTGGATGCCCTTGTTTGCCTGCAATTGCGGATGATTGGGGCCTAATTTGGGGGCCTCAAAAGGCCCCAGCAGAATCGAGGCCCCCAATGGTGCTAACCGATACCGCTATCCGCAATGCCAAGCCCGCAGATAAGCCTTACAAGGTTACTGACTCCCAAGGTTTGTATCTGCTCGTCAATCCAAGAGGCAGCAAGCTGTGGCGAATCAAATACCGGATCGACGGCGTAGAACGGAAACTGTCGCTCGGCGCGTATCCCGAGATTACCTTGGCCGAGGCGCGCGCTGCCAGGGATGCCGCCCGTAGGCAGCTGGCTCATGCGATCGATCCCAACGTAGCCAAACGACAAGCCCGCATTGAGGCGAGCATTCGGGCCAGCAACAGCTTCGCTAGCGTGGCCGAGGAATTGATAGAGAAGAAAGCGCGTGAGGGGTTGGCTGAGCCAACGCTGGAGAAGATGCGCTGGTTTGTGAAACTGATGGGGGCAGACTTCGGAAAGCGGCCTGTCACCGATATCACGCCTCAGGAACTTCTTCATGAACTGCAGAAGCATGAACGACGTGGCCGCTTGGAAACCGCCAATCTGCTGCGCGCCTTTGCCAGCCGCGTTTTCCGCTTTGCAGTCGCAACGGCGCGTGCCGAACGTGATCCGGCGCAACTCCTGATCGGCGCATTGACCACACCGCGAGTCAAGCACTTCGCCGCCATCATCGATCCAAACGAGTTCGGCGCTCTCCTGCGCGCTATCGAGGATTATCAGGGCGATCCCGCCGTCATGTACGCCCTTAAACTCACACCTCATGTCTTCCAGCGCCCGGGCGAACTGCGGCAAATGGAATGGGCTGAGGTTAATTTCGACAAAGCTGTCTGGACGATCCCGGTAACAAAGATGAAAATGCGCCAGCCCCATTCGGTGCCTCTGTCTCGGCAGGCTCTCGCGATACTGCAAGCCATGCGATCCTTATCCGGCTCCGGGCGCTATGTGTTCCCTTCGATCCGCACCCGAGCAAGACCGATCAGCGAAAACACCATCAACGCGGCATTGCGGCGCATGGGCTATTCCAAAGAGCAAATGACGGCCCACGGCTTCCGCACGTCCGCATCATCGCTGTTGAACGAATCCGGCAAATGGAACCCGGATGCCATCGAGCGCGCACTGGCACATATGGTGGCCGGGTCCGTACGTCGCATATATAACCAGTCCGCCTATTGGGCCGAACGTGTTGAAATGGCGCAGTGGTGGAGCGACTATATGGATGAACTGCGAAAGGGCGGAAACAGATGACGGGCCCGCCCTGCCCTACTCTACCGCAGGCAATTTTTCAGCAAGAGCCGTGTAGCGCTGGCGTATCAAGCCATATCTCGGGATTGTGCCAGCCGCTTGATGGACTCAGTGGTCAGCAAGGTTCGCCTACCGATTTTGATCGCATCAAGTTTGCCAGATTTGAGTAAGGCATAAACCGACGACCGACCGATGCCGAGCGCCTTAGCGGTGTCGTTGATAGAGATTGCTAGCACTTCCATGTGCATCTCCTTGCTTATCGATTACCAAGGTAAGCGCGCGTTACGGCTCACACGCTGAACCGTTGATGCCGGCCATTAGCTAAATTTACGCCTGCGGCCGGATGTCAGAATGCTGAGATTGTCACTATCTTTTAAAGCCTTCGCGGTGTTTGACACATGCCGATAGGGATAACCGGCTCAGTCGACATGCTGTATTTTGTCGCTGCCTGTCGTCATTTATGCCGTGCGGCGAGCCCTGCCCGCGCCTTGGCAAAGCCGCGGTCACTCGCGAGGAAGGCAGAAAGCATATGCGGGACCAAATCGGCGATCGCCTGATCATCGCCATAGGTCTCATGATAGATGGTGGCATAATCCGCCAACGCCAAATGAAGGTCTGGCGGGACGCTGATAGCTAGTTTGACCGGCGTTCTGTCGGGCAGACGACCAAGTTTAATATCCGTCATATCGTGCTCCTATTCTGTCCACGGTGCCAAAATGAGATCGCGATGCACTATGAGTCGGACCGGGGCACCGGGCCGAATGGTGATGGTCGGTTGGATCTGAAGATTGCGGGATGTGATCTGTTCTCCGGCGCGGGACACATTCTGCTGCGTGGATTGACGGATCGCTTGGACAAGATCGCTTTCACCGGAGAAGGTGACGTTCGCCCCGACGCCGAGCAATGTCGATATCGCGACGCCCTTGAGCAGCGCCCAGGTGTGGAAATCGACCTTGTCGGCAAGCCCGGCATATCCCGATGGATCGGTTGCTGGCACGTTGTCGAGCTTGATCGAGCTGCCGTCCGGCGAGATAATGCGCTGCCATACGACCAGCGCGCGCTGCTGACCGAAGGCAACGACGCTGTCGTAACTGCCGATCAGCCGTGCGCCCTGCGGAATGAGAAGGATGTTGCCCGTTGCGCTGTCGAAGACGCGTTCAGTGACTTGAGCGGTGACGAGGCCGGGGAGGTCGGACCTGAGTCCCGTAATGAGGCTCGCCGCGATAACGCTGCCAGCGGACAGCATGTTCGACGACGCCGGTTGGCTCAACCGATGCTCGTTGACATCACCGCCAGTGTCGCGGGCTGCAACGAAGTCAGCCTTGCGCTGCTGGGCGTTGGGATCGCGATCAGGATTGATGGCGATGCGCGACGCATCCCTCGCTACAGCCGGGGGAGATGACGGCGTTGCGGCGGCGCCACGGGTCGGATCGGTGCGGTTGCCGGATTGCACCAGCAATTCCGACTCGCGTGCCGCCTTGAGCTCCGCCGCGCGACGATCGCGCTCGGTCGCGGCGGCCTGGTCCGCGCGACCGGCTGAGGCGCTCGCCGATTCCACGCCCATCGCACGCTGATGATTGAGGATGGGTCGGCCCAGATCGCCCGGCAAGGGCGGTCCGAGTTTGGGCACGTCGCCATAGCTGCCCGGCAAGCGGCTCAGCGTATCGGTCGGCGCTTTCGCCGCGACCGCCTGGTCGTCGGCTTGTCTAGCGTGAGGATCAGCGTGCAATAGGCACCCCCTTCGTGGGGTGATCGGCGTGCAAAAAGGACCCCTTCATCCCGGGGATTTAGTCGGCCGACTGGTTTTGATCAGTTGGCGAGAACGGGATGTTGATCGTG